>ENA-ORNY01000012-ORNY01000012.1-human-gut-metagenome-genome-assembly--contig:-NODE-12-length-160114-cov-79.148976_pt1 | contig 160114 bp, 210 predicted proteins | sample MGYA00242122_ERZ509036 | MGnify/ENA primary metagenome ERZ509036 (study PRJEB26280, sample SAMEA2338696) | human gut metagenome | biome: human gut; feature: human-associated habitat; material... | reverse complement strand
GAGCGTCTTGATGCAATTGATGATTATTTTGAAAATTCTAAATTTGCAGATTATTTTACTATTGATGAAGATGGAAACTTCTCAATTGCAATAAAAAATATAGAAGCGTTTATTGCTGACGCCAAAGAAGCTGGCGCTTTCATAGGTAATGCTGACGGAACATTTACTCTTGCCAATAGTATAAAGAGTGTTGACGATCTTGCTAATGCAATGGGCATAACAAAAGCCGCTGCAGTTGCGATGTTAACAGAACTTTCAAAGTATGATGCAAGTTGGGGAGATATCGTTGCAGACATTACAATGACACAACTTGATAAAGGCATTAGAGATACTACGGATGCTTTAGATCAGGCAATTGCAAAGCAAGAGCAATTCTTTAAGGATGGCAAAGATCCGTCTGGTGCAAATGCAGAAGAGTATATTGCAATTCAACAAGAAATTAATAATTGTTCTGATGCGTTGAATACTGCACAACAGGCTGTAGTCAATAACACAAAGGCTTGGATGGAGGCTAATGATAACGTTGATACAGCAAAGGAAAAAGTTGCTACATTAACGAGGGAGTTACAAGAATTACAAGAGGCTGGAGCAACAGATAATGAAATTCAGATAAAAACAAATGAATTAGAAAATGCCACAAAAGAATTATATGAAGCCTTAAGTGTTAAATACGGGCTAGAAGAGCCGACGCAAATGGATTTTCAGCTTGTGTTAACTGACGTTCAGGCACAAATTGACAAGTGGAAAGAAGAAAATGCCACATTAGTTACTGAGGTTGTTCCAAAATTAGCACAAGACGAAGATGGCGTTTGGAAGATACCTGCAGAAGCAGAAGTAGAGCTGAATGAAGATGACAAACAAAAAATCCAGACATACCTTGATCTGTTAAATGATAAACAACAATTGGAGCTGTTTACTTCTGAAGAAACAGATCCTATAATTGATAGTGTTAATCAAGTTAATGAAGTTCTTAACAATATTTTAGACGCAATCAACTCACTTAAGTCAGACACTGACACATCTAAAGTTGGAAATATAGTAAGCAGTGCGTTAGGAATTACCGGTGGCAGTTCTGCAAAAAGCACAAATAATTCAAATTGGACTAGCTCGACGAGCAAATCTTCATCTATCACAACAGCTACTACAACAACGACTAATAATACCACTACACCCACGTCTGGTACTACTGGATTTGATAGTGAAGGTGTAGACCAAGAGATTGCTGCTTGGAATGCCATGGTTGATGAATGGATTGCAAATGCTCAACAATCAATAAATGAATTTGGTGAAGGAATTTCAACGTTCTTTACAGAGACTCTACCTGAATATTGGAATAGTTTCTGGGCTAGTGTTGGAGAAAAGTTGTCTAATGTAGGAGAGTGGGCACAAGGAGTAGGTGAAGATATCGGTATATTTTTCACTGAAACGCTACCTCAAAAATGGAGCGAGTTTTGGGAAGCCGTTGGAGAATGGCTTGACAATGTAAAAACTTGGGCTAGTGATGTAGGAGAAGATATCGGTGAATTCTTTACCGAAACATTACCTGAAAAGTGGAGTGAGTTTTGGAGCAAGGTTGGAGAATTTATAACGGAAATCCCATATAATGTTTCTTATCTCATAACTAAAGTGAAAATGTTCTTTACAGAAACGTTGCCAGAAAAGTGGGACGAGTTTTGGGACAATGTTGGAGAGGCATTAGACGACCTAAAAGAAAAAGCAATAGCTCTAAAAGATAAGGTTGTTGAATTTTTTAAAGTAACTATTCCGCAAAAATGGGATGAATTCTGGGATGCAGTAGGAGATGGATTAAATACTTTAAAAGAAAATGCGATAGCTTTAAAAGACAAAGTTGTTGACTTCTTTACAGTCACAATTCCTGCAGAATGGAATGCATTTTGGGATAGTGTTGGCGCTTATATCAATGAAGTTATTGTGCCTGCATTAAGTTCTGCGTGGGACAAAGTATATGGATTCTTTACGGTGACAATTCCAGAAAAATGGAATGAGTTTTGGACAAGTGTAGGCACTTATATTGAAGAAGTTATTAAGCCTGCATTGTCGTTGGCATGGGAGAAAGTCCACGATTTCTTTATGGTTACAATTCCAGAGAAGTGGAATGAGTTTTGGACGGGTGTTGGTGAGTTTGTTACACAAACCGTTCCTGAAGCAATTGAAACGATTAAAGATGGAGTAACCACATTCTTTACAGAAACAGTACCGGGAGCTATTAACAGTCTTTGGGAATCGGCGTCTTCTTGGATTACGGAAAAAGCAGATTCTTTTTGGAGCTTCCTAAAGGGTGAATGGATTCGTGGCAAGGAAGATGCGGAGACAGGCAGTTATAATCCAAGTGGTGATTCAGAGGCTCTTGGAAATGCTTTAGCAAAAGGAAATGCTCACTCAAAAAAGAAACCGGGATTAAATACAAATGAGCATAATGCTATTGTAGGAGAATTAGGACGTGAGCTAGTAGTAGACCCAAACAAAGGCGTTTATTATACTGTTGGCGAACATGGGACGCAAATGGTTGATCTGCCAAAAGGCGCAATCATTTACAATCATAAACAAACTGAAGAGCTATTAAAGAATGGTGAAACGTCTCGTGGAACATACACCGGAGGTTTATCGTTTGTTAAGGGCAATGCACATTGGGATTATGGCACTCACACCAAGAAAACAGGAACTGGTGCAAAGGCTGCTTGGGGAGATGGAAGTAGCAAAGACTGGTCTCAAATGGGTTGGGACTTGAGCAATGCATTAGATTCTATTTCTGATGCAGCAGGAGACATTTCTGATGCCACAGGTTCGGTAGAAGACGCAGCGGATGACGCAAAGCAAACGATTGATTTTATTGAGTATAGGCTTGAGGAAATTGAAAACGCTATCACTAGAACAACAAACAGGATAGCAAATTTCCTTGACGACACATCTCAAACAAAAGACAAGAACAATCTATATGAAGAGATTGTAAACGCGGAGAAACAAAAAGCGTCAACCTATTTCTCTGCTGCTGCAACATATAATAAAAAAGCTGCTCAATTGCTGTCTGAAGTGCCAGCAGAATATCAAGAGATGGCTAAAAATGGAGCCATTGCGATTAAAGACTTTATTGGAGAAAATGAAGGCGAAATTGCAGATGCAATTGAAGAATATCGCACATGGTCTTCCAAGGCAGAAGATGCAGAGAACAATTACTTAGCATCTATTGCTGAAATTTCAGCTAAACGTCTTGAACAATTACAAGATATTGCAGATGACTTTGAGAATATTGTTGGTCTAACTGAACAACATGCAAATTTGATTCAGGCAGAAATGGATCTTCTTGATGAGGCGGGAGAAAGACTTTCTGAGAATTTCTATAAGGAATTGATGAAAGATTCTAAAAAGCAGATTGAAGATTTAAACAACAAACGAGCATCCTTGCAAGACATTTTAGACAATGCGGTTAAATCTGGAGATGTTCAAGTAGGTTCTGACGATTGGTATGAAATGGTAAATGCTATTTTTGATGTCGATGATGCCATTCTTGAATGTAAGAATGACATTGAAGGATTCCAAAATAGTATTAACGATCTTTATTGGGATAACCTTGATAAGCTCATTGATAGAATCGACAATGTTGATTCTGAACTTTCTCATTTATACAATTTAGTTTCTGATGAAGAGAAAGTAGTGGATGACGCAGGCAATTGGACTAAAGATGGCGTTACGGCTCTTGGTTTACTTGCGCAACAATTAGAGGTTGCTAATTTCAAAGTTGAACAATATGGTGAAGCGATTGCACGTCTTGAAAAAGATTATGCTGCTGGTTTGTATAGCACAGACGAGTATAACGAAAAGCTTGCGGAGCTTAAAGAGAATCAATGGAGTGCAATTGAAGCACAAGAATCCGCAAAGAAGTCTATTATTGATTTAAATAAGACTCGCATTCAAGCTGTAAAAGATGGCATGCAAAAAGAGATTGATGCTTATTCAGAACTTATTGACAAGAAAAAAGAAGAGCTAAATCTTCAAAAAGAAAGCCACGACTTTTCTAAACAAGTTGCCGCGCAACAGAAAAATATAGCAGATATTGAAAAACGTCTCGCAGTTATTTCTGGGGATAATTCAGCTTCCGCAATTGCACAAAAGAAAAAGCTCCAAGCCGAACTCGCTCAGGCAAAAGAAGAACTTGAAGAATTATACTATGATCATAGTGTAGAGAAACAGCAAGATGCACTTGATAAGCAATTAGAAGATTATCAAAATAATAAGCAAGACGAAATGGATGCACTTGATGAGTCTCTTAAAAATGAAGATCAAATAATTCAGGATAGCTATGCAACCATTGCTGCAAATACTGAGTCATTAGCGCAAAACTTATCAGATATAGCAGATAAATATGGAATTACTTTATCAGATTCCGTAACTAAGCCTTGGCTTGATGGCGTAGATGCTATAGGCACATATCAGGGCCAGCTTGATACTTCTATGAGCGCATTTACTGGGCAATTAAAGCTATTAAAACAAGAGCTTATAGATTTACAAATTGAGGCAGATAAGACTGCAAATAGCATAATTAATGCAACAAATAGCAACAAAGACAAGACAGAGAGTGCAAGATATACACCGCCGACACCAGCGCAGCAGCCAAGCCCATCCCCTGCACCAGCAACACCAGCGCCACCATCAAATGGTTCGTCTGTAACTGTTAAGAGTTCTGCAACGCATTTCTCAAGAGATGGTGGAAATGGAACGAGGATGCAATCATGGGTGCCCGGATCTACTTTCACAGTTTATCAAGTGAGTGGCGATGAGGTTCTTATTGGAAGAAATGGTGGATATACTGGCTGGGTCAAGCTTTCTGATATCGAGGGATATGCTAAAGGTTCAAAGGCAATTAGTAAAGATCAATTCGCATTTCTTGATGAGCTTGGAGAAGAATTACAGCTTGTTCCTGATGGGGCTGGTAGACTTTCATATGTAAAGAAAGGTACTGGCATTATTCCAGCAGACCTTACTGAAAGGCTTATGGAATGGGGACAGCTTGATCCTTCTAATGTCCTTGAGCAATCCAAGCCTACTGTTAGTGCTCCTCATGTTATTAACAACAATATAGAGTTGAACCTTCAAGTGGGAGAAGTTGTTCATATTGATCATGCCGACAATAGTTCTATACCGAACATTGCTAAAGCGGTGCAAGATCAGATGGACAATTATATGAAAAATGTCAATAAAAAACTTTATAATCGTGTTAGATAACACAAGTTATAGAAGAGGGTGTAACAGCCCTCTTCTATTTATATAATTTAAAGTAGTTTAGTAGGAGGTGTTATACTTGGCAATATATCATCCTAAAATTCGTTTTCGTGGGCAAACAAATTATGATTTAGAGCTTATTGTCGGCACTTTTGATCCAGACAATGGTGCAGTTGATTCTTATCTTGATATGGAGCCGGTTTATACGGACAGTTATGATGGGTCAATTCGTACAGACTATGGAGCAAAATATAGTTCTGTTGCAACTCCATCTGTTACATTTATTGAAGTGGACGGTTCTGACATTGGCCCATATAAAGTCAGAAATACATTGCGTTGGTTAACTGGCTCTAGGGGAAATGCGTGGATGGACGTTTGTGATAAAGATGGGGATACTGTATGCTCTTATCTTGGTAGATTTACTAACGTGCAGCTTCAAAAAATGGATGCGCGAGTAATAGGAATTATTGCACAATTTACTTCGGTAAGCCCATGGGCATATTCCAGAGTACAAGTTCCTGTGGTAATTAATGTTAATGGAGAAACAGAATTTGCTATTGATAATCAAAGTGATGATTTCTATTCTTATGTTTATCCAAAAGTAACATTTGAAAATAGTTCTAATGGGGCAAGTTTATTAATTAAAAATACCACATTAAATAATGAAACTGTGTTTAAAAACTTACAACAAGGAGAAAAAGTTACAATAGATAATAACTTTGTTGTTTATTCTGATAATGATAAAAGAATCTTTAATGATGATTTTAATTTTGTATTTCCAATGCTGTCGGCAGGGACAAATCAATTTTGTGCAGAAGGTTCAGGCACATTAACAATAGAATTTCGATATCCAATGAAAGTCACAGATGGTCTATTAAATGACTATGACTTGAAAGATGGTTTGGCAATTTGGGTTGATGGAGCGACCGTAAAGATTAAAGGGGATACAACTAAACATCCTCCACTTTGGACTAATATTCAAGTTGAAGAGCACAGGAAGATACACAAGATGATTGTAAGAGGAGAATTAAAGAGCGTGAAGTTTGAAACTGGTACAGATGTTGAAAATGGCGTATTAACGCTTGAAGACAATGGCAGTATATGTCCATTTAATGAGTTTGATGCAGAAGTAGTGAACGGTGAATTAATTATTAAAAAGAGTGTACGGCAAGTAAGTATTTCATAATAAAGGCAGGTGAAAGAAATGCAACTACCAAAAGATTTATTGTCTGACACTTATCGCGCTCCTAATGTGGTTTTGTGCCAGACGAACAAAGAAAAGATTTGTAAATTAAATACGACTAATCTAGAAGGTACTTTTAAATTTAACTCATATAGTGAAATTTCGTTTGATGTCCCTTCTATTTATTGTGATATTATTACCGGAGAGACAAAGCCAACGCCGTACTATGATTACGTTGAGGGGCTTAGACTTGTGTATCTAGAGGGGTTTGGTTATTTCCAATTACAAGACCCAGAGATTGATGGAAATGGTATTCAAGAATATAAACATATCAATGCCTATTCTCTAGAGTATTCTCTGTCTCAAAGATATCTTGAAAATTTCATTATCAACGAAGGCGACGTTGGAGATACTGTTGGTAGTATTGATGGAGTCGTTCTATATAATCAAAATGATATCGAACATAGTTTAATTCATCTTGTTTTACAAAAAGCATATGGGTGGACAGTAGGACATGTTGATGAAGAATTAGCAAAACAGAGCCGTAGTTTTGAAATTGATCGTCAGTCCATTTATGATTTCATTATGAATGATATGTGCGAAACATTTAAATGTTATGTTGAGTTCGACACAATTAATAATACAATTAGCATTTATGCAGAAAATGAAGTTGAACGCTTTATTGGAGATGGAGAAACGAACATTTTCAATTTACAAAATGATATTTCTACAGATACTGATATCACAATTAATGGCCATGTTGTCACAGAGTATAAATACAATTTGACTACAAAAGAATTGTCTTTTGATAATGTACCTGCGCAAGGAGACATTATTGAAGTTTCTAACGAATTTAAGCATAAATATGATACTGATGTTATTATTGCGTTTGAAAATTTATCAAATGATATGAAAGTTAATTATTCGGCAGATGATATAAAGACCGTTCTTACAGTTAAAGGGTCGGACGATTTAGATATTCGTAATGTAAATTTTGGATTGCCATCTATTATGAACTTGGATTATTATTGTACTCCAGACTGGATGGGAGATAGCTTGTACCAAGAATATAAATGGTACATAGATAAGCAATCTAAGTACATGAGTGGCTTTTACAGCAAAGATATTAGTGGAGCCTCTGAGGAATCATTTGATGTTGCGACTATAAGAGAAGATTTTATTGCTGGTGATGTGCAACAACTGCCAGTGCAAAGTACACAAGAACAATTTAATGTTAATGGAAGTGCTGTCTCATACAATATAGATAAAGTTACTAAAGAATATGAAGTTAGTAGTGAGATTGAAGAAATTCGTGTTGATAGTAAAAACGAGACCTTTAATGAACCAACTATGCAGATTGAAACAATAACGGCGCAAGAAGATGTTGCAACTTTCACCTTTGATGGCACATACACGTTTGTTCTTCCTCAAGATTTTAATTTTAACGCAAATAGCATTGTAACAATTGATGACAACATTATAAACGAGTCTGATTATAGCTACAATAGCAATAGGAATAGTTTAACAGTTATTACACAGTCATTATTGGCTACTGGAAGTACGGTAAAAGTCACAACATGTGAAAATAAGTTCATTGTAGAGAATCCAATTACAAGCAATAGTAAAATTGTGATTAACGGGACTCGTGAGCTAACGACCTCTGAATATTCTCAAACGACAAGCGGCAGTAAAAAATATTTAACAATTAATGTTTTATTAAGTGTTGGCGACGAAATAGAAATCAGCACACCGTCTGGGGAACTGGAAACAAGTTTTGAGCTATCTATTCAAAGTGGGTATGTAATATCTTCTGTTGCGGTTGACGGCAGTGTTGTTGGCTATATTGTTAATGGCTCAGGAGCAATTCTTACTATTACAGACTCAGATGTTATAAAATATGGCAGCGTCATTGAAGTGAAATATGTCCAAAATAGTTTTACTTTGGGGAAGCTTCGTGACAAAATTATATCTATTAAAATAAACAATCAAGCTATAGATTCTTCTAAGTACAAATTGGACGAAAACCAGTTAACGATTGTAGATAAGCTGTCTGGAGGAGAGATAATTGTAGTGGAGTCGGTTGATACGCATTTTAATCTCTCCGATTACAAAGATAAAGTTATTGTGTCTGTAAATGTTAACGGTGTGGAAGCGAATTATAATTTCGATGTGGACACTTTAGTGATAGATGAACTTGTGGCAAATGATAATATCGTTGTGAATTTGGTAAGCAATAAGTTTACACTTCAACAAGATGGGAATGAAATATTATCAATAAACATTGGTTCTCATCAACTAAGTAACGAAAACTATACATTGGAAGCAAATATTATAACAATTACTGCACTGAATCAGCTATTTAATGGAGAACAGGTTGTAATAGAGCTTGTCCCAGAATCTTTCTTTTTGTCGCAGACAAGAGATAAAATAGTGTCTGTCGTTGTTGATGGGAAGGAAATCAACAATAGTCAATACACGTATAATTATAGCAATAATAAATTTGCTATTTCTTTGAACAGTATTTCATTACATAGTAGTGTTGTCGTAGAGTCTATTGACACTTATTTCAGTGTTAAACAATTGTATACAAATGAGGATATTGCCTCTGTATGTATTTTGAGAACATTAAATGATGGGACAACACAAGAGTTAACCGTAAATGATTATTACTATGACAAGGCAACAAACATATTGGTTGTCAATGATAGTAGACTAGAACAGGATGACGTAGTTTTATTCAAAACTATCAAAAATTCATTTATAATTTCAAACAACCAGAAAGCGTTAATCTCTGTTAAAATTAATGACAAAAAAGTTACAGATTATAAACTCGCTGCTGGCGTGTTAAACATCACTAGTAGTTTAAATGTTGGTGACAAAGTATCTGTTGAGTTTTTAGATAATCATTTTGTGCTACAAAACGACATTGGTTCAAAGCATATCGTTGAAAAGAAATCCCCTGATTCGATGTTAACTGAAACAATTTCAGAAGGTGAAGATGGATATCTGTACGACAAAACTACAAAAACATTGACAGTGTATGCCGCGCTTGAAAATGGAGATAAACTTATTGTCAAGACTATCGAGGCCGAAAATGCTTTGTTAGTTGTTGAGTCTAATGCGAGAGATGGCGAAATATTAAGAACAGATGTCTCTCCAAAACTGGATTCTTACGAGCCAAAAGCCGGAGACTATGTTGTAAAGGTGGAAGGCTATACAGAAACATTGAAGAGATTGTATCAATTAATAGACGATCAGTTAACCGAAGAAAATTCTGTTCCAGACGAATATAAGATTACTGAGAAAATTGTTACTCCAGATAATTTTGATCAAGCGGGACTTTATTTACCAGAGGCAAGTGTAGACAATCTTGGTGAAGTTTATAAGATAGTTAACCAAGACAACAATGGAAATGAAGTCGCTTCTAAGTATTATGTTTGCGAAATTAAAGTCTCTGTTGTAAATGATGAGCAGACCGGTAAAGAAGAACAAAATTATACTTATGTCTGGAAAGAAAGGGATTTGGTTTTTGGTGCCGAAGGCATTAGCTCTCTTAAAGAAGAAATAGACATATATTCTTCAATTCAAGACGTACAAATTGCTGCAGAATGGGATAAAAAAGACGAAGATAGCAACGAATACAAGGCATATATAAGCAATCTTAATAAGCTTAACGCAGCCAAGAAGGAACTAGAGAACAAACAAAAGGCAGTTGAAGATATTCAAGCGCAGATTCAGAAAGTACAAAATGAAATTACGTTAATATCAGAAGATATAAGCGTTAACAAGAACTTTACTCCAGAAAACTTAGACAGATTATCATTATTCTTAAGAGAAGATGAATATTCTGATGATTGTTTCTGTGTCACAGAGATTGATACTGACTTAGATAAAATTAATACGCAGAAAGAATTGTTAGTTGCAGGGCAAAAAGAACTTAAAAAGATTTCTCAGCCGAAGTTGTCTTTCTCTGCTTCTATGAGAAATATCTATGCTATGCCTGAGTTTGCCCCTATTCTAAATCAGTTTAGCCTTGGCAATTTTGTCAAAGTCAAAATGAGAGATGACTTTATCAAAAAGGCAAGGTTGCTCGAAGTCCAGTTGAATTTTTCTGACTTAAGTAATTTCTCATGTACTTTCGGAGACTTATTATCTGCAAAAGACCAAGGTGATATTCATGCTGATCTATTGGCACAAGCAGTTAGCGCTGGTAAGGCTGTAGCAAGTGGTTCATCTTATTGGCAAAAAGGATATGATGTGGCTACTGCTATAGACGAAAGAATTAGAAACGGCTTAATTGATGCAACGATTTCCATTAAATCTAATTCTGCAGGGCAAAGTGTTTCATGGGATAATTATGGTATTCATCTTCGTAAGGTCGTAGATGGTGTTTTAGACAAGCATGAAGGCTGGATTACAAACAACAAATTCTTGTATTCTGACGACAATTTCCAAACAACGAAATCCGTGTTTGGTAATTACACTATTGAAGGAGAGGAATACTGGGGCATTCTGGCTGGATGCGTTCGCGCTGGTCTGATAGAAGGTAGCAGCATAGTTGGTGGTCAAATCTGCATTGGGGAACAAGAAGATGGAACGTATGCGTTTATGGTTGATAAAGACGGAACAGTCACAATGAACAAAGGTGACGCCGCAGAGAAGCTTTCTTTCTTTAGTTTTGATGGTGATAATGGATTAGTTGTTGGCGAAAATAATGGTTCTGGTGAATACTTTTCAAGAGTTTCTGCGCAAAGAATTGAATTCTGCCGCAAGGCCAGAATTATAACAGTAGAGTCTGAACCAACACAAAGCAATAGATATAATAATTATGATTATATTTTATATATCCACCAAGAAAACAATGATACTTATTACGACTATTATAAAAATCCAGATTTTTTGTCTGCCCAATATAAGCCGATAAGTTCAATTGGTGAAAATTTTGCAGATCCAGAAATTAAATTTGGTATTCCAATTACTTATTTTGCGAATGATACTGCATACATGAAACAAGCAGAAATTGAGGGTAGTTTAAAAGTTGGCACAGAAGAGAAACTATCATCTATTTCTTTAGGCAATTTTAAACTTCAAATAGAAAGCAATGGAAGCTTATCTATTGTCGCAATACAATAACGTGGAGGTGATATTATATGGCAACTGCATCAAGTGGTGCGTTCGAAACAAGTGTATATAATGCTGCTGGAAGCTTATACCCAGATAGAATCAGAGTCGAATGGTCTTCATCGCAAAGTGTCGCAAACAATACATCTACAATATATTGGACTGTTATGTCTGCTGGGGGAACCGGAAGCTCATCTCGTTATGTTATGACAGGCCCTGTAACTGTTAGCATTGCAGGTGTTACAGTGTATAGCCGTGCAGACAGATTTGCAATGCATGTAGGGGAAGTCCTTGGTTCTGGTAGTTTTACTTTAACGCACAATTCTGATGGCACGCAATCATTCTCCGCGTGGGCAGAGGCAGCTATTTATACTTATGCCATTAGTAGCACAAGGTATGATTATTATGTTGACTTGCCACAGATTCCAAGAGCTTCAAGTATTAGTGTGTCTGGCACGACTATAGGTTCACCAATAACAATTAGCATTTCAAAAGCGGTATCTTCTTTTACACATACATTAGAGTATAAATTTGGTAATAAGTCTGGTACTATTGCTATAAAGACTTCAAGCTCATCTGTTAGTTGGACACCATCACGTGAATTGGCACGACAAATTCCAAACTCGTGGTATGGAACTGGTACGTTAAAATGTCTTACTTACAATGGCGGGACACTAATTGGAGAAAAAACAATTAATTTTATATTATATGTTCCGAATAGTATGAAACCTTCTATCAATAGTTTTACTTCATCTATTGATAGGACAAATCCTTCTGGATGTGGAATGTATGTTAAAAACAATTCTGCTGTTACGTGGACAGTGGATGCTGTCGGGTCATATGGTTCTACTATCACGAAATGTGTGATTAATGGGCAGAACTTATCCGAGACTAAAACTGGTTCAGCAACTTCATATAGTATGACGAGTCATACTCTAACTGTCGCTGGCAAACAAACTTATACAGTCACTGTTACAGATAGTCGTGGGAGAACAGCAAGCACAACAGGAGAAATTACAATAATCGACTACAATCCCCCAACTATTACTTCAATAACTTCGTTTAGAAGCAACGCAGATGGTAGCATGAATGGGTCTGGGCAATATGTTACACACCAGTTAAATGCGTCGTTTTATACGTTGGGTGGCAATAACAATATCAAAATTAAAGCATATAGTAAAAAACGTTCAGATGCTACGTATTCCGAATTAAATAGTGTTGTTGTGAAAGATGATGCTAGTGATAGAACTAGCTACACATATACGTATAAAAATGCTTCTTTCGCTGTAGACACCGCATATGATTTCAAAATTGTTATCTCTGACAGTGTTGGTCAATACGCTATGTTTTACACAAATGTTGGGACAAAGAATGTACCATTAAATATTTCTTGTGACAATAGCTCAATTGCAATTGGCAGTTTTGCACAAAAACAAGTTGACAACAAAGGGTTGTTCCGCTGTGAATGGGCAGCAAGTTTTGCTTCGTCTCCACAAGTGGATTCTGATAGAAATTTAAAGCGCAACATTAACGATATTGATATTGACATCATTGACAAGCTAAAGCCGGTTCAATATGTATTAAAGAATGACGATTCTGATACAATACATTATGGATTTATCGCACAAGACGTAGAACAAGTTTTATTGCAATCAAAAGGGACAGAACAAAAAACAGGTATCGTTCATTATGATGAAGATATGGAAACAAAGGAAAAGGCAAACTATTCTTTAGCCTATGACGAGATTATCCCGTTGTTGGTTAAAAAATGCCAAGAACTCCAGCGAGAGATTGATATATTAAAAGGAGAATAATATTATGTTGTTTGGAGTGAAATAAACAATGTTTGAAATAATTAAGGATATAGCGGGTTTTTTAAGCTGTCTTACAGTGATTATTACATTTTTAGGTTTAGTGTTAAAACCGACAAGAAAGAGAATAGAAACTTGGATTCGCAAAGTGATGAAATCAGATGAGTTGGTATCTACAATGGATGCGCATACAAATCAGCTTGATCAGTTATCAAAAAAACTTGATGCTCAGGAAAAGAAGCTGGACATTCAAGAGGAAAAGAGCGATGCAGCAGATAAACAAATTCTTTCTCATATGCAAGGTATAGATACAAGACTTGACAAATTAGACCAGAGAGTTTTAGAAAATGAGAGAGATAGGATCAAATCTGAATTGTCAGAATACGCTTCTAGATGTGCTCGTGGCATGAAGATATATCCAGAGGAAATGGTGCACATAGAGGAAATGTATGCGAAATATAGCAATCAGCTTCACTGTAATCATACAGGGACGCAGAATTATAATACAATAGCAAACTATTATAAAAATCAAGATTGGCTAAAAGCCTAATAAATATTTAAGGACTGAGATTAATTTCTCAGTCCTTATTTTTTTGCCACATTGTACTCGTCTATATATTTTTTTAATACCATATTAATCAAATTAGTCACAGTTCTTGACTCTTTCGCAGCTATCTGCTCAAGTTGAAAACGTTGTGAAGCAGGCATTCTTAATGTAAAATTTATAGTCTCTGTTGATTTTATTTCCAAATTTATCACTCCCCTCTCATATAATTTTACTTCATCCTCGCGTCATTTGCAATGCAAAAATAAAAAGAGTGGTATAAACCACTCCTTATCTCAAGTCTTTAATAACTTTCATTGCTTCCAATTGCGTTTCTTTTAATAAATGTGTATAGGTTCTTATTGTTGTTAATGTATTTATATGTCCAACCATATCTGCTACCATAGGAAGAGGGATATTATTCCCTATCATTAAACTAACGAACGTATGGCGCAAAGAATGTATACTACAATTCTTAATCCCTGCTTGTTTAATAATACGTTTAAATCCTCCATGTGCAGTTACATATGTTATTGGTTTGTCTACATGAGTCCCCGGTAGTATATATCCATTTGGATCATATTTATGTGTTTCTTTGATGTCCAATAGCGCCTGTAATGCCATATCGGACAAATAAACTGTACGAGTGATTCCATTCTTTGTGGAATTTTGATCACGACGTGTGCTAGTATGCTTGCTTGTATTTCTTACTGTGACCATGGTTCTGGCAATAGTTACAGTCCTGTTTTCTAAATCAATATCACTCCATTTTAGTGCAAGAGCTTCTCCAATACGACAACCAGTGTATAAAATAAACACATAGAATGGGCCATTTTTAAAGAAAAATGAACCGTTCTTATTTTTCATATAACAGGTGTCTATAAGTGCTTTACGCTCATTCTCTGACAAATATCTTATTTCTTTATTCTTGAATAAAGTCTTTTTTGGTAATACAACTTCTACAATTGGGTTTGTATTAACTTTACCTCTTAACATTGCATATTTAAATATAGAGCCAAGTTGTGCGTAAACATGCTTAACTGTTTGATATGAATATCCCTCTTCTTTAAGTTTGTTTATAACAAATGTTTGGATTAAATGACCATCTATTTGTTTTAATTCTAAGTTTCCTAATGGCTTAATCATATATTGTTTTACTACAAATTCTAAGTTGTCATAAGTGTGTTGTTTCACTGTTGGTTTTTTCACAGTCTTAAGCCATGATTCTACGAAATCTTTAAAAAGAATATCTTTTTCTCCTACTATCCCTTTACTCAACAATGATTCAAATTCTAATTTTTTCTGTAAACAAGTTTGTTTGTCTCCATAAAAATATTTTCTTCCAATGCCTTTATATGATACAGATAATTTCCAAGTGCCATTATCACGTTGTGTCCAAGAACCTTCCCCATTCATTCTTTTCTTTGCCATAAACATCCCTCCAACAATACAAAATTATTTTGTATTTATATTATAATCGCTGGTTAATGATATGGTCAACTATAAAATTCGTACCACAAAAATACCACAATTATGCCATAATTAGTAGTGAAAACGCATAAAAATAAGTGATTATTCATGAAGAGAAAAATGCTGTGAAATGGCTTATAGCAATAATTTAGAGGGCTTCTATAAAAAAGCTTAAAAATGGATTATTATATCCCAAGTTATTATATTATCAAGAAGCTCTTTCCTAGTAACCATCAGTGTTTCCTCCATTGTAATTTTGTATTTGACCACATCATTTACCACAATTTTATTGTACCACAACATGCAATGCATTGCAATATTTATCTTTTATATGCTAAAGATTTTTTCTCAAACCATGCATCAACTTTATCTTCAATGATCAGAAATTTATTACCAATTCTTACTGATGGGAAATCTTTACGTTTAACAAGTTCATAAACAGCATTAATACCAATTAACCCCGGATGTTGTGTATTTAGTTTTTCATATAGTTGTTTCACTGTTATATAATTCATATTATCACTCTCCTGCTATATTTCATAGTATATAATTGAATTTTGATAAATAAATATGTCGGTAATGTAAGATTACACTACCGACATGTTGTTATTTAATTTTGTACATTTATATGCACTTTACGATTAGAAATCATCATTACAAGAGACACACTTATCTTGATACTCACACGAAGTAGTTGTGGTGCAATTGTTGTATAAAGTTGTGAGCACAGAATCTGTAAGAGGATATCTCGTTTCGTCATCTGTCTCATGCGTTTCTGTGACTGACTTTCTCGTCAACTTGCCGTCTTTGTCATATTCATAAATAGTTTCTACAATATTGCGTTCAATCATTTTTTAGCTCCTCCTCTACAATTGTTTTAAGAACTTTGTATGCTTTATCAAAATTAATATTTGAAATCGCGTAATCAAAATCATCTCGCATTATCATTTCTGTGAACTGTTCATTCTCATTAAAACAACGTTTATAGAATGTTAGTGCATCATCTTTTCGTCCATTAATGGCTCGTCCTTCACGAACTTCATCTGGTACGTGAATATAGATAGTTACGAAGCGAACATCAGAAAGATCAAGTGAGAGATTGTGCATATACTCGATCCCTCTATAGTCGATCACATAAAAATCTGAATCTAGTAATTGCTGCTTCGTTGAGAAATATTCATAACCAGATATGCACGTATAAGCAATCATTTGATCTTTATACTGATCTACTTCCTCTGGTGTAATAAATGTATGAGTATCTCCCTCTCCATCTCTACGAGCGCGGGTCGCATATGATTTAAGCTGTCTATATCCATGTTCTTTGCATAGCTGGTTAACGAGTGAGTCTTTTCCAGACCCACTCTTGCCAACAATTAGGAAAATTGTGTGCATATTTATCACTCCTTGTCACGAAGAATTAGATTAAGAATTACGCCGATAATCAAAGCTAGTGCAGTTGCAGAGAATGATATTATTTGACCACCAACAACTAGTCCACTGATACCAAGAGACAAAACTGCAGATACTATAATCAGATTCTTTTGTACATTAAGATCTACTTTCTGTAGCATCTTAACACCAGAGCATGCGATAAAACCATAAAGAATAATAGCCGCTCCTGCAAATACACAGCTTGGAATTGAAGCTATAAATGCTTGAACTGGAGCAACAAAACCAAGTAGTCCGAGTAGAACTGCTGCTGTTGCTGTCACACATACAGATGCTACACGACTGAATCCAATCGTCGCTACGCTTTCTCCGTAACTACATGAGCCAAGACCACCAAAGCATGCACTAATTAAATTTCCTAATCCTTCACCAAAGAAGATTCTGCCAAGTCCGGGCTTTGAATAAAGATCTACTCCAATGATTCCGCCTAGTGCTGCATGGTCACTGAGAGCTTCCATACAAGCAGATACAGTATATGCTACGAACATAACAATTATAGGGATAATAGTGCTCCATTCAATTGCTCCCCAATGGGTAAAAGCAAAATCTGGCATTTGTACAAATTTAAGATTATTAAATACGGAAAAGTCTACAAGAGCGCACACTCCTGCAACTGTAAGGAGTACGGCGATTGCATATCCAATTAATATACCAAGCAAAAATGGTAGTATTCTCACAATACCTTTAGCATAATGAGAAATAAGTGCAATAGAGAATGTTGTAATTAGTGCCACAACGATTCTCCATTGTCCAGTTTCTCCAACATAGCCAGAAATGAACCCCATTAGATTCACTCCAATTACTGTTGTGACAGCGCCAATAAGAGCTGGAGGGAACACCTTGTAAATTGATTGGTATGGAATTTTAGTGAAGATGAACCCCAAAATACAATATACAATACATGCCGTTAAACCTCCAATTGCTATACCAGTATAACCACCTACACCAAGTGCAAATAATACTGGTGCGACGAAGGCTCCGCTGTTACTCAGAAACATAGGAGATTGGCCTTTAGTTATAAAGATGTAAATAAAAGTTGAAAGTGCTGCACCTATAAGTGCTCCCGACGTAGCAACTCCACAAAGGTTTGCAATAAGCACTGTGGCAACAAACACAGACAATACCATTTGTACTCCAAAGAGTATCATTTTTCCAAACGGCGGCTTGTCACCAATTCCATAAATCATATTACTTGTTCCCATATAATCCCTCCAAATGCTCTAATATTTCATCAAATGTTTCGAAATCCCCATTTTTAGCTGCATAGAGGATCATGCCATATAGCAATTGATTAATACTGAAGCTTCTACGCCAATCCTTCTCATTAAGATGATTTGTGCGAATATCAAAATAATGAAAATAATTTTGTTTATCAGCAATACGATTAATTTCTCTCTTTAGACAAGCTAGTGTACCGTCAGATGGAGCGTGATTGTTTTCGCATTCTGTGATGATTTCCGTAAGCTTTTCTGCCATATACTTCCAACCGAATAAGCAACCAGTCTCACACATTGAACCAATTGCACTTTGTTCAGGGCACATAACGACAAAATCACTATTCCAAAGACGTTCAATATCTGCTTCTGTAATCTTTTCTGCAAGGTGATTGTTTTCTTCTTCTGTCATATTAGATTTATCATTAATAGATTTATTCATTACAGGGCTGTACACTTCCACAGGCAGACCCATTTTAAGAAACTTATCATATTCATACTGCCTTGCAAGATTTGAGCCGAAGCTCATTATATCTCCTCCAAGATATCCTAGTGGCTTTTCCTTCATATTACCTCTCCTTATCTTCTCGGTCATTATTTGTCCAATATTCACTTACTACTACTCCCAAGCATTCCTGCACCGCGCTCAGTCTTGAGATTTGTAATATAGTCTACATCGACTTCTTCGATCTCTACTTGAGGGATTTCTTCTACAGCGAATTGTGCAACAGCCTTGCAGTATGGAACACGAATGAAATCTTCTTCCTTTGTAACTTCTGAAACATTCTTGGTAATTTCGATAGGAATGTCATTGCCATTATATAGCGCAACAAACCACTCTCCTGTAAAGTTAGAATCAATCTGTCCAGCCATAACAAACATTGCAGACTTTGTATTACTTCCGCGTTCTCTAAACCCAATACGGTAATTGCTATCAAAAGTACTACAGATTCCTGTTGGAACTAACTTTACTGTATGAGGCGGAATCACAACAAATTCTTCATCGAAACAAACATAAAGATCATAGCATCCATCCCCCTGTCGCTTACTAGGAATCTTTGCGTCAGGTCTTGTCTTTGCAAACTTAATATGTGCATTCATAAGCAAATCCTCCATTACCAAAACCAGATTGGACTCTTACCATTAAAGATATAATTCAGATAATAGAAACTCTTATCGACGCGGAAAGTGCCATAATCCTCAAGATATTTCTTGATCTCATTGTCTACATCTGTTAGCATTTTTTCAATAGTTGCTGCACGATTCTTCTTTGCAGCCTCGATCTTCTTATTTCTCTCTTCCTCTTCAGCATCCTTCTTCTGCTTAACTAGTGAGCTAAGTCTCTTGTATTCTTCAGATGCCGCCTTAAGTTCCTCTTCTAGTTCTTCAATTGTCTTCTCTCTTGTAATGTCACCCATTATTCATTACTCCTTTATTATAATTTTGTATTGTTAATCTTTTGTTGCGATAAAGAGACCACAATGGCACTCTCCTTCAATTCCTTGCTCAACTTGGTGGCGGAACTCTTCACATTGACACTTAGTGCTTGCATCTCTAAACGGCTCCAACACGCAAGGGCAATACCCGCCAGTTTCTTTTAATTGCTGTCTGGCAATTGCAACTATCTCTTTATCCGGGTTAAGTTTGATTTTCATTAAGATATCCTCCTCGCGTATTGATTGTCACTTACTAGTGTAATGCCGAGTACATCGTCATATCTATTTTTATGATTTGGCATATATCTTCCAAATTTAATAATAATGTTATTAAAATTTTGAGACAACTTATTTAATTTTTCTGTGATTTCGTATGGATAGTATCCTGTATAAATAACAAACATGTCATCGCAGCCTTGATCTCTAAAACATTTAATCACATCAAACATCTCTTTAAATTGCAACATTGGCTCAAGTCCGCCAAAAATAATAGCTTTAGTAATGTCATTGTTGATATATGCATTATATATTGATTCTGCGCTGACATCTTTTGTTTCTTGTTTTGCCATAGGCTCATTTTGGCATATTGATATATCTATTCCTAATTCTTTGCAGCATTTCCAATCACATTTTGAAGTTATTAGGAATAGGGAGGGCTTTTTATAATTAACAAAGTCCTCCATAACTACTCCTTTAAGTTTCATTACATAATACCATCCTTATTTAATACATCGTACCAGCGTCTATGATTAAATTCCTTTTTTCTAATCTTTTGATATGATGATACTGGGGTATAAAATCCGACTACCCTAGCAAATTGATCTGCCACAGGCTTACCACATGTTGGACAATTTTTAGACCCAATAAAAGCATGTCTATCTTCACAAACAGAAATCTTTGTCGTAAAAGCAAAGTAAATAACGCCATGTTCTGCGACATAATTTAACATATCCCATGCCTCGTCTTCATTAACAAAACGATTTTCAATGTCAATATGAGCAATGCATCCTCCGCCACACTTTGCATCAAATAGGCTACCAAGTCTACACTTTTCTTGAATCGTGCATTTTTCAGTAAGAGGGATCCATTGATTGGAATAAATAAAATATTTATCCTGCTCATATAAGAGATTGTCTGCCTGACAAATAACACCTGCACAATTTTCTGCAGGAATCATTTCAACATTAAAACTAAAATCACAATCAAAATTGTCTTTTACTTCGTTAATAGTGTCAAGGATTTGTGTAGCAAATTCAACTGCTTCATCGCTATAAGACTTGTAACCAAATTCATCAGTGTGAATTAGGTTAAACATATCCATGACTTCATACATGCCAATGCCGCCAATAGTACAAAACTGCTTATCGAGTTCTACTGCTCCTTCTTGATAATTTGGAAGAAGCCCCTTCTCGATATTGCGTTTAAGAATATGTCTCATTGAATATAGCGCTTTACAGTCAAGCAATACTCGATCTTTTAGAATATCAATATACTTTTTCTTGTTTAGTTTGCTTTCGTAAGCAATACGTACAAGATTAATAGTGGAAACACGGCAGCTACCAACAGAAAGAGCAGTACCACCGATGCTGTTGATAAATGCGTCAAGCTTTTTAGTGTTGGACAGAAGGCGGCAACAATTAGACAACACGCCAACATTATCAGATACAAAGAAATTACTATCGCTCCATTTCATGTTATGATTTGAGCACCAACGTGCAAATGACTCATCTTGGAATTTGTTATCTTTATATAGGAGGGAGTAAGTTAATACTGGAAATGTGAACATATTATGCTCTCTTGTCTCAGACACAACTTCCATAAATACTTGCTGGCATTTAATAAGTTCTTCAATTTCATCAATTGCAAATGTTCCATCTGGAAATTCCACACCGCCAAATAGCGATTCCAAATATGGCCTATCGAAAATTGACACATTTGTAAATGCACATTGGTCTATTCTAAGGAATGGCTGATTAAGACGATAAATAAACTTTTGGAAGTTTTGTCTTAAATATGTGTCAGGATCTTTGAGATAATAACCATTTTTCACATCGTTCTTCCAGAAATAATATGCCCAAATAAGTACATTTGGCATTCCAACAGCTCCACTTTGTCGATTAGACAAAAATGAAACAAATTCAATTACATCATCAAAGTATGTAGTGAGATGCTTTGGCGGCTGTGCATTATATTTATTTAAGAAAAATAGTCCTTCAGTTGCTAGCCTTGTAAAATCATTTGCCCAACAGTATGGGAAATAACTGGCCGTAGAACTGTCATTAAGATAAAGTCCCTTGCTAAATTCCTGTTCGAGCCACTGCTTTGCAGTTCTTAATCCCCATTTCTTTTTGATCTCAAGAAAGATTTTATTAAGCGCAAACAACTTGTCTTCAGACTTGCCCTTTTCAGTCATAAATGAGCGAATGTCTTTATGACTTGCATTGGCGTTTGGATCAATTGTTGTATCTGCCATTGTATCATTTGCTACAAACTTTTCAAGGAACTCACTAAAATCAAGCTGAGATGGATGTACTCCGTTAATATATTCGAAATCTTCTCCATACTTCTTTTTTAAATCTTCAAGACAGCGTTCAAAGTCCTTAGTTAATTTAAGCGTTATATCCATTAATTCACCACCCCATTTACCCATTCGTTTGCTTCTTTGAAATCCATCAGAACTCCATCAACTTCTAGCTTAGGAACTTCTTTAAACCCCTTTTCAAGCATTGCATCCTCATCGTCGAATAGCTCAAATTCAATGCCCTTGCTCTTAAGTTTCTTCTCAATAATACAGCATCTTGGACAATGAGTGCTATAAAGTGTTATCATAAGCACAACTCCTTTCAAATATAAAATAAATTATGCATTAATATTGATTGTCCTTATAAATGGCATCAACTTGTTCAACAATCTCTTCCCAATTGTGAACTCTATAAATCCCATAAGCATCATCGTGGATGCCCTGATTCCAAGGTCTATCTAATAGCACTCGATCAACCAGAGGATTTGTAGAGATTAGATTTTCTGCGCAATCATCTACAAGGACATCAACATGTAGCAATGACTTGTTATGAATACAAATGATACGCTTTTCGTCAATAAACGGAAAGTTTTTCATAAACCAGTCAATTTTCCAGTTAAAATTGGTATGATGCGTTGCTGTTGCTACATAAACATCATACCCACTATCAATAAGTTTTTTCACTCCCCATTGCGAATCTTGAGCAGGAGACAGAGAGTCCCACAGCTCTTTTTTTAGGAACATAGCAGTTAAATCTTCTGCATCTTCAAATGGAAGACATTTATAGAAATCATATTCAGTAAAAGAATCCAATGCTAATTGAGTGCCATGTTGCGCATTATAAAGCTCAAGTGTTTTCTCAATGAGGTTATTTAATACCTCATCACAATCTAGAGCCACGGTAAACTTATGCATAGTTTCCTCCTATAATTTTGTATTGCTTATTCTTCTTCCTTTTTTACATCAACGATATTTCCGTTATCATCTACAGTCTTGTTAAGGCTGACCGCACAGAAATTACTAATCTTTTTAATCAATCTCTTATAATCATTTGCTGACTTCTTGCCCGGTTGCTTCTGGAACTCTGTAATGTATTGAAGTACAACGCCACAGATTGCTTTCGAGCCATTGAGCAAAGCCGCCATTCGCACCTTCTCTAGCTGCGTTTTAATTACTTCTTTAAGAGCATCGTCTGTCATTTCTGCCGCTGGAGGGCTCTGCTCCTCCATGCTATTAGTCTGTTCGTAATTGTTGTTCTCGTCCATATGCGCACTTCCTTTCTTTTAATTACGTGCCAATTATACCACAATAATTTAGTATTGTCAATAGACTGATTTTGTTCGTTTAATTTTTTCTAGCCATACTGTATATGGTTTTACTCGTTCAACAAACAAATGATCGTCTTCTTTTCTTCCAAGGATCGCAAGGCACTTACCCTTTGCAATGAGGTCGAAATATTCTTGTAACTGTTTGCTCCAAATAGTTGCTTCAATAATTCTATCAGAAGTAATTAAGTCTAAATATGCAAATTGATTATTGTTTTTATCTTTCTTGCGTTTAATATCTGATATTACACACAATACAACTGTTTTTTCTCCATTTGGAGCATCATCCCAGTTGGAATTAATTAAATCTACTCCTTCTTGTAGTGGGTTATCTGTCAAAAACATTGATAGACTTTCATACTCCCATAGGAATGGATCTTTTGCATATTTTTGTCTGAAGTCTTCCATATAAGCTTTATATTTTTGCTCTTGCTCTTGATCAAACTTTTCTTTGCGCTTCTCATTATACAATTGCAATACAGTCTCTTTATCTACTTTTTTGCCAATCTTATAATCATCTACGTTAATGTCCCATTCAATCAAAAGTTTTGCTTTCGTCCCATATGATTGAACTGGCCTATATTCTTTTCTCTCATATGATAAAGACGCATACCTTTTCATTAGCTTCATTTTATTAGAAGTCGGGAATGCACCTGCTTTTATTAAAGCAATTGTAGCAGACTTATCTGGAATTTTTGATATATAATCATTAAAGCTACTATATGGTTGATTCTCAATAATTTTAGTGATGACTGATTCGCCAATGCCTTTTACTGCTCCAAATCCAAAAAGTATTTCTTTTGATTCTGGTTTAGCCTTAAATGTAAGTGTTGATTCATTAATTTTTGGTGGAAGAACTTTAATATTAAGCCTATGACACTCATTAATGATTACACTTAATTTTGCCGTATTGCCTGATTTCGCTGTTAGAACCGCTGTGAGAAATTCAACTGGATAAAATGTTTTTAGCCAAGATGTAAGATATGCTAATAATGAATAAGCAACCGCATGCCCACGGTTAAAGCTATACTCTGCTTGTTTAGCAAGTAACGCCCACATATCTTTAATCTGTTGTTCTGTCCATTGTTTTTTAATTAATCCTTCATGGAATTGAGTATACAAAGACGCCATCACATCTTTTTTCTTCTTTCCAATTGCTCTTCGTCCAGTGTCTTGTGCTTCCTCAGAGAATCCAGCATATGCAAGCAAATGCAGAGCGTCTTCCTGATATAAAAGAATAGAATGTGTCTTTGAAAATAGAGTTTTTAAGTCTGGATGTATAACTACTGTTTCATCTGGATATAATTTGTTTTTGCAATAATCAGGAAAACTGTTTTTTGTTCCGGGACGATTGCTTGCATTAATTGCAATAATGTCTTCTATGTTGTCTGCTTGTGCATCAATGCACATCTTTTTTGCTTCAGCAGATTCAAATTGGAATACTCCTACAGTATTTCCACTCTTATAGATTTCATCATAAACTCTTTGTTCTTCCAAGTTGAGGTGATTAATATCTACATCTTCCCATGTTAAATGCGCCATTTTTAATGCGTCATCTATGACATCTAGTGTTTCTAGTCCTAGATAGTCCATTTTAACCAATCCGAGATCATCCATTGCTGCATGCATCTCTAATTGAATCATAGGATTTCTCTCATTGTCTAGGCACAATGGACAATAATTGATAACAGGATGTGGAGTAATCAATGTTCCTGCGGCGTGACGACCTCTGCTCTTAGGAAGTCCCTCTAGCTCCATTACATACTTAAACCATAATGGGAACTTTTTATAAACTTCATTTAGTTTCTCGTCTTTGCCAACAAGTTCTTTAAGTAATACGTCCTTTTCTACTTCTTCACCTAGGTCACTTAGTGTCTTAACAGTAGGAATCATTTTAGTGACTTCATCACGAAGGCTATAAGGAATTTGTCCAAAGTATGGAGAATCTTGTCTTTCATTAAGCACTTTTCCAATATCACGAATTGCCACTTTTGTAGCTAGTGTATTAAAAGTAGCAATTGGCGCAACATTTTCTTTTCCAAAAAGCTCCTCTGAGATCTCTATGATTTCTTTTCGTCTACGTTTACTAATATCCCAATCGAAGTCTGCAAGGCTACCTTTTCTTCCAAGATTTGCAAAACGTGAAAAATCCAAATCCCAACGTATTGAATCTATCTGAGTAACACCAAGCATAAATAAACATAAACAATTTGCACCAGAGCCGCGACTATATCCTCTTGGTAGTTGTCTTGCGTCTGCCGCCTCTGCAATCATATGAAGCATAATAAAATAATCTGTGTAATCGAGCGCATTAATGACAGGTAATTCTTTTTCAAGTCTTTCTCGTCTTATCTTTTGATCTTCTTCGTTCATCCATCCGAATTTGTTATCAAACTTTTCAAAGACAAGATAATGAAGATAGTCTTCATGAGAAGAAAACTCTTCTGGAACATTAATTGTTGGCATAATATTCCCATGGTCAAGACCATAGTCAATATCATCATCAATCATATTTGCAATATGTACTGTCTCATCAATACCTTGTTGGACTACTCGTTCAAGCATCCAATCTCCGAGATACTGAAAAACATCTTGCTCATTTTGCAAATGACATCCAACATACGTTTCTCCTGTTTCTCGACCTTCACCAATAGAGACAAAAATGGAATGTGTATCAATTTGATTTGCACTTAACATATGCGCATCAGTAGTAATAACATATGGCATATTCATATGTCTTGCAAACTTATAAATTAATGTATTGCACTTTAATTGCTGTTCAGTTTTATGTGATTGAATTTCACATGCAACATAATCAAATGTGTCTTTTAAAAGATTTACAAATTCTTCTGCTTCATCATACATTTCATTTTCAAGATATCTACTAAGACGGCCAACTTGACATGCAGTTAAACAAATAATCCCTTCGCCAAGATTGTGCTCTTTAATCCAATTAATAGATATACGTGGCTTTTTATACATGCCTGTTGTTGCAGCTTCACTAACAATTTTAAATAGGTTCTGAAGCCCTACTTGCTTTGATGCGAGAAGAACTAAATGATATCTTGGCTGAGTATATTCTTTTGAATCATTCTTTTCAAGATAATTGTCAACTTCATAAATTTCACAACCAACAATCGGTTTTACTCCATATTTCTTGCATAGTTTAACCTGTTCAACAAATCCATGCATTGTCCCATGGTCTGTTAGAGCAATATGACTTTGACCATTATCTGCTGCATATTTTACAGCTTGTTCTACTGTAAGAATTGAATCCAGAAGAGAACCAATCGCACTGTGGACATGTAAATTAATAAACATTACATCCTCCTCCTTTCATAACAATTTTGTATTATTTATTCAATACCATATTTTTTAAACAAATGACGTTGCGGTGCAAATTCGTTTCCAAAATATTTTAATTCTGCTTTTAGACGTGTCCGAATAGCTTCTTCTTTCTCTGTAAATTTTCCAAGCCATATTCTTCTTCCTTCAAAGCCAATTTGTGCAACCCAAGCATTGTAATATTTGCTCCAATGTACACCTATAATTCCAGATGTATTATTACTAGGGACGGTTCTATTTCTTGCATTTTCAGACGAGTTAGATTTCCGTAAATTGTCTTTTTTATTGTTAAAAGGATTTCTGTCTATATGATCATAAAACTTCCCTACAATTAACCACGACATTATGGTATGTTTATGATTAATATTTGTCCCTAAAAAATGATAGTTAGTATGATCTATTTCTTCTCTCCAGCAATAATCTTTTATTTTGTCATAATCTTCTAAATCAAAATAAAATTCACGATTAGTATTTATAGTCCATCCAACACCATAGTCAAAAGAAGTAACATCATACTTACATCGCTTTTTATTATTTTCGTGTACATATTTTAAAGATTCTCTTTGCAAGCATCCACATGATTTTGTGCGTCCAGACTTTATTTGATCTGTAGAAGTAATTACTACTCCATGTTCTTGACAGTTGCATTCACACTTCCACATTATGCGATGTCTTCCTTTAGGGCTTATATAATCATTTGTCCTTTCAATTACTGTCAATCTACTATCTGGCACTCCATGTTCCCACATTTTCCATCCAGTCATATCTATAAAATTTGCCATTCATTTACTCCTCAATCATCAAATATCACATAATAACAACGAGTTGTTTTGCTGATCTTGTGTATGCCGTATATCTCCATCGTCTTTTCATATCGTTGTCCCCAAACGCCTCATCAAACACCACAACTTTATCATATTGTGATCCTTCTGCTTTGTGACAAGTAATTACATACCCAAAAGCAAATTCAAATGGTTTTGGATATCCAGAAAACTTTTTCCAATTCTCTGAATGAATGGTTGGTTGCCCATTGACTATCAAATTATAATCAATCATTAAATTTCTATAGATTCCACCATCATCTGAAATAAAATTAGCATAAATGACTTGACCATAAGGAGGAACCTCTTTTATAGAAATATTATACAATTCTCCAATTGTCCCATTAACAAGCTCATTACCAACGCTATTTACAGTATTCCAATGATTCTTGAGACAAATAACCTTATCACCATCTACTGGTTTCTTTGTATATTTATCTCTAAGAATCAAATGCCGCATATAATCATTTAATTCATGCCGAGTCTTATTTTTACCACAAATAATTTGATCTGCCCCGATAAGTAATTTATCTGATACTTTATCTCTATGCATTACACGGCATCTCTTATCATCTGAGTCGTATCTTAATCTCTTCCCATTTCTAATTTGCATAGACAACTTAATAATTGGGTTATCAAGTGCCTGTCTGACAATTTCATCAAGGAAAATATGAGGATTATCAAGGATAGTTTGTTTTCCATCAATAGGAGATAACTGGGCAGGATCCCCCAAAAAGATAGTGTACACATTATGAGACAACAAAAGATCAATCATTTCTTGTGGCAACATGCTTGCTTCATCAACAACAACAAGACTATATTTCTTCTCTAATTTTACTCTAGGAGTGTGTCTATATGTGCCATCTGGTAACTCTTCAGAATGATAAAGCAACTTATGTGCAGTCATTGCATTCTTGTTCCCCTTTTGTTTAAGCACAAGCGCGGCTTTACCAGTGTATGCCACAAAAACAACTTGATTTTCATGCAATCCTAGTTCTTGAATAATAAAATGAACTAAAGTAGTTTTTCCTGTTCCAGCATATCCAGCAATAACAGCATATGGGGCCTTTTCTTTGTATCGTCTACAAGCAATCTCAAGGCCATCTTGTTGCCCTTTTGTGAGCTCCAATTAAACATTCCTCCTTTCTATAATTTTGTGTTGCACATCATCCAGTGATGTCAATTTTAGGATTGATGTGGAAAAACTCAGTGTGACTACCAACATCAATAATGGTATCTTCATTAGTATTCCACAGTCTCAAATAATAAACTGTAAAATTGCGATCATCACAGAACTTCTTAATTTCATTAAAAGCCGCATCGTAGACTTCTTCGTCGGTCATATTGCCTTCAAGTGTTGCAATTTCACGACCATTGCCATAACTATTATAAAAGTAAAGTTTATGCATTATCAGTCTCTCCCTTTAGCTGATTCCACATATCATTCCAATATGTTTCATGATCACAATCAATATCAAAAGTTACTGCTTCCATGTTGTTACTTAGACCATGGTTGAGGATATATTCTAGGGTGTCACTATCAATATGTAGCGGCACATATGTCAGATGATAGCCTTCAGATTCATCGCCTACAGTAGTAATCATTAGTGTGGCATTCTGTGCATTCGTATTCATTAAAAATCACTCCTTAATAAAATATTGTTTAAATTTATAGACAAAATATAAAAAATTGTTTAAATTTATAAACAAAGCCGTCCTTCTTGCAATTTGTGATAGGTGGCTCTTCACGTTTCTCATCTTCTTTGTCATACTTCTTTTCACATTGTGAGCAAACCTGTCTTCCTTCAGGAATAATTTCACCACATGCGACACAGCAATTATTATATTCAATCATATCATGCATCAACTCCTTAACTATAATTTTGTATTGTTCAACTATACATATAATATCACAAAATTTTGATTTGTCAAGTAGTTAAATGCATAAAAATGGGGAGATAAGTTCTCCCCTAAGTTTTATTCTGATAGCATTTTAAGAAAATCGTCCTCGCTAATAATTGGAATATTTAATTCAATAGCCTTCTTATTCTTGCCGCTTGTGCTTGTGGTATCATTATTAATAAGATAGTCAGTCTTCTTGCTCACTCCAGATACATATTTGCCGCCATTGTCTTCAATGGCTTTAACAAGTGCATCTCTATTTGGGTAATGAGTTAAACTTCCTGTAATGCAAAAGCTTTTACTATCAAGATTGGAACTAGAACCAACATCATTCTCAACGATAAAGTTCATCTCAACAGGAAGCAATTCAACCATTGGATCTTTGCTATCCCACCAGTCATGAAGCGACTTATTTGTAATCTCTCCGAAGTCATCAATCTGTGAAAAATCATATCCATTAGCTAGTGCTTGTACAAAACCATAATGGTCTCCATTAAATTGCTTACTAATAGCTTTAGCCGCAGAAGAGCCAATGTTAGGAATACCAAGCGCAGTAATAAATCTATCAAGCGTTACTGTCCTTGATTTTTCAATAGAATCTAGCAGTTTATCTACAGATTTTTCACCTAGACCATCTAGGAGTATAAGTTTATCCCTATAGTCTTTCAAATGATAAATATCCTTATAATTATGCAAAAATCCATGTGAAATTAGCAGCTCAAGCGTTGCGGAGCTGAGTCCTTGTATATCCATTGCTTTCTTAGAAACAAAATGTTCAAATTTAGCAAGATTTCTTGCCGGACAATTGTCATTATGGCAATATAATACATTAGCAGTTCCAGTATTTTTAATTTCAAGCGTGGTTCCACAAGATGGACATCTATCAATCAATGGCAATTTATAATTTTCTGGATTATAATCAAGATTAACTTCAATTGCTGGGACTACCATATTACGCTTGCTGCAACAAATTCTATCCCCAATTCTTAACTTTAGTCCATCAATATAATTTAAATTATGTAGTGTTGCACGAGATACATTTGAATCCAATATGGAAATTTCGTCAAACAAACCAGTCGGAACAACGATGCCATTTCTAGATGTATTCCATTCAATGCCACGGAATATTGTTTCAACAAGGTCGTCTTCTTCCTTTTTTGCAATACCGTATCTATAATGATGACCAGTTCTTCCAAGAGAAAGCCCATATGCATAATCATCATAACGAATTACCGCACCATCACATGGAATTCCATGGTTATCCGCATATTCATGGATGCTTTTTATAATGTCCGCAAATTCTTCTGCTCCAATTCCACCAACTCTTTGATGATAAATTACATCAAAACCTAAACTAGCAGCTAATTCAAATCTCTTATAAAGAGAATTGATTTCATCCATGCCTTTAATAACATCAAAAAGCATAAATCTCATATGACGTTTCGCGCACTCTCTGCTATCTAACAGAGAAAGAGATCCGCTTGCTAGATTTCTACAATTTGAATATTGTTCTGATTCTGGAAGTGTTGTATTAATTTTATCAAAATCTTCTTTGTAAATTACACTTTCACCAACAACAGTTAGGTCTTTGTGATATTTAATTTTAAGAGGTACATTTACAAATGTCTTAACATTATGAGTGACTAGACTACCTACCTCACCATTACCTCTAGTGGATGCTTCTACAAGTTCTGCATATTCTCCGTCAGATTTGTATACTAATTTTGTTGTTAGACCATCGCCTTTTATCATAACAAGGACATCTTTGTCTCCTTCAAATTTTACAACATCCTCAACAGATTTTGTTTTATCTAGACTTAAGAGTGGAATGTCGTGAACCACTTTAGGCAATGAATCAACAACTTTATATCCTACAGATTGCGTAGGCGAGTTTGCAAAATAACAATTAGTTTCTTGCTCTAGTTTACTTAGCTCATCAAAATATCTATCATAAACATCATCTGGAACCAATGGCTGATGGTTATAATAAGCATCACGATATTTATTGCATAACGTAATTAATTTTTTAATTTTATTAATTTGATTCATTATCATACCTCCATATAAAACCACCTGAAGTTTTCTGATCTCCGTTACAACATGCTCGTATATTATTTGCTTTAATGCCAGTAGAAAATTCCGCTTGATTAGCAGATGTATATGTTGCAATAAATACATTATTTATATCATATTGAACAACTGCCTTATATTTTTTATTTACTCTTTTCTTACGTTTGGTTGGCTTTACTACTTGCCCCGGAGTATATTCTGATTTGAACATCCAAATGCAATTTTTATATATGTGTATTTTTCCATTACAGGCAGCAGATATGTTTGCATAATCGTATCCTGTAATAGTTGAGGCATTATGAACACTTCTATACTCATTTATTAAATTCCCATGAATATCAAATTGTAGAACTGGTTTACTTCGTTCTTTATTTGCTTGATATAGTTTTTCTTTAAATTCTTCCGAAAAGTTCTTCCCTTTCATTGGAGATTCCCTACCAGAAGCAAGTTCGCTTAATTTCTTTTTAGTTTCTTCTGTATGTCGTTTGCCATAAAACGGATTGTTTTCGCCCGCAAGTTTGTGATTCCCATAATTTGGGTTGTCCTCCCCTGTAAATCTTCCAATCCTACTTGCACTAATTTTTTGTTTAGTTTCTTCAGACATAACATACCCAAGCTTTCCATCTCCGCCCTTTGTTTGATTGTATCCATTTTCTGAATTTGTAGCATCATATAATTCTATCATCTCTTGCTCTTTAATGCAGGCATCTTTTCTGTTTAAACCTTCAAACAATATTTCATGTTCAAAATTATCCCAACCATATTTTTTAATCGCATTCCAAAAATGTGGCTGATTCCTTTTATACCCATTGCCATTTGCCCAGCGTAGTTCAGGTGGATGCTTGCTTGTTATGCCAATATAAACCTTTCCGCTAGGACTAGTGTGTTTATATACGCAATATAGTTTTTTGTCATTTGTCATTTGAAATTTCAATAATTTTGTATTGTATAGCTCTTTTTACATTATCTACTTAACCTCCTTATTCTATAATTGATTCGCTCAAAAATTCAATCATTCTAGCTTTATTATTTCGTAAATCATTTTTGTTCTCATAAACTGTTTCAAGGACTTCATCTAAAAGATGCATAAAACCTAGCAAAGTAGTTTGATTAATTTCTTCAATCATCCATCTGCGACATTCACATTCAACATACTCAGTATCAGTACATTCTAAACGCTTTAGTCCTAAATCACAATTTGTGCATACTGATTTCATATTTGATACTCCTATATTAATCTTAGCCTTTAATGCGTCATTAATGAGGTATAACCTTCTTCTTGCTCTTGCCATTCCATCATGCTTGCCACTTCCTGCACTACTTCAATAGCACACTCTTCACCATAACAACCATTCACACCATATTCACAATTCTGATGTCCAACACATCTCCTGTTATGACAAGGCGCTTCTATCTGTAATTTATTCAGCAATTTATAAAGTTGGTTGTATTCACTTTTTGTCATATTTATTTCTCCGTAAAGCATATATGGTACAAGATCTAATCTTCTTAGGACTCCAACTTGGATGTTTGCTCCTAATTTTACAGTATATCAAACCATATTTATTAAATTTTTTCATTGATATTCCTCAATTCATAAATCTTTCAACAAATTGCTCTGGATTAAAAGTTGTATTTACACTAATATATGGAGATTCATCCATATCATCTACAGACAAAGTAATAGTGAGCCCTGTTGCATACTTATAACAGCTCACAATATTTTCTGCATTATCAATCAAAGACTGGCCGCAATCCTTGATGTTTTGAATAATTTGCTCTTTGTTCCACATAACTTTACCTCCATAAATTCTATTTTTTACTTGCCGTTATTATGGCAATCTTCACAAACCGCATATCCTTTGTATACATATTTGCCATCTACAATCTCATATTTGTCAAAAAAACTTGCTTCGAAATACATATCATCTTTTCGAACAGTTTTTCCACAACAACTACATGATGCAAACTCTTTATTATCTGTCATAGCTTTACTCCTCATCTCCGAGAAATACGTCCTTATATTCCATAAACAAATCATTGATGGCCTCTGCCATGATTCTGTGCTCGGTATGCACTTCTTCTTTGTAATAAAGGTTACGATACCAATTAAGAATTACCAGAGGTTTGGTCATATTATACTTTTCAACCGCTTCCACAAAATAATTTTCAAGATCCATGATTGACTCCTTACTCGTCTAATTTGTCCTTACATTCAGGACAATAATCTTTATTGCCATCTACATAATGAACCCATCCTGCTTTCTTCGCCTTGTCTAATGCTTCATTATAGCTATCTGCATATTCACTATGCTTGCCGCATTTATCGCAAATTCTATAATGTTTCTTTACAGTTTCAGTCTGGAGAGAACAAAGAAAGAGCATGGAAAAAAGAGCTATCCACCACTTGTTGAAAACAATAGCAAGAGTAACCCAACAAATTACACATACACTATTTTTGATTGCCCATGCCCACCACGCACTCTTATTCATATAATTTTACTCCTTATATTAAGATGCAATTTTTATAACTCCTCTATTTAGCACCAATTTCCTATCCCGTAATTGGGGTCTTTATTAAGTTTCTGCTGGTTTTCGACCCATTTAATCAATTCTTCTTTATTGTAATATGTAATATCGCCTATAGTATGAGGGAAAATTAACATTTCTTCATAATTGATAGGTACAATTGTTTGCCCCTTATAACAAGCAGTTAGGCTACAATATCCAGAAAGAGAATTTCTATATGGACAAGTATATTCGCAACATTGAATCATAATACACTCCTTAAATTTTTAATCTATCCATTTAATTGTTAAACGACACCAATCATTAATACCTTTTTCTACAAGAACATTAAAACCTTTTTCTTCAAAATATTCTTTAAAACGATCAATTGATGAATCGGAAGGGAAATCATAACAACATCCATTATCACCACAAACCAATAAAATTTTATTCCCATCTTCCATAACCAAGAAGCTATTTGTATAAATATATTTCTTACCTTCTCTTGAAGCGGTCTTTATTTGCTCACACAATTTTTTAATGTAATCTTGTTCCCGTTGTGCCAACTCTTCTTGATATAGTCGATAATTATCTCTTGCAATTTCTGCAGTTATATCTTCACTTTTATAATTGTTTGATAATGCATTATCAAGTTCTTTTACTTCCTTGAGCCCATTTTTAATTATTTTTTTAATCATCTTTAACACCATAATTTAAAACTTTATTTTTAATCTCTACTACTTCCATCACTTCTTGTATTTCTTTTCGTCAATTTTATAATAAATAAAAAATCCAACATAAATTAAAAAAACCAGTGCTAGATCAATCCATAAAGGTGACACAACCCACAACCAGCTCCAATTAATTACACCAACTACCTTTAATACAATGAATATAATGCAAAGGACTTCACAAAGATTTAGACCGATATTTAAAACATTCTTGTTATTATTCATGTAGCTAGCCTCCTCCTTAGTTCATAATTGACTTATAACGAACACGTTTATATGTCCGGTTTTGATAGTCTTCAAAGCTCATAAAGAATAGACAGTCCTTGGTGTTTTTACAACCACACTCTCCATAATTGCAATACCACCATTGATATTCCATATTGCCCTCCATTTCCGCATAAGGGCAGTCCATTGGGTGCGATGGAATCTCATCTACTAAAATTTGCATAATTTATACCTCGTTACTTAGAAACAACCTGCTCATAATGGCGCAGCTCTACAATCGCTTCACTAATTGCACATGCGGGTGTTCCATAATAAGTACATCTTGAGCATGAATATTCTGGGCATTTTTGTAGTCTATTAATTAGATCGTTAATCATTTTTTTAACCTCCTACATCAATAAGTCTTTCAATATAATTTCTGTCCTGTGAGAAGATAGGGATTTCATTATCAATAACCCATTCACTTCTTGTTTGAATGTCCACTTCTTTACCTAGGATGTCCACTCTTTTTACTGTTGTAATTTCTTTAATACAGCAACTACCACGCTTTAGAGTTGTGGCATAATCGTTCCAGTTGATGCCCTTCTGAGTCATAAGCATATCCTGAATGTTGTTGCAAGACTTGCCGTAAAGTTCTTTCTGACTAAAGTTTGCCTGACCTACAGACTGGATGGAATTACGAGTGGCGTCCTGCTGTCGCCATAGCATATAATTACAAACCTCTTCCTTTGGGATCGTAAACACACGAGAATCAAACATTGCGCCTTTTTCAAGAGCTTTATAATAAGTGCCAGAATTTTCTTCATCTGCTGGCATATTGTTATAGAAGAATTTATTAAAGGCCATAGTAGCCATACTTGCAGACACACTGCACATCTTTTGTAGATTGTTTCCAAACCAAGCATCTGTGGTAAGCTCTGCGTAATCTACTAGTACAAGAGAAATCTCATCACTCTGAGTATAGCCAAGGACACAGCCTTGAATGTTCTCACAGAGATGCTTCATAGTTTCCTGCATGGTTTTTACTAGGATATCATCAAACGGTTTCTTAAACCCTCTTGTAAAAGTGTGAAAGGCACGGCCATCCAATCTTGCGATTACAGGCATTCTACGAGTTAGATAATATCTGCTGATATTCTCGTAGTTGTTTTTCATTCTATCACCAAGTGTAGTCTTGTCCATTTTTAATCCTCCTTAACAATTTCTTCTAGGCTATTAGTTTGTGCGTTATAAACATAAGGCATTCCATTCGGCGCATAATAAGGAGACATATAACCGTATCCAGAATATCCAGCGCATTCATTAAAAAGTATATATACGATTTTTGTATCCGTATCATAATATAGGTCTTGCATAGCTGTTGGTCTCAAACGACCATTAGTATTCTTTATATAATCCTTAGAACCAGTTGCGGCACATCCTGCTAGACATAGCAGAGAGATCGTCAAAGCAACAAGACAAATAACTGTTTTAAAGTGCTTTTTCATTTTCTTCCTCCATATTAGCAATCAAGAAATTATAAACGGCTCCCCAATCATCAATAATGACCGGCACATTGTTAACAATTACATCTCCAATTTCAAATCCATGCAACCAATCCTCTTCAAATACAAAATATCTAATCCATTCTTCTTGGTCATGGAACACTTCTTCGAGCAAATCAATAACAATATCGAAGATGTCTGTAATATAAAATCCACAAGAATCTTCGCAAAGACCTTTTAGAGCGCTATCAACTCTTGCCATTTTCGTATCAAGACTTTCAAGATGTTCCATAGTATTAATAAAAGCTTCCTTAGAGATCATTATTTGCCTCCTCAATTTTTTTTGGATTTATTAGTTCAATCTTTACACGATTATATAGGCCACCAGTACAGTATATAATGCCATTTGTTATCGCCATTTCCAGTGGCACAAATTGCAGTTCATCATACTTAGATGTTCCATCTCCAATTTTATATCTCGCCCCATCTTTATCAATAGACACGACAAACTCTTTGTCTTTCAATACAGGATTATATTTAATCCATTCATTTTCTGTGTCGCATCTCGGACGTATTGTAAGAGGATAAGTTTTCATAAATTACTCCTTAATGTTCAACTTATAGCCAAGCTCCTTCTCAAGCTGCTTCTTTGATACTTCACGCTCAATTACTTCAAAGCTGAAATACTCGTCACCGCATGCGTAAATTTGAAACGACGGTAGGATCTTCCTCGTATGTCCCAGATAGTCATAACATTCGTCGCTTTCCGATGCAATGTTTGTAAGAGTCAATCCGATCTTAGGAATATGAACTTTATACTTGTCCCCATTGGTCATATAACATGTGCCAGTATAGTCTAGATACGGGGCCCCATCTTCAACATAAATCTTTACGTCGGTTGGAGTAATGTTGCCATCAATAATTACATTATTATTCATTGTTTGTTCTCCTTTCGTTCAGCCAATCACAGTACTTCTGACATTCTTCTTTTGATTTAAATCCAATATATTTACCATATCTGAGTTGCTCTTTCTTCTCAATAACATCATCACAGAACTTATCATATACAAACTGGATTCCAAAATCTGCATAAGAATAATCGTTATATTCGCCCCCAATACGGTCATAAGTTTTGTCAAGTCGATAATATCTTTCAGATTGATAATTGCTATTTTGAATCCTATACCTTAGCGTGTCAATCCATGCTTCCTTTGGTTCATACCAATAATCTGGCTGAGCACAATCACACTTCTTTGTAACTTTTTCCCCATTGGGCCAAGTTAATACCCAGTTTCTATTTTCATCGCATTTATCACACTTAGGTTTTTCATGCGGCTTATTTTCTGCAAACCAAAGCTGAGATTTCTCAATCATATCTTTAAATATATCTTCAATAGCGGCTTTATAAAATTCTCTCTCTACTTCTCTGCGAAGATTTCGTGATTTATATTCCAAATCACTTTCTTTGCTTGATACTTCTCGCGCTTTGTCCTCAAGCTCTTTATTGCGCTTCTCAAGATATTCATTACGACTTTTAAGATGTTCCATGTCACTCTTCAAAGAGTCTTTAGCTGCATCAATAAGCTTTGATTTTATTTCATCAAACAGTTCGTCTGCTTCAGACGGTTCCCACATAGGTTCTTCATAATCCCAATAGCTCATTTAATTGTCCTTTCTTAATAACCTTTAATGCTTTTGTCATGGAAGGGTTTAACTGACTTAAATAATTCATAATTGTTTTGGTAATTACAGTTTTTCTTAAACTTGCAATCAATCTCGCATCCATATACAAAATAACTATGCTCACAATAATCACAAAGATCTTTTCTTAGATTATATTTAATTAAATATTTTGCTCTAGACACATCGTCATTTTGATGTTCATATTCATGTGCAAGACACTTGTCATAATCATTGAAAACTTCTCCACAATAATCACATTTATATTGCTCAACTTTTGTCATGTTTTATCTGTAGCCTTCTTTCTACCACGTCTTTTTGTTGGCTCTTCTGACTTCATGGCTGGCTTATCAGGAAGCTCCATCCAATAAAGCACATTCATATAAGTGTTCCAAACTCCATTCCTAATTGATACGACTTTGAATTTATCCGCATCTGTATAGCCAAGAACATCTACCATGTCTGGAGGAAGTTTATCTTTTGTACTAATCCATCCCATTACGATTAATCCTTTCTAATCTCACATTCTTTAATTAATACTTGTGGAGAAACTTGCCCATTATATACGTTAATACCCAATGTTCCAATTACATCAATATATGTTTCTTCTCCTGCGAAGTTATTGTTCATCCAATCAAATACTTCATTGGATTCATCACATCTAAACATAACGTATTTGATATTAGTACTCTCATCATAAATTTGAATTGTGTCATCGTTCTTGCCGACAATTTTAGCATTGTCATTAGAGATATATAAGTCTTTAATCAACCACAATGGCTCATCTACTCCATGCGCAAAAGTTGATTTGTATTTATCAAGTTCTTGACACCACGCAATTGATACATCTTCTGCATCAACAATGAAATCTACTGTATATACTTTTTCAAAAGACACGTCTTTAAGATTTTCGTTAAACCATTCTCGTGCCTTATTAATGTCCTTTAATTCAACGCCATAGGCACTAGGGTGTCCTTGTGCAAATACTGTTTCAGGACATGATTCTGTCATCGCTCTAAAGTCTTCAATTGGGCAATAATCAAATGATCTACCACTACCAGCGAATCCATCATTCACTTTTCTCACAAGGAGTACAGGCTTATTAAGTGCTTCTGAGAGCTTGATCGCCACAAGCCCTGTATATGCAGAATCTAGCACTCCAGTCGCATCAATAATTGCTACTTTATCATCTGAATCGCTATTTTGACTCATAAATGTTTTATATGCTTTGTCTCTAGCGCGGTCTTGTTTGCCCTTATAGGATTTCATAAGTCTAACACAATGCTGATAGATATTTTCTGCTGTCGGAAAATCATCACCGCGTTTTGTATATTCAAAAAATTCAGATTCATCCTCATAAAAAGCTCTTGCAAGAATTTGACACTCTTCATAAGTTGCACTTCTTAGAAATGCATTAATCAAAGGAGTAACGTAGAATGCAATTGTAAATGGAGATACGATACCTTTTGTAGAAAACTCCTGAGCATTAAGAATCTCTTTAAACATTTTATTGTTGATATTATCTATCCCATAGTTAACCATCGCACGAGTATTAAATGATTTCATTGACATTACATCTGAAATGTCTGCTAATGCTACTAGATCAGTAAAATGCTCTTCACAAAAATCATTCCAATAATAATCATCTAATGCTTGCAGAAAATTATATGTAACATGAGCGCCACATGCTTCCTTATTTGGATACTCATTAGATGTTTGGTTGTTTACTACAACAGCAGGATTTAATTTGTCTGTTGACACCTGATGGTGATCAAGGACAATTACTCCAACGCCTTCATTTATTAACTTCTTACATTCATCCACATCATTACTTCCTGCATCGGGAATAATCAATAATTTTGTATTGTCTGGAATATCAAAGTCCCAAGACGCTAGGCCGTGTGACTTGTTCTTCTTATGCACAACAATTGATACTGGATAGTCTGCATCCATTAGTTTAATATATTGATACATAATTGTCGAACTTGTAATTCCGTCAACGTCAGTGTCAGATAAAATTGCAATTTTATGTTTATTACAAAAATGATAATCAAAACACTTTACTGCTGCATCTATAGAATTTAGATTATGCCAATCATCAGCACAATTATCTGATAGCTGAAGATACTTATTATAATCTTCAATCCCTCTATTATTTAATACTGTTTTTAAAATATTTGTAGTATCATTATTGCCTGTTAATTTATATTTCAAATGCATACACCCTTTCTTTGTGACACCACTATATCACAATAATTTCGTATTGTCAAGTAGCAAAAAGGCTCCCAGTTGCCTAGGAGCCATATTTTTTTGATATACTATTGTTTTTTTCTATAAAATGTATTATCTTTGATAGATTTTAAACAGTTCTGACATAGGCATGCCATTCGCACGAGCAAGATCAACCGCCAGAGCACATACATTTCTTGGCTGTGACACCCCAATTGCTTTATTCATATAGTCTAGAAGAGTATTATATTCATCGTTGCAATGACCATCGCCCTCCCAACAAATAATATCACGACCATTAATCTTAATAAAATTATAAGGAGTTCCCATGTTTGATCCTTTAGTAAAGCTCCACCAGCCCCAATCGTCAGGCCATTCTCCTTCATAATCTTCCATGCGCTTCATGTCTTTTTTGTCAATCTCACATACTTTATATTGGTCGCCAGAATATGTTGTAGTAAAATCTACATCAAGTTCTTTAAATGCTTTTTCAATATTGCCACCGGCAAGGATCTCAATCTTCATTTTTACATTTCTCCTTTACCATTTTTAAAACAGATAGAACATCACGCTTATGAATATTATTTTCCATCCAATCACAATAATCAGGATGCGCTTTATAGATGTCTATGAGCTTCTGCCCACTATATTTGCCGAATGGTAACACATATTCTTCTGGGTTAATAGTTGTACTTTTTGGTTCAATATATCCTGTAAAATCCATTGTAAGGCATTTGCGACTTGCAAGGTAATCGGCAACATGTAGCATCCTAGAGAATCTATCGCTAGGTTTTGGAAGAACAACATTGCTTTTCCTATCCTCTGACCACTGCCCCATGTGCTTAGAGACTACATCAGCGATAAATTCAATTTCCTCATGATCTAAGTATTTCCCATCATATTTTCTAATTTCATCTGCCATCAGTAGTGGATGATTAAATCTTGTATATTTAGAAGTTTCATAATCTTGCTGAGAACCACTTTTGCGACCATCGTGCAACAACCCCGCTACACGCATTAAATCCATCTGTCTCGTAGTAAGCTTACTGTTATACTGCTCAAGTTCAAAAAAGAAATTTAAGAATCTTACAACCGCAATTTGATGACGCATAAGCCCGCCTTCTCCAAGACTATAAGTGGGATGATATTTTCCGGTACTTGAAGCACCAATGTGCCATATGTAATCTGGCATATCTTCAAGTAGCACCATGGCAAATTCTTTAATATCTGAGTTCGTAATCGTATTTAAAATCGGCTGAACCAATTCTTTCTTATCGTTTGTCATTATTTCATTTCCTCCAAATTAATAATCTTCATCATTAATATAATCAACAATTGGCCCTTTTCGCCCACAATTGTCACATGTCGCATTATAGTCTGTTAGTACAATATGCTTAATCTCTTTTTTGCTTGGCTTGGCGATCTTAATAAAACATTTTTTACAGAGATCCTCACTAACTTCAACACAATTTCTCTTATACACTTTTAACTCTCCTTAATCACAATTTCTTCGTCGGCGTATCCGCCATCAGTTGTATAATGTATTTTTTTAATACCAAGGTCTTTGAGATAATTCATGCATGCAGCGCATGGACGAGATGGGGAAAGCTCATGATTTAGATTCTCTCTATATGTCCATACTTCACATTTGCTAACATCAATATCCATATATTTCAACTGCCCAAGTGCAGCAACTTCTGCATGTGTCAAATGAAGAGGCTCTGTATTTGTTGCAGAACAATCAAAATTTCTATATTTATTATATTTCTTTTGAATCGGTGAACTCTTTCTGCTATTGAAGCCGACACCTACAACTTTATTGCCACATGTGACAATTGCACCAATATGTACTCTTGGAAAACTGCTCATTTCAGAAGCGGCTTTTGCATGTTTAAAAAATTTTCTCTGTTTATTCGTCATTATCCTCACGCAAACTATATATATTATTTTTAATTAGATATTTAAATTTTTCGGGATTGTCGCTAGGAGATTCTTTATTGTCAAGAATATGATCTTTATCAATAATTGCATATACTGGAATCCCATTTAAGAACATATTTGAAATGTTTTTTAATTGTTCTTCATCAACATCTTCATCATAACAAAAAACAATTTTTGCATTTAATCTTGTTAACATCTCAACTTGATTTTTTGAAATCTTTGTTCCACCAGTACTTACACCATAATACCCCATATCGTACAATTGCTGCACAAATTTTTCACTTTCACCAACCCATACTGTCCCTGTATGTTGAATTAATTTTATATTTTGAAATAGGCCATACAAGATCCTCGACTTTGCACATGGTTCGAGGAAAAAATATTTAGACATTCCACTGTCCGGGTCATATTCCATTCTTCTTGCTTTAATCCCAACCAATGTTCCAATTTCATCTCTAATTGGAATCGCAATTGAATTTGTCATTGGATCAAAAGAAACTTCAAATAGCTTTTGAGTGTTTAGACTAATCCCATCATCCTCCCATAGTTTATTGCCGTATGGGAGATAATAAGATAGAATTTTTTCTGGAATAGGTTTTAGCGGAGTGTCATCAAAGTCATCTTCTTCTGTCGCCATTTGCTGTAACATTTTAAGTATTTGAAGAGATTCTGGGACTTCTTCTGGCTCTTGATAATAATCTAATCCAAATAAATTACAACAGAACTTAAGAGCTTCAGGAAAAGAATAGTCTTCGTTATAACAAATCAAATCAAAGACATCTGTTGTTCTTTTACTACTCGTCATTGTACGAGTATAATTTACAACAGTTAAATTTTCATTTAAATAAATAACAATTGCTGATTTGTTATCTCCAGTTTTATTCCCGCATGTAATATATCCACCATGATCGTGAATACTATGGCATCCAATCTCCTGAAGAATCTCTGGCAATTTTTCATTGTCTAATATGTATTCTTTTAAAGATTGTACATCCACAAGTATTCACTCTCCTTTCTATATGGACATTATATGTCAATAATTTTGTATTGTCAAGAGGTTAATTTAATATTTTATCAATGCGCTGACACATCGGCAGCATGCAGTAAACAAATATCGTTAAATAAAGGATCACCAAGAAGTTTCCTATCTTTCTGCATAGCTTTGTCAGATTGCTCCCATGCGAGATAAGGTCGCATATGCCACTGAATAAGTTGCGCTACATAAAGATGTTCGCAAGGCATTTTGTAGAATAAGCTATTGTATGCACCACAACGCTCATGGGAATAATAATGCGCATCTTCTGAAGGATTCCCCCTTGCATCATAAAAGCTTTTCGTAAAGATTTTCCCCTCGTCATGTAGCATTGCTGCATGTCTAAGTTCAGTGGACGTTGAATGAAAAGATGGTGTGTTACTATCAATATATTTTACAGCATTCCAACAATGGTCTCCAAGAGATAAGGCATGATGAGAATTGTCTTGGTTAAAATCTTTCACTGATTCGATCCAATCTCTATCCCATCCTTTATAGTCCATCGCATCTTCAGAATAAACAACATCAATATCATCCCAACCTTCGTACCAAAAAGGTACGTTAAAGTTCATATACATACGTTTAATTACATGCTCTGGTACTTCCCGTTCTCGCTGTGCATTGCGTTCAAGACAAACTTCATAAGGCGTTGCCATAAGAACTGCAATCTTTTCACAAGGGATTTTATTAAGAGACTTAAGAAACTCCATGCGACGCTTATAGCTGATATTACAAGCGTCATAAATGGCGCTTTTTCCATAAGTAAGGCATCCTCGAATACGCTTGTGGAGCTCTTTAAATAAAACATCATTGTTTGTCTGATGGTTTACATCTCCGAACATTTCTTCTCGAAGTGCGTCACTAGAAAAAATTTCTGCATCATATTTTGCTGCAAGTTTTTTAGCTTGTTCACTCTTGCCGCTTGCTGGCAAACCGATCGTCATTATAAAAATAGGTTTATTCATTCGTACTCCTTAATAAATAAAATTCCTGCATTAAATTCTATACCTATATTAAAGCACCTCAGTCAAAATTCTAAAGTCTTTAAACGTATTCTTTTCGATTACAACTTCAACGGGCTTATTAACAAGTTGTGACACATAATTAACTTTTGCATCTTGGAGTATTTGATATATTTTATCAACACACATTGTAATACCATACTGTCTTTCTGCAGTTGTCCACTTACATGCTTCACTGATGTTTTCTGTATATCTAGACCCGCATCCAATAGAAGTTCCATCGCTAAGTTTAAAACGTAGCTGTAGCCCAAAAAGAAACGGATAATCGCTAACCATTCCATATTCTGCAGAAGTAATTTTACCTAAAACTTTTCCTGTCATTTTAATCACTAATCTCTTTCTTAATTGCAATCTTCATAATCTCGTACTGTACGTCATTTAACAGCTCATCAATTTTTGCATCAACTGTGTATTCGTTTTTTAAGAAATCATCACATAGTAAATCAATATGACCGATAGCATCATTAGCGTGTGCTCGTGCGTCTTCTAGATTATATAAGCCTTTCTTGACCTCTACTAAATATTCTGGACTTTCAGAAATCAAACATTTTTCATATGGCACATGGTTGATATATCTTGCAATATACTCCTCTACTCGCAATAGATGATGTAGTTGTTTCGGATCATATCCAAACTTATTAATCCATTCCATACGAGATGGATAATGATGCTCCATTGCAAAATACTTTTCTTTAGCAATACCTCGCATAGACTTAATTGCTTGAACTGGAGAATAATGTGCAATATCTTCTCTGGCGTCAATAAGTCTATTCCATTGATTTTCATACATGGGATTGATGATTTTGTAAGGAGTGAACAAGATTTCTAAGAAGTTCAAATTTTGCTTCCTAAATGTCTGGATATAAAGCCTAATGTCTTTCCAGTCTGTATGTTCGTCATTGGCTCGAATATGAGTTGTGCTAACGGGATTCTTATTCATTGCAATATCCTTAAATGTCGGTGTTACAATTAGTTTGGTATCAACATCTGAGCCTTCATAATCAAGACCATAATTGCCACTACCTTGATAGAAGATTCCAACAATTCTATCCTCTGGAAAGTATTCGAGAGCCTCGTTATAATGCTCTCGAACACCGTCCATTATGTATTTATTAGAATGATAGTTCATCTAATCACATCCATTAGCCATTATGCTTAATAAGATACTCGCGGCTGACATTTTTGAAACTATCACTACCATCCAAAGAACGATACACAATCCCTTCACGCATTACATCTGGATTCACCTTGGACTTACCAGTTGCAAGAGCCTTAAGTTCCTCCATAGTGTCTGGCATTTGAACTTCTCCAAGAATAGGAACCCATTTCATGCCCATCTTTTCAATAATAGCTCTACCAGCAATAGAATTATATCTTCCACTTTCAGAATCTTTAAAGTTGAAAACATATAAATCATCTTCCTTGAGCTTTAGAGGATTTCCCTGAACAAAACCTACGCCCTCACCCTGAATACATACCCATTTAAGCTGAGGAAACTGATTCAGGAAATCCTTCAAATGCTGTTCAATATTGTACTTGAACGCCAAATCCCAATAGATGTTATGGTCGTGGTAGCACTCTTGCTTCTCGTCCTGTTGTCTTACGTTACGAGAACAAACATAAAACTCAAACTTATTACGTCCTTTACGCTCAAGAGCATAAGTACAGGAAGTACCATCTAGCTTTTCTGTTGCAAGATAAGTCTTGCCGTCACCAATACGCCAAGGCTGATTTTCTACACGCTCTTCATCAGTCTTTGAAACAAATGTCGGGAAACCACGAGGATTATCCTTCTTCTTGCCGAAGAAGAAAAACATAATCTTACGACCCCAAGAACGACGCATCATCCAACGTGCCCACTTCTGCTTAAAAATCTTCTGGTGACGAGCGGCCATAGATTTATACTTTGCATTAGGATCGCCATTGCCCTTACGAGTATTGTCCTCTTGTACTGAATACTTAATTCCCAGAATATCAGTTACATCAGTCCCCCCGGAAAGCCCTGCCAACTCTTTAAATGCAGACTGAGGCATAGCAAGGCCCTGACTGATACAATTAAACTTACCAAGCTTCATCGTCTTGACCTTAAAACCTTTTGCACGAAGGAATTCAAATTCCTCTCTCTCAGGGACTTTGGAATCAATCTCAATATAAACACAAGGATCGCCTTCATGGAATTCACCCTTCTTACAAATGAGATTCCATCCAAGTACATTGCACTGCTCAATATTATCAGCACCATCAATAGGACGAATGTTTGTTACATGCTGAATGTATGCAAGCGCTCTTTTGTTATTGATAATCATTTTATTAAATCCTTTCTATAATTTTGTACTCTCAATTAAGTGATCTCAATCTCTCGATAATTTTGGAAAGAATCATACAAGCATAATCAATTTCTTCTTCTGTATTATATCTTCCAAGAGATACACGAATGCTACTTAGTGCCTCTTCGTCAGACAAACCAATTGCTTTTAGCACATGAGATGGGACGGCATTGCCTTCATTGCAAGCTGAACCCCCACTGATAGCAATTCCAAATTCGTCAGCCATCGCAACAACATCTGAACCATGCACACCATCAATTCTGAAGTTCAAAATGCTGTCTAAATGTTTCTTTTTATCGGTTGCCCCATTCATTGTGACACCTTTTACATTCAATAAATTATCCTTGATCTTCTTGGATAAATATGCAATTTTTGCGTTATTTGCATCCATGTGGCTCACCGTATCTTCTAGTGCAGCAGCCATGGCCAAGACACCAAGGACATTAGTTGTGCCACCTCTGATTCCTCTTTCTTGGCTTCCACCGTTAATCAGAGGATGAATATTAATACCATCCCTGATATAAAGGAAGCCGCATCCTTTAATCCCGCCAAACTTATGAGCAGAGCATGATAGCATATCTACGCCGAGCTCTTCTACATTGATTTTCATATGAGGGAATGCCTGAACTGCATCTGTATGGAACAACATATGATTGTCATGAGTAATCTTTGCTAGCTCTTTAATTGGCTCAATAACTCCAAGTTCATTATTTACCATCATGCATGAAACAATGCCCGGATTAATACCGAAATCATTATTCAGCAACTCATGCACTCTTTTTTCAAACTTCTCTGCGTCAACCATTCCTCTATAATCAACCTTGAAGTTATAGTCTGGATCAATAGAATGATGTTCAATATTAGACGCTAGTGTAAAATCATGATTTAAAACCCATGAATTTGCTTCAGATCCACCAGAAGTAAAGTAAATCTCGTCAGGTTGCGCTCCAATTAGTGCCGCGATCTTTTCACGTGCTTCCTCAACCTTAATCTTTACTTCACGAGCATCCTCATATGAACTATTTGGATTGTAATATTCATCAAGATTGTCAAGAATAATATTCTTTGCTGCTTCACAAATTGGAGATGTAGCAGCGTTATCTAAGTAAATCATAGTTCATACACCTCGTCTTCTTCTACATTATATTTCTTTGCAATACTGTCAAGAAACACTGTCAAATAATCAGGATAATCCTCTACGTTTTCATATCCAAGTGAGCCAATAATATTGCAATTAATATATCTCATTTGAGTAATAATTTCATATGCTGCATCTTGCTTACCATCTTTATAGCCCTTTTCATAGGACTGCTTATCTAGATTGTTGTAATCCATCTTTCATCCATTGCCTCCTTAAAATTTGATGTGTCAATAATTTTGTATTCTTTAATCCAACTACATTTACTAAAAATACTTTGTAGTATCTCTAAGCTGTCTGATTCAGCCCATTTGTGTTTTCCTCTATCCTTGTATATAATTATGTATTTTTTCATTTTCATAGTGTTACAACTCCTTACTTGTTTTATCATAAGCAATTGTAACACTATAATTTCGTATTGTCAACACTCAATTCTCATATTCCATTTAAGTGTTGCGAGTTCGACATTCTGATAATAAGGTGTTTCAACTCCACAGTTAGGACATCTCACATATACCGCTCCATATCCAGTAATTCGCATATTGGGAGCATTCCCACAAAAAGGACAGGGTTTTAGCTCATCCATCTCAATTGTCCACCACATCAATAACAAACTTCTTATATTCCCAATCAACACACTGCTTGTTTGACATCCAACCCGTCTTGTTCTTGAGGCAATTTTCTCTTCGACTACAAGTCTCACAAACGTGTCCGAGCTGAAGATCATTAGCAAGAGCAACAACATCTTCTCTCAGCGAATCTGCCGTATTTGTTGCTTCCAGTAGCTGACGTGTAAGTAGATCACAAGTATCCTTTGCCATTTGCTCCTGTGCACGAAGCTGCTCATTCATATCATCAATATAGTTTGCCGCAGAAGCTAGTAGCCGACACATATTGCACCAAAAAGAATTCTTGCATTTTCTACACTCATTTTCAGAGCACCATCTCTTGCGGCGAATAGTTTCAATCTGATTGCGCAGCGCTGTTGACATGTCATTGTTGTTCATTGTTTTTCTTCTCCTTTGTTGTTATTTGTATTTTTGTTATCTTCTGCTTGCTCTCTCTCACCTTAATAAAGACTCATGTTTGTGGAATAACAGAAATATGTCCATCCAAGATGGCTGTCATATAGCGCCTTATAAACTCCACTACCCTGTTTAAAATTCGCTTGAAAAACAACCGAAGGCTCCATAATTCGCTCTCCATTCAATAGCCTTTTTGCAATATCAATGCATCGCTCACTAGGAGTTAGGCTTGCAATATATCCACTTCGTGCTCCATGATATTGTCCTTGCTGATAAACAACATCAGGAATCGTATTGGGGAACTCAGGAGATGCAACACGATTTAACACAACCTCGCCAACACACATCTTCCACTCATCTGACAGAAAATCACTTCCTGCCTCTGCATATATCACTTTTGCCAAAAGCATTAAGTCACTTTCAGAATATTGTGGCTGTGGTGCTGAAAACATGTCTGGTTGATCTTCAATAATCACTTCTGCAATTTCTTCATATGTAATAATTTCATCCTCTGGCTCCATGATAAGCATTTCTTCTGGTGCTGGAGTTGCTGTGCATTCTATTGTCATTTCTTCCAAAGGATGTTCACTGTCCATGTTTTTATCATCATTAATCGAAATTGAAAATAAAATTAAAATAATAAGACTAACAATGATAAGTAGTTTTTTAATCTTATTCATTTCTTACCTCTCAATAATTTTGTATTGTTCAATCTATCGTTATCATACCATATATTTTCGTTTTGTCAATTGTGCAAATTGCACAAAAAAAATGGGGGCCTAGAAAGCTCTAGGCCCCCTGTGGTCGCTGCCAATAATGGTCAACGCCAATGGAGCGGTAGACGAGGCACGATCTCGCAACAACCAGAGTGGAAATCTGGGATTCTACCAATTGAATTACTACCGCATGTTCTTACTTCTGCGTCAGCTTATTAAGCTCTCTTTGTGCCTTATTAATCAAGTTTGCATTTACAACTTCACTCTTGGCCTTTAGCTTCGCAATGCGATTCTCATAATGTAGCTTTGTTCTCGTGTTCATTGTTCTGTTCCTCCTAATTTGGTTTTATTGTTTTACATGGCAGCGGATAGAGGCTATGCTCCCCTACCTACAGATCCAAAGTCTGTCGTGCTACTATTACACTAATCCGCTATTTGGTTGCTGAGCTTCAGAATCGAACTGAATTGAGCTTGGTTATGAGCCAAGTTGAGATGCCAACCTCCCGCCAGCAATAAATAGCTCTGTCTTTATTCATCTAACCTGCATAAACAGGTAACAGAGCAGAAGATTGTACCGGAGTCAAGTGGACTAAATTACAGAGAATAAATGGTGGGTCTGGGCGGTTACGCTCCGTCCGTAGTACGCTTAAAAGGCGTATATTCTACTATTGAATTACAGGCCCATACTAATTATATTAAATAAGGGTTTTATCTTCGACAAGAACCCATTAACTTGTCGGACGATAACATTCATCCATAAATTTTATTGCATGCCAATTCATAATACTCCATTAAAATTGAGCAATTACACTGTAATCTTTCATATCTTTCTATATTCATCCTTTATATGAATCTTTTTATGACACCAAGGACATTCAACAGATACTGCAATTTCTTGTCTGTCGCAATCGTCCATTTTAATAAAATAATCTTCAAAATCTTTGTAATACCTGCCAGTAGGCTCCCTGTGAGCATCTTCATTCTGATAGGTAAATACGCAATCGCATTTAGGACATCGCTGGGTAAATATAGGATTATTTAAATCTTTTCCTTTGCTAATTATATTAATTGCCATAATTATTCCTCTTAATATATATTTTAATGAGAGCGGCCAGACTCGAACTGGCGACCAAGGACGTTTCATTATCAATACTCCTTATTACGATAAAAGCTCTACCGACTGAGCTACGCTCTCATAATGGCGGAGAAGGTGGGTGCCGACCCCACTCATTACATTCCTGCAACCTAACTGGTTAGCAACCAGTCCCCTTTGCCAACATTGGGTACTTCTCCATATTGGAGCAGGAGGTCGGATTCGAACCGACGTGAGCAAAGCTGGCGGCTTACAAAACCGCTCCAATCGACCACTATGGGACTCCTGCAGATCTCTGTGTCTTTCCACAGCGCCAGCTATGCTTTGTTTTGTGGCGGCGCGCGACGTGCATAGCATCCACATTTGTCTAACGCAACTTGAATCGAACAAGTATCTCCCTCTGATAGCGAGGGCGCTTTCCCATTAAGCTATACGATAATATTTGGTGCTCCGCCCAAGCATCGAACTTGGAACCTCCCGATTATTGGCCACTACAGTAAGTCCTGCCCTTACATCTCCTAATCCCGCTGTTAAGTAATGTTACTATTACACCATGTAGTGAAGTCGGGTGCTCTGACCAATTGAGCTAGCGGAGCATATTAATTTACCGTCTTTCCGAGCTGTCACCGTTTCTGCCGATTTGTAGGGTTCGTTCGAACAGTTTAAACAACTTATCCCTTGGTAATGATAGCGAGCGAGGCCGCGCATGATCCCTAACAGACTTAAAAGTTGCTGGTTTTATCTTCACTCAAATCTGACATTGTATGCTACTCACTATCATTTGGTGGGCAGGGTGGGTGTCGAGCCCACTACCCCGAAGGAACGGATTTACAGTCCGCCGCGTTTGCCGATTCGCTACCTGCCCATATTTATTTGGTTGCTGAAGCTCTGGAATTGAACCAGATTAAAACGACTTATGAGGCCGCTTGAGATGCCAACCTCCCGCCAGCAATATGTTGCAACTTTAGTAGTTTATATAGGTCGTACAGTTGCCACAAAGACCTGTGGTAATGGTAGCAAGCGGAGCCGTGCATGACTCCAATAGATCCAATAAGTGATTAATAGGTTTATTCACCATACAAGGTACTATTTCGTTCTTATCTTTTCTATTTGCACTACTTTACTACCATTTGGTACCCGAAGTGGGCTACGATCCCACACGCCTTTCAGCACAGCTTTTTGAGAGCTGCATGTCTACCAATTCCATCATTCGGGCATATTAAAGAATGCAAACGATAGGACTTGAACCCATGTCTTCCTCGTTCGTAGCGAGGCACTCTATCCAACTGAGTTACGCTTGCATATTTGACTCTTAGGTCAGTCAGCCACACATTGCTTAACGCATTCCATTTGTTCGCGTGGTGCCGCTACCCGAATTCGAATCGGGACGCTTTTCAGCAGCAGATTTTAAGTCTGCGGTGTCTACCTGTTCCACCATAGCGGCATATCAATGGGCAGTTTTCAGAGATACCAAGCTCTGCCAGTACTCAAAATTCTATCTATTTCACACATTAACCTATTCTCACACAAGTATTGCTACCATTCAGCCTTGTGGATAACCTATGGCCATTGAACTTGAAACCAAACCATTGCTCAAGGATTTTGTAAAACTTTGTGGGCACACAATTTTAATTAACAATTATCTAAAAGCCCTCTTTACAACTTTAAGACTTAAACTTTGACGAAAAAATAATCTTTGAGCATTGATCTCTGAACATTGATATTTAAACTTTAATCTTTACAGTTAGCAAATATATGTACATCTTGATTATAAGTCAATCCATATATTAGATCTTTTTTACTGTATTATTAGAATTAGTAAAAATATTGTTGAAGACCAATTTTTTTATTATTTCACATCAATGTATCGGTCAAAACCATCGAAGCAAGTCCGTTCTAGGTTTTCGAATGGCAGCAAGTTAGCTGCTTAATACTCGATATCAAGCACAGTTAGTGCGTTACTAACCGAAAGTGCCGCATCAACTTCAGTAATGAAACTAGAAATCTCATTGTCAAGCTGCTCAATGGAATCCTTGACGCCAATAGGATCAATGATGTCATAAGTGTTATCCTTGATGTACTGAGCACGAAGATTCTTCATCGCTTCCGAATCAACAGCCATCTTAGAATCCTTCGGCTGTGCCTGAATGACACTAAGAACATAATTCTCTGCTCTCTTCTCAAGAGGATCACCACTGTTCTTATCAAGCTCATTCTTCGCTACAGCATACTGAGATTCAAGACACTTCTTAAATGTGTTCTTGAACTCCATTCCATGGTTCTTCATCTCAATTGCGGTAGCAACTGTGTATTCAGTGTCACCAACCTTAACCTTCGTTACTGCATTAGATGCAACAACTGCCTTCTTGATTGCATTACGTCTTGCAATCAGATCAGACACCTTCTGGAAATCTGACTTCATACTGTTCTTGAACTCATTAATAGTCACTCCATGGATCTTCTCATTAGAATGCTTATTCGCAATCACAAACGTACCAGAACAAATTGCATTATTGATGCGTGAATCAATAACCTTAAGTTCTGCAAGCGCACGATGTACCGTCATCTGTTCCTTCGTTGCCATAATTCATAATCTCCTTTTAGTGATTTTTAATTATTAACTATAATTTTGTACTGTCTAGCGTGCTTACATATTACCACATTACTTGTCATATGTCAAGTACATCTTGTGGTTTTTTCTTTTTATGTATTCAATCGGCTCAATCAATCAAGTTGGCTCTCTCTTGACTACATTCTGGATTATACCACAATAATTTCGTATTGTCAAGGGGTATTTTCAAGAATTTCTACTGGAGTTTCAAATACACGACTGTTTAGTGCAATCAGATCTGCTCTAAACATATCAATGCGCTTATCAAAAGCACTATAATACTTCTTCATAAGCTTTTCCTTTGCAAGCATCTTGCCCTTCTCCTCGTTGTACACATCGCCTTTCGCAAGCTTGACCTTAACCTTAAACTGCTTAGGCATCATGTACTTCTCACGAATCATATAACAGTCAAACTCATTGAGAAACTTGTCAATCTTATTAATTGCATCAAGCTCAGTTCCTCTTAGAACGGCGAACGTTTCCTTCGTGTTTGGGTTGCTATAATACTGAATAGCCATTTTTTCTTTTGTCCTTTCTTTTTTAAATAATTTTGTATTGTCTTTTGACTTATGCTTGAATTATACCATATGTTTTTCTGTTTGTCAATAGCTTTTTTCGTTTTTTTGAATCACATATTGACTTCTTTCAACTATGCTTGGATTATATCACAATAATTTTTGTTTGTCAAGTATCAAATTCATCCATCTTTGCTCCACAATTTGGACAATAATTATCATTCAAGATAAAAACAGTTTCCTCTTCATGACAATGTGAACATTCCATTGTACTTTCTGTCGGAAATAGATTGTCCGGGTGATGAATCCAATGTGCATGCACTCCATCTACAGTTGGCGCTTGCATCAACACTCGCTTGACACTGCCTTTGTATGGCAGATCATTCGATAAACTACTTAGAGTCTCGTCAGCATCAATCAGCCGCATCTATAATCTCCTCCAAACTTGCAAATAGTAATGATCCATCTGAATGATCCTTGTGTTCAAACTTACAAGACTCCATATGATTTAGCAAGTTACATCCTGAACCATCCCAAAAAGCATCATGATATGTACATTTAGTGCATTTTTCTTTATTAATATGCTCAGTCATCATTTCTTTCGCAAACAATTCTCCTTTATACAAGCATTCTCTCGCTTGAATAGATGCATCGACCAATTCATCAATAAGCTGCTTTAGGTTATTCGCATCATGATACCCATCATAATCGCAACCAATGTCCCATATAAATTGTAACCATTCATCTACACAATTTGGCTCACACATTTTACAACCTGTCTGTTCATCAATCCAATATTTCATTTTATTCACTTAAAATCCTTAATTGTTATTTATCCTCCAATACCCAAATGTCCCCACGCTGCTTTATAATTTTATAATTCTCAACAACTTCGTTATAAGATACAGAATCATTAATAATACACTCATACCGATATTTGTCAGTTGTTATAGTAATATCCAAAAAAATACAAATAACCAAAATAAGCCAACCAATGAGGAGAAATACTGCTGTCCAGACTGGCCAATTACAGTCAGCAATAATATCTACAATAAATATAAGTACCCCAATAATAAACAATACCGTTGCCGATACCATTATCCATGAGGGCAAACCAGTAATAGCCGTTTTATTTAATATAGTTATCCCTTCTACCATTCTCATTCCTCCACAAAATATTGAATATACAATTGAATTACATCACCTTCTGCCTCAATTCTCTCAGCTTCTTCAATTAATCCTTGCGCTTCCCAATATTTCTCCTGTTTAAATTTTTCTAACTGTTCACGAGTTGCTAATTCTATTTCAGGATACTTCCTAAAGAGGTCAAGCAAATCTTCTTTTTGCCACCATGTGAGATTCATAGATTCCATTTCTTTTCTAGTCATTACCATAAATCCTCCGAATATAATTCACAGATAATCCTCTCTGCTAAATCATCGCATGCCGAACGCGCCACACTCCAATTCATTGCCTTTCTATGACAATCTTCGCAATGATAATAAAAATTATCCGTATCATCATATCGACAGTTATCACAATAAATATCATCGAATGCTTTATAAATAAGGTTGCTTATTGCCTCTTTATTCTTTTCAAGTTTTTTGACTGGTGCTACTTCAATATATGAAGGACAACTATCATCACAAAGAGCACAAATTCTATTTTCACCACATATCATCATTTTCATTATACCCCTTTGTCTCATATTTTTCTATTAGTTCGTTTAATTTCCTTAATCCATTCATAAAAATTAAATCGTTTGCATAAAGGTAATAACGTAGCGCTTTAAGTTCAACGATAGGGACAGTTTCTATTGTAGGAAACTTATCAAGAAACGCTTTCTGCTTGAAGCAGTATTCTCTAACGGCAGCAACATTCATATTTTCATTATCTTTATCAAATATGATTACTTGATTGACCACATCAGCATCAATTGGCCTCATTTATTTAGTCCTCCTCAAATCTTTCTTCCTAAACAATCAACTTCAACAACATCATTATCGAGCACATCTGTTTCATAAAGCATCTCTTCTAGCGCATGAATCTCGTCAAAATAATATGCAAGTTCTTTCTTTAGGTTCTCTATAGCTTCTTCTTTTGTTTCGCCATATCCATAAATATTTGTTAAGTCAAAATTATGATATCTATCAGAATCATTAAATAAACAACAAGTATGTGACTGAAACTTTTCCTTTCCATCATTATGATGTGCAATTTTCATTAACATAGTTTGCTCCTTTCGGCTCATACATGTCACAAGCACTTGTGTCCTCATAACACAAATGCCCAAATATAAAAGTCATCCCCATTTCTTTTTCTTTAGGAGTCGGATGTGGAATGTCACAGCATAAATTCCAATCTCCACAACCAATATAATGCTTGCATGTCCCGCATTTATCCATTGATTTTACACCTCTTTTGTAAAAAATAGATACATAACTGTAACGCCACATGTATTCGCTGCCATTTCAGTAGAGACTAGCCTAAATCCACGATCACCCCAATAGCTCAGTTCATTATTAAGTGCTTCAGTTGCATAATTACTTACAATCACAACCCGATTATCAAAACTCATTTTAATAACATCCTCCATCTGGCGCATCTCTCTTATAAGATGTGCATCCTGCTGGATTGCCATTGCATCCGACTTCGTAGACACATTTGTGGCAATCTCTAACACGCATCAAATCTTTTGCCATCCACTTATTAATAGTTGCGTCATCAACACCAAGATAAAATCCATTATTAACATGACTTTGCTGAATAATCAACCCATTAATACCAAAATCGTTAATACAATGGATAAAAAATTCTAGTTCTTCCAAACTAACAAATGGATGTTTTCCACTTCGAAGCTGATTAAAAATTGCTTTATTTTGCTCTTTTTGATCATTGAGCCAATCCTTATATTCATTTGACATTTGTTGATTGCTCCTTTATAAATTTGTTTCCTTAATGTACTATAATTTTGTACTATAGCCAGTATAGCATATATCTGCTATTTGTCAATATGGCAAGTTGTACAAAACTATACTTGATAGTTTGGCAACTTTTTGTATAAAAAAAAATAACCCCCACTATATAAGTGGGGGCATCAAATCGGCGGATACATTATCGTTAATTAATTTTATATGTTAAGAAGCAATTCGGCAGTATGTATGCGTAAGTTTTTTATGAATTGTTTCTTATCTGTCTTATATGATAGCATTAATTTGATGTTTGTCCAGATAGAATTATTTTTGCACCCTTACTTCTATTACATCTCCAACATAGCGTCTGCAAATTATCTTCAACAGTTAATCCACCTTTTGACAATGGCAGTATATGATCTATTTCCAATAATAGATTTGGTTCTTTTAGAATAGAATTTCCGCACATCTTACATGTATATTTGTCTCTTTCCATAATTTTTTTTCTTAAAGAACTTGTCATTAATGCTCGCTGTCCTGCCATGCTTTTATTAAATTTAATTTTTTCAGACAAATAATTAATAAAGCTATTCAATGTTTTTATATCCATTACAATATCGCATTGTAAAGAAGCATTTCCACCAGAGCTTACATATTTGAATATATATTTATCAAAATTTGTTTGTGCAAAGCTTACTGTATCAAAACCTAATTTTTTTTCAAATTTCTTTTTGCTAAAGTACTTAATTAAAAACGGTACTTCTGCACTAATCCCATTAATAATATTAGCCTTTTCGTTTTTTAATGAAATTTTACCAGCTTCAACAGATTCTAATTCATTTAAACGTTTTTCGAACTTTTCCAAAGTTTCTTCATTCGCTTTAATATTAAAATATTTACAAATATATTTAAACGGATCGTCTCTTGCATTTGATACAATAGTTTTTGAACAATTGTATACACTTTGAGAATATTCATATTCAGATAATTTTTTCCTCTTATAGTTATACTTGCTATTATCGGAATATATTGCAACTCCACGTTCAAGTTGATTTGTCCCAATATTTGAAGAATTTAATTCTTGAATATGTTGATTCAAGTTATTACAGTCTATAACATAAGAATGTATTCTATTCTTAATACTTAAAAATTTATTCCCTTTATAATACTTGATTTCATAGATTTTATATAAAACAAATAAAATTAAAATAATAATACATATAATTGGCATGATTATTATTCTCCTTTCAAATTTTCTTATTCTACCACTCATTCATCATAATACATAAAGTCTTTGTGGCCCTTACATCTTCTTCTTAAGCACACCAATTTCTTTCCAAACATTTCCGTCCATATCTACTTCAAAGCAGATCAAATCATTCTTAGAACCAACTCTGTTCTTTACAATTCTTAATCCAACATAATTTTTATCATATCTTAAATCATGTTCTATTGGTTCTCCCCAAGTATCATCTTCACAGACATAGACATAATTTTGCTTATCATCTGCTGATAAATGCTTCCACATTTGCATTTGGTCAGTAACATGCATCATTCTCTTTGAGCTTGCAATCTCCTGAGAATTTAAGTTTTCAATAGGAATATCATGCGCCGAATCTGTAAGCTGGAAGGTGCAAATACAATACATTTTTGTTTCATGGATCCACTCTGTAATTTTTGTAGCAGTTGCTGCTAACTTGGCAAAGTCCTCAAGCCCAGAACATTTAAGTGTATCGTATGCTACACCATCACATTTGTAAATTGTATTGGCTTTTTTAATTTCCATTTCAAGCACTTCATCTTCATAGCAAGATCCGATATTCTTGAACAAAAATTTGCCGCTGCTTTCAGATTCAACCCATTGCATAATTCGTTGCACCTTACGATATTCAGAAGAGGTTTCATAAATTCTCTTTTTATAAGACTCTTCATCTTCTGTATACACACCATTATCATCCATTTGTCTATAGATGTACTTTCCGTTATCATCTTTATATGATCCGAGTGCAATTTCTCTTTCTGGTTTATAAATATCTTTAATTCCATGTAGCTCTTGAATCTCTGGAGAATTAATGCATGTAACTAAGAAATTCAATTTAATGCTCTCTGCCGACATTTCGTTTGCAAGCAATAGAATTTTTTGCTTTTGAACAAGGACTAGATACGCAATAAGATAAACGAGATTTCTGCCCTTGCCGCTATTGCTCAAAGCTCCTGTCATTAAAACGTTTCCGGGAAGCAATCCTCTGTAATACTTCTGAAGATATGGCCATGGCCCAGCAACGCCCATAGATGGCATGCATAGGAATTGATCAATACATGAAACTGCGTTTTCTGTAAGAACAACAGGTTCATCAATTGCTTGTACTTTATTAGCTACCTTATCAATTCTGCCACGAACAATTCTACAAATATCATCTGGCGTTAATGAATTGAAACTCTTAATCGCCAGAATTTTTGATACATCATATCCAGTCTCATTAAAGGCCCTTAACAATGAAAACTTTTTAAATATTGAAAGATAATTCTTAATATCATGAGGGTCGCTCATTGCCATTAATTCTTTAATTGTCTTATATCCGCCATACTGTCTATATTGTTTAAAACGCTCTTTAGACATACTGCAGAACGTATTAATTTTCAATTCGGTAAAATCTTCAGAATATGAAACATAATAATCAGAAAATAACTGATAAAAAAACTCACATGCCTTGTCCGAAAAATCATATTTTGGGACAATTGAGGTTCCATATGTTAAATATAATGTTGGCTCTTTATAAAATGATCCAACTACCAGCATTTCGGACTGGCTATTAGTTAATTCAAGTTCCATATTTTCACTTCCTATCAAATTAAGTCTTCCAAAAGGTCGCTAATATCCCCTAATCCATCATTCTGTTCAACTGCTTTAATTTTGCTATAATCAATATTTACACTCTTTTTAACGCGACTTTGTTTCTCTTTCTCTTCTGCTTCTTTCTTTGCTTTTTCCTTGGCTTTTGAATATTTTACATAATTACTCATTAAAATAGCAAGATCATAGTTAACTCTTACCTCTCCGTCAATCATCTTACCATGATGCTTGTTCCATGCATTTGTTTTGTCTAGTTCTTTCTGATAGTCCTTCCACATATCAAATAATGTTTCTAATTCAATTGGCTTGCACCGTTTTCCATTATATTTTCCAGATTGAATGTCTGCAATAATTGACCAAAAACGACGACTTAATGCCCCAACATCATAATGTACAATCAAATACTCATTGAATTCGTCTTGCACAAAACGATGCATTAATTTCTTTTTTGCTTCTGATTCTAGTTGATCTAAATTCTGCAAGGCATCCGAATAAATGGACGAGTACCTGTTGTTTTTTAGTACTCGCCCATTACACATTGTTTTAAAACATTCAGTATGATAGCTTTTCTGTTTGTAAGAAACCATATGCATATCATTCTTTGTCAAAACAATATCTTCCCCACAGAACGCGCATTTTCTAATTAAAGTGGCGCTCATTTATTATGTCTCCTTACTGTGAAACTACTTCAAGAATCTGGTTTAGAATAGCAATGTCTGTAACCTTACTAATTACTACAGGAAGTCCTTTCTCTTTTAGAGCGGCTTTCATGTCGCTCTTAGCTACTGGGTCTAGCTTACCAATAATAGCCTTAATCTTGGCTTGAAGTTCAGTTACATCACTAGAAGCATCTTTTGCATCAGTTTTCTGCTTAATCTTTTCCATTTCCGACTTACTAAAAGATTTAGTTGCATTGCTCATAACTTCTGCACTATAAATTTCTTGCTCAGTTTCTACTGCTGTGTCTAGACTATTATGGAGAACAAACTTCTGTTTACCCTTTGACTTATCAATAACAACTTGCCAATCAAGAAGTTGTGGATCAATTAAAGTTTCACCGGGATGTACCCCAGTTCTATCCTTCTCAACATCCGCACAAATTTCACCATTCTCGTCCTTATAAAAACGGATTACAGTATGCATATTATAATTTAGATCTGTCTTAAATCCTGCAGGGATCTTCTTGCCAGTTGCAACACTTGAAATCTTGCCATCAGAATCCTTAATAGAAATCTTTTCATCTTCTTCTCGACAGGTAATAATGCTATGTACGCCAGTACCTAGAAGGGATAGACAAAGGTTAGCCCCCTTATACTTGAGAGATCCCCAATCTTTAATTTCTAGTGATGCACCCTCAATAGCTACTAGCTTCTCGTCACCAACAAGATCTTTATTGTTTGCCTTAACTCTTGCGCGCTTCTTAGAAAACTCAAGTAGTCCCTGTTGCGCTGCAGTATAAAGAACACTGACACCATCGACTACAATTGCATCGGCTCTGAATGGGTTGCCTTGTGCGTCTGTTACAATCTCATCAGTTTCCATGCCATCTTCGTCAAGCTCATAAAAGTCTTCGTTATTTTTTACCTTATCAATATAATCTAGGACTTCTCCAAGGCTCTGTGAATAGACAATAAAAATATTGCCAAGATCCACACCATTAGCTTCCATGGTGTCTAGATAATTGTCAATCGAACCACTCTCGGCGTCAATATATAGAACTTTCATAGGACTTCCATCTTCATTGTGCATATATGCCAACTGTGATGCAAACGTGCTCTTTCCAGTAAAAGGTTGTCCATAACAAATCATATGTAATTTCTTTTGTACTGTTGCTGCTTTTCTTGCTCTTGCCATTTATATCAATCTCCTTTATATATAATTTTATATTGTATAGAGGAGAAATTAATCTCCTCTAAACGCATTTGCTTACCATGGTTCATCTTCATCGTCAGATGCATCGTCGCCCCAATCATCATCTACGTTAGATGTTGACTCTGCCTTACCAGTAAAATCCTGTTCTGCTTTCTTTGATGCATGTACCTTCTTAATTGCCTCATCAATTGCTTTTTCAGTATATGTTTCTTTGTCAATAGTTGATGGCTTTGCACCTGTAATAATAAGTTCTCGATGAGTCGGTGCAAAAACTCTCTTATTGTCCATATCATTAGATTCGCCCCAGCAATCATCATCTTCCTCATCATTCACGTCTTCAACATTATTAACAACATTGATATGCCCATGAACCTGAATGGAATTATAAGGCTTTAGCCCACTGCGCATCTGCTTTGCGAGCTTTGCATCTTCAATAATAAATTCAGCAGACTCAATAGAATTATAATTCACAATCTTTGCATCAACTACGAATCGACCAGTTGGCTTGTCGTTTTCTTTTTCCTGATCAATACCAACAAAAACAATCGTCTGCGTAAAATCATGAGCGGGAGCATAGTCCTCCGCATCAAAATCAATGTCCTTCTGACATAGAGACACCTGTGTTGGAACAAACTTTGTGGTACGAGAGACTTCTCCATCTTTGTTAGTATAACTGCCAAATTCTAGATTTCCTTTGACAAAAACAGACATGTCATCTGCCATTTTTTCACTCATGTACTTGCATGCGTCAAATTCCGGCATAGTCTTCTTGTCGTTAATTTCTTTACCCCTTTCATCAGTAGTTTTTTCAATTCCCAAGTTTACACCAATCAGACGATAGCCTTCCGTATCAGACTTTAGTCTATTCTTCCAATCAACCGCCTTAGTAATGATCTTACCAGTTTCATCATCCTTTTTGCTAAAATATACCTTATCTCTTGGAATTCCATTCATAGACATATAAACAGTCTTGCCATGATCATATTCTACACCAAAATTAATCATGCGCATCTCTTTATTTGTCTTTGTTTTCTTTTCAGTATAGAAATTCTGTTTTTCTGTACCACTCACCACACCTTTTAGTTGATATACGCCTCTTGTAATGGGCATTTCATGAATACGATTATTTCCTGCCATAAATTATTCTCCTTTTTGTGTATTATTGTAATATTCTTCTTTCGTAACATGTTTCCATGTTAACGGTTCTCCAGTAATAGGATGTTTCCCTGCATGTTTTAACTTTCCTTTCAAACAAGCTGATATACTTCCTCGATTTGTACCATATTTATTTTGCACCTCTTTTGCACTCCAAAAATATTCATTAAACTCAGGACAGTATAATGGTTTAGTGGTTTTACAATTAAAACCAGATCTTGCTTCCGACATTTTATTTTTGACTTCTTCTAGTTTTTCTTTTGACATTTCTGCGTAAACATTTCTACCATACATTGGATTTAAACTACCAATATGTTTTCCCTGATGAGATTCACTCATTTTAATTTTTGAAGCATCAGAGTGGTGCTTGCCAAACATTGGATGATTTTCTGGATTCGAGTATCTTTCAATTGCTTTTTTGCGCAAAATTTCTTTTTGATCGTCTGACAAATTTATTCCTAGTAATGGACTTTGTTTGTTTTTCATATATTCTTTTAAATTGTTTTTATTCTCATTCCAAGATTTAATATGAGCGTTATACCAGTGCTCATATTTTTCTTCTGTTATCTTGCTCCAAAAATTATGTTGAGAATCTACAACAACGTCACCTCCGGGACTTATATTGTATCCGTAATGCGGATCTTGACACTTATAATGCTTTATTAATACTTGCTCTGCTTTTTGAGCATACATTTCTGTTTCTCCAGATAAAACAATGTAGTGTTTCCATTTATTCCAATCTGGATATTTTAGTATTGCGCGCGCAATAGCAGGCTGTTTATAAGATCCATCTGAATTTTTTTTCATATACCCATTTCCGTCTTTGCCCCATCTGTCTTTGGGTTTTTGACTAGTAATACCAATATATCTTTTTCCAGATGGACTAATATGCATATATACACACCATTTTTTGTTAATGTCTTCACTCAAAATTAGGTCTCACCTCTGATGTCGTAGTATCTCATTATGTCTCCTTTTTTCTATAATTTTGTATTGTTTAATAAAATAAAAATTAATACCTATAATATCTTTCATCCATGACCACATTGTAATATGTGTATTTATCTAAAATGTCTTTCCCTATATTCAACATATCATTTTCGTGCTCACAGCATGGACATTTCGCTTGTATATATAAATACTCAATATAATTATTTCGCTCATCAACCTGAAAAATTGTTCCACATTTCTGGCATTGAACATTGACGCTCTCTGATTTCATTCATCATTCATCCCCCTTTCTTAACAATTGAAAAGACTATAATTTTGTATTACATCTCATTACGATTGCATTATACCATAATAATTGTGTCTTGTCAAGCTTTTTATCAGAGAGCGAAAAATTTTATATTTCGATTTTAATTTGCATGAGCTCCCCTTTGATCATTGCGCAATTTCCATTTAACTCAATGTTTGTAATTTCATTGTTCCATAAAAAGATTTTATTATCTTTCAATTTAACACCAATCCTTTCTCCATCATCAATAATATGGAAAATTCCCCTAATTTTTTGATTTCCATACCAATCATGATGTATTGTAATTTCCCCATTCTTGCCATTTAGATTATGTAAGTCATTTACAATTTTCTTTTCCATAAAATTATGTCTCCCCTTTTGTAATGTAAAATAATTTACCTTTGCTTCTCTCTTATACAAAAATTATACAATAAAAACATATGTTCGGCAACTGTTTTTTGCAATTATAATTTTGTATTGTTAATTAAGATTATAGACCGCACCATTACGGCCTATACAAAATCTATAAATTTATTAGCAATAACATCAACATATGAATTTAACTTATATCCATATTGTTGCGCCAATGCTTTACCTTCTTCTGTATATAAAAATTCTCTTAATCCAAGATTGTTTTTTTCCATTGCATTTTTAATTTTATACAAGAGCCCAGATGCAGCAAGTGCCTTCATTGTCAGTAATGGCATATCTACATGTTTCCTATATGTTTGAACTCTTCTATACACCCAGCGGAAAAATTTATCGTCTGAATCTACTGTATATGCATTGTCCATTTCTTTATATAGACAGTCATCTCCGATTAGCTTCTTAACCCTAATAGTTGTTCCATAACATATATATTCTTTTTCTGAAAATGCCTTGTCTAAATAATTATATAATTTTGATGATAATTTAACTTTTCGTCCATCATTAAAACATATATATTTTTTATCCTCGCTAATCATACTTCTATTGAGAGCAACAATATCTTCCATACTTTTGCCGCTAACACCTTCCCATAGCAATTCTAAAAGTGCCTTGTCTGTATAGTTATACAACTCATCTTCTATATCATCAAGCTGTTCCCTTGTTAAGAATTTCTGATTCAATGTTTCTGTATCAAGGCATTGAAGCAGCATAGCTTTATTTATATCTGCATAATTGTTTTTCTTACAAAAGCCATGATGCATGCAGAAAATAGAATAGCTTTTCAAATATACATTGTAATTTTCAAGCACATGCACAGATTTTGCATCAAATTCTTTATACATCGCTAATATTTCTTTCCTTGAAAAGCTATTACAATCTTTCCCTTTTTGTTGTTCGTATTTATATGTTTTGTTAAACATTCCTGTTAATGAAGTCTCTGCTACAATTCTACTTCTTTTATAATCGTTTATAAATTGTATCTTTACCTCCTCATTATAAAACACATGATCACCCCTTGTGAATTTCTCGTTTCTTTTATTGTACAGTACAAAATTATAATTGTCAAATTAAGTTGTCAAGAATATTTGTTGCTTTTCTCTTTGCATCAACATCAATCTCTGTATAAATTTTAGTTGTTGCAATATTTGCATGGCCCAATTGATTTGCAACCAAATAAATATCCCCAGTTTTTTTATACAAATTGGTTGCACACGTCGCTCTTAATTTATGTGGAGTAATATGCTTATTCATTCCTTTTGTATATTTTGCCATCAAATCTTCTATTGCCGACACACTTAGTCTATTTTTCTTTTGGGAAATAAACAAAGCATCTGTTTCGACATCTGGAAAATACTTATTTCTATCTTCAATCCACGCAATAATTCTTTCTTTTAAGTTATTACCAAAATAAATTATTCTATTCTTATTTCCTTTTTCAATAACTTGAATAGTAGACTCTTGAAAATCAATGTCAGAAATATTTATTTGTGCAATCGCAGATACACGCAGACCTGTTGAAATTCCAAGAGAAAATATACACAAATCTCTATTAACAAGCTTATGGTATTGATTCTGTTCAATGTTTTTAATACATTGCTGAATTTCATCTTCTGTCAGATAAATAACTTTTTTCTCTTGTTTGCATGATGGCCTAAATGTTTGATCCATTGGGTTCTCTTCAATCAATCCATTTGACTTTAAATAAATAAAGAATGTATTCAAAGCAGACCATCTTGTTGCTCTAATGCCGTTTCCAGTTCTTTGTATATTTTTATCTTTATTTGTTTTATATCTTAGAGATGACATATACATATTAATCGTTGCAGAAGTTACATTTTGATAAAAATTCTCATCATAGCTCCCTTTAGTACAATAATTCATAAAATTAATAATATAATTAATATATACTTTAATCGTTGAATACGATCTATCTGCTGCCTCCAAATAATAATAAAAATCACAAAGAACTTTAGGCAAATCGTTTAATTTCTCTTGCACTTTACTTAATTCAATAACTTCTTTTTCTAATCTTCCGCTGCCATCATTCATAATAAATTACCTCCCATGGATTTTTTTATGTCTCCATTTAAAAAACACAACAGATGAAAGAATCCATCCACAAAGATTGTTTGGAAACACAAGAATAGTAGAAAACAACATGGCAAAAATATAACATGCCCATGCTTCCATAATCCCATCAATATATTTAGGATCTCTCAATTCTTTATCTTCATCTTGTTCGTTTTCCATTTCAATTGACATTGTTGTATAATCTTTAATTGCAACTTTTTTAATATAAAATCGCAACATAGCATGTCCAATGCGCAACTCCATACCGTCATAGTTTGTTTCAGGAGCAACAATTACAAAGACATACTTTTCATCACCATCCAAATCCCAGCCAATATATTTTGCATTTCTATTTCCACCATTTTTTTTATCTCCAAAGCTCGTCAATTTAACGTAATCTCCACATTTACATTCTTTTCCGTTCAACCAGAAACTAATGTCTTTATACATTTAAAATTTTCCTCCTACTCCTGTAATGAAATAAATGGTTCCTTCTGCATTTTTATCCATATATTTATCATAGTACTCTTGCAATAGTCCTTTTAAGCCTTCAATCCTCTCATCTTCATCGTCTGCATTTCCATCTGCGATTATATTTATATCTTTTGCAATCGTAGTATTCCCATATAGGCGTCCAACTGCTATAATATAATCACTTTCATACATTATTTGCATTTTAACAATAATATGATATTGTGTTGTTTCTGTTTGCCCAATTGAAGGATCAGAAGTAAAAACTATTTTCTCTCCACATTCTAGTTCATCAACATACGCTGCAATTTCATCAAATGTTGTTCTTACGAGGTCAATTCCATTATTCATAAAATATCACTCCATTTATACTTTATTTTAATATTATAACCATATTTTTCATTCATAATTTGACTATAATGTTTCCAGAAAAAATTGTGATCCATACAACAAAAACATGTGTGCATAACTTCATGGGCCACTACATCTTTTATACTTTTTTCTTTCCCTCTTGTAGTTTTATAAGACAAATGAATCTCATATGTGTCTAAATGTCTGTAACAAATACCCGCCCGTTGCTCTATGTTATAATCAATAACAATTTGCCGATTAATTTTTTTAGAAATTGGAATATCTGCTTTAGTTGCATCTTCTATCACTTCTTCTAAAATTTCATTTAAATTCAACTCACACACCTCTTTCTATTGTATACTTGCTTTCAAAATTATAATACTGCAATAATTTTGTTTTGTCAAGTATTTTACGGAGTTTTAATTGCTTTCCATACAGGCGCGGATTTAGTTCCACCAACTCGCTCAACTGAACCAAACATCGAGAACAAAATCTTCTCGATATCTGTTTCTTTTAGATCCATTTTCCGAGGGCTTTGCGGATAATTACAAATAAATTCTCCATTATTTTCCATTACTAGTTTAATTTGATTCAATGTTTCAAAAAGCATTAGCAAAGAGCTCTGCACATTAAGTACATTAGAGGCGAATACAATATCATACTGTCTATTCAGTGCAAATTTATCGAGTAGTACATCTCCATTGCCAACCCATAGATCATATGCTACCACATCAAATCCTTTGCTTAGAAGATATTTTGTACTAGTAGCTCCCTTCCCCGCACCAAAGTCGAGAATTGTTTTACTCTTATCCACATTACTTTCCACCCAAAGAGGAACTACTGCACGAATCTTTCCATCCTTAATAGCCGAAGCGCCTGCACTCCGACTAGTTGCCTTTGCAATTTTGATTTCCTGAGCTGTCATGCTTTAATGTCCTTTCTATTACAAAGTTAATTAAAAAGAGACCTGTTAATTAGCAAGTCTCTTTTTATAGCTCTTAAACATTAAGCGCAATAGTTTCTGTCATAATTACATGAGTCCCTGTAAGATTGAAATTGTATCTATGATACATTGCTCCCGGAGCGATAGCATAATCTGGCTCTTCATATACATTAAACAAATCACACTTCTGTTCAAAAGTCATTTCTCTAAAGTCCCAAATTTCTTCATCGCTTTCAAGTTCATACACAAAAACACGATCTGCAGATTCGTCCCAACCACAAAGAGGGGATGTGTAAATATGTTTCATAATTAATCTCCTTTGTTATTTTACAAGTTTAACTCCAGATGACAATTTATAAGTACTTTCTTTTTTCTTCTTGGGAATTAAGATTGTGTCTTGTCCTGATACAAATTTGATATCACCTCTGTATGATGTCAATTCTTTTGTAAGTTTAATAATGCGAGATGTTTGTGCTGCATTCAGGTCTGCCATACCAATTATATGATACAAATCAGCTTTCACAAACTTGTCCATTTCGCTAAGTGCTGTTCTGCAAGACAAAATTGATTCATTAAGATCTTTTATTGTCATTTTGCTTATATCACGTGCATTTAAACTATACTTCGACAAGGCAGTTTCACACTGCTCTATCTGCTTAGAAAGATTTTCTACTATGATTTGATATTCTGAATGCTTCATCATCAATTCCCTTTCTTATTCCCAAATCACTTTCTGTTTAAGACAGCCTTCATAAACATCTGGATAGCTTACTTCTTCAATATTAGGCTTGTCTTTCCCTTTAAAATTATTCCAATCGGATCTTCCAAATGTAGTATGACACACAGGGCAACAATAACTTGCCATATCAATCTGATAACTATAAAGCAGGTCATCATCAGTCATGTCCGTTCCATGAAACCAGTTTTTACATTCTGGACACTGTACTGCAATATGCCGAATAGGAGTGCATTCATATTCAACTCTTACATTAAAATCCATTACTTATGCCTCCAACTTTTAATTTTTACATTTGCGTATTCCACAATCTCGCAATACTCTTTATTTGTAATGTCATCATCAAATGCTGCACGTCCTTCTACAATTTCTGTCAGTTCATCAATGTCATTTGCTTTGTCAATCAGATCAAAATATTCCCGCATTTATCTTTCACATCCTTACGTTAATTTTGTATTGTTAATGTTGGCTAAACTTAACAGCTTTCATTTTTTTGTTCCAACATTTTCTGCAAACACTACATGTAATTGCCTTATCTTTCTCATTCGGGCAACCAGTAATTCCCTTTGGAAATTCAGGATTCAAAGTTTTATCTTTAAAGTCTACATATGCAACGGGCAAGTCATAAGGATTGATTACCTTCCATCCAATATGCCATGCCGAAAAAATTACGTTTAGATTCTCTGGCAAATCTCCATTCTCTCCAATCCATTTATTAACAATTCCATACTTCTTTGTGAATGCCATAAATTTAGTTTCAGGAAATGTATTTGCCAAATCAATCATGCCACAAAAAAAATCATAATCCGGAATATCGCCACAGTCATAATATCTAAACAGCGGATGAGGATTATGTCTTACCTTAAATTTCACTTGCTCCCAAAAATCTTTAGGATTCTCGTTGTAAAGTCTAAGGTTTCTTGTATATGCCGCAACGACTTTAGCCATTTTCTGTGTGCCTTTCATGCAATAACAGCCACTTTCTTTGCAAGGGGCATCTTCCCTACAGGTGCATGTAGGAAATGCAAGGTCATTGCAGCATGGCCCAGTCTTTCTATTGCTTGTACTAAGATGAACTTCATTGGTTTGCATTGCAAGGTAGTTAATATAATCTTCTTTTGACAACCAAATTTTATTTCCATTTATCTTTTCCATGATATTCTTCCTTTCTATTATACAATAATTTTGTATTCTGTCAATAAAAGAGGCATAGATTTCTCTACGCCCCTTCACATTTATTTTATTTAATTTTACTTACTGCTTCTTCTCTTGTTTTTCCGAAATTCGCTTCCTGAAGAATGCCAAGATAAGGGATAAACACCCAAATGTCATCATTATAATCACACCATTCAAGAACTCTTTCTTTTAGAAGGTCTTCGACTGTTCCAACCAGCCCAAAACACACTTCCTTATCGGCAGTCCATACCTTACGAATTGTGCCATCGTAACCACGTTTCTTGAAAAATTTAAGTTCCATTTTTTAAATCCTTTCAGAATTTCAAAGTGTTTTCTGCAATCTCCGCAAGCATATGCGTAAAGTCTTCAACAACTTTACTCAACAGATATACATCTACCCAATCACCTTCAGACGTTGTGACCATATACCATCCGTTGCCTGAGTATTCTTCAATTCCGTAGATGTCTCCATAATTGTAGCACAGATATGTCATCAACATATTAAATTCATTTTCAGAATTTACCTTATACGCAATGTGAGTGTACAACCCATCATCTCCATAAGGAATAGGAACAATAAAATGTTTTAGATTAATATCCTTGAATGTTGCTGCCTCGTAATTCATACAATCACATCTATCTACAAATTCTTTACCATCCGCCGCCTGATAGACAATGGTTTCCTTTTTAATTTCTTTCATTTACTTTGCCTCCTTATTAAGTTCAAAGCCATCAAAGTTGTCAATTTTATCATAAATATATGACCATCCTGATTCAATCATGTAGTCTGTAAACCAATGATTGTCACACATCTCTCGCAGCTTTGCAATATTTGCTTCCGTTGCTGGATAGTCATGAAGTTCAAGTGCATTTGCAAGGTCAACTTCGTTCCAACGAACTGTACCAAACCATTCATTTTTCATTTATTCATCCTCCTCGTCTTTTTGATCAAAGTTATACCATTGACGCAGATAATCTTTATCAAAGCAATCCACTTCCCAAGTGCCGTCCATAAATGTTCCATCATAAGGGATAGGAATAACACCAGCATCATCTTTTGCGATTTCAATTGCCTCATCAAGTGTCTTCGCTTCCACATTTACCATTCCCATCATTGTCCAACACACAGGGATTCTCCAAGTTTTCATTTACTCGTCCTCCTCAAGAATCCAGTCATATCCAAGCCATTTAATTTCATCGTCAGAGAAACCAATCGCATACACATCTCTACGGGCAATTTCAAGCTCTACAAATCCATTATCTGTACAACAATCAATTGCATTTTGAAGCAATTCAATGGCTCTTCTATATGTGATATATCCTGAATTATTTGTCTTGTCTGGAGGGATTTCATTTCCATCCTCATCTTCATCGCCTTCAACCCACCAAGACTCCCACATATTATAAGTTTCACTTAGACGCTCAATCATAAACTCTTCACAGCAAGAGTCCTCAACATATGCTCTATAATCAGGATCTTCAATTTCTTCTGTGCTATGCCATTCGTAATAATATCCATCAAGCATATCAAGAATCTCTTTTTCGAGATGTTTATATGCATCATCCCATTTAATGCACAATTCTCTTTCAAAACAATTTACAAAATATCTTGTAATCATATTATTTGCTCCTTTCACTTTTAATAAATTCTTTCTTTGCTTCTACATCCAACAGTTCACCACATGGCTCATATGGGTCGTGCTTAATGCACTCAATATCTTTAAGCATCAGTTCAAATGCATCCTTGTGGCTTTTCCCTTGCCTCATCCAGAAGTTGTAACACTCTTGTGAGAATTGATTTAATATTTCCATTGTTTTTTCTTTGCTCAACATTTATTAATCTCCTTTCTATTTTGTAAAAGGGGCTTTATTCAAGCCCCCTTTATATTTAAAATTAAGATAGCTCGATAAATTCAAACTGGTCAAATACATTTGGGTAATAAATACCAATCCAAAAATTATCTTGCACATTCTGATAATAAGCTAGGTCTTGGTTCCAATCCTGAATCTGATTATAAAGCTCCTTTTTACCAACAACGTCGTCGTCATCATCAAATACATTGTTCTCATACTGATAAGTTAGCGACTCGTAAATCTGTTTATTCTCTGCAACCTTTGCATCTGCAGTAGTATAAACACAGGCGAAATAGATTGAGCTGATTAGTACACTAAGTCCTGCAAAACATACGGCAATTACCGAAATAACATATAGAAACGAATGGTCATCTGGTTCAAGTTTGATCACTCCAATGATGCCAAGCACCAATACCGCAACAAGCATAAAAAATACCATTTTAAATCTCCTTTACTCTGCAAATAATTTTGTATTGTTTACCAGCTACTCACGTAATAAATAGCTTGCGTTTCAAAGTCCGTTGTTGCAAGAACCTCTTCAAGAATTTTGATAGTATCAACAATGTCGTTTACATAATACTCATCATAATCAGTTCCTCCAAAGAAGAAACCATCAGTGGCAGGAAGCAACTCCTCTGCAACACTTGAATCAATTACGACTTTGCCATCTTCATAAATCGGTTCCCATCCATTAGAAGTTCCCCTATCTCCGTTATGCACTTTTCCATAAGTCATCGTGCAAGAATCAAGCACTGTTTTACAGGTGTCGAGAAGGGCTTCAAGAATCTCCTTTGTACACTCATGATGATAATCACAATCGTCATTTCCATCCTGAACATTAGTTACGAACCAATTATGAATCTGATTTGCTTTCCTCCAATAGCCAACCTGATCCATAATTCTGTTATATCCATATTTATGCTCTGCGTCCCAAGCAGAATAACATTTCTTGTAGAAAGGTTTATAAAATTCAATTACATCCTTACTCGGAAGCTCGCTTTCATCAATATTGCACCATTCCTTAAGTGTGCAGTCTGCATATTTACTTCCTTCTTTCTTTGCTTTCATCCAATCAAAATAATTTTCAATTGCACTTACCTCGCTTGCCGTAGCATTCTTGTAACGAGGCATTCTGTTAAGATACATATCAAGTCCCAATTTTAAATCCTCCTTTTATCTTGCATTATTAATTGCAATGCTATTTCCTGTCGCCAAGTCTTTTACATATACGGAGCATCCTCCGTAAATCCCGTAACAGTAATAGAAATTTGCAATTTCCTTTTTGATTACAAAACCATCATTGTCATGTGATTCAAGATAGATTGTATAATCGTTATTGTTTCCAATTCCATTTGCATGATAGCAATTCGAGAATTTGAACCCCGCCTTCTCAACTTCTTTTTTAAAGTTGATAATCAAATCACACGCTCTGTGGTCGCAATAATTGTAACTCTTAAAAATTTGTTCATTTGTCTTAATGTGTTTTTTAAATAGTTCATTAATAACAGATATACACTCACTTTGTTTCATATTTAATTCCTCCTTAATACTCTGTTTCTCTTTCATTCATTAGCCAACCAACACCCTTACTGTGATGCTCGTCAAACCAATACCAGATTTCTTCTCTGTGAGTTCCCTTACTCCAACCGTGCCAATCAGCATCAAGACATTCGTCCTCGTCGATAGGCACATCTTCAAGCTCGTCCCATAGCTTTTCAATCTCTATGTCTGTCATTTTCATTTTTAAATCCTCCTTTAATTTTGTATCGTTTTAAATACATCCACCACAACATCCCCACTCAACATTATCATTAAACACTTGATCAATTTCTGCTGCATATTTGCGGAACTGTTCTGGAATTCTCTCTACATCAATTTGCCATTCATCTTGCCATGCTCCCTCATAATTTGGCATTAGACCGCCACCGCTGCTCCAAAACGGTCTGTATGTCGGTTTATCTTTAGAGTTGAAGCCATAACCAAATGTAATTTCCTTTCCGTCAATCTCAAGTGTAAGCACACCGCTACACAGATTGGGATAGCTCCCAGTGTAAGAAACAAAATTTACATGTTTAGTTTCATTATTGTTGCGATTAATCAACATTTTATTCTCCTTTCAGCATCTGCTCAATCAGTTCCATTGCCTTATCGTCTTCCAGATAGAAACCGTCACTTCCAATCTGTGCCTGAAGATTACATACCAACTGCATAAATCTCCAATCGGGAACCATGTGCCAGTATACCTTAAGTATTTCACAGAACTTGTCAATTCTCTTGGGGTCTCTCATTTTTGATAGCTCCTTTCTTGTAAGGGCTGGAGCATTAAGCTCCAACCCCAACCTTTGCGTTAACCAGCTTGACGAACTCGTCCATCCATGCATGACCGTCCATGATTTTTCCCCATCGGTTTTCTTCATAGTTCGCAGTGTTCCTGTTCGGAGCGCTATGCCCGATCATATCACTCATCGCATTCACAGCGCCCCATGCAGTTCCTTTAAACTTAGCAATATCAGGCATAAAGTAGCAGACAGAATAGTTATCCTTTACTTTCTGAATGTTTGCTTTCTTACGATCAGAATCATTGTCCGTTACAGGGAACATCTGATCGAGGATTTCATTGATTTGTTCAAAATCAAGTTTAATATTCGCAAGTCTATCTGCCTCTTCGTCAAGTGCATCCATATAAAGATTTGCCATACCAAGGCAATGTCTCGCTTCTGCAAGCTTTTCATCGAGATTTCCAACATGCTTTGTGCTCCAAGAACGCTGAGCAGTGCTCAGTGCAAGTGAGAGAGTATTATTGCAAACGACACGAATCGGAGTCATGCAAATCTTGATTGCTCCAGTTCCGTCATGAGAATTAGAGAACACCATATAAGGTTCCACATCGTCATCAAGCACTTTCTTAGTCGGCATCTTTGCAAGCAGCCAAACTCTTTTACCTCCGTTGAGAGAACCTGCGGTTTCATAGCGAACAATTCCATCTTCCGTTTCACCAACAATTGCATCAGTGAAGGAAAATGCATCTGCATTCTGCACAATCTTATATCTATTCGTCACAATGCCAAGCACAGTTTTATCATCACTTCTGATGTTTGCCTTGTAGTTCTCAATTTCCGTTCCATCATCCATAAAGACAGGGGTCTGTTCAACAGTCCAATCAAGCCCTGCCAGCTTGAGCGCTTCTGCACTGTTGGGAGCATCCGCAAGGATTTTGCATCTCTCCTGTGTCTCCATATAATGCCAAGGTTTCTCGCGTACACTAAACATGCTATCATTCATTTCAATACAATGAGCCATAATTTTTATCTCCTTTAACAAAATACATATTGATTCTTGCTTTTCTTTCTTTTCTTTTTTTCTTTTTTGCCGCACGCTGTTTCCAAACAGGATGGTCTGGGTACATTTCAAAACAATCACATTGTTTTTGCAAGCATCTTTTTCGTTCTACTTGATTCCATGTCGCTCCCTTGTCATGAAAATGGCAGTAACCACACACATTGTCGCTTTCTGACCCATACAAGCATTCCATAATTGCCTCCTTTCGCATTTCGCAATAATTTTGTATTGTATAAGACAAGGGACAAAAATCCCTCGTTCTTACATTGTTGCATTTCTTTTCAATCTCTTGATATCATGGTCATGTTTATCTACGGTTGCCTTAACAATGCCCATATCAAGAATAGCCTCCTCTAAGTCTTCAACTTTTTCTTCAAGTGTATCGAATCTTTTGTCCATTGCGTCGAATCTCTTATCAATAGCATCAAATCTCTCATCTATTGCTTCGAATTTCTCATCTATTGCTTCGAATTTCTTATTCACTTCTGCAAATTTTTGATTCATGCTATCTTCTAATGCATTCATTCCACGCATTATTGCGTCTACCACTTCTTGCAATTCTTTGTTTTCCATTTATACCAACTCCCTTTACTTTATTCTTATTATATCACCTCTGTCTTAAAATTCAATAGGTTACAATTTACAAATCCTTTTACGAAATACGTACAAGTCCACCAAATCTGTCTTGTACTGCAATGCTACCAAACTCGCTGAAATAATCAACTGTTGTATTCCATACATAGGCAAGCACATATCCATCACTAATATCTGCATTGTCCATATCCCACTCTTCATCGTAATCAGAGACAAACAGGAAATTATACATATCCATTTCCATTGTAGGAGTATGAATCACATGATATACAAGTGCATTGTTTTCTTTTTCAAACTCCTGCACTTTTGCTGTGAGTTCTTTGTTGCTACTAAATTCGTACAAGCCTCCTGTCGGTTCAGAAAGCTGCACCTCATCCATGTCCTTAAATGCCTTGATACATGGAGCAAAGAGTCCAAGTGCTTCCATGCGTTTGATTGCTTCTTCTTTTTTAATTTCTCTTGATACGTTCATATTTATTCCTCCTTTTTATATTCTAAATACAATTTCTTTTTATCAATTGAATTATATAAATATTTTATTTGTCATATTAATTGCATCCGCATCACATAGATCGTTATCATCAAGAATGCGCATATCACGTGCAAAAATTTCACTTTGTTCTAATCGACCGAATTCTCTTTCAAGGTAGTCGATTGTACCCATATTTTCATCAATCGCTTTATCGTCATTTACTTCGATCAATACCAAAACTTTTCTCATGTCAATTTGCCTTCCTTAATTATTATTCGGATCAATCATAATATCGAAGTGTTCGAATTCTCCTTCTTCGTCAATGCGATCAATTTCTTCGCTGATATACTGTAGAAATTCTTCTTTGCTTTCACAAATGATACCAGAAGCATTTGCCTGACCAATGTAGAATGACTTGATATTTTTCATTTCTTCTTTCTCCTCAATAATAACTATCTATTCGTTTCCGTTTTAATTTCTTTTACATTGAAACCGTTATGACAATTTAGATTTTTACCAGCGCGTCGGCAAGCTGGATAGCAATACCTACGATTGTTAAAATGAGAACAATAATTCCGTCTTTCCTGTCGTCATCTCCGAATAGCATTACACAAGCAATGATGATAAGCAAAATAGCAATCATTTGTTTACCTTCCTTTATACATTATTCGTAATTGTTTTACCAACATTATACCACTGTATCAGGTTTCATCACTTTTCCTTTTTGATGTCATTCAGGAGAGTTTTCAATGTAGCAATATACTCATTTAGGTTTGCCATATTGTCAATGTGCATCTGCTCTTCTTCCTTTGTTTCAGAACCGAGCATCCAAAGGTTTTCGTTTGAGATTGTGGTTTTGGTTTCATCAATTTCATTTTCGTACAACTCGGTCAGCCAGAATTTAATCATTTCGTTCATGTCAAAAATCCTCCTCGTCCAACATTTCATCAAGTCTGTCTGACATTTCTTCAAACAGAAATATCGGCTCATAGCCCATTTCATTTGCAAGAGCAACAATTGCCCTCTTGTTCATGTCGTTCTCGTGATTTTCTTTGTCCATTCTGTGCGCAAACGCATGAAGTTTTCCGTTTATGAACACATTGGTGTCGGTGATTTCGATTGTAAACATTTTCATTTTACTTTTCTCCCTCATTAAGATAGCTATTCAGCAAATCCACAACTTCACCAGAATGCTTTATAAGGCTGTCATTAATCTCCGCGATTCTTTTTGCACTGTCGAGTGTTGCCTTCCATTCTTTCATGACGTCTTCATACTCAACCAGATCATAACCAGTGAGCAGTTTAAAGAACCATTTACGAATTTTTTTCATTTTACTTTACCTCCCTCAATGTAATATACTGCGCGTCAAGCTCTCCATAAAAATATTCTTGATGAAAATCAACAATTTCATAATCAAGATAATCATCAAGTTTATTAATATTCTTTAATGGATTGAATAATTGTTTTGTATCTGTCCCCCAATCTTCGTGCTCATATTCAAGATGCACGATGCATATATAAGGACATATAATGTCTGGCGCAATTTCAAGAAATTTGCGTAATGTTACAATCATTTGTTTTATCTCCCTTAAATCCCTTTATTATAATTATCAAGCACATTTTGCTTTACGTAATATTCTTCATCAGTTCCCATGTCTATGAATTTCATTTCCAAAATTTCAATTCTATATTCTTCTTCATCATCTCCATTCTGTCCACATCCTCCAAGTGCCTGTTCATTTTTATTTACATCTTCAAAATCCACAAGGAATTCATCAATATGTGTTGTTGATGCAAGAAATTCTGCTGTAATATCTTCTTTTGCGATTCCTATTTCTTCAAATTCTTCATCATAGCAATCTGAGATTTCATAATCATCAAACAAGAACCCCTTGCCTGTTTGGAATTGAAACACTTTGTTACACTCTGTTCCAGTGAAAGCATCCCAATCAAATGGAATTTCTGCTCCGTTAATTTCAAAGCCAAATCCACCAATTGACACAGCTTTCGCTTCCTTATTTGAAATTGGAATATATTTTCCATTTATCTTTTGTAATATTCGGAACTCAACTAACATTGATATTTCCATTTTATCACTCCCTCTATAATTTTGTATTGTTTATTGTTTCTTACATTAATTTGCCCTGTTATATATGCATTTTTTGATAGTGACTTCCTTTACAGGGCAAATTATACTGCCCAAAATTTAACTTATGTTTTTCATTTTATATGTGCCTTAAATGATACCACATGCACTTGCAATCATTGCAATAATTGCAAGGAACAAGATGCCTCCGAGCAAGCTACCGATACCAGATTTGGTAGCATCTTTTCCAAAAAGCAGTACACAAACAATGATGATTAGCAGGATAACAATCATTGATTTTACCTCCCTTTTTATTAATAATATTTGTATGCATCTTTGTCAACACTTACGTCAATGACATCTCCATATGTGATGTCAGGATTTGCCATCAAAAATCTGCCAATTGCTTCTTCCATTGAGTATGCATCTGTATCGTACCATTCTGTGGTTCCGTTGATGTTAACGTACTCGATAAGATAATAGCCATAATTGTATTCTGGCTCATCACGAGTAGCGTTTTCAAAATATTTGTCAATGTCAAACAGAGAATCATATCGCACAGGTGCTTCCACATAATCGAATTTGTCATTCTCCGTTGTACGATCAAGAATTTTACATGCCTCCTTAATGCTTCTTTCCATTTCAGAAAGAATGACATATTCACTTTTTGTATGTGCTTTGTAATAACCACAAGAAAGATTCACTGCTGCACAACCAAGAGCGGGAGCAACTTCACAGATATCAGAATAAGATCCATACGCTGTTTTATAAAATTCCTTTGTAATAAAGTCCTCGAACTCATCATTTGCACAGGAATAAAACACTGCATCATTTGCGTTGGCACGATCAAATTCAATAATGTAATTGAACTCAAGATTTCTTGCCAGCTCAGAGTCTGCAAACTTACTTGAGCCTACGCAACCAACCTCCTCGTCCTCGCAGAACAGAACAGAGCAGTTAAACTTTTCAAGAATCTTGAAAATCATATAGACACCACATCTATCGTCGCCTCCGATTCCGTTAGGGCTTGAAACTTTATTGTTCTCCTTGCTATACATGAACATATTAGGAAGCTTTTCATGCACAGTATCAAGATGTGCAACCAGAAGCACAGGAAATTTCCCTTGTGCATATACATATCCATCTCTATTAAGAACTGTTCCATGAGTCTTTTGCAGCTTCTGGCTCACATGATTCTTTAGACTTGCTTGAGACATCTTGCAAATTTTTTCAAATTCTTTATTCATAATTTATTTTACCTCCATCAAACCGCTTCATCAATTTCCGCTTCATTCTCAAGAATTTCTCTCAGGCAATCTTCACAGTACATTTTGCCTTTGTGCTCTCTCAAATTGTTGTTTCTAAAATATTCTCCACACTCTTCACAGCAGCTATAATAATAATCACAGCAATCATTGCACACATATTCCTCCTGAGATTCAACATAGTTCATATACTCTCTTGGATGATATTGTCCGCATTCCGCGCAATACTCATAATATTCGTCTCTGCAATCTTCACAGACACAAATTTCATAGCCTCTTGAATTGTGAACATATGTCCCTTCGCCAATGTAATACTCTCCACAGTCATCGCAATAGAAAACACAATCTCTACAATAAGGCTCTCCGTCAATATAGATTGCATCATCTTCATCGACATATTCGCCGCATTCAGCACATTTAACTCCGTTATGGCAGCAAGAAATATTATCTTCGCAATCATGCTCATAACCACATTCAATGCAAATTGGTGCATGTCCAACAGTAATGCAATTATCGTTGTCGTTTCCTTTAGGGCGGCTAAGAGTGCAATTTTCAAAGTTGTCGTAATCTCTATAATGAGTGCCTTCAGACGCAATATATTTACCTGCTTCGTTAGTTCCCTTGCTTACAGTCCAGAAGTTCGGGAAATCAAAAATTTCAGACATGATTTTCTGAACAATTGCTCTGAAAGCAGTGTACCCGGCGCTGCATCCATCATTGTCTTGCGGATAAAGTCTGCCCTGAATCAGTTTGTCTTCTCCCCAATGATACATCTGACGGTTAATCTTCGGCTCGTGCCAGAAATCGTTTCCATCATAAGATGCATCCACAGTGTAAAACACCATAGAAGGAGAATCGAGCATGTAGCTAATAGTTCCAGAAGAATACATCCCCCGATAACTATTAGGCATTTCTCTTTTGTTCTGCTTATCAATTGTATGACAGCTTGCCCAGCTATTACCGAAGCTCATTGTGAGATAATCAAGAGGATTCACAGAAAGAATAGTATGCCTTGTAATCTTGAGCGGATTGAGCGCGTCAGCATACTTTGCAAATTCCCTATTGTATTCAGGATGCTTGCTAACACCAATATAAGTAAGAAGCTTATTAATAACACGACTTGTCTTTTGCCCATCATGTGCATGGACTTCAGGACAAATTTCGTTTAGCTCATCAGCAAATTCACTGTCAATATACTGAAAAGTATAGGCTGGAATTCTAATCAAGAAATCAAAAATCTTTGTTGGGTATTTCTGTCCATACAGTGAAGTTTCGTTCTTCATGTTTTCGGGCATAAAATTATTTTTTTTTACATACTTGACAATATCCTCATCAATAACCCATGACTTGAATCTCTCCAATGCATTACGATCAGTTACACGTTCAAAATCATGGCTGAATACAATCATGAATTTGCCTTCCAGATAATTCGGATGCTTCTTAAAGGCGGTAATCAGGTCTTTCTTGTTGTTTGCCCATGTGTTAATGATTTTGTTTAGTGCCCTGTCCGTATGCTCGTAATCATATTCATCAAGCAAGTGCTTCATCTGGTCAAGAAGAGTTTTTCTCTCTTCTTCAGTAATGATATTACTTACATCCATTTCGTTTTCTCCTTCCTTTTCATCAAACAAATCAAAGTATTGTGCACCTACCCAAAAGCCTTCGCCGTTTCTTCCTTTAACAAAAATGTTGTCATCAGTATCTTTACTAATCTCTACAACACGCCCTCTCCAGCCGTTTGTTGTGATGCTATAAGGGGCACCGCGCTGTGCAATTACTCTATCACCAATTTTGAATTTCATTTTCTATTTCCTCCTTTGTCCGACCAATGCACTGTAGCATCTGTCAAATCTTTCTTTATAGCTATTAAGCTCTTCCTGAAGCTCTCTGTTTTTGAATTGAAGCATAGCCTTTTCCGTTTCAAGCTCGTCATTTCTCATCATGGCTGCATCGTAATCTTCTCTTGACACACCGTTCCGTTTCATTTCAATGATACTTGCGGAAATAGCGGCTACATTATAGCCCATTTCAGAAATGTAACAGAACTGCTTTCCATTGCCTGTGTGATTGTGTGGAGCTCCACCACAAGTTTTTTGTCTTCCAGCAATCTGATTGGTAAGAGACGCATAACCAATGCCATAATAATTGGCCGCCTCTCGCGCCGACTTGAACACTTCTCCAGTCGTAATACACATGACCGCTTTTCCTTTGCGGATGTCTTTGTTTTCAGGGGTGATGTCATATTTTGCGCGGTTGACAATAACGTTTCTTTCCATGATGTAAACTCCCTTTCTGCCTTATAAGGCTATAATTTTGTGATGTATTCCTCTTTAAACTTCTTTAAATTCGTCACAATTAGCAACTTCAATAGAAGTTACATCTTGCATATAATACTTTGAGTCACCACAGTTGCAATAATAATGCTTTATTACTTCTGTGTCTTTACATTTGTTTTCCTTGTAAAAGGTTTTTCCAAAGCTCTTGCAGTCACCAAGATAACCACGATCTACACATTTTAAGCTCATTTTTCTTACTCCTCCACTTGTTCTATGATGTTGAGTTGTTTGAAAATGCACTCCAAATCTGCCTTTGGATATATATCTTTATACCAATGTATAGCACCTCGCTGCAAGTAATAAGTTAAGGCACAGTTGATTAGCTGCGCCTCGTCTTTATTAAGGTTGAGCTCCATTTTGCTTATTCCTTTGGATAAAGTTCTTCATCGAACAAAATGTAACCCAAAGCCTGAAGAACAATGGGAGCGTCATCGGTGGCAATTCCATTGTCAATCAAGCACTGTTCTGCCTTGGAGCGGTTATTAATTGACATAACGATTTTAGCTAAGGCTTCTTCATATGACAAGCCACATGCTGGGCAACTTTTATTGCAACTTACATATGGTTTATGAGTGCATTTTTCACACCATCTGCTCATTTGCCTTACCTCCTTAATTCCAAAATTTGCTTTACTCCTTGTTCTCCAAAATCACATACAGAGCATGCGTTCTTTTTGGAAAGGTGAACTTTTCAACTTTTGCTTCTCTATGTTCTGGACGGATATATCTTGTATCGCCAACGGCTTTGCTTCCAAGACATTTTCCATTTTGCCAAAGTACGATTCTGTCGATGTCGGTTCCAAGCGGATAAAACATATTGAGAAAGTCGATTAGGATCATTTGCCTTACCTCACGATTACATATTTCTCAAAGGGAAGTTTTGCTCTATCATCACACATGATGGTATAAGCGTTGATGCCTTTCATATAAGGTTCTCTTTCTTTGACATCATCCCAATGGATGGTTTCCGTTCCGCCAAAAGCAAAAGCAAGTTCTGCCATAGGTTTATATCCATCTTCAAGATAGATATGAACCGCAATGATAGCACCATGTGTCATAGGAGTATAGTTTCTGTTCATTTGTTTACCTCACTTTCTATTCCGCTGTTTACTTTTCTTTGCCTGCTTACGCTTATTTCACTTGAGCTGCTTGCGTTACTCCTTCATCGAATCGCCAGCTTCTTGATAACTTTAAATGTTTTCAAATTGATAATTACGGCATCCTGCACGCCAACGGCAAGCATCATTTCGTTGTTTTCTCCAAACACCCCGAAGTTGTACAGATCATAAATATAATGCATGTTTGTGATTTTTCCGTTTGCGCTTTTGCAAAGAAAATTTCCGTACCAAAAACATCCATAACTGTCTGCTTTGCTTTGCAGAAATTCTTCATCAAAACGGAAGAACTCGATTACATCGTTAATGCCGCATCCATCGTCACAGAAGTTATTCGTAATATACTTACGAACATCCTCGGTCATAGCTTCCCATATTGACATTTACCTTACCTCACTCTCACACAGAGTTCGTTATCATAGAAGCCAAAGGCAACAACTTCCTTTTCATAGACATTTCTATAAGACAAAGCAACTTCAACTTTGTCTTTAACAATCGGTTTAAGATTGTCATCATTGACAACCAGAATTCCATTCCAATTGTCATAGAGATCCACAAAATCGCGCAGTTTCATTTCGCTTCCTCCTTTAATTATAGTAGTAATAGATGTCACAACCATTATCATCCGCCTCATCCAAGATTGAGCCGAATTTTTTAGCTGAAATAACAGTGTGTACTACACCGTTTTTATATCTTTTGACGATGGTGCAAAGACCGTCTACCTGCGCAAGCTCCATGATTTGCTTACCACTCTTTGTGATGATAACGTTCATGGCTTTCCCCTCCTTAACAAATTGCCCTCATCTTCTCCATTTGCTCCTCCGTAAAGACACGGCGAAGCCCTGCATATTCCTCACCAAGAGCAAGGAAAGTTTCCCTTGCAGAGATACTGTCGGTACTGTAACCGAACTCGGCACAGAAGTCGCTAAAACTGTCGTAGCCGTATTTCTCAAGATGGTAAAGGATGTCATACTCAGTAGGAACTGCTTTCGCTTTAAGGAACTTGAGTTCTCTCAACACATTTCTCTTGTGGGACATTGTGAGGTCTTGATAGCGTGCTTTGTACTTCTTTTTAGCCAAATCTTCGGCAGTCATTTCGCTTACCATAGTGTTATACAAGCAGTCCCAGAAGTAGCTTGTGTATTTGCCTTTCGGAGTTGTGATGGTAAACTGATACTTGTTGTACGGTTTCGTTTCGCATTTCCAGTGAGTAGGGATTTCCTTTCCAACAAATTTGATTTCCATTGTGGCGTTGCAGTCGGCAAGAAACTGTTTCGCTTTGGCTTGATAGTTAATCATTACTTCCCCTCCAAGCAGGAATGATAACATTGTGAATCTCCTTTCGCTTATAAAACGTTCATTTCTCTTAGCACGGACTTAGCCGCAGTAGTGATGTGGTCATCGTGACAGTTGTACTTATCGTACCAGTCACAAACAGTTTCGCTTGGGATAGTTGCATGAATGCAGTCCCATGCAAGTCTTGTGCCAAAGTCTTTATAGTTTCCAGTTGCCTTGAGCTTTTTAGCATATTCAGGCAAGTTAGTGATCTTGTTGAAGCTCTCCCTTATGAAAGGGATTTCACTTTTGAGTTTCATTTATTTCCCTCCTTTATTCTTTTGGCAAAGCCCTTAATGACACCCACGATAGATTCTAATCGTGGGCATGATAAAGGTTTCGCTTATTCAGTTCTCCATTCACCAACGAGATTTCCGTTGCTGTCAAAGAGGCAACCATTTTTATATCCGCATGTGATTTTTGCCGGGATTGTGCGCAAGATTTTTTCAAGTTCGTTTGCGAGTGCATAGTTGTCCATGAATGCATCTTTGCTTTCGCTTTTGAATGCATCATTACTGGTGTAGACTTTTACTTCAAACATAATTTACCTTCCCTTCCTTTCCATTTCTATTGCAATATGTGACATTGCAATTGCGTTGGACAGTGAAACGATGATACCGAGAACTGCGAAGAATGGAGTAATTGTTGCGCATCTCCATGCAAGTACTAATGTAAGAAGCACCGCAACACTCAATGCCGCGATGCACATGCACACGTTTTTCATTTGCCTTTTTCCTTTCTTTTACTTATCGAGCCAATTAGCAATCAAACTATGGCAGACATTATCCATCTGGATTTCGTTTGTGCAGCATTTCATCTTTGCCTCAATAGTTGTAGTAATTGGAATTCCAAAGTCCTCAAGAAGTTGAATTTTTTCTTCGTAGTAGTCTTCCATTTTTTATTTCCTTTCTGAGATTTAGTTTCCCTTTTGAATGACAGATATATAAATATTTTATTTGCCTTCTGAAATATAGATAGAATATTTATTTCCCTTGTGAGAGGCTCTTGCATTGTGGAAATATTTATTTTATAAATTATAAAAAAGCAATGTATAAAATATTAAAATCAAATTTTTGACTTTTGATATATAAATTACTTTATTTATAAATTGTTTTACCTTTTTGTCATAACTTTGCATATGTCTTAATGTGTATATATTATAGATGACATATACTTGTATATTGCGTGTTGCTTCTTTGTGCAATTTGTTTTTTGCTTTTTATAATTGATTTTGTGCTGTTATAGATTTATTTGTCTTGTTATGGATGATTTATCAAATGCATAATTCGCATTATTGTGTATATATAATCTTGTTTTCTCTTGTAAAATCAGAAGAATTGATTATATATATTCCATATGGGAATTGAACTTCTTTTGTGCGATAGAATGATGTAATAACATATATGTTTCGCTCATTCTTATCTCCGCTTGGGATATAAATCACATCTCCATTTTTGAGTTCTGCAACGAGCCATTGACTGAAATATGGGCAGAACACAGTTTCATGTTCAATTCTATATGAGACAACAATGTTGTTGTCGCTAAGATCTAATGGGTAGTCAATATACTTTTTTGTATATGGATTACGTAATAACATATTTTATTAACACCTCCTCATAATTATGTAATAGACATTTCGTAATCAAGCACTCACACCGCGTCAAGGTAGTCTATTGTTGTGAGTGTGTATTGGACTAATTGAACTAAAAAAAACATAACCAATTTAGCAAATTGATTATGCTCATCTTCACATATTGCCCAATACTTAAGTGATGTGTTTATTCTACACATCAAGCCTAAGAGCCTGAGCTGCTCTCACTCTTCGCTGACCACTATAAGCTGTTGTCATTGCTCTATGAATACTGTTCATAGTCAGATAATATCAAATTATCGGAAAAAATAAAGAGGAAGTCGTTGCTCACAAGTCCATCCAAGAGATGTAAGAAACTTCTTAACCTCGTGCTCACTGACTGCATTGAACTCTCCCCTGACAGGCAGAGGATTGATGGGGCATTTAATGCGACAGATGCACTTGTTATTATCATATCTCACAAGAAGAGTGAGCTTGATATCACGCTCTTGAGCATAGCGTCTACGAGAATATTCAAGGTTGCCATCAACAATAAACTTGGAGCAATTAGCATTGAACCACTTGCTCAAGTTATCACGCTTTGTGAAAATCAAAGCATACTGATAAACGGGCTTATCAGTTGCTCTGTCAAGCAGAGTGATAGCATCTTTGGCAAGAGCTCTATCACATCTTTCAAGCCCATAATAAGGACAACTTGCACACCCAGAAGTGGTGCACAACTCCAGAGCTTCTATGATTTCTTCACGACTTTTAATGCTCATGAGAATCACTCCTTCTTAAATAGATTTTATAGGCATTTAGTTGAAAGCTCTATCACCACGTCAAGGTAGCCTATTTGATAGAGTGCATGGATTCATGTAATTGAAAAAACACACTTGTGTGTCATGTTATTAATGTTATCCATGCAGAAGAAAAGAGTATGTTTATTGCACATACTCTAAAGCCCTAAGAGTCTAAGCCACTCTCACTCTTTGCTCTGTTGATATTCTTCCACCGTCAACAGTCGGAGACGTAGTATTTTATTGATTGTCAGGGTACGTCATGCGTACCCATGTTGCTATGCTTCTTCCAACCATTTAGTCTGGATTGCTATCCTTGGGTCATTCAGAGGATAGTATCCAAAAGGCATCCAGTTTACAATGACTACTTCACCACTGTAACTTTCATCAACCACCATCCCATGAATGTTCGGTGCAAAATATTTATCACACCATCCCATCACTTTCATTGCGTAGTCTTGCCAATGCTCTTCCTTGACTCTAACAATAGAGCCCATTTTTATCATATACATCATCCTTTCTGCCGACATGGGCAAAATAATTGACTCGTATAATCCACACTTGGTGGATTTTTACGAGCCGCTTTATGCACTATGGTAGATTTTTGTACATGATAAAGCCCCTATGATTGCTCATAGGGGTTTTACAATGTACAAAAAAAAAGATAAAAAGAGGGGGGAGCTTTTCAGCTCCCCCGGTGTGGGTTACTTAGTGTGCTTGCACCAATTTGTGTAAATGTCACCGTCATGAACCTGAGAGGCTTTCTTGTCCTCTTTGGCTTTCATGAACTTGATGAACTCATCGGAGTCTTTCGGCTCTACTTCAGTATGAACCTTGTACTGAGTGAGGACTGCATTGAGTCCGCCGTCTTTGAACTTGTAAGACGTAGTCTTGCCGGGATGATATGCGCCGTAGTCCCTCTTGAGATAGAAGTCATTGACGTGATAGAGCTGTTTGCCGGGGAATACACGTTCCCCAGTTTCAGGATCAGCCCAGCCGAACCAACGATAAAGTTTACCATCACGAGAGACAGATTCCCAATAACCGAGTTCTGCAACAGGGTTAGAAGTCGTAGATTTCTCAGTTTCTGCAAGGTCGTCAACAGAAAGCTTTTTAGCTTTCTTGTCAGAAGGCTTGTTAGCTTTCTTGTTTTCCGGTTCGATTTCTGCCGGAGCACTTGTAGCTACTCCAAAAGAATTCATCATGGAGTTCATCATAGATTCCATCATTTTCTCCATCATAGAGTTCATCATGTTCCCCATCATGGAATTCATCATGTTTTCAAAGTTGTTGTTCATATTGAACCGTCCTTTCTTAGCGATAAGCTAAATATAAATTTTTGTTTGTCCCGAAGGACACCTATAATAGACCACATTTTGAATTGTTTATCAAATACCCTTGATTTTTGAAACGCAGAAAAATATGTATTTTTCAGTGTTGGAATAAAATGGAAATTGTTGTGTATATTGTACAAAATTGTACATGGTGGGGGTACTTAAAACTTACCGTTTTGTGCATTTTCCACAAACCTCTAAGACGAGGTTTACATATGAACTGACTTGAAAATGCATTTTCCCAAAGAAAAACGTTAATTATTTTTCGTAGTTTTTAATTTTAGAATCTGTGCAAATATCATTACAATATAATACATTTTTTCTATAGTTTAATTACAATTTAATATGTATTGAACAATTTGACCTCAAATATAAAGATATAGCATTGTTTTGCATGTAGATACAATGTCTTTAAACAAGTTCGTATATAAATATTAATGTCATATATTATCCAACAAATAGACATTATTTAATACTTTATTTAATTGATAAAAAAACAAAGTTATACCATGTATTTATATATTCTATTTTTTCTCATCATCAATATTTTTTGTATTATAAAAGATACTATTTGTAACTATTATGTAATAATTTAATATATATCAAAAACCAGTTCACAGCATATATTTATTAACTTAATAAAAGTTAAATTTATAATATGTTTCATCATATAAAGAATAATAAATCAGCAAAGATATATTATTAATTACTATTAATAATTATATATAATAATATTTATAATAATACATTAAACTATTGCCACCCGCTACGCGGTCGGCGCCAAGAAGCGTCTCGCTCGCTACGCTCCCTCAACTTACAGCTTTTCAGCTAAAGCTGAAAATCTGGATTAATCATTACTCGTTTTTATATTATTATAGGGGGTTGACAAGTAAACGTTTTTATGATATATTAGCCACAGTACAAAATTATTTTATATAATATAATATATATAATTATATATAATATAATGCTCGTATATTTCGTGAACATTTTATGAACACGAAGAAGTGCTTCATGCTACAGATAGAGAATAAGGATTTTACAAATAGCATGTGTTTGAGCGAAAAAGTGTTTCCTTTTTGAGGAGAAAAGTTTCCTTTTTGAGGAGATATGTAAACATATTGTGAATGAGATATGAATAAGATGTGAACAAAACTGTTCATATGCACAAAAATCAAATTTTGTCAAGAGTTTTTTTAAAGTAAAAAAAACAAGGAGAAAGGATGATCCAAATTAGTATGAAAGTATCAGAAGAAGACGTAGTTCTCGGAATGATGAATCAAAAGACAGGAGAATTTACACAAATTGATGGCCCCGGTGAATGGAGAACTTATAAGCAGCTAGAGTCGCAAGCAAAATATACAGCAAACAAAGAAAAGCAAACTTTCAACTCTGATTTTACATGGATTATTTTTGAGTATGGGAAAAGATTGCTGCCAGAAATCAATGACAAAAGTCTTGTTAGATTAATCTATCTATCCACCATTTGTGATTATGATGGGTGTTTGCCACCAAAGAATGTTATAAAGCAAAAGCTTAAGCTCTCAAACAAATATTGGTCTGTGTTCATCAAGGATATGATTAAGAATAATATCATCATAGAAAAAGATAATTGTTTATATTTAAACAGAGATTTTTTTGTAAAGGGTAATTTGCAGGGGCTGCAAAAAGACGCAGACCATACTAGGCTATTTTGCAATTTCATTAGAGATATTTATGACGCATGTGATAATGTTCAAAGCATTACGCAAATTTCCTATCTCTACAAACTCATTCCTTTTGTGAACCGTAGAACAAATATTGTATGTTACAACCCAAAAGAGCAAGATCCAGAAAAGGTCTACCCTATTACGCTTGGTGAATTCTGTGACATGATTGGGTATAGCCGCAAAAATGCACGAAGGCTTGTTAGTGATTTACTTAGTCTAAAATGCAATGGCCAAAATCTCATTGGATTCTTCGTTACAAATCTGAATCAAACTTCTTGGAAGATTATTGTTAATCCTCGTATCTATTATGGTGGGCAGAATGACAAGATATATAAAGAGCAGATTGCTTTACTGACAGATTACAATCCTCAAGAAGCGCTTGAGGTAAACAATACAAAATTATAGGAGGGATAATTATGGCGCAACTTTATAAGATGATACTATATGTGTGTGACTTAGAAGATGATTTGTCTTTGAATGAAATTAAAACTATGATTGAGCAAAATGCACTGAATGGAGTTGCTGTAAATTGTGCTTGCCATTTTGCAGATGAACAGACTGGCCCACAAGTTGAATGGGACGATGACATTGACCTTAATTATATTGACTGCCCCACTTCTGCTTGGGAAAAATATTTTAAGTAAAGGAGGAATAGGTTAATATGGACAATGAATTGGGACGTTATGCAGATGCAATTATTTATGATTTACAGTCTAGTAATTTCTCCAATGAATATTATGATATGACAAATACTCAACGGCTAAAATTCTTGAATAGAGTGCTTGAAATTCTTGGATATTATGCTGGATATGATGCGAAGGAGGATTAAATTATGATGACATTATTATTATTGCTTAGAAGTGTAATTGGAGTAATATTTGTAATTGGATTAATATTTGCTTCAGGATATATAGGTTTTTATTTGAATGTTGATTCCAAGTCTGATAAGCCAATAGGCGTGTATAAAATCATATTTAAATATGGTATTTGTTACCCTGTTCAAGTCTTTAAACTGGCAAATTCTACATATAATATGATTGGTTCAGTTATTTTAACAACATTAAGTCTAATAGTTTATCCCAGTTTTGCTTTCGTTAGTATTCTACTACTAATTGTCATAAGTGTATTATTTGGATTTGATTTAATATTTAGGAAAAAGGACAAGGAGAATTAATGATGAAAGATGTCTATAAGGTAGAAATTTCTGCTAAAGATTATCCTATAGGTTGCACTGATTTAACTATTGATTTTAATAAACCAATTAATACAGAAGAAATTATTGGAAATGCAAAAGTCGCTTTGATCAGTTCAGGAGATGTAGTATGGATGAGCTATGATGGAGATACATATAAACTAGGAGATAAATATAAAGATTTTAATGCGATCATATCTTGTGTATATTATGAGCCAAAGCCATGGTGGAAATTTTGGAAAAAGAAAAAAATATTTGGATATGAAATTATGTTTCTATAAATTATAGGGGGTATTTTGAACTATGTTTGAACTAACTAAATCATTTAAGGACTATAAGTTCCCGCACACTCTACATCAATTTAAAGACTTGCCGCTTGCAATTAAGTATCGGTTCCAACGTGCATTTAGAGGCTGGGCGGACTATGATGTTCTTAGTATGGACACATGGTTTATGGAAGTAATTCCACAAATGCTACAATATCAGCGTGATTGTAAAGTTAGTACACCAGTTTTGGATGTTGACGCAAGCTATGAAGAAAATAGAGAAAAATGGGATCAGATTCTTGATAAAATGATTTTTCTATGTCAAGAAATGAATGAAGACACATGCTCAAAGAAAAACGAAGTCACTGAAAATTATGTCCGCGATATTAAAAATGGACATGAAGCAAAACTTGATGATGAAATGTGGTGGGAGCGTCAGCAGGAAATTGATCAATATCGTCAGCAGTGTCTTGAATCATTTTTTAAATATTTTACAAAATATTTCCATAGCCTATGGATCTAAACTTGAGGAGGAATTAAAATGAAAACATTTGTTAGAACTACGCGAATTACACCAGAAGAGAGAGAGTCACACCTTTGGTATGATCCATTTTATAAAACATGGACAATGGAAACGAACATTCCAAAGCATTTTAATAAGGCGCTAAAAGTTGGATGGGAACCAATTTTGCAGGGAGTATATGAAGATGGTACTGTTTGCTGCATGACACTTGTCGCATCGGAGCGCGGCATTACCATTAAGACTCCAAAGAAGCGTGAAATGAGCGAAGAGCATAAGGCAAAGCTTTTTGGCGCAAAAAACGTAGATTTAGACGATAATTTTGAAGATGAGATTTAATATGTATAGTTACTATACTTAATCATTACAACATTAAAAAACATAGATATATATGATAAAAATCACACATTTTTTTAATTTGGAGGGAATCATACGATGAGCAACAAGGCAACGATAGAAGATTTTGCGAGAATGTGCCATTCTTATCACGATTGTATTGACTGTCCATTGCATGACGAAGATGTTCTATGCATGATGGATGATGCACTTGTAATGAATGATTTTTCTAAACTTGATTATATGAATAATGCCGTATATGAGTGGTCTACCGCCCATGATTAAAACAAAGGAGATTGAATAAACATGTTAAATTGGACAGCAGAAGATATTGAGTATCTGAGTAATGTGATGTTGAAGCCATATACAAAAGCGCTCACAGAGGAAATGGCAGCGCACGATGATAAATCTTATGAGGTTTGTAAGAAGATGATACTACAAATGGCGGATTTAGTTAAACTAAGAATTAAAGAGTTAAATTACAATGAAACCAGAGACAGAATGTTCTTTATGACGTTACTTTGCAATGAATTTGAATTTGATAAAGATGTGCTTGATAAGGTCTATAAAGAATATTGCGAGAATTTTGATGCACTTAATAAACATCTGATTACAGAGGAGGATGGAGAAGATGAATAAGTCATGTGAATATTGTCAATACAATGGGCCATATGGATCCATTATTAATCCTTGTGAGAATTGCCCAAATAATGATTTTATGATTAATGGTACATTCCCAATTGTACAGCCACTTCGTGAAACAACAGATCATGTAACCAATAAAACTTACATAACCGCCACTACAGGTTGTAGAACGAACAGTAACGGTGCAAAAATTAATGATGTATTTGCAACTGATCTAACAACTGATCTACCGACTGCAGATGAATACCGTAAATCTATTGGCGTTCCATATGACTATCAATATGAATGGTCAGAACCAAAGTATATTTGTCCAAAATGTGGCGGTGGAATGTGCAAGAATAAAACTATGGTTCTTGCAAGTAACCCTCCTCAATATAAATATCAATGCAACAAGTGCGGACATGTGGAATATCAATTTGGGTGAGGTGCATTATGAAGAAGAAAATTAATTGTCCAGCGTGTGGTGGGTCTGGTTTTGTTGCAAAGTTTAGTAGCTACTCTGTTTGGAGTGAACGTTGTGAACAGTGTAATGGAACTGGTGAAATTGAAGTCCCTTTTACCATTGGTGATAAAATTCGCAGCATGAGTGATGAAGAGATTGCAGTATGGTTGAATGCACATGTCACTGATACAGTATGCGATCTTGTTTGTGGCAATGATTGTGAAGCAATGGCGACATATGATAAAACGTTTGATGAAGTGTGTAAAGATCTGATAAATAAAAAACTTACGAAGGAGTGGCATTAATGATGAAGATTGGTTATATTCAAGAATATGATTTGGAGCTTAATCCCCATTTGACTGAAAGATTTAAATTTAGAGAAGCGTCTTTTACTAGAAGAATTTCAAGTCGAGGCGATAGAGTTTACTCGAAGATGCTGTTGTCCCCTGTTGATTATGAAGAGATCGTTGACAATGCTAATATTATGAAGAAGAATAGCAAAATTATTCTAGTTCGTGAGCCATTTTTGCTTGATGATGAGCTAAGAGAAAAAGTTGTTAGTTGGGTTGAATGGGCAAATCAGGCGAAACCTAGTGAGTATGACCTATTTGCAAAGGAGGATTAACAATGACTGATCTGACCTACATGGACTGCTGGTACTTCATCGCGCCGCTGATACCAATCAGCAGCGAAACATCGCAGGATATTTACGTGATGGTGTTTCAGGCGCTGAAAGAGGCAGATGAAAGAAAAAATAAAAATGATTGATGGAGGTGGGCAAAATGAACTATTCCGATGCCGCAGAAATGGGCAAAGATGCACACGAGAGACTGTTTCCGGTTGGAATCATGCTGGGGTTTCCGTTTGACCCAAACATGGCGGATGATATTCCGGGGGAATGGGAGCTGGTGTCAACGATCTGGCGGCGCGTGAAATAATATTTCGTGGAGGAATGCGACTGGGAGCTGGCGAAGGAGCCACGAAAGTGGAGCGGCTGAAAGAGAGGCAGGATAATGGAACCTGAATACATCGAGCGGAAAGACTTTTTGATAGGAGCTGAAGAACGGACGTTGCATAGAAGAGAGATGGAGATTATTAAAGAACTTAAAAATCTTAATATGACAACAGAACAAGTAATGTTAGGCAAAACTCCATCAATCCACTATAAATGGCATACAAAAAATGGCAATCGTGTTGCCGAATTTAAAATTTGGGATTGGTGGGATGGCAAAAATATTAGCGATCTTGAGATTAGTGAAAATTATAAAGGGCTTGGATTATCTTATCAACTTTTAGATTATGCTACAAAACGATGTGGTGCTAGAAATTTAGCTGTAAAGAAAAGTAACACTATAGCAAAACATGTTTATGATAAGTACGGATTTCAAGTCGTAGATGAAGATAATGCATATTATTATATGTCGTTAGTGGACTGCAATTGGACAGGTAATAGAAGTATTGAGCAGGAGGGTTAACAATGACTAAATATGTCGAACTGAAAACGGCTATTGATGCCGTCAATGACGTTTACTATGATACACCGGATATAAATTTGTCCGTAGACAAACTTGAAGCTGCTTTGCTGGGTATCCCCGCCGCCGACGTTGCGCCGGTGGTGTATGGGGAGTGGGTACATCTTGGCGGAGACGAGTGGTGCTGTTCTGCATGTGGCTTTGTCATCACCACTGAGGGCAGTTGGGATAAGCCCACTAAAAAATATTGCGAGGATTGCGGCGCGAGGATGGACGGTGGTGTAGAATAATGCGAAACCCATGTAAGGACTGCGTCTATTATCACAAGGAGAACAGAACTTGCCAGTCGAAGAAATGCGCTACTGGTGGTAGTGGAAAAGTATCTTGGATTGATAAATTGTTCTGTTCCCCATGCAAAAAAGATGGACGGTGACGAAGAATGAAAGGAATTACATACTGCGGCGCTTGCGCCGATTACGACATCAAAAAGCACCGTTGCAAGCGGGGGGGCAAAGCAGGAAAGCAATCCGCAGGATAAGTTTTTTGATGATTGCCCGCTTCCAACTGTCGTGCCTATTGTACGGTGTAAGGACTGCAAGCATCATTATGATTGCGGCGTACATTTTTGCGATCGGCTTGGAATGGATTGCCCAGACGATTCTGATTTTTTCTGCTCTTACGGAGAGAGAAAAGACGGTGACAGCAATGCGCTTGATTGACGCAGATCAGTTGTCCGAAGCCATATGGAACAATGTTCCAACCCCATACGAGGAAGCGCGCTGGGCAAAAGAAGACTGTTTGGCTGAAATAGAGGCGGCACAGACTGTGGATGCGGTTCCGGTGGTGCATGGGAGATGGGAAACTAATTCAGACAGGCCAGATACACTAATTTGTTCTGTATGTAAGTGCGGGTTTGATATGTGGAAACACGACCTACATAACTATTGTCCAAATTGCGGTTCAAAAATGGATTTGGAGGCGTTACAATGAGCGAATGGAAAACAGTTGAAAGAAAGCAGTTTAATATTCTGTGCGGCAATGCACAACTATTAGAGTGTCCACAATGTGGTACATTATCAGTTGTAGATTTTGCGTATTGTCCGGGGTGTGGTAAAGATATGCATATCCCTGAAGACAGGCGTTTTAAAATGCGTATTGATTCAAATAAGTGCCAATATGCTTGTGTGATGCAATCGTATGTGCCTTTAACAGAATCTGTATATCTTAAACCAGAAGATATGCCAAGTCTTCATGATCTTATAAAAGAAATGTATAAGTATAAAGAAATGTATGGGATGTGATAAATATATGCAAATGATAATGTATGCTGAGGTAAGAGAAAATGGTGCGTGGAAAAAGGTTGGTAATATTTTTCCAAGCGCATTTATTGAAATGAATGATAAATTAACTGATAGGGTTTGTGATGAAAGAAATATTTTCTTATATGAGTTATTTGGTTGGGTCACAAATCAACTAAATGGTTATACAGTAATTAATCCAATTAGTGAGTTGCGAGGCTTGCCAGATGATGCATCTGATGTAATTTCAAGTAATCATTATTTTCGTTTTGGAGGCTTTGCTTCATATGTAACTCTTGATGAAATACTTAATTACAATTGGGATGCAACAATTTCTCATGTGGGTCGTATTCCTGAGAAGGCTTATGTGCATTGGAAGAGAGATGGTGTCTCCCCCACTCGTTGGGATAGGAACATTTCAGGAGAAGACAAAAAGATAATTACTTCTTTTGTTATGAATGGCATTTTGGATGAGAGCATTCCAAGGGACGAAGGTATTAAATATTATGTTGTTGTTGAATATGATCCAAAGACTTGTAGGGAATATTGTAACTTTTTTTGTGACATTTCTCTCCCACTGCTGGTGAAACTTGTTCCACAGGGCGGCAATTATGAAGATGTGAGGGTTGTTTACACATTTGTTGATTAAATGCGCTTGACATTTGTAAGTTTTGTGATATAATGTGTTTGTTCGATAGGACAATACAAAATTATAGTAAGGGCGGTGATATTTATTGGCAAAGCAGCAAAAAAACCAAACTTATGTGCTAAAAATACATAGTGGGTATCTATCAAAACACAATTGGCATTTAGACTTTAAGTTAAGTGAGATTAGAAAGCAACCACAGATGGTCGTTAGTCTAGGGTCTTCTCAGGTTCTTAGATGGCTTGCAAAGTTGCAGAATAGAGAAAAAGACGACACAAGAGCTACTGAGATTAAGGCAGAGATTAAAAATGCAAAGAAAATGGAGAACAATTATGAAAATAAAACGAAGATTTGTTCCCTATATAATGAATTGTATCAAAAGCAATTTCAGCAGGATTATGTGATGCTTGTTATGGACTCTCCGGGTGATTATAGGTATGTATGCCAAAACAAATTTAGTATCACTATTGATTATGGCAATGGGAAAGAAGAAACAGTAACCTATGTTCGTCTTCTTGGTACGGCGGGATCTATAAAGAAGAGCACAATCATGTTCATAAATGAAGACATGCATGATGAGATTATGCGCCGTATTAATAATGGACGTTATTTGGGGCCAAAAGTTGATAATAACAACAATCTTCTGGAGTCTGTTAAAACTTACAATGGAATGGAACTTAATTATAAGTTTATCCCAGCAAAATTATCTGCATATTTTGCACTACAGTGCTCTGCTAGTATTACAGTAGGCTCATTCACAGATCCTGAAAGACCTTGGCCAAGAGTTATTGTAGTTAAAGATGCAGAAACTCATTTTAATTATCCTGTAAGAATAGTAAAGGATACTGGCAATGACAAGAATCCTGATTGGCCAAGTGTTAGTGAGCCTCATGAAGAAAAGATTGACTATAATGTTTCTGACGGAATGGGGTTTATTTCTCCAGAAATGAGTTCAAAATGGGCTGAATGGTTAGGAGAAGGTACTGAGCCGCTCTCTGGCTATAATACTAGATGTGCATTTTTAAAGGGCATGGTGTTTACTGTCCCTTTTGTACAATTTGCGGAGGAAGTAGCACATACATATGAAATAACTGACGCATGGGGAGATAAACAAGATATTCGTAATGCAGATGTGATTTTAACAACTTCGATGTTAAAATTATGGGATTCTTATGCAGGATGTGAAGATTATTTGCGCAATTGCAAGGAAAATGACTATGATTTTTGTATAGCAAAGAGCGCTCCACGTGAATTGCGTAATGTTCACACTACAAACTATCAATATTTACAAGATTTTAGGTTTACAGATGAACAAATTAATGAATTGGTTGCTCCAACAGTAACGAAAATCAAAGAATGTCTTGGTTTAGATTGGAGAAAACTAATTTTATACATGTGTGGAACTGGACTAGATGACAAAAATGTTGATAGTATGGATCCAATGTGTAAAGCAATTATGGCAAATCCTGAATTAATTAAAGATCCTTATGTGCGGTCTAAAGTTAGTAGGATGATACAAAAGCGCATCAGAACCGCTAAAATAGGTGTATTAGATATTGAGGGCGACTATGCAATTATAGGAAATGACCCATATTCATTGCTTCAAAATATGTTCGGGATAGAGATCTCTGGATTGCTTCACGCAGGTGAATGTTATCACAAGTATTGGAGCGATAAAGGAGTAAAAGAGATATGTGCGTTTCGTGCTCCAATGACATCCATAGAAAATGTTTGTAAACTAAATGTTGTTTCTAGTCCTGAAATGGAAAAATGGTATGGATATGTTAAAACATGCATGTTCTTAAATAGCTGGGACACTACTGCTATTAGATGCAATGGGGCTGATTACGACTCTGATACTTTCTTTACAAGCAACAATCACGTGCTTCTTGATGCATTTGAATATAAGCCAACATTAATGTGCGAACAAGATAAGATGCCAAAGAAAGTTCCTACAGAAGAGGATTTCGTTACATCGGATATTAATGGGTTTGGAGATTCTATTGGTAGTGTGACTAACAAGGCGACTAATATGATTTCTCTAAGAGAAAAATTTGATCCAGATAGTGAAGAATATAAGAGATTAACTTACCGTATTAGCACGATGATGAATTATCAGCAAAATGCCATAGATCGCATTAAGGGGGTTATTGCAAAACCTGTACCAAAAGAATGGCTAGAGGCAAGAATGCATAAGTCAAAATCAGGTGATTCTCTGGAAGTTATACATGATAAAGAGATTGATACCAGAATCGCTTCAAATATTAAGCCATGGTTTTTTATTTATAGGTATACTCAGTTAAAGTCAGAACTTGATAAGTACATGAAGTCTGTAAGATCAAATTGTAAGATAAGATTTGGTAAAACTTTAGAAGATTTGTGCGCTTCTGATAATAGAACCGAAGAAGAAGAAGCTTTTATCTATAACTATGAAAAGTATATGCCTGTAAGTAAAGCTCCCGGAACAATGAATAGGATTTGTGAAAAGATTGAAAACGAATTCCAAACGACAAATGTTCTACCTGATGTTGAATTTGATCCGTCTATTTTAAAGAGTGATGCGCTTTATTCCCAAGAAGACTTTGAGGCAGTTAATGCACTGTATGACGAATATGGAAAAGCGATTGCATTGCTTTGTAAGAATAAACATAAAAATGATACTGATGGGCAAGACATAGAACTTGATATGTTGAGATGTAAACAGTCTTTTGTAGAAAGATGTTGTGAAGTTTGCCCAAATTATATGGCATTAACTAATATTATTATAGATGTTTGTTATAGCTCTAATAAAAGTAAATCTTTTGCATGGGATATTTGTGGCAATGAAATATTTAATAATGTATTGCATAATAGTGAAAATAAAATTCAGTTCCCAGTTAAAGATGAAAATGGTGACATAGAATTTTGCGGAAAGAAGTTTTCTTTATGTACTAAGAAAGTTGGTGATAAAACATGATGATATTTGATGAAGAAAAGTATGTAAAGAACTTGTTGCTTGGCAAAAATAAAGATGTAAAATCTGCTATTAAAAAGATTGGGTATATTACAAGATATAATGCACAGGTTTTAGGAAAGGATACAAATAAGAATTATAATTCTACCGTTGCATGGATGATAAAGCATCAAGAAAACTTTGATGAATCTAGTTATTCAAATGTTATATCGAAGGCGGTTAAAAGCGCGAAGAAGAGAAAGTTGTATAAAATAGATGATGTTGTTATTACTAAAACTGAACTTGAAAAGATACAATCATTAGACAACATACGAGCTGAAAAAATATTGTTTGTTCTTTTATGCATGGCAAAGCAACAAGCAAAAATCATGGAGTGCTATGGGACTTCAGCCAATTTCACAGAAGGTCTTGTAAGGTATACTGTTACAGAGCTGTGTAAAATTGCTAGAGTTTCTGTCCCCGCAGACGATAGAGAATATATTTTACATTACATTCTTACTCAAGGTCTTATTAGTTGTCCTAAACGAAATGATACAAAATGCTTGTGGGTTAATTTTATTGATAAAGATGGAGAAGAAGCACTTCGTTTGAATGAGATTGATTGTCAAGAGCTTGCGTATGTATATCTTAACTGGAAGGGAAAAGAAAAATTCAAGAGATGTACTCGTTGCGGTAGGCTCATGAAAAGCAAAGCCAGCGATGACATATGCACTGCCTGTTCACTCTCCTCTTCTATTCAACCATTCATATGGTGTATTGATTGTGGCGATGAGGTTGAAATAAGTGAATTTGATTCTAAAACATGTAGATGTATTGAGTGTAATAAAGATTATCAACTTGAAAGAGATAGAAAAAAACATAAGAAAAAGTACGATAGAGATAAAAAAATCTCACCGAACCCTAAAAATTAACAGTACAAAATTATAGCTTTATACAAAAATTATACACATTTATATACTGTTCTACTCAAAAAGTTGGGTCGAGAAATAGTTATATGGTATATATATGCTGGCACATGTATATATAAATTCTACGAAACGAAACGGAGGAATACCATGGAACAAGAACTATTAGTAGCAATTCCTGAAGCAGTAGCAAATTTGCATCTACCTTCACCGGAGTTAAGAAATTATTATAGAGACATTGAACATCGTGTACTCTATATTGACGAGCAGATTGATGAAAATCTTTTTGAATTGTCCAAGGAGATTATTCGTTGGAACAGAGAAGATAAAGACGTCCCAATTGAGCAGCGTCTACCGATCAAGATTGTGATAGATTCACCGGGTGGTGATGTGTCTGCTACATGGAGTTTTATTAAGCTTATGGAAATCAGCAAAACTCCTATTTGGACAATCAATCTATGCTGTGCCTACTCTGCTGCTGCAGATATCTTGTCTGCTGGCCACAAGCGTTATGCACTTCCGGGCACTTCTGTTCTGGTTCATTCTGGATCTTGTTATTATGGCGGAACACAAGAACAAGCAGAATCAATGAAAAAGTTTGGTGATAAGCTTACTAAGAGAGTCACTGAATACTTCCTTGGTCATACAAAGATTGATCCGAAGGTATATAAGAGAAAGGCTCCGTCTGACTGGTATCTTGATGAAGAAGAAGCATTAGCAAACGGCATTATTGATGAGATTATTACAGATTTAGATGTTCTGTTTTAAATTTGGAGGGCTATATGGCAACTAAGAGAAAGAATGTTGTAAATGAATATGGGGACGTTCCAAAGAACATTGATGGTCATCCATTTTATGGTATTTTATTAGACGAGGAACAGAAAGAATTTGTAAATGCCATTTTAAATCCAGAAAAGTTAATTGTTTTTGCAAATGCAAAAGCAGGTACTGGTAAGACTTTAATGGCAGTTGCTACAGCAAATCTTTTGGTTCAGCATAATGTTTATGATGGAATCGTTTATATAGTTAGTCCTGTACAGGAAGAAAAACTTGGATTTCTTCCCGGCAGTGCTGATGAAAAAATTTCTATTTATACCGCTCCACTATATGATGCTTTGATAAAGTTGGGAATTAACCCATATACTGCAGTCATTCAGGAGGGTGTAGAAAACCAAAAGAATGGCACTGGATATATTGATTGTATCTCTCACGTCTATTTAAGAGGATGCAACCTAGAAAACAAAGTGGTTATTATTGAAGAAACTCAAAACATGTATGTTGATGAGTTAAAAAAAGTATTAACCAGAATTTCTGATACATCTAAGACAATCGTAATTGGGCATAGTGGACAATGTGATTTGTACCATCATCCAGAAAATAGCGGATTTGTAAAATATATTGAGCATTTTAAGGACAAAGACTATGCACAAATTTGTGAGCTAAATACTAATCATAGAGGTATTGTCAGCTCTTGGGCTGATGAGCTTCAAGGATAAAAATAAAAGCAATAAAGGAGAAAAATGATTATGGCAGCTAAGATTCAGAGTAAGTATACAATTCAGGCAAGTGGGATCCTTCGTATTAATAATGACGAAGTTTTTGTTGAAAATGATGATACTGGAGATGTCGTATCACTATCAGAGCTATTTGTAGATTTTGCAGATAAAGATGTTAAACTTAGCATTGCATATGGCGAGGAACTTTCATGAATGATGCTTTAAAGACTACAGAGATTAAATTATGTGGCTATTTAGACATTAATAAAAATGATACACAGATAGAATTTCTTAGTGACGGAAAGACTGCTTCGCTATCAGAATTATTAAAAGAACTTGATGGTGAATTAATTACTTTAACCGTTACAAGAACTATTGACATCAGATAAAAAATACGAGAAAGGAAGATTACAATGATTTATAAACAGAATGATCTAGTTAAAATGGTTGCAAAGGAGTCTGGATATTACCAAGGGGCCGTAAAGGATATTTATAGAGGTACTTTTGCAGTAATTACCGATATTTTATCGCATGCGACGCCAGATGATTTGCCAGTTATTAAATTATTTGAGGGGCTTAATATTGAGGCGAAGTTTTATGGTGGGAAGGAAACTGTTAAGCCAAGAACTGGTGAAAAGACGGTTAGTGAAGATCACATTTATCCACGTGCCAAGTTTACACAGGCATATCAACTAAAAATTAGAGAATTATGTAATAGAGAAGGCGAGGAATAATCCTCGTCTTTTTTATATAAGAGAAAGGACGAAGCAGATGGAAATAATTAATTTTAATCCTGAAAAAGAAAGCGAAGAACAATATATCTATAGAATTTGTTCGATGAAGCAGTCTTCTGGGATGACATGGCAGCAAATTGCCGACATTATTAATACCGCATTAGACCAAAATTTTGGTGAGAGTGCTTATCGTAAGAAATATCAGATGTTTCAACAGGGATTGAAGGCGTGTGAAAAACAGATTTTCTCTGATAATGAATATCTCAAGGAGATTCAGAGACAAACTGATGAACTTTATAAGGCAAAAAAACAATTTCAAGATCAAAGAAGAGAATATAATAAGCTGCTAACGAGTGATGCTAGAGCTGAACATCTGACTGAGAAGTTAATTGAGGCAGCAGATAATTTAAATTCAAGTAAATTATTAAATTCTAATAACGAGTCATTTGTTGAAGCAAAGAATGAAGCGGTTTTAGTTTTAACAGATTGGCATTATGGCATGGTTACTAATAATATTTGGAATAAATATGATGTCGAAACATGTGTAGAGCGTGTTAATATTTTATTTAATAAGGCAATTAAGTATTTGAGGGTAAATAATATTAATAAGCTTCATATTGTGCTTTTAGGAGACTTTATCCATGGTTGTATACATACTGGTGCACGTGTTGCGTCAGAAGAGGATACATGCGACCAATTAATGGAGGTTTCTGAACTTCTTGCAGAGCTTATTAGCTCATTATCACAATACGTAAATTGTGTGTATGTCTATTCTACATATGGGAATCATGCAAGATCTGTTCAAAACAAGAATGATAGCATTCATTCTGATAATATGGAGAAAATCATTCCTTGGTGGATCAATCAAAGGCTTTCACAAAATGAGAAAGTTTATGTTTTAGACAACAATATTAATGAGTTTATTTCATTTAATGTGCTTGACCACGATGTTGTTGCGGTTCATGGAGATCTAGAACGCTTTGGAAAGCTTGGTGTGGACATGCACACATTGTTTGGAAAAAAATATGGACTTGATGTCGAGTATGTATTTTCTGGTGATAAACATCATTCGGAAACAATTGACTCTTATGGAATTGATAACGTAATGGTGAGTTCTTTATGCGGAACTGACGATTATGCGAATAATAAAAGATTATATGCAAATCCTGCTCAAACTTTGTGTATTTTTGACAAAGAAGACGGTAAAATTTGTACTTATAATATCAAACTTTAAACAACACAAAATTATAAAGGAGAAATCTAAATATGGAACAAAAGACTACTAAATTAATTTTTTCACCCGGTGTCGCCAGACATCTTCTTAAAATGGGATGTACTATTTGTGACTTAAAACCGTCAAAGGAAAATCCAAAGGACAAGACTGTATTTGTATTTGTTAAAGATGAAAAATTTGATGCTGCTATGGCAGAGATTGATGGACAAATTAAGGCAGCTAAAAATACAGCAGTAGAATAATTAATTCTGCTCAATAAGATACAAAGGAAGTGAGAATGGGATGGCAACTACTGCAAAGAAATCTGGAAGAAAACCGACTGCGGCAAAAAAAGCTGGTAAGCCAATTGTTGAAGAACCTAGCTACCTTTGTCCTTATTGTAATACGATGAAGAAAAGGTCTGAATACTATGTTAGTACAGATCCGTTAGTAAAAACTGGTGTTACAAGCATGTGTAAGGAATGTGCAAAAAAAATTGCAAGGAATTATGATGCAAAAACTGGTCGATATGGAGATTGCACCAAGCAATCGATTATTGAGGCGCTTGAAAGATTGGATAAGCCATATTTTGAGGGTTTATTTAATTCAAGTTATGTAGAGAGTAATGACCCTAGCAATAAAAGTCTTCATTCAGATACATGGGAAGCATATATTAAAAATATTTGTTCATTGCCACAATATAGGACTTTAAGATGGCATGATGGTGATATAGCAAGTACATATATGGCAAAAGCTGAAGCGGCAGTTATTCCTGTAGAACAACAATTACAAAATAGCAAAAAATCAGAAGACCAAGAAGTTTATGAGACATATCAAAAGAACAAAGCAAGTGTTATTAGGTTGTTGGGCTATGATCCATTTGCTAGTGAGGCAGAGAATGATAAACCACTACTCTATTCCCAACTTGTTGGATATCTTGACATGGGTGGAGATAATGAGGACATGATGAGAAATAGCTCTGCTATTACCATTGTGCGTGGTTTCTTACAACAATCTAAAATAGATGATATGCTTGCAAAGTCAATGAAGAATATTGGTGCTAATAATAGAGCTGGTGAAATTAAATCATTGCTTGATTCTAAGCAAAAAATCAGCTCTACAATATCTCAATTGGCGGAGCAAAGTTGCTTAAGCTTAAAACATAATAAGAATCAGAGCAAGGGTGAGAATACTTGGACTGGCAAGATTAAAAAGATTAAAGAATTGAATCTTCGTGAAGGAGAAGTCAACGGATTTGATATTGCTACTTGCAAGGGGATGCAGCAAGTTATGGACTTGAGCAATGCATCTATTCTAAAGCAACTCGCGCTTGATGAGTCTGAATATTCTGACATGATTGCAGAACAAAGAAAACTTGTTACAAAGTTAACGACAGAGAAAAATAGTTATCAAGAAATAACTAGAATTTTATTAAGAGAAAATTTAGATTTGAGAGATACTTTGTCTGATAATGACTTGTTAGATGAAGAGAATCTAACAGATTTAGAAGACCTATTCTCTTCATTTGGAGATGTTGCGGAAGATGATGAAGAGGAGGGTGAAGAAGATGGGCCAAGTGAATCATAAATATAAAATAAAGATTGTAGAAGATATGCATGATGAATATCTGGAAAATATGTTTAATGATTATGATACAGTATATGTTAAACCGGGTGTTTATGCAATGTCTACAAGAAAATTAGAATCATTAGTAAAAATAGCAGAATTACAAAGATATTATCAATGTAATCCCGTTAGATTTATTAGTGATTTTTTTGGTATTGAACTTATTGATGCACAGGCATGGATCGTGCAAAGATCTTGGAATTGCCCAAACGTTCTTGTAGTGGCGACTCGTGGATTGGGAAAATCTACAGTTATTGATTTAATTTTAATGTCAAAAGGAATGCTGTTTAATAACTTCTGGAGTTATATTGCTTCTGGTTCTGGTGGACAGGCCGAACAGACATTCACTACTTTGGAGCGTTTAGCAAATGACAATATTGATGAAATGGTTGGATCAACTGGCTATATATTCAAGAATGAAGTCGAAATAAAAAATGCGGCAGGAGACGGATTTAGCCATTCAAGTAATGGTTTTTCTTATTCTCTATACAATGGGTCTAGTACTCAGACATTAAATAGTAATGTTGATAGAAAAAGAGGTTTTTTCATATCAACGTGTAGTTGATATTTTTATTGTTATATTGCATAACAAAAAGGAGATAATATTATGAATAGAAAGAAATGGACAAAATCAGAAGATGAATTATTGATTAAAGAATTTTCTACAAAAACAAATAAGGAACTTGCAGAGATGCTTGACAGAAGCGCAAAAAGTATAATACAACATGCCCATACTTTAAATTTGCACAAAGATAAACAAACTTTATGGAAAGATGATGAAGTTGAATTTTTAAAGAGTCATTATAATGTTGATATGACTCCATTAGATATTGCGAAAGAACTTAAACGTAGCGTAAGCTCAGTTAAGGGCAAAGCTTTCGCCGTTGGGCTTGCAGATAATGTTAAATGGACGCAAGAACAAATTGATTATTTAATTGATAACTATTGTTATAAAACAAACGATGAAATTGGTAAAAAAATTGGAAGAAGCGAACAGGCAGTTTCCTATAAAGCTTTTGAATTGTCCTTATCTATAAATGAAAACTGGTCAGATGATGAAATTAACATTATAAAAACAAATTATTTAAACAAAACAATGAATGAATTACAACAATTATTGCCGGGAAAAACCAAAGGTGATATTCTTGCTTATTGTCACAAACTTGGTTTAACAAGAACAAAAAAAACATGTACACGGGATTTTTTTAATATTATTGATACAGAAGAGAAAGCGTATTGGCTTGGATTTATTTTTGCAGATGGATATATTAGTTATTCTGAAAAAAATATGAAAAAAGGACAATTAGCAACTACGTATTGTACTGGTATTAAATTACAGTGGTCTGATAGAGCACATTTGAAAAAATTTAATAAATCAATAAGTGGCAATTATAAAGTATTTAAGGAAATTAATCATCCAGATGGATTTAGAAAAAAAATAACAGAAGCCGCAAAAATATTGGTTTATTCTCAGCAGATGTATAATGATTTAAACAAATATTTCGATAGAGACAAAACATATACAGCAAAGTTTCCGCTCATATCAGAGAATCTTATGAGACATTTTATTCGTGGATATTTTGATGGAGATGGATGTTTTTCATTTACCGATAGGACTTTTGATGTCGAATTTTTAGGAGCTAGTAAAGATTTTCATGAAGGTTTAGCAAATATATTAAACGAAAATAATTTTAAGTTTACTATTAATTCAAAAATAAATAAATATAACACGGAGATGTATTATATTTATATTAATCGTAATGAAGATAAGTATAATTTTTTAAAATGGATATATGAAGATTGCAATATTTATTTAGAAAGAAAGTATAAAAAATATTTAGATATAAAATTACAATTCACCCAAAATGGCCTCGCCGTATAGAAATATACGGATAAAGTTAAAGTGCTGAAGAAATCGGGAACGCTGAAATGCCAATCCGAGTGGAAGGCTACGTCTAAAAGCATAGTCACACGCAGAGCATAGAGATTGAACCTGTTTTTCAGAATATAATATCTCCACGAGTCAGCACCACCTAAACGTAAAGTCGTAGGTGAAAAGTTATGCCGTACTATACAGAAACACGAAATGTATAGAAAATTTGGATAAAAAGCCAAATTGATAACATGTTAAATGAGGGGAACTGTAATTTTTGATGAGTCAGGTTTCTTATCGGCAGAAATGATGAAAGTATATGGCGCATTTGCAATTGTTAATAAAAGTTTTAAAACTGGCAAGGACAGAGATGGTAATTTGATTGATCCAATCAGGCTTCGTACATTTCCATCTAATATTCCAAACCAAAAATTTTATATTAGTTCTGCTTCAAGTACTGATACAGAATTTTATCGTTTGTATAGAGAGTTTGCTAAACGTCAATTGATAGGTGATCCAGATTATTTTGTTGCACATATTGATTGTGAAGTAGCTTTTCATCCAACCATGCATGGTAAGGTTATTGCTCCTTTGTTAATGCAAAGCACTGTAGAGACAGAAATGGCAACAAATTCTGAAAAGGCAAGACGTGAATATTATTGTGAATTTACAACAGATGCAGGATTAAATGCAATTATTAAACGTGGTGTTATTGCTAGAAATAGTGAAACTCGCGTACCACTCTTACATAATGATACAAACAAGAAAAAATTTGTATTTGCTTACGACCCTGCACGAAGTCGTGATAATAGTATTATTCTTGTTATGGAATTGTATATGGACGAAAAAGGCGAATACAAAGGAAGATTTGTAAACTGTGTAAATCTTTTGGATGTTGCCAAAAAGCGGAAGACTCCAATGCAAACTCCAGATCAAGTGAAATATTTAAAAGAGCTTATATTAGATTATAATGGTGATGCACCAGATTATGAAAATATTGAGGCTATTTTAATTGATGCTGGTTCTGGTGGCGGTGGTGTTAATATCGCGGACTATCTTATGGAAGATTGGAAAGATTCAAAGGGGAATATGCATAGAGGATTAATCGACAAAGAATATAGTGCAGATTATGTTCGCAAGTACCCTAATGCAATAGATAAAATTAGATTAATATCCCCCACACAATATAAATCTATTATTTACGAAGCATTAATTGAAATGATGAATCTAGATTGCCTTAGTTTTACTGCAGATTATGACAATAAAGGATATTTAACATTATTCGAAGTTGATGAAAAGCTATATAATTCTGAAAAGAAAAGAATTACAAATGAATTAAAAAAGCAAGACATAGACGAAATGGAATTTGCAATTAAGTTGGACGAAGAAATGAAAAAGTCTTCTTGTATGAAAACCAAAGTTGTTAAATTAGATCCATATCAAGAGATTGCTTTAAAAAATATTGACGCGCTTAAAGAAGAAATGGTGAACATGGTGCGTAAGAAAAGAGAATCTGGAAAAGACTCTTTTGAGTTAACTCCAGAAAAAGAAAATAAATTGCACGATGATAGAAGCTATTGTGCTGCACTATTGGGATGGTTCTTGTCTGAAAAGCGAGCAGAACGTATTCGTAATAAAAAGCGTCCTAGTAGCGCAAATATGCTTGATCAGTTTAAGATTCGAGCACCTCAGAGTCCAAATAGTTTATTTAATTAAGAAAGGCGGTGAAATAATTGCCAACTAAAAATAATGATAGCACAGTTGAGCATGGAACAGTTCATTCAACTAAGGAAATAGCGGATTTCACCGCTAAACAACAGCAAATTGAGCAGTTTAAACAAGCTGCAAAGGCAGCATTGCAGTTATTAGACTTACAAAATTTACCAACAAAAACATATACGGTATATTCTAAGGATTCACTTAGAACATATTTAAAAAATCCACTTACTGATACGAACCAGAAGAATTTAAGGAAATTGAGTCAATTTTTATATGTTTTAAGCGCACAGTATAGAAGAATTATATCATATTTCGCTACACATGTAGATTTAAGTGCATACAATGTAATTCCAAATGTCTCTATAGCTGAAGACAATGATGATGAGAAGATTCTTCAAAATTATGAAGAAACATTAAAATGGGTTGAAAAGATGAATCTTCAAGGACAGATTCATGGAATTTTAACTACAATTCTTCGAGAAGATTGTTTCTATGGATATATTTATTATGAGGATGGAGAAGAGCAAGATAGAAATTCTTTTATAATTATTCCTTTAGATGGTGATTATTGTAAGATAAGTTCTGTTAATTATAATGGAACTCTTAATTGTGCATTTGACTTCTCATTTTTTGACAGTTCTACAAATAAGATATATCTTGACTATTGGGATAAAGAGTTTACATCCGGGTATAATGCATATAAATCGGACAGTAAGCAAAGATGGGCAGAACTTGATCCAGAAAGAACCGTTGTTTTTAAAATGGATTATGATCAATTGGACAGGGTTATTCCTCCATTTGCGAGTTTGTTTGAAGATATTATTGATTTAATTGATTTGCGTGGGATTACAAGTGTTAAAGACAAGTTATCTATTTATAAATTGCTTGTTGCAAAGATTGATACACTTTCCAATGCACAAAATCCAGATGATTTTGCAGTAAGTCTTGATTTGGCAGTAGATTTTTATAATAAAATCAATCAAATACTTCCAGAAGAAATCGGACTCGCATTGTCTCCTATGGAAATTGAGCCAATTACTTTTGATAAGGACGCCACCGACGAGACAAATAGCATTTCAAAGGCAAATAAGAATTTGTGGGAATCTGCTGGCGTAAGTCAGATTATGGACAATTCAAAATTAACTGGTTCTACTGCTGTAACTGCTGCAATGCGATTTGATGCATTGTTTGTTCAAAGACCATTATTGTGGCAAATAGAGGCAAGAGTCAATATGTTTTTGGACTACGTTTTGACAGATAATGGAATGAGAGTAAAATACATGCAAGTTAGCCCTTATTTAAAAGATGAAGTTATTCAAAATGTTAAAGAGGCTTGTACACTTGGGCTTCCTATGAAGACCCAACTTGCCGCTTTAATGGGGATGAGTCCATTAGATATGAATTCAATGTTGTATCTTGAAAATGATATTTTGAAGCTTCAAGATAAGATGGTGCCACTACAGAGCACTTATACTCAAACTGGTGGATCTGATACTGGTGGAGCGCCGACTAAGGATTTAGGCGATTTAACAGATGACGGCGAGGCCAGTATAGATAAACGAGATAAAGCTAATTAAAGGAGATATGCATATGTCTGAAAATAACCAAAAATTTATTATGACAAAAGACCAAGCAACCGCGCAGTCTTTTATTGCCTCTGGATTTAAACTTATATCTCAAATTGGAAGCACTTATACTTTTTTAAATCAACCACCGAAATATTTTAGTTTTGGTGCAATTGATAAAAGCAAATATTGCTTTAGTAATATTTTAAGTATGTAAGCTCCTTCCGAGCATTACATAAATATATTTTTTATGAGAAAGGAGGGAGAATATATGCCGAGAACATTTTATACAGTTGATGATTTATACAAATTCTGTAAAGAAAATAACTTTTCTAAATTTAGTTCAAAAGAACATAATGATAAACCTTTAATTATACAATCTATTGAATCTTTTGAATCTAATGATACTAGTAAGGAAGGCTTGCTTGATGTAAGGCTCAAGGCATGTCATATAGGTGTTAATCGCAATGGTTCTTCAATTTCTGAAGATACGATGAAGCAATATATGAATTCTTTTAAAGGTCGCCCCATTCTTGGATCAATTTTTAAAGCAGACAATGGTGAATATGAATTCCATTCACATGACATTGACATAGATGAGGATGGTAATCTTGAATATATTGAACAACCAGTTGGTGTTATAAGCCAATTGAAAGAACCGTATTTAGAATATGACAAGGAAAATGATAAGACTTATTTAATGGTCGAAGGTCATGTTTTTGAAGATTATTCTAAGGCAGCAGAAATTTTACAGAGACATAAAACTTGTAAGTGCTCTGTTGAAATTGCTGTTGATGAAATGAGTTGGAATGCGGAAGAGAATTATCTTTCTATTGATAAATTTGGATTCCGTGGGGTGACTATTCTTGGCTATGAACAAGATGGTAAAACTCCTATTGAGGAAGGTATGAAAGGCTCTAAGATTACAATTGAAGATTTTGGTGAAAAGAATAGTATGTTTTCACAGGATTATCAAGAGAAATTGATTGATACGCTAGAAAAACTTAATAATGTGCTTTCTACGTTTCAATATAAAGACTGCAACTTGAAAGGGGTGAACGAAGAGATGAACAAGTTAGAAACTCTGATGGAAGAGTATAAAGTTACTATGGATGATATTGATTTTGAAGTTGAAGGCTTAAGTGATGACGCACTTGTTGCTGCATTTGCAGAACATTTTGGTAATCAAGGTTTTGATGGGGAAGACGGTACTGATGGTACTTCTGATGGAAGTGGCGATGATACCACTGGTGATGGAGCTGGCAGCAGTGAAGGTGAAGCTAATCCTGCTGGCGGTGAAGAGAATCCTGAAGAAAATCCTACGGATCCAAATCCTTCTGAAGGCGGCGACGACGATAAGGGTGAAGGTGAGAGTGCTGAGGTTGACGATGATGAACCTTCTAAAAACAAGAGAAAATATTCTATTGATGAGAATGGCAATATGACGCTCACTTGGGAATTGTCACATGAAGATATTCGTAATAGCATTTATAACCTGATGTGCGCTGAGAGCGAATGGTGGAATTGGATTATTGAAACTTATAATGATAGTTTTATTTATCAGGATGGCGAAGATGGTAGATTCTATAAGCGTGGCTACTCCGTTGATGGTGATCATGTTACACTAGGTGAAGATAAGATTGAAGTATTTAGTGAATGGCTAACTCAGGAAGAGAAAGATGCTATTGCAGCTCTAAAGGCAGATTATGCTAAACTTAAAGAATTTAAGGATAGTTTCGACGCTTCTGAACTTAAATCAAAGAAAGATGAAATCTTTGCTCGTGAAGAATATGCAGTGCTTGGTGATGACGAGGCATTTGCTGAGTTGAAGAAGAATGCAGACAAATATTCTGTAGAAGAAATTGAAGAGAAAGCAAAAATTATTTTTGCTGACTGCATTGTCAAGAAGGGTAAATTTGCTCTTGAACATAAGGAAGAGAAGAAACCTCTTGGTAAGGTTGGCATTAATTTTAGTAAGCCTACAAAGAAAAAGGCATATGGTAATCTATTTAATGATTAATATATAACATTTTTATAACAATACAAAATTATTAATTAAGTCGCTATAAACTACGACTTTATTATATTTTTAAAAACAATTTAAGGAGGAAAACGCATATGAACGCATATGATAATATTTCTGTAAACAAGCATGTTGTTGCGGAAAGTTCTTTACTCAAAGCAACAGAAGTCGGCCATATTCTATCTATGAAGTGTGCCAAGGATCTTGATAATGGTTCAATCGTTACTAGAGGTAATTTTGTTGAGGAGCAGGTGTTTGAGACTGCAGATTACGCTGCTGGCAAGAAGCCATATCTAGTACTAACAACTCCTATTGGCTACAATAGTGATCGTAAATATTATCAGGACGAGCAGTGGTTCTATAACGCGCAGGGCGAGATTGCTCGTTGCTATGAGCTACATGTTGATGACGTCTTTACGGTGTCTGAAAATGCAATTTCTGGTTCTCCAGAAGTTGGTAAGTATGTTGAGGTTGACGGTGCTCTTTATAAGGCTGTTGCGGCAGCTCCTCAAACTGGCATTGTCATGCAGGTTATCGAGCAAGTTAACCATACAAATGGCAAGGCTTACAGAATTCATGTCGAGAGTCTTGGCATGTAATATAGGAATTTAGGGAAGGAGGAAAATAATTATGAATAAGTTTATGAATTTTGATACGAAGGTTCAGCATGCATTTAATGATGATGCAAATGATTTTATGGCCTTTAATAAGTTAATGATTGATGCTGCTCGTGGCAAGGTCGAAGGTTACTCTGCTAAGGAAGCTAATGATAAGATTGTAGAAGTTTTTCGTCAGGTGATCGGTTGCGATGAGCATTCTACCAAGGCAGATATTAGACGTGGTATTCGTAAGAATCAGGCCGTTCTATTTGATATTATTGAGGAAACTATTGATGATGCTCTAGTTAGTGGTTGGCAGGAGAATCCTTTCTTTAGAGAGTATGTTGATGTCAAGAACCTCGCTCTAGGTGATAAGAATGAGTTTTATTGCCCAGATGATAGTGTTCTATCTGTTATGAAGGTCTCAGGCAACCATCACGACATTATTCGTCAGAGACTAGGTTCTGGCAAAGTCTTTTCTGTTGAGACTAGTTGGATTGCTGTAAAGGTATATGCAGAGATGGAGCGCCTACTTACTGGTGTTGAAGATTTTGCAACTCTAGTTGGTAAGATTACTGAGGCAATTGACCGTTATGTCAATCAGGCTCTTTATGAGGCATTAATTGGTGTTGGTGCAACTCTAGGCTCTCAGTGGTATAAGACTGGTGCCATTGGTGAGGCAACTAAGGAAGAGTTACGTACTCTATGCATGGATGTTGGCATGGCATCTGATTCTGAAGTTGTAATCATGGGTACTCGCGCAGCTCTTTCAAGTGTATTTAATCTAACTAATGTACAGTGGGCATCTGGTAATATGAAGGACGAGATGTATACGACTGGTAAGTTTGGATATTTTGAGGGAATTCGTCTTGTGGAGTTGAAGCAAGGCTTCAAGCTCAATGATACTACACAGTATCTAATTGCAAACGATGTTCTATTCGTTATGCCTGTTGGCATTGACCCAATGATCAAGCTTGTTTATGAAGGCGATACTCGTATGTATCAGGTTCAGGACGCTGGTACTCACATGGATATGACGTATGACGCTGAGGTGCAGACTAAGCTTGGTGTTGGTGTTATTACTAATGCTAAGTTCGGTATGTGGAAGATTACAAAGTAATTATCAACAATACAAAATTATTTTAAGGAATAAAAGGAGAAATTTTAATGGCAAATACGAGAACTAAAAAGACAGAGGTTGATACCTCTACAGAAGATGTAAGTACTCCAGTTAGTAATAAAACAGTTCATGTGTCAGAGAAGAAAACTCCACGCAAGTTTGCGATGGACGAACCAATCCTTTGTAAGTCCGTTACATTCGGAGAACTGCTGCTCCCCGGCAAGAAGTCTCAGCTTCTTTATACATGGGCAGATTATGGAGACACAACAGAAGTTGAGTTTCAAGATCTTCAAGCGCTAAGATCTACAAAGTCGGCATATCTTAATGATCCTCTTTTTGTGATTGAGGATGAAGAACTTCTTGAGCAATGGCCAGAGTTTAAGTCATTATACGAGAAGGTAGCAGCAATTGATGTTGATAGTTTGTTTAATCTTCCTATCAATCAATTTAAGCATAGACTTCGTGAGATTCCAGTTGGTTTCAAAAATTCTATTAAGAATATTGCTGGTGACAAGATTCGCAATGGCTCTTTGGATAGTCTTGCGAAGATCAACGCGCTTGATGAGATACTAGGCACAGAATTGAAGTTGCTAATTCAGTAATAAGTAAGGAGGTTAGGGAATGACTTCCTACGAAACAATTTTTAAGCGTTTTCTTAACCGAATTACAGATTACGATCTTCCTCTTCTTCCAGAAGAAGATTTGGATGAGATGATGTGTGGTTGGTTAACAAGCGCGATTGCGAATTTTACAAGATGTAAGTCTGATTTATCTAATAGAGATGATGAAAGTAAGACATTTAATGCTGATTTAACTAATTATGAGATTGAAGTTTTATCATTGTATATGGTTTGTGCATGGCTTGATCAAAGGATTAATAGTGTATTGCTTACAAATCAGTTTATCGGTGGTAAAGAAGAGAAGTTTTTTAGTCAAGCGAATCAGCTAGAAACATTAAAAGCTCTCAGGGACGCTACGTTTACCGAAGCTAGAAAACTACCACGTGACTATAGTTATGTGACAAATGATTATTTTGGTTAAGGGTGGTGTTGCGTATGATTTTTAAATACGGGGTATTGCCTCAAAACCAAATTCATGAAGAAAAAATACGTCTTCAGGGTGCAATTTATAAGTTGCTACCATATAAAGAAGATGGATATGAACTGTTGGATAAATATTTTCAAACTCTTTTACAGCGCATTAGTGGGCTAAATAGTTTATTTATGGAACAGCCTAAAATTATAACTTTAATGAGTATTTTAGAATCAGCACGTTACGAGACTGATTTTCTTAAGTATAGAAAAGATATTTTAGATGCATGTTCTCTTGTAAATGAAATAAAGGAGGTTGATTCCGATGTATGATTTATTTAATAATCGGATGAGGCTTCAAGGTCGTAATGTGGGAGAAGTGTTTAAGCACCAGTCTGATAAGATTATGGATGCTACTTTTACGAATGATGTGGCATATCGTAAATGTTATATTCAGGACAAAGATGTTATTTTCCCGGAACAAACGCTTGCTGGTTATAAGAAAGCTAAGGCGGTATTTCATGGTGCGGAAAAATATAATCCACAAAAAATTATGGGCTTTGAGCCTATAGATGCCAAGTATCTGGTGCATGCATATTATAGTGTTTCGGGAGATCAGGTAGATTATTATCTGCAATTTCGACCACTTGAACATGGAAGGAATCCAAATGTGAGAGTGGGCTCATTTGTTTTTGTGCCAGATGACCTTGGCATATATAATTTGTGGTTAATTGTTGCTCGTGATGATAGACCGCAATTTCCACAGTTTTATATTTTAAAATGTAATCTTTTGTTAAAATGGGAAATTGAAGAAAAAGATTGGCCATTGTATGAAGGAAAACATGTTGATGTTGGTACATATTTTTCATGGGCTGTGCAAAGAACACAGTCTAGTTATAATTCAGGTGTCAAATACAGGCACTCCTATTTAGTAATAAGTAGGTAATAAAGAGGGATGTATCGGTGAAGTCCTCCTATATTTTAGGATAATACCGAGAGCTATAATATCTAATATAGTTTGTAACGCATAGTGGATGCGCGTTAATATGAAAGCAATAATTCCACCAAGAGCTTCCTCCTGCCATTGTTAATATGGTAGAAAATATATGCTGAACTTATACGATGGTAAAGTATAAGAACTATGTGATAAAAAGCACATAGGATAACAAAAATGCTGGATGGATTACAATAGTAGTTCCATGTATCTGGTAACAGTACATAGAAAACCCTTTTAATTGCTGGAAACTCCTTAGAGCTGTCTTGCTACAACGTGGATTGAAAAATCGAGCGTGAATGCTTAAAAAGTAGACAGATTGGACAATCAGCAGCCAAGCTTCGCACTTGACAATACAAAACTATTGTGGTATAATGTAAAGTACGAAGAAGGTTCAACGATCAGAGAATAATCTCGTAGGGCAAGTGCCTGAAATGGAGGGCCCCTCTTGTGAGGGTGAAGATATGATCTAAACTTATGCGAAAGTATAAGAAATGTTATTTATATTACTTTGTTAAAAGCATTGGGACAGCGGAGTAGCTACCGTTTTGATTGGCTCTCAAACAATCAATTACCAATGTTTTATATATTGTGGCTTTTGAGAGGAGACATAATTGATGAGTAAAAAAGAATTAGAACAATATAAAGATAAAATCATAACATTATACGTTAATGGAATGATGCAAAAAGATATTGCTAACATGTTTAATACATCAAAATCTTCTATTGGACGTTTCTTGCGTAGTTATAATGTTTTTGGTAGGACGAAATTAACATTAGACGATAAAGATGATATTGTTAGTTTATATAAGTCTGGCAACACAATGGATGGAATTGCTTTAAAATATGGTATTAGTAATAAAACAGTTTCAGAAATTTTACATTTGTCAGGTGTACATATTTCTAGATATGGTGAACATTCTAAAAAATATGCGTTGGATGAACATTATTTTGACATTATCGACAATCCAGACAAGGCATACATTCTTGGGCTGTTGTATGCTGATGGATGTAATACTGGGAAAAGCATATCTATCAGCTTAAAAAGTGAAGATAAATATATTTTGGAAAAAATCAATAAGTTAATTGGTAGTAATAGAAAACTAAGGTTAATGCCATATCATCAGAAAAATGAGAAGTGGAGTGATCAATATAGCCTTTGTATTACTAATAAATATATGGCAACACAATTAATGAATTTGGGTGTTGTTCCGCACAAAAGTTTAATATTGACATTTCCAGATTGGCTATCAGAGGATTTATATCCTGATTTTATTAGAGGATATATGGATGGGGATGGCAATATAGCAAAAAAAGAAAAGAGAATTAACTTAATTGGTACAGAGATGTTTTGTAGTAAACTTGCAGACATTTTGCACGAAGTGTTGAATATTAATTGTGGTATATATTTATGTCATGGAAATAAAAATATTACAACAAGAACATTGCAAATAGCAGGTGGGAACCAAGTTAAGCGTTTCTTAGATTATCTTTACAATGATGCCAATTTATATTTATTTAGGAAATATGATATTTATAAAGATTTATATTGTTAAAATGTAAATAACACTCCACTTGTGTAACGAACAGGCGGAGTAATTTTATGTATTATGTACAATCTGTAGAGAACCAACTGAAAGCAGTTTTGCCAACCAATGTAGATACAAATACGATAACTTATAATGAGCATTTTGTTATTAGTGATAATCCTCTTCGCAGGATTGCATGGGAAGTTTCTAAGGTAGAGAATACTACTACTTTTGGGCTTACTAAATTAACTTTTACACAGGAGCTCGAATTTGATGTCGTAGACAATGTTTCTTGGATTAATTTCCAGAGTAATAATTTCTCAGACAAAAATACTGGAGTTGAGTACGACTATTACAAAGAGAGAACTAATGACAATAATATTCATTCACCTTCTGATGCTTGGGATGTAGAAACTAGTGTAATTTCTTATACTGGAGTTGCTCCAAGCATGAAGGCTGGAGGAAGTTATAAAACCTTTACTGCAAATCTATACAAGAATGGCGAATTTGTTACTAATAGACCTTACTGGCACATTGAGTATTATAATAATGACTCTCTTGTGTGTACTGTGGGATTTATTTACATAAATGACCAACTTGTTTGCGATAACAGTAATGGTGAGTTTGTTGTTGATAAGAATAAGATTATTTATAAAGAAAATAATGAGCAATTATTTGGTATTCAATATGACTATAATATTGAGAAGCCAATGGATCTGAAACTGAAATGTTTGCAGATTGTAAATATGATTGGCGGAAGTATAATTATTAGTGTTGATGATGATCCAACAGAAATACAAACTCCTTCTGCTACTTTGGCTGTGGAGGTGGAAGGATTATGATGACATCTATGGGTCGTGATTTGCAGAATCTTGATGATGACATTCTTTATGCCAAGCGTCAGATTAAGGAAAAGCTTTGTAAAGATTTAGATATTATTAAATATCTGCATAATACTGAATTGGAAAGAGTCAATGCAGAGCCAGAAGATTATTTCAATTGTAATATATATCCTTTTATTAGAATCCCGAAAACGCAGGATAAAGTTAAAAACTTTATTTGTTTTTCTGTGGATGATATTGAGGACATGAAATATAATGAAGTAATGAAAATGCAATATATTCAATTTGTTGTGTTTTGCCATGGCGATGATATTGATACTGGAATTGGGATTTCACGTCATGATCTCTTAAGTTATTTTGTAAAAGATGATTTCAACTTTAGTAATTTGCTCGGTTTAAAGCTTAAACTTGTTTATAATAGAGAAAGCATTATGGACAATGATTATTATTGTCGTACATTAAAGTTTGAGGCTGTTAAACCAAATATGAGGCTCAATAGTGGATACTTAAAGCCACAGCCAAGAAGAAGCGACGAGGTGGATGAACATGGATTTATTAGAAATTGATGAGTTAGGTCTTTATTTTGGAGATCCATATGTAATTAATGATAATATATCTGTGTTGCAACCAAGTATTGGTGAAATTGCTCAATATGGAGAGCGCAAGTATTTTAGCGTTATTCATACAATAACTGCAATCCCTAGTGATATGAAAAGTCAACTTTGGGATCTCGGTATTGATTGGGAAGAAATTTCTGATTTTGATCTGTTTATGATGCTTGCGCCTACGCTTAATGTTGAAACAACTAGAATTGTTTTAGGTGATATTGACTTGTCCAAACTTAAACCATATAAGAACAATCAAAATGACCAGATTGTTCTTGCGGATAGAGAAACTGGGCTTGTTATAGATATGCTTATTTATGAGCGTATTGTAAATTATTTGCGCAAAGTCCATGGGCTGAAGAAGAAAGTGGAGCATGCGGGAAATAAATATACAAAGAGAATTCTTATTGATGAGGACAGAAAGCAAATTGAGATTAATAAAAATAAACCTTACAAATCGTTTCTTACTCCACTTGTTTCTTCTGTAAAATGTCGTATGGGATATACAAAAGATTACGTTCGCAATATGCAAGTTTATGAATTTTTTGATGATATTGCGAGATTGAATGTTATCAACAATTCTGATGCACTGTTAAGAGGGATGTATTCAGGAATGATTGATACCAAGAAAATTAAAAAATCAGAATTAAATTGGATGAGAGAGCTAGATAAAGACTAGCTCTTTTATTATATTGAAATTTAAATTTATTATTTTAATGGAGGTAATTTATTATGGCTTTTGATATGAATAACTTCGTAATTGATAGAGTCGTGAGAGGCGTTGCTCTTTCTCAGACTGATGACTCTGTTATGTTCGCACTAAACCAGATTACTAACCCAAGTTTATCTTGCAGCTCTGAGAGCACTGATGCAGTCGATGCATTAGGCGTTCCCATCAGTACATTTTACCGTGCAAAAAATGCAGAGTTCTCCGCAGAGAATGCAATTTTTGATATGAACTTAATGGCAACCCAAGTTGGTACTGTCAAACAGGTTGCTTCTGATTCTGACAAGATTATTACTCCTGCATTTGAAACCATTGATATTGATGGCACTTCAGCCACTTACACTCTCAAACATGTTCCTACTGAGGATGTTAAGAATATTTATGCTCTAAATGGTGATGGTACTCTTGGTACAGTCTTTACTAAGAGCACTTCCGCTTCTGCTTCTTCATTTGCAATGACCGGTAGCACCCTTACTCCTCCCACTGGTCTTAAGAAGGGTGATCAGCTATTCGTGATTTATGAGTATGAGGCAGCTCAGGCAGTTTCTGTCATGAACTCTGCTAACAACTTCCCAACTGCTTGCAAGCTAGTTCTTGAGGTACTTGGATGCGATGTCTGCGATCAAACCAAACTCGTGTTCGCATACATTATCTTCCCCAACTTCAAGCTTAGTCCAGATTTTGATTGGAATAACAAAAAATTTGCTACATTTTTTAAAGTTCCCTGCGTTTGTAACGAGCGTAGAGCGGCGTAAATGAATTTGCGTCCAATAATCCCTTTAATTGCTGGAAGTCCCTAAAGCCAATTAAACTACAACGTGAAGATGAAATAAACTTGTGCGTGATAGTTACGAAAGTAGAAAAAATTAATTGGATGGTGCAAGGTTAAATCCTAAACATTGATATAATGGGTAATCAGCAGCCAAGCCCCAATAAGGGGAAGGTTCGACGGCTATTCCGAGAGGAAGTAGGCTCAAGTGAGCCAAAATGGGGGATGCCTAAAACGTATATAATACGAATGGCAGTGATATAGCCTATTCTTATATGAGAGTATAAGATGTCTTTTGAAGACTGGCGCAGAGTAACGAACTGCGTTGAATATTAAGCATTCAGACGGATGGTACTCATCCATTTTCTGGCAAAGCTATGCAGGAATATTGTAACAAGGATAAGAAATTATTCCAGATTATCATCCCCGGTGATGAATAATTTTGTACAAATTACATAGTTGACAATACTAAATTATAGTGTTATAATATAAGCACAAGATAGATAAGGAAATCATGAGCCTTATTGATAAGGATAGGTGCCTCCACACCTATCCTTCTTGTGATATAAAATTGTGGAGGAATATAAAATTCTGGAGGGAATTATATATGAAAAAAAGTTTTCATGATTGGTGCATTGAAAATAATAGAAGGGACATTTTGGATAGGTGGGATTATAAATTAAACGCAATTGATCCACATGAAATTTCTATATATTCTAAGGAATATTTTTATTTAAAATGCCAAAGTGGAATACACAAAAGTTCTCAATATCAGATTGCAACATTAAGGAAACATAATAGCCCACTTGAGTGCAGATATTGCAATTCTTTTCAATTCTGGTGCGAAAATAACGATAGACAAGATCTGTTGGACAGATGGGATTATGATTTAAATATCATTTCTCCTGAAGAAGTTTCGCAAAGATCTTTAAAAAAACTTTATTTTAAATGTCCAAGAGAATTGCATGAAAGCACTCCATATAAGCCAGTTAATTTAACTGCATATTCTTATAGTGCTGCAAAATGTGTTGGGTGTAATTCTTTTGCACAATGGGGAATTGACAATGTATGTAAGGATTTTCTTGAAAAATATTGGGATTATGAATTAAACAGCGATATTGATCCTTGGACTTTACCTGCTGCTGCAAGAAAAGATGTAGACATTTATATTAAGTGTCAAAATGTTGATTATCATGGCAGCTATAAGACTCTTCCTCAGTGGTTTAAAAGAGGATATCGTTGTCCTTATTGCGCACATAGCGCAGTACATCCTAAAGAAAGCTTTGCACAATGGGGCATAGATAATATCGGAGTAGATTTTCTTGAAAAATATTGGGACAAGAGGAATGAAGATAATCCATTTGAACTTGCATACAAATCAAATAAAAAGGTTTTGATAAAATGCCAAGAGAAAGACTACCATGGAAGCTACTCTGTTGTAGTGTGTGATTTTACTACAGGTACTAGATGTCCATATTGTCATATGATAAAAGTACATAAACTTGATTCGCTTGGTGTCAAAAATCCAGAATCATTATTGGTTTGGTCAGATTTAAACGAAGATACTCCATATGACATTGCTCCTAAATCTAGTCAAAAAAGATGGTTTAAGTGTGAAAATGCGGTTCACAAAGATTATTTTTCTACTATTTGTAGGGCAAATTCAAGAGCATTTAAATGTCCAAAATGTCATCAGGAAGATGTGGACAGTTATTTGCAGCAAAAAGTTGATGAATATATCCAAGCAAAATATAACTATCAATATTTGAAAGAATATGACTGTTCTCCAAAATGTATAAATCCAGATACTGGGTATATACTTCCATATGACAGAGAATTAATAATTCAAGATGTACATTTGTTAATAGAAGTACAAGGAGTGCAGCATTATAAAATTTGTTTACATACTAGAAGTGATGCACTAGAACGCAACATTTCTGTAGAAGAAGCGTTTGAATTGCAACAATTTAGAGACAAGTTAAAATCAGATTATGCATTAAATAATGGATATGAATTTTTGGAAATTCCATATTATACATCAGACAATGATGAATACAAAAATCTTATTGATGAAAAAATTTCATATATAATCTCTCAACAACTCAAAACAATTACCACCTGAAAAGGAGGAACTTATAGATGAAGAATATGCGCAAAGCTCGTAAGTGCATTTGTTGTGGTAAAGAGTATAATTACTGTGGCAATTGCGCACAGGATCGTTATAAACCAACCTATTTTGCACTTTACTGCAGTGAAAATTGCCATGACGCATTTACTGCAGCAAACGAGTTCAATTTTGGTCATATCTCTAAGGAAGAAGCACAGAAAAAGCTAAAGGCATGTGATTTGTCCGAGCTTGATTCTTTCAATGAGATCGTTAAGAAAGATATTGAAAAGATTATTGCCGAGCCTGAAGAGAAGGTTGCACAGCCTCAGTTTAAGAAGGTACAGGCATAAATTACGAAGTAGTTACAATTAAATACAATTATATGGGATATTAACTACTTCAAAATGTTAATATCCTATTTTTTTAGCCGTTAGGTACATGACACGTGGATGTATCTGGCGACATTTATATTGGAACAAAAAAGGAGAAGAAACGAATGGTTAAGAGTACAATTACAGGCAAGGAATATAATCCAGACAATAGTTCTGTCGTGTACATTTCAAATTTCCAGCAGATTTATAAATATTTATGTGCTGGAGCAGAAGATGATTTGGTAGACATTTTATACACAAATACTAGGAATGATTGTTTGGTGTTTGTTTTTAAAAAGTCAAGTAAAATTAAGCACTTGTATGAACTATGGAATAATCATGAACTGTAAAAATTATATACTTTATAAGATTTATTATGGCAATGAGCTTGTATACATAGGTCGAACTTCGCAAGATTTAATTGATCGTTTAAGGTTACACTTTTTCGGTAAGCCAATGGTTAAGAAGTTAGATATTATTGGAACGACACGTATAGAGTATGCTGTATGTGCTTCTGAGGCAGATATGTTTTTATTGGAGATTTTTTTAATAAACAAGTATAAGCCTCGTATAAATAGAGATGATAAAGCGCATGATGAGCTTTCTGCGTATTTATATCTTCCTGAGCCAAAGTTTTATTCATATTACAATCCATTGCTAGACAAATGGAAAGAAAAAGAAATTGAACATCTTATTGACACTGCTCCGTTAGACTATACTGATGGAGAATTAATATGGTTTTAAAACTCCATAAAGAAAGGAGTGTGAAGTGTTAAAATGTCTGATAGTTACGCAAAAATAAAATTAGCTGCAAACCACAATCAACTTATTCTTGTTAAAGATCAGGATCTTTCTGCGGGTAATTGCAATTCTGTTTTTATGGAATTTGCACTTAGAACTGATGATTGGTTGATGTGTGAAAAGATTAAAGCAGTATTTAATAATTATTATACTAGGACACTTGATAAAAAATTAATATGTGACATTCCGCCTGAAGTTTTAGCCACTCCCGGAGAATTTGAGGTTGGCCTATATGGTATTAATAAAAATATTCGTATTTCTACGAATAAAATTGAATTTCATGTTGGAGAAGGGACTTGTAGTGGAATGATTACGGAACCAGATGGCAGTATTAATCCAGATGATTCTTATATTTTTAATGGTGGAAATGTCGATGGATATGGGCCTGATGATACCGGTCGTTTAGTAATATATGATGGTGGCGGTGTTCATGGCTATTAAAGGGGGTGGATGAATGAAAACAACCACTATAAAAAGCGTTTTCCAGTTTAGGAGAGCAACGACTGAAGAATGGGAAAGTGTTAACCCAATTTTAAGAGTTGGTGAACCCGCATATGATATCACATTAAAGAAGCATAAAATTGGTGATGGAGTCACTGCGTGGAATGATTTACCATACCAAGAAGGAACAGGAACGGCTGATAAAATTGATTGGGCAAATATTTTAAATGCACCTACGAAGCTTAGTCAATTTGATAATGATTTAGACATTCCAGATTCTAGTTATATAGACGAAAAATTAGCTCAAAAGGCGGACATAAATCATAACCATGATGGTGTATATCAGCCTGTTGGAGATTACTTAACAGAGGAAACTGACCCCACTGTTCCAGAGTGGGCGAAACAAGTAGAAAAGCCAACATATGATTATGCGGAGATTAAAAATACTCCTAACTTAACTGAATATATTAAAACTGAAGATTTAAGTCCATATGCAAAAACTGAGGATGTCGATAGCAAAATAAAGGAAGCAACGCAGGGATTCGAAAAATATGACGACACAGAAATTAAAAGGCGTATTACTGCGAATGAAGAATCAATTAAATCATTGTCTGGCGATGGAGAAGGCTCTGTTAAACAAACTGTAGCTAATGCAATTGCAGGGGTAATTAGTGGTGCTCCAGAAGACTTTGATACTTTAAAAGAAGTTGCAGATTGGATTAAGAATGATACAACTGGTGCTGCGAAAATGGCAAATGATATTGCTGCTTTAAAAGATTCTGTGAAGAATCCATTAAATATTACTGGAGCGACTTCTGGTCAAATTGTTAGAATTAAGGATGTTGGTTCAGATGGTGCGCCAACTGAATGGGAAGCAATAGATATCCCAAGTGGTTCAGGATTGGCAGGGGTAGAGTCTATAAATGGTAAAACTGGAGCTCTTAAAACATCTGATATTATCAATACATCTGCAGCCCCTAATAAAATTGCTGTTGCTTCTGATGGCACAATGGAAGTTAATTCTATTACTGTTAATAAAATAGTTCAAGATGAAGAAGATGAACTTGTTATTTTTGGCGGGAACGCTTAATTTTTAAGGAGGGTTTTATTCAATGGCGACTAAAACACTAAACACGAAAATTATTATGAGAAATGACACCGCTGCTAAATGGACTGAGCAGAATCCAGTTCTACTTAAGGGTGAGTTTGGTGTCGAAAATGATACTAATAAGTTTAAAATCGGTGATGGTACAACTGCTTGGAATGACCTAGCTTACGCTGGTGCTGATGAGGCAGTAATTGAAAACATCATTGCACAGCATAGAGATAGCCTTTACAAGTACACTCGTACAGATGCTTCTCAATCTGATTCTGATGCTATCAATGCTGCACTTGGTGAAAATGTCGCAGTGCAGGGCGATATTGTTGTTATCACGACTACAGTTAGTGGTAGCACTTATGAACAGAGTGCATTTATGTATGATGGCACACAATGGGCAGCTATGACTGGTCAAGTTGATGCAGATAAAGTTATTTTACAGAATGACATTACAATGGCTGGCAATTATAGTCAGATTGGCAATTTAACCAAATCTCAGAATGGCACTGCCACTTTTGCCACAAAGGGTAAGTCTGTGTCTGAGGCACTACTTGAGATTTTTTCGAAGAGACTGCAACCCGGAGCTCCTGTCGCTCCTGCTGTGACTTTAACTTTCGGTCAGGCTAAAGCTTATGAGGTCGGCACAACTGTGTCTCCCACTTACTCTGCTTCTCTAAGCGCAGGATCTTATACTTACGGCCCTGCTACTGGTATTACGGCAACTTCTTGGGAGATTAGTGATACGGCTGGTCATACCGCGACTACTGCTACTGGCTCTTTTGCAGATGTGGTTGTTGCTGATAATACTAATTATAAGATTACTGCAAAAGCAAATTATGGGGAGGGCACAGTGGCAAAGGACAATTTAGGCCAAGATTCTAGCCCTGTTATTAAGATTGCTGCTGGTTCTGCCACTAAGACTTCTGGTGCGATTACAGGTTATCGTAATAGTTTTTATGGTGCTGTAAAAGAAAAGGCAGAAGTTACTAGCGCTGTTATTCGTGGACTAACTAAGACAAATAAGGCTCTTGCAAATGGGGCCTCTTTTACTATTAATATCCCTGCTGGTGCAGTCCGTGTAATTTTTGCTTACCCTGCTACTCTACAGGATGTTAGCTCTGTAAAAGATGTAAACGGTTTAAATGCGGAGATTAAGAGTGCTTTCACTAAATCTTCTGTCACTGTTGCGGGTGCCGGTGCCGATGCTGGTATTGCTTACAAGGTATATGTAACTGACTTTGCTGAACCTGTTGCAAAGGCCAATTCTTATACGGTGAAAATCTAATAAAGGGGGACGAAGATTATGGCTATGACTTTTGGTACACTTGATTTTGCAGTTGCTTTTAATCGTCAGACGGCTTTCCCTCTTGACGCTAAAAGCTATTTTGAAAGTTTAGAACTTGCCACTGCCGCTGCTGCTTCAGCACAAGAAGCTGGCAGTTCGGAAACTACTTATTACTTTGGTCAGACCATTGCTGTTGTTGAAAATGGCAAGGCGACTCTTTATGTTATTCAACCAGATAAGACTCTAAAAGAGGTTGGCGGCAATATTGCTATTAATGAAAATGTTTTTGCTAAAGATAAAGATGGCACACTAAATTTACTTGGTTTTGCTGATGCTGTTGGTGGTGCTCAGTTAGTTAAGACTGAGGATGGTAAAGTTTCTTGGGTAAAGCCAGACACTACTACTGTTGAGGGTCTTTCTACTGCTATTGAGTCATTAAAAACTACTATCGGTGACGATAAGAGCGGTCTTGTAAAGCAAGTTGCAGACAACAAGGCAGCTATTGACACACTTAATGGCGACAAAACTATCACTGGCTCTGTCGCCTACCAGATTGCACAGATTGTTGCTGGTGCAGATGAGAGCTTTGACACTCTAAAAGAAATTGCAGAGTGGATCACAACTCATAAGACTGACGCAGCTACAATGAATGCACAAATCAATACAAATAAGGATGATATTGCATCTCTTAAGACTCTTGTTGGCAGCACTGCCGTTGCAACTCAGATTGCAACTGCTATTGATACAGCTCTTAAAGACGGCGAGACAGACAAGTATGCACTTGCTGCAGATTTGACTTCTCTATCAGATGAGGTTGCTGCGATTAAAACAAAACTTGGCGAAAAGTCTGTCGCAGATCAGATTGATGCAGCACTAAGAGTTGATGGCGTAGAAAAGTATGCATTAGCTTCTCATACTCATGAGATTGCAAATGTTACTGGCCTTCAGGAGATTCTTAATGGCAAAGCGGCAGCTAAAGATGTTGAGACGTTGCAGTCTGCTGTCGCTGATTTATCTACGAAGGCGCACGAGCATGCCAATAAGACTATTCTTGATGCTATTAGTGAAGAGAAAGTTGCCGCTTGGGACGCTGGTCAGGCAAACGTAATTGAGATTATTAAGGCTAATGGAACTGCTCTTGAGATTGGCGCGGACAAATCTGTTAATATTCCTGCTGCTACTGCTCAGGCACTTGGCCTTGCTCAGGCAGATGGTGATACAATTGTTGCTAATAATGGTGTATTCAGTGTCGGCTCTGTCGGCATTAGCAAGGTTTATGTTGAAAATGGCACTGAGCTTGTTCTAAATGGCGGCAACGCTTAATTATTGTTCGTAACTTAAAGGAGATTGATTAATATGGCTACTAAGACATTTAATACACGTATTTGTAATAAAATTGATACATTTGCCAATTGGACTAAAAATGATCCTGTTCTTTTAAAGGGCGAGATTGGTATTGCAGTTGTTCCAGCGTCCACTGGTGCTGTTAAGCAGGAACCGGCAATTTTAATTAAAATTGGCGATGGTACTAAGAAGTTTAGTGAACTTGAATTTGTTTCTGGGAAAGCCGCAGATATTTATGATTGGGCAAAAGCAGCAAATAAGCCTACGTATAAAGCTTCTGAAATCAGTGGTTTGTCTGATTATATTTCTACTGAGATTCAGGATACTGATACACAGTATAAACTAGAGGCAGACAAAGATAATGGTAGAAAGTTCTATTTATATTCTAAAGTTAAAGGTGGGAATTTTGGCACTGATCCTGTAAGTACCATCGAAATTCCTGAGACTGTTGATACTCTTGCTACTGGTACTGCTAATGGTACTGTCAAGTTTAATGGCACAGACGTTGCGGTGAAGGGACTAGGTTCTGCTGCTTACACCGATTCTACTGCCTATGATGCTGCTGGATCAGCAGACAATGCATTGGCTGCTGCAAAGACTTATGCCAATGGAAAGGATGCCGCTATTACTGCTGCACAGAATGCTGCTGATAATGCCAAAGCTGCTGCCGACGCTGCACAAAAGGATGTTGACGCGCTCGAAGGCAAAGTTGGTACAGTCACTGAAGGCAAGACTGTTGTTCAGATGATCGCTGATGCTCAGGCCGCAGCAACTTATAATGATACAGCGGTTAAGAAGAGCATTAAGGCAAATAAGGATGCTATTGACAAGCTAAATGGGACTTCCGCAGTTGAGGGTTCTGTTGATAAGAAGATCGCTGATGCTATTAATGATTTTTCTACTAAAGTTAGTGATGATCAGACTGTTAACACTTTTAAAGAACTAATTGACTATGCTGCTGCTCACAAAGGTGAATATAGCACATTGTCTGGTGATGTACAGGCTAACAAGACTGCTATTGCTACTCTAAACGGGAAGGAAACAGTCGTTGGTTCTGTAGCCAAGACTGTCAAGGATGCTGTTACATCCGCGCAGGACACTCTTCAGAGTCAAATTGATGGTAAGGTTAATAAGGTTGATGGTAAGGTACTATCTACAAACGATTATACTACCGACGAGAAGAATAAGCTAGAAGGTATTACGGCAGGTGCTCAGGTTAACGTTATTGAAACGGTTAAAGTTAATGGAGTAGCTTTAACTCCTTCTTCTAAGGCAGTCAATGTTGTTGTTCCTACTGGCGCTCTTGCTAGCAAGGATGAGGTTACTAAGACAGATCTTGCTTCTGCTCTAAAGACTGAAATTGAAGGCAAGCTAAACTCTTCTGCTGTTACTGGAGACCTTCTAACTCATAATGCTGCTGAGTTTGCTACAGCTAATCACAACCATGATACTGTTTATTCTAAACTAGATCACAATCATAAGATTGAGGACTTAAATCAGGATGCATATATTATTTTTGACTGTGGAACATCATCCACAATGATCTGAGCGGCATAGCCTCTTCGAATATTCAAGTAGTTTTTTCTATTAGATAGGAGAGGTTTATGCCTCTCCTATTTTTTTTACATATTTTGCAAGAGGGGTGAAATAAAGAATGCCATTTATAAATAAAGTTACGGTTAGAGGCAAAACATATAATTTAGAGAACTTAACAGATGGAACGCATGTTGTGAAGCTCCCAACTTTAAATGGTGATGATGTGTTTGTTACTGAAAAGACATTGAGTCAGGGAATAAAAGTATCATCACTTACAAATGGGACATATACTGTTGGTTTGCCGACTTTAACTAAAAATGATACGCTAGTTGTTCAAAGCGAGTTAAATCAAATTGATAACAATAAAGTGGATAAAGTATCGGGAAAGGGATTATCCACGAATGATTATACAGATGCAGATAAAAATAAACTTAGTAAATTAGAAAATTATGAACTCCCTGTAGCAGCTACAAATACACTTGGTGGTGTAAAAGTTGCACAAAAAACTGAAGACATGACTCAGGAAATTGGTGCAGATGCAAATGGAAGATTATATACAAAGTCAGCAGAAGATGTTGTCAATACAGCATTAGAAAATTTTCATTCTTATAATATCGAGGTTGTTGATGAACTTCCAGATACGCCTGAAGATTATACATTTTATTTGGTGCCAAAAGCGTCTGGAAATGGTTATGAAAAATATTGGTGGATCACTGATAATGATGGTAATCAAAAGTGGGATGAGTTTAAGGGGTCTTCTACAGTTGTAGTTACAGAGCTTCCTACAAATGGTGATGCAGAAACAGATTATATCCTGCATTCAGGTGATGGATGTTTTTATTATAAATGGATTGATAATGAATGGAAGATGATCGCTGGAACTATGGCGAATGTTGTTGAATCTCTTCCTGATAGTGGAAATGAGTTCACTGATTATTATGTCAAAAATAGTGAAGGATTATATGTCCATTATCGTTATATTAATGGCAACTTCTGTATTATTGGTGGAGACTCGTATGATAAATCGCAAATAGACAGCAAAGTTTCTTCTTTAAAGTCAGACATTGATACAAATACTACAAATCTTAGCTCATTAAGCCGTACAGTAGATGGGATAAGACAAGATGTTGACAGTATTGATACCGAAGGTTACACATATTATGCTACATATGGAAATGCAACTCTTACAACTGGAGAAGAAGCCAAGAATGTATTTACACTCTATGAAGTCAAGAATGAAAAAGAAGCAGTTAAAAGTCAGTTTGTAATTACTGGTGGAGGCGGTGGAGGCACTACAACTACCACTTTAAAGGTTGAGCGTATTACTGAATCCCCAGTTGTTGTTACCACAACAGATAAGGTGGAAATAAAATTTAATTATTCTTCGATAGATAGCGATGGCGAGTCTGTAGATGGCACATATAGTTGGAAGCTTGGAAGTTCAATTATTGCGTCTGGGGCACTAGTTCAAGGCGAGAATACTTTTGATGCAACTGAATATGTCAATATTGGAACGCAGAAACTTGTTTTAACTGTTACTGATGCGGCAGGGAGCGTCGTAGTTAAATCTTGGACGGTTCAGAAAGTTGACGTAAGGCTAGAGTCTTCTTTTAATGACAAGATTACTTATGGTGTAAATACTTCTGTAAACTTTACTTATACTCCTTATGGAGCAATTAATAAAACTGTGCATTTTAAACTTGATGGCGTAGAGTTGAGCCCTGTATCCACAAGTTCTTCTGGCACTTTACAGTCATATACATTGCCAGCTCAAAGTCATGGAGCACATTTACTTGAGTGCTATATTACAGCAACCATTAATGGCAAAAACATAGAAACAGATCATATCTTTAAAGACATTATTTGGTATGACGAGAATAGTGACATCCCTGTGATTGGATGTATTTATAGAAATGATTATTACGGTAAAGTTGAAGCAAAGCAATATAATTCAACAAGTATCCCATTCTATGTATTTGATCCAAAAACGGCAAATCCAACAATTACAAGAAGCGTCGATGGAAAGGTTGTTGCCACTCAAACTATGTCTGGTACATCAGATGTTTGGGTATATAAATCTTCTGACGTTGGTGAGCATACACTTACTATTACTTGTAGAAATACAACATTGACAATTATAATGAATGTCAAGGAGCTTGGCATTACAATTGAGCCAATTACAGCAAATCTTGCATTCGATTTTAATCCAACTGGACTATCAAATAGCGATGAAGATAGATTGTGGCAAGATAGTAATACAAATGTCAACATGACTGTTTCTGACAATTTTGACTGGTCGAATGGTGGCTATCAGATAGATAGTGATGGCAATCAGTATTTTTGCATAAAAGCAGGAACTACTGCAACTATAAATTACAATTTATTTGAAAGAGATGCGAGCATTTATGGCTCTGAGTTTAAGTGTGTTTTTAAAACTACGAACGTTAAAAAAGCAGATGCGACATTCTTGACTTGTCAAGCTGATTCTACTGTAGTCGGATTGCAAATGAATACTCATGAGGCATATTTGAAGTCTAGCATTAAGAGTTTATATATTCCTTATAGTGAGGAAGATGTTATTGAGTTTGAGTTTAACATTAACTCACTTGATAAAGATAACCCGGATGCGACGGCAGTTATTATGAGTTATGAAGATGGTGTTGGTTTAAGACCAATGATTTATGATTCAACTCATAGGCTGCATCAATATGAGCCAGTACCTATTACAATTGGATCTAGTGATTGTGATGTTCATATTTATCGTATGAAGGCATACACTACTGCATTAACTGATTCTAATATTCTTTCTAACTTTATTGCAGATGCAAGAGATTCTGATGAAATGATTGCAAGATATAATCGTAATCAGATTTATGATGAAAACAACGCTTTAACTCCTGAGTCTGTAGCAAATGCTTGCCCTCAATTGAGAGTTATTAAGATTGAGTGTCCTCATTTTACTAATGATAAGAAGGATTATGTTAAGAACACAAATGTTGAATGTATTTATAAGGGCGGAGATCCTGTTCTCGACAACTGGAAATTTATTAATTGTTACCATGCGGGGCGAACGTAAAACTTGCCCCTTGTATATGGAAACATATACATAAGAAGTGCGAAAGAAATCTGGAATGCTGAAACGCAAATCAGAATGGAAGGCTATGCTTAAAAACATAGTCACATGCAACGCATAGATTCTGAACCTCTTATTATAAGAGAATATAATGAATCCACGAGTTCGCACTGCCTACGGCTATAATAGCTATGGCAAAAAGATATGCTGAACTTATACAAAATAAATAAAAATACTTTTATAAATAGATATAAACTGGGGGTGTTTACATGGAAGAAATTTGGAAACCTATAGGATATGATGGTTATGAAGTAAGTAACTTAGGCAGAGTAAAAAGTTACAAATATGATAAAATTAATGGAAAAATAATGAAGCCATATAAAGATACTAAAGGGTATTTGCAGATAGATTTACAGCTAGACGGCAGAAAAAGAGAAAATAGAGTTCATCTAGCCGTACATAGACTTGTTGCAATGGCTTTTATCCCAAACTCTGATAATTTACCACAGGTCAACCATAAAGATGAAGATAAAACAAATAATTGTGTAGATAATCTTGAGTGGTGTACAAATGATTATAACGCACATTATGGGACGCATATAGAACGTGTTGCAGAGAAGACAAGAATGCCTATTTATTCTGTAGATAAACAAGGGAACATTGAACATTTCTCCGGTGTTAGAGAAGCTGATAGAATTGTGTCTGGTAAAGAATATGGAATTTCTGCTCCAATTAGTATGTGTCTAAATGGTAAGCGTAAAACAGCTTATGGAAGACAATGGTTTAGAGAGACAGAAAATTAATAAAGTATTTTTATTTATGTAAGTATAAGAACTAAAGGATAAAAAGCCTTTAGGATAACAAAATTGAAGGTACGACTTCCAATGAATATGGATATGCCGGTAGAAACATTGATATCATTATGTGTGCAGATGGTAAGAATCAGATTGTTAATAAGATTCCTTTAGATCCAGAATATGTTACAGAGCTTATTCTTGGAGATGGAACGAAGTATAGTGATGGCTCTGGTAAAGTAAGTCTATCTAGAACTTCTGTACCAAACAACTGGTTTAATTTAAAAGTCAATATTGCTTCTTCTGAGAATGCGAATAATGCATTATTACAGAAGAGATTTAATGATTATCTACCATATAAAACTGTCGCTATGGAGAAAGATCCAAGATGTAAGAATAGCATGGAGTTTTATAACTGTGTAATATTTATCAAGGAAACTGATCCTGACATCTCCAAGCATAGAGAGTTCAAGGATAACGATTGGCATTACTACGCTTTGGGGAATATTGGAGATAGCAAAAAAACAGACGCCACGAGAGTTAATGACGTAAAAGATTTGAAAGAGTATGTTATTGAGGTAAGTGATAATACACTACCAAATAGCACGTTTCAAACTGGTGTTACAGATAGCAATGGTGACATGGTTTATCCTATCACCAAGGAACAATGGAAGGCAGGGAACCCTGCTTATGATTCTCTGTATAATGATTGGGACGGCTCTTTTGAATTTCGCTATGATATGGGCGGAGAAACCAAAGATGGTGCAAGTTTAGCTACATCTGAGGAAAAAGAAAAGCAGAGACTTGCCAATAAACAAGTGTGGAGAGACTTCTATGAGTGGGTAATTACGTCTACTGACGAGGAGTTTGTAGAGCAACTTGGTGATTGGGTGATCAAGGATTCTGCTCTGTATTGGTATTTATTTACTGAAAGATACACAATGATTGATAACCGAGCAAAAAACTCTTTCTACCATTATGCGAAATGTGCTGATGGTAAATATCGTTTTGAGCTATGGGACTATGATAACGATACAGGACTTGGAATAAATAACTCCGGCGAATTAACAATGACTTATGGCAAAGAAGACACCGATTATAGAACAGAAGGCGATAAGTCTTCAGGCTACATTTTCAATGCAGCAGACAATGTATTTTGGTGTAGGATACGTGATTTATTCCACGATGAGCTTGCCGTAATGTATCAAACTCTTGAAGGAGAAGGTTGCTTTAGTGCAACATCTCTAATTAATGAATTTGACAATTGGCAAGCACAATTCCCAGAAGAACTTTGGAGACTTGATATTGAGCGTAAGTATTATAGAACATATCAAGGTGGTGGCCTAAATGGTGGTTTAGAGCCAGAGCCAACTCCTCGTTTCTTAGCGTCTATGATGAATGGTCGTAAAAAGTATCAGCGTAGACAGTTTGAGCGTGACCAAGCTGCTTATATGGGAACAAAATATTTGTCCACAACTGTTAAAGCAGACCAGATCATGTTTAGATGTAACACTCCTTCTGATGTTGTTGTGGCACCTAATTATACGTTAAATATTGTTCCATATTCTGACATGTATTTGTCTGTGTTATTTGGTAACTCTCCAAGTGCTCAACAGATTCGTGCAAAAGCAGGGCAATCATATGAGATTGAATGCCCACTTACTAAGATGGACGATACGGCGGTATTAATTTATTGTGCTTCACGTATTCAGGCGCTTAATGATATTTCTGCATGTTATATCCATGATAATGATTTTTCAAAAGCTTCTAAGCTCCAGAAATTAATTATTGGTAATAGCACGGCGGGATATTCTAATGCGTTCTTGACCAATTTAAATCTTGGTAACAATGCATTGCTTGAAGAATTAGATATTCGCAATTGCCCGAACCTAACTGGTTCTATTAATCTTTCAAGTTGTGGTAATCTAGAAAAGTTTTATGCTGAAGGCACTGCAATTACTGGCGCATTATTCGCTTCAAATGGTAAAATCGCTCTTGCTTATTTACCAGCTAGTATTAACAGTTTGACATTTAAGAACTTAAAATATCTTACTGATTTACAAGCAAGTTATGATAATCTTGAATCTTTAACTGTTGAGGACTCTGTTGTCGATGAGTACGCGATTGTAACAGACGCAATTGATACATTACAAATTTTACGTTTAGTAGGTATTAATTGGACTGTTACTAATACTGATTTGTTGAATAAAATTGTCAAGATGAATAGTAGCGTGCTTGCTGGTAGTGTGCATATTGCTGGACAGGTTAGACAGAGAGAATTGGATAGTTATGCAAATGCATGGAGTGATCTGGTTGTTACTTATGATGGTATTATTACGCAGTATAAGTTAACGTTTATGAATTCGGATGGCACTCCGATTAAGGACAAGAAAGGCAATGCATATGTCCAATATGTTGACCAAGGCGGAAAAGCAATTGACCCTGTGGTCAGTGGAGAAATCGACATTCCAACTATGCCAAGTACGGCACAGTACAATTATACTTTCTCAGGATGGGAAGGTATTGATGAAAATGTATTGAATGACAGAACTGTTACTGCTAAATATACTACAAGTATAAGAACTTATAAAGTTCGCTGGTTAAAACAAAGTGGAGTTGTTTTGAAGACATTAAATGATGTTGAATATGGTTCTTGTGTTGAATACAATGGGGATTATCCCACTATGACAGACAATGAGGATTCATATATTTATAACATTTTTACTGGTTGGGACAAGAGCACAGGCTTTATTACTGGTGATACGGATGTTTATGCAAAATGGAGCACGCAAAATGGATTACCAGCATCTGGCACTGATTTGAAGGATATGACGCCTGTTCAGATCTATGCTATTGCAGCCGCTGGGAAAGCAAATGATTATTTCGAACAGAAAGACTATATTGATGTGCGTGTTGGACAAGATTTTTCATTTACGAACGTAAAAGACAATATGCTTGGAGATGAGCTTACTTTTGATGGAACTAGTTCAAAAGTAGTAGATTCTGGAATCAAGCTATTTGGTGCAGATTCTGGTTCATTTACAATTGCTATAGACTTTGAATTTGATGAAAACTCTGCAGATGCGACATTGTTATCATGCTTTGAGTATGATGGATCCGAAGGATTTAGACTTAAATACAATGGATCAAATCCAGAAATCCAATGGGGCAATACAAGTCAAGTGGTTGGCAAAGGTAAGCAAAGAGATATTGTTGTTCTTCGTTATCGCAAGGGCGAAGATAAACTTTATGTATATTCCTTTAATGGTGGAGCTTCTTCTACTGGTACATATGCGGACGAAATCACATATACAGAGTTGACTCGTAATCGTAGTACTAATACAGAAGCCACAATTATGCTTGGCGGATTTAAATTCTTATCCAATGGCGCTATAGATGCTGTTACACTTGGTAAGGGAAAAATTCACTGGGCTAAAGTTTGGTTGGATGATATTGGGGATTCTGCTGCTAGAAGTCTTGCAGCATGGCCTCATGAAACTTGGCGCTATGAATATTGTGGAGATAAGAGATATAGATTCGCGGCAGATTCCAGTAAGATAACTGGAGCATCATTTATTCCAACGAGGTTATTATCTCTTGGACATGGCATGAATGCAGCAAACACTAATATTGGTGGTTGGAACGATTCTGCCATGAGGAAATTCTGTAATGGTAGAGTTTATGATGCATTTCCGACTGAGTGGAAGTCAATTATAAAACAAGTTCAGATCCCTGCAAGTGCAGGAAATAGATCATCTGAAATTGTTTATTCAAAGGACTACGTATATCTACCATCTTATGTGGAAATATTCGCCACGGATGAAGATCCATATGCGTCTGAAGGTAAAATTATTACGTTCTTTAATACTGATGCAGACAGAATTAAGACAATGAATGGAGCTGCAAGTATTTGGTACTTACGTTCGGCTGACGTTAGTTATAATACGTACTTTAAAGTTGTGTCTGCGCAAGGTAATATGACTGGTTATGTTGTATCGAGTAGATCTTTGGGTGTATGCCCATGCATATCTATTTAATGGAGGCGAGTGTAGATGAAATATTACAAATTGATTAGCAATAATGAATTCATTGGAATCGGCACTTCGTTTGATATGCGTAAATTCCAAAAGAAACATGGCATTTTCTTAGTGTGTGATGAGTCTGAAGCTCAATACATTCAATGTAATGGGAAAATGTATCGTGCAATATGGATGGCACCTAAAGATCCTGATGCGCAAGATGTCCCTATCATTGATGTAATAGAAATCGTCCAATCAGACTATAAGGCGCTTTATGATGCAATTAAGTCCAATGAAGAGATTCAGATTGATATTGAACCTGATACAACAGAGAAAGAGGAAAGTACGGACGTTGATGAATTAGAAAAAATGACAATTGGTTATATTAAAGATTCTAAAATCAAGGAAATGAAAACAAATTGCAACAAAATGATTACAGATGGCTTTGATATAACGCTCAGTGATGGCGAATTACATCATTTTTCATTAACTGTGCAAGATCAATTAAATTTGATTACATCTTCTCAAATGATACTAGATGGTTCAAAAACAATACCTTATCATGCCGATGGCGAACAATGCAAATATTATACTTCTGCTGATATGGAGCAAATTATTGCAAAAACGAATGCATTTAAGACATATCATGTTTCATATTTTAATTCATTAAAGATGTATATTAGCTCGTTGCGCAGTGTGGATAAAGTTACTGCTATATCTTATGGAATTAGTATTCCAAAAAAATATCAATCAGAAGTTTATATTGCATTGAAGCAAGAATTTGAGAGGTAATTAATGTGGCGAGAGGTGCTTATTAAAGTGCCTCTCGTTTTATAATTCGCAAAAAATAGTGGAGGTGAAAAAATGCCTTACATAAATACTATTGATATTAATGGTACAATTTATAATTTGGAAAATTTGACAGATGGTAATCATGTTGTTGATTTACCTGCATTACAAAAAGATGATACTTTCGTATTACAAGGGGACGTTGTAGATAATTTGACAGGACGTTATGCTAATAAACCACTTTCTGCTCAGCAAGGGTTTGTTTTAAAAAACAAAGATGATGAGTTAGACAATAAGATTTCAGATTTAACAACCAAAATTACCAACCTGTCTGAAAATACAAATAAAAAAGATACAGAACTTGATAATAAAATAAGTGCATTATCTACCAGCTCAAGTAAACAAGATCAAGCATTAGACGCGAAGATTTCACAGTTAAGAAAAGACATGGGCACTAATGATGAATCTACGTTGTCAAGTGCAAAAACCTATGCAGAGGGGCAATGTAATGCAGCGCTTACTTCTGCAAAGGGATATACTGATAATGCTATTTCGGTAAGTACGAAAGAGACAAATTCTAATTTAGATAAGAAATTAGATAAAACAGGTGGCCAAGTTACCGGTGCTTTAGAAGTCGCTGGTGTTTTAACTGCTGATCAAAAATTGCAAGCCAAATATGGCGTTACTATCTGTCAGCGAGGGGATATATCAAAAGAGATTACAGCTTTATGTACTGGTGAAAATGCAGGCAAGTTTGTTGGTAAAACTGAAACAAATTTGGCAAGAATGGCTGTCGCTACTCCTGTTAATGATGATGATGCGGCAAATAAAAAGTACGTTGTAGATGCCATAAAAACTGGTGGCTTTGGGGCCCTTGATGGTGCAACGTTTACTCCATCTGTTTCTTCAGATGGCGTTTTAAGTTGGACAAATGACAAGGGCAAAACTAATCCCGCAAGTGTTAATATAAAAGGGCCAAAGGGAGACGCATTTACTTATGCTGATTTTACATCAGCACAGCTTGAGGCATTAAGAGGCCCAAAGGGAGATAAGGGAGACCCATTGTCTGTTTTGGAAGCATATCCAATCGGTGCTATTTACATCAGCACGAATGCAACAAGCCCGGAGACTTTGTTCGGTGGCACTTGGAGGCCAATTCAGGGAAGATTTTTGCTTGCAGCAGACAATACTTATAAAGCAGGTTCAACTGGCGGTGAGGCAACACACACATTAACGAAAAACGAAATGCCGAATCACCAACATAGCATTTGGTTCCCAAACGATGGCGGCGAACAGAGCGCGGAAATCGGCTACCCGGAGGCCGGGAGTAAGAATACATATTATGCAGAGGCAAGCAAAACAGCCGACGCTGGTGGCGGAGCCGCGCACAACAATATGCCTCCTTATCTTGCAGTGTATGTCTGGGAGCGTGTAGAATTGCCGCCTGAAGCAACGGACTAATATTCTTGTTTATAAAACAAATAATATGGAGGGAATATTATGCCGAATAAAATATTTAATATACGCCTGAGAAACAAACGAGATACTGAAGCAAATTGGGAGAAAAAGAATCCACTAATTTTAGATGGCGAAATAATAGTTGTTACTACAACAAGTGGTGAGACCAGAGTAAAAATTGGCGATGGTGTGAAAACTTATACTCAATTGCCATTTCTAGATGAAGTTTTAAAGAATGAAATCAATAATAAGGCAGCAATTGATGCAGGAGTATATACTGCTGTTGCATCCAGTTCTGATGGCGTGGCATATACTGCGACAGTTCCGGGAATTGAGTCTTTGAGCTCAGGAGCAAGTTTTATTATGATTCCAGATAAAACTAGTGCAAGCAAAGAGCCAACAATAGATGTTAATGGACTCGGAGCTAAAAAGATTAGACGTAGATTAAGTGCGATTACAACAAGTTTGCAATCTGGATATAGTAATACTTGGATATCTATTAATAAGCCATTTCAAATTGTGTATGATGGAACTGCGTGGGTTGTAGAAGGTATGCCTAAGCCAGTTGGTGCAGATGTATATGGTGCAGTACCTCAAGCTACAGCAGATGCATCTGGTAATGTTATTACAGACACTTATGCAACAATTGCTATGCTGCAGAACATGCTTCCGAAAGTTACTACAATTACGTTGGCGTCAGGCTGGAATGGAACCGCAAGTCCATATTATCAAGATGTTACACTTAGTTGTTGTACAGAAAATAGTGTTGTTGACCTCCAACCAACTCACGCACAGCTTGCATCTTGGCAGGATAGTGGATTGGCATTTACAACTCAAAGCGGGAATGGAACCGTTCGAGTTTATGTGGCTGGTGGTAAGCCTAGTGGCTCTATATCTATTCAGGTTAAAGTGCAGGAGGTGGTTGTCGTATGAGTGGTTTATATGGCAATCCAATAATGGCATCATCGGCATTAAATACTGTACTTCTTGAGGATGAGAATGGGAATGAAATTGCTACTGGAGTAGTGGTTGGAGAAAAGACTATCTTTACAGCAACTCAAAGTGATGTTAAAGTTGGAAAAATTTTTGCATCTGATGAAGGCGTTCAAGAAGGAACTGATACTAAAATATATAGAACTGAAATTGGTTCTTGCGCAATTTTGCCAAATGAGAGCTTTTCTATTCCATTTAAACAGTATGATCAATATAATTATACAAAATTTAGTGCAATGATATCTGGCTTTAATACGACAGTATCTGATAGCACATCTGTAGTGAAAGTTGTAATAAATGATGCGGTGTACGCAGTGAATTCAACAGTTAAATTGGCAGATGTAACAAAAAATACACTAACAAAGTCAATTGATTTAAATATTATAAATGATACTAATAGCACTTATGTTATACATTATAGTACTTACAAGGAGGAATAAAAATGGCAACTAGGCGTTATGGTTTTAAATACGCAACAGTCCGAGAAAATGGCATGTGTGATAGCGTAAGAGACACTACAAATTACATTTTAGATCCATATTATATTCCAATTGAGGACGACTCTTTACCGTATCTCTTGAAATATTATCATCCAATTCCTGAAACAGTGACTAGTTTTGATGATTTCCAAGGCAAGTGGTATTACGATGCAGAATTTACGCAAGAAGTTGCAGAATTAAATACCTAACATAAACATACTTAACCAATGATGAAACCTTTTTATATCTAAAGGAGGAATCCCAATGAACGGTACATTTGATCCAACATATAGCTCCAATCAGATTTGGATGGATACAAATATAAATGAATGTCTTACAACTCATTTAGAGGGCATTGAAGGAGATGTTTCTTCTCTGCAATCCAATAAAGCAGATGTAAATCATACTCACAGCTATAACGATTTAACTGACAAGCCATCTATACCAGTTATTCCAACTTCTCTTCCAGCGAATGGTGGTAATGCGGACACAGTAGATGGTAAACACGCAAGTGATTTTGCGGCGAGTTCTCATACTCACAATAAGTCTCAAATTTCTGGGTTAATTGAACCGTCTGATTATGTTGTAGCTTCTGGCCCTTCTGGAAAGTGGACATACAGAAAATGGAATAGTGGAATTTCTGAGTGTTGGCGGCAGATCACTGGAACGATTACTCATTATAGCACGTGGAATGGATTCAATGCATTTTCAGGCAGTGCAGATTGGCCTACCGGTTTGTTTATTACAAATCCTACAGCTATTTATAATTGTTATATTGGCTCAGGATATGCTATTGCTGCTAGAGGTGGATTATCAACTACGACAAAATTTAGATGGGAAGCTCTTGGTACGGATGGAGATTCTAATATTGGATATGGAATTTATGTCTATGCCATAGGTAGATGGAAGTAACGTTAGGAGGTATGCAACATGGATGGAACATTTGATCCTATGTATTCGAGTAACAATATTTGGATAGATACTGATATGAATTCCTGTTTGACTAATAATTTGGAAGATATTGAATCGGAAATTTCATCTTTACAAACAGGCAAAGCAAATTTAAATCATGTGCATACTGAGTACGCACCAATAAGTCATACTCATTCTGATTATGCTACTACATCTCATAAGCATTCTGCGTTAGATATCACAAGTGGAACTCTACCAATATCTAAAGGCGGCACTGGGGCAAGTACTGTTAATGGTATATTAACTAATATTGGCAATATTGGGAAAGTGTATTCTGCTACGCCAAACAGTAAATCTGTCGCAAAAATGGAGATGACAACGATTGCATCTTTAACGTTGCCAGTAGGTACTTATGCTATTGTTGGCAATCATCAATGGGAAGTAAATGGCACTGGATGTATGTATATTTCTAGATTAACTAAATCTGATGATAGTGTTGTTTATTGTATTGTGAGAAGTGATATGATTGGCGGTGGTGGTGCTGTTGCTGCTACAATAGTAGAACTGACAGAACAAACTACCATTAAATATGAAACTTATCATCAGTACACTGCAGCAACTAAGGCAGAGGCAATCCGCTTGTCTGCAGTCAAGATTAAATAAATTAAACATATGAGGTGCAGGGCTAACTACTCTGCACCTTTTAAACATTAAGAATAAGGAGGGTGATGTAAAAAATGTCAACAAAAAAATTACAAATTGTAACTCCTATTGTAACATCAGTTAATGGACAAACTGGTGATGTGACACTGACGAATGGATCAAAATCTCTTGGACTTACATCTGCATCTGTCGGTCAGATACCGAAAGTGAAGGCGGTTGACAGCAATGGTGTGCCTACGGAATGGGAACCTGTGGAGTTGTCTTCCAGTGGCGGCACAGGCAGTATGAAAAAGTTAACATTCACCGGTGCGGCCACAGGTGAATATGATGGCACTATTGATGTTAGCGTTGATATACCAAGTGATGTATATGTTGTCCAACTTGATACAAATAACACTTTGGTTAATGATTTTGACGAATTAGCAAGTGCAATAAATAGTCACAAAATTATAATGTTATCGCTTGATGGGGACATATATCCTGTTGTTGATACGCACGATAACTTGGGCAATTTAAACAATCCTAAAGAGATTGTCTTGCTTTGTATGTCAGGTGAAACGGTCATTGCCTTTACTATTGATAAAAATACTAAAAAATGTACCATCAACGGTTATTATGTTTGTCTTATGGAAATATCTGATCGTGTATCTGGTGTAGTATATTTCGATAAAGATACCGGGTTATGTTCTACTAAAGATAGCATTTCTCCCATCGCTACATCTTCAACCGCTGGCACAATCAAAGTTGGCAACGGATTGTCAATCTCCGACGATGGAACGTTGTCTGTAACAACTGCCACCTACTACACTGGCACTTCAGACCCGGTTGACACTCTTGGTGCAGATGGCGACTTATACTTGAAAACGGAGGGATAACAGGTGAGCGAAAATACTAATTTAACTTATAATGATTTCTCCGCAGGATATACAGCCGGAGATGGAATGACAATTATAGATGCACAAACCACTCTTGAAGATATTATGAATTGGGTTTTTAGTGGCAAGTCATTGTGGTTCTATGACGGTCAAAAATATAGAATTATTATCCGCTTCGAAGATATTGAAAATGGTGCAATAATTTATTGCTTTGATGATAGTGGTAAGATTATTAGTCATCAGTTCGGCGGTGATAGCTAATGGCAACAGTTGTTCAAACTACACTGCAAATTTCTGAAACCACTGTAGAGCGATATTGCACTGCTGATGGACTTAGTTTAAATACTGGTGGATATGCCATCAGATTGTATTTAAATGGTCATACTCATGGATCAGCAATTCTTAATGATACGGCAAAAGAAGTTTTGTACCCCTCTGCCACAGCACATCCGTTTAAGATTGACTCATTTATGAGAGCTAATAAATCTGGCGGAAGTATGACAATTAGTTTGCAGTTTGGTGGGACTGATGTACATTCGGAGTCAAGCGGTTGGGGAACTGGATTAAAAGATAAAACAAAAGAAGGAATTGTTGATTCAGTTGTAATCAATAGCAATCGCTCAACAGAAATCAAATGGCATATTAAAGGTTCTTCGACAGTATCTAGGTTTAGCATTGCATCAACCAAATTAACATTTTATTTTAATCAATATACAATGCAATCTTTGGTTGGAGATAATGCTAATGGCGTACAAGAAGCAATTGTCTCTAATGCGTCTCCATACCAAGGAGATACAGTTGTATTTACACCAAAATTAGTACAAGGCGCTACTTGGGTTGGTTGGTATTCAGATGCTGCTTGCACGAATCTTGTAAGCACAGATCAAAATTATTCTGTCAGTCCGACATCTGATTTGACATTATATGCCAAGGCTACACATGATGCAGAACTATTTACATGTGCGGCAGTTGCTGGCGTAAACATATCGTCTGTTAGCGTAAGCGACTCAACAGTTCCAGCGAATGGTAGTTGCACTTTCTCTGCGACAGCTAATACTGGATGTACTTTTGAAGGATGGTATTCAGATGAGAGTTGCACAAATTTAGTGAGTGCAGAGAATCCTTATACAGCTATTATTATTGCGAATACGACGCTATATGCAAATGCTAATTTAAGTAATTTGAATATTAGCGTTGGACAGGCAGAGCATGGTACGGCCAGCGTTAATGCGTCTGTCATTAACTATGGAGATAATGCAACATTCACGTTCACTCCTGAGAGTAATGATTATGAACTGTATGGTTGGTACGCGGATGAAGGCTTAACGCAGTTAGTTAGTGAAGATAATCCATATACCTGTACGCCAACAACGGATTATAAATTATATCCGAAATCAGGCGTCGTAATGTATACAATTAAATTAACACGTGGATTAAAAGGGGTTGCGGGACAACCCGGTACATGGACTTTGAAAATTGCCGCATTATATTACGATCAACTAACTTATGATGAAAAGCGATATATTAAAACTGGCGAATTCGATAAAATTGAATCATCTAAAGTGTATGGGCAAATAACAAAAACTGGAGTTGACATGATAGCAGCAATCAAAACATCGTTGCAAGTTCCAGCCAACACCACGTGTGCTATATGGTGTCAACTTTCAGGTGCTCCGGCAACGTGTTTCGCGGAAAGCGGAGACATTAGTCTTGGCGAAAGAAATATGTTGACATATTGGCCATATTATATTTTTACTCCGACACAGGACAAAGAATATTTTTGTTATTACTCATCTAGCGGCGCATGCATTTGTACTGCTATTGCAAAGGGTGGAATTGAATATGCCGATGCAACGACACCCACATTTGCTGGAAAAAACGCGATGTTTACGGCAATAGTTAAAGAAGGATATACATTCGAAGGTTGGTATTCTGACGAAGGATGTACGACTTTTATAAGCTCTGATAATCCATTGTCTATAACCACTCCTTCTGTTAATAAGGATTCTGCAGACCCACAGGATGGTGAGGCAACGACGTCGGAGTTGACTTTATATGCGCGGGCACGGTCAATAACTGGGAGATCTGATATGCTGTATTTCAAGGTCAATGGGTTATATAAATCCGCGACAAAAGTCTATAAGAAAGTGTCCGGCACTTGGGTTGAGCAAACAGACTTGCCAGCTATATTCTCTGGCGAATCAAGTGGAACAGCTTCTAACTATGTATATGGTGGGAGTGTGTAAAAAATGAAGAAAAAAATTTCAATAGAGGTTCTGGTTGCTGCCAGTGCCTCTTTTATATATTAAAGGAGGTTATGTGGATGGCAAATAAAATATTTAATATACGTGTCAAGAATAAACGTGATACCGAGGCAAATTGGAAAAGTAAAAACCCAGTTCTTCTTGATGGAGAGATTATCATTGTCACAACCACATCCGGTGACACACGTTTTAAAGTTGGAGATGGCAAGAAGACTTATAATCAGCTTCCTTTCCAAGATCAAAAGACAAGAGATTTGATTCCGTCAGTAGATTCTAGTTTAAGCAGTACGTCAACAAACCCTGTGCAAAATAAAATTATTAAATCTGAGTTGGATAAAAAGGCAGAAAGAGATGTTGTTAATACAACTACGAATGGTCTAATGTCTGTTGCTGATAAAAAGAAGCTGGATGGGATCGCTGCTGGAGCGAATAAGATCACTGTTGATACTTCATTATCAAGTACTTCTACTAATCCTGTACAAAATAAAATCATCAATTCTGCATTGTCTGGGAAGGCAGGTACTTCTGTTGCTACAACAGGCGCGAATGGTCTGATGTCTGCTGCGGACAAGAAAAAATTAAACGGAATCGCGAAGGGTGCGAACAAAACGGACGTAGATTCATCTTTATCTAGCGAATCTATTCGCCCTGTGCAAAACAGGGTGGTCAAATCCGAGCTGGATAACAAGTTAGATAAGTCAGGCGGTACTTTAACCGGCAATCTGACCGGGAAATACATCGCTGGCACGTGGTTACAAACTACGGAGGCAACTGACTTCGGCCGCACACCCGGCAAAATTGCCGTGCTGGATGAGTCTGGCTGGGTGTACTATCGAACGCCTGCAGAGATAAAATCTGATATTGGGGCAAATGGTTATTTGCCAACTGCTGGAGGTACGATGACCGGTGCAGTTACCACAAAGGGTATTAAGTTGACGTCCGGTACAGATTTTGGTTCAAGTTTACCATCAAGCCTGCAAAGTAACCAACTGTTTTTCCAAACGTTAGGGACTAATTATATTCTTGATAATGTATATCCGGTTGGTTCTATTTACATGTCGGTAAACAGCACTAATCCTAAAAATCTGTTCGGCGGTACTTGGGAGCAAATTCAAGGAAAGTTTCTATTTGGCATGAATAGTAATTATCCTGCTGGCTCTACTGGCGGTGAGATTACACACAAATTGACACAAGCTGAGATGCCAAAGCATAACCATATAATCTATACTCCAAATGCTGGCGGCCCGGATGTCGGAGCAGACATTGGTTTTCCGGAGGTAGGCAGCACAAACACATGGTGGGCAGCAGCATGTATGACAGGACAAACAGGTGATAACGAAGCGCACAACAATATGCCTCCGTACTTATCAGTTTATATCTGGAAGAGAACGAAATAATGAGGTGATTAAATGGCTTACCAAACAATATTAAGTGGGCAGCAATCAACGGCAGGATCACCTTATTGTATATATACAGTAGAGGTTGAGCCGTTTGGCAGAACTTCTTCCTCTATTTCTGTTAACGTTACAGTAACAGCACATTTGAAATCTTCACAGAGCTTTTTAGGATTAGCACACACACTTATAGGAACGCTGAATATCGCAGGCGCTGACATAGAAATTACAATAAAAGCTTCGAGTGAGTCTTGGACAGGTACCGCTAATCATACTTCTGCGGCATCTGGAACGATTAGCGGATTAGGTTCAACGGAAACTTCATTGCAAACATCATTCTCAGTTGTTAATACGTATGGCAATGCTGGTACAATGAGTACAGTAAGCTGTTCAAACCTATCTATACCTGGATATAGCAATCCTGTAAATACTATAAAAACGACTGCAATACCTAGCCTTTTAACAGGATATGATGGTGATAAGTTCTCATTTTCAACAACACCTTCTGGCGGGACAGGATACAACTACAGGTGGTACAAAGATGGCTCCGTCGTGAGTTCATCAAAAACATTTACAGGAACGTTATCGAATAGCAATTATGACGGATCGGTTATTTATTGTTTTGTATGGGATTCCACAGGAGGCAGCGTATATACTAACAAATGCCAAGTTAGAGTGGGAACTTCGGAAAGCAAAAAAACAGTTTCCACGCATCAAATAATTCCAGCAAGAGTCTATAATGGAAATAAGTTTTTATATGGAATTCCATTCGTTAAGAGCGGAAGCTCACTAATGTATTGTAACTGGACAATAAAAAAATAAATTATATTTAAAAATAAATTAAAATCACTATTGGAAATATGAATGTTATCCATGATGAATGAATTCGGATGTGGATTGACATGGCATATATTATAAAAATAATAAATTTATAGGAGGACAAGATTATGGAAATGTTAACTTTAATTATCTCTTTATCTATTATTATGTGGTACATCATTGATAGATTTAAGGAAATGTGGGAAGGAACCAAGTATGGTAAGTATATTACTATGTTTGTTTCTGCAGTATTCGCATTTGCCATTGCATTTGGTTTTGGTGTTGATATTATTTTGGCACTTGGTCTTGTGCAAGAAAGCTCTACGATTGGCACTGTGATTACTGCTCTTGCATTGATGTCTGGCAGCTCTGCTGTCTCCGAAATTATTGAAAGAGTTAAAGGCGGAAAGTAATATATTGAGGTGATTTAAATGGAAATTATTGAAGCGTTTGCGACACAAAATAAATGTTATAAGATTGGTTCAACATTTACTCCAAGTGGTTTGATGTTGCATAGCGTTGGATGTCCACAGCCTAGTGCTGCGGTGTTTGCTCGCAACTTCAACCAGTATCAGCCGGGTGGTCAATCAGTTTGCGTACACGCATTTATACAGGCAGATGGCTCTGTATATCAGACATTGCCTTGGTGGATGAGAGCATGGCACTGCGGTGGCGCTGCAAATAATACCCATATCGGCATCGAAATGACGGAACCTAGCTCTGGAATGAGCTATGCGGAAGCGGCTGAACAGATTGCTGGGACATATCACACAGCCGTGGAATTATTCGCACAGCTTTGCAACACTTATGGCCTTAACCCATTGGCGGACGGCGTGATTATTGGTCACGCAGAAGGTCATCGTAGAGGCGTGGCCAGTAACCATGCAGATCCAGAACTTCTGTGGAATACATATGGCATGGGTTACACTATGGACGGGTTTCGTCAGGATGTATATGAAGCCATGAACAAAAATAGTGGTAATGATGAAGAGGAGGAAGACGTAATGAGATACAATACTATTGATGATATTCCTAGCTGGGCAAGAGGCACTGTTAGTGAAATGATTGATGAAGGTTTCATTTCTGGCACTGGTGGAGGCAATCTTGATTTGTCTGCTGATATGATACGCATGCTGTATGTCATGAAGCATATGTTTGATGCATGCAATAAGCATTATGAGACAATCGAAGATATCCCATCTTGGGCGCGTGACACTGTGCAGCATTTAATCGACACTGGTGCAATTGCTGGCACTGGCAATGGCAAACTAGATATATCATACGATATGCTGCGCATGTTGGTTGTCTGTCAGAGAATGATTGATTCTAATCGTGGCACTGACAACAAGTAAAATTAATTTTATGAGCAAATAGCCTATGTGAAGTAGTTATATAGGCGAGGGAGTGTAGCAATACACTCCCTCATTTTTTATGGACAAAAAGGAGGGATAATATGAAAAAATTAAAAGGTGTTGATGTGAGCGAATGGCAAGGACAAATTGATTGGGATGCAGTAAAAAAGGATGAAATTGATTTTGCAATTCTTCGCTGTGGCTATGGAATGAACTTAGAAGAACAAGATGATATTTGGTTTAAAAGGAATGCTTTAGAATGCGAAAGAGTTGGTATGCCTTATGGTGTGTATCTGTACAGTTATGCAGATACAGTAGAAAAAGCTGCTTCGGAAGCAACACATGTACTTAGATTGATAAAAGGTCGTAAACTTGAATATCCCGTTTATTATGATTTAGAAGACGTTAATACTACTGGGAAATGTAGTCAAGATTTAATTCTTCAAATGTCTAAAAAATTTGTTGGCATTTTAGAAGACGCTGGTTATTGGGTTGGTATTTATGCCAATTTATATTGGAATGAGGCATATCTGACTGATTCTTGGTATGACACTAAGGCAAGATGGATTGCTCAATATAATTCTGAATGTCAGTATAACAAGGACTATGGAATTTGGCAGTATTCTAGTTCTGGAATTGTCAATGGTATTTCTGGATGCGTTGATATGAACATTTCTTATTTTGATTATCCTGCATTGATTAGAGAAGCTGGTAAAAATGGATTGACTTTTTCGCCAAGTCAAACAGAAACAGTTTATACTGTAAAATCTGGTGACACTCTTTCTGACATTGCCACAAAATATGGCATTACATATCAACAACTTGCTTCCTACAATGGAATTTCTGATCCTAATGTTATTTATATAGGACAAAAGATTCTTGTTCCAAATACTGAATCAGTTGTTGCTTCAGGTAAAACATTAGATGAAATTGTATTGGAGGTATATCGAGGCGAATGGGGAAATGGTTTAGAACGTCAAGCACGCCTTGAAGCAGCGGGATATGACTATCAAATAGTACAAAACAGAGTAGATGCTCTATACAGTTAATAACAAAAAATTGTATATCGTAGTTTAAAGGAGAAGCCACATGGTTTCTTCTTTTTATATTTAAAATTAGTGTAAATATGAATCTCTCGGAAAGGAGGAATTGTTATGCGTGTCATAAGTTTTGATCAAAGCACACGTCGTTCTGGTTATGCCATATTTGAAAACGGTCAATATATAGAATCTGGCGTTGTTGATATGAACAAGAGCAAATTAGAAACAGATAAAAGATCTTTTGAAATGGCGAAAGAACTTTGGAAGGTTATTAAAAAGTATAAGCCAGAGAAACTTGTTCTAGAAAATGTGCAACAACAATCGAACCCAGCGACTATGATAATTTTGGCAAGATTGGCTGGTATGATAATTGGTTATGCGGAAGCTCATAATGTCAATGTGCATATTTTGTTGCCAAGCCAATGGCGCAAAGCATTAGGATATTCTCAGGGGGCGAAAGTAAAACGCCAAGAGCTTAAGCAACAGAGTATTGATTATGTAAAAGAAAATTTTGGTCTTGATTTATCAGAAGATGAATGTGAAGCAATTTGCATAGGAGTTGCGGCGCATAAAATTTATAATTTCGCCAACGAAGAAGTTTGGGGCGAAGATTAAATATGAAAATTAATAACAAATTATTATTTAATATATAAAAATTTTTAAATTATGGAGGAAAAGGTTATGAAGGTTAATGAGTTTGTAGAAAAGTTTAAGAAGAATAAGATGCTAGATATAAAAAAAGAACTTGAAGTAAAAGAATATATTGGCATTGCAGCAAAAGAAGAATTGGCAAGAGTTGTTTTAGACAATTGTACTACGGAGACAAATAATGAAATCCATATTAATTCTTTAGAGAGATATCTTTTATTTATTATATCTGTTATTAGTATGCATACGAATTTAGATTTTTCTGATGAAGATAATGAAGATGATAGTGCATTAGACGATTATGATTCATTATGTGAAAATGGCTTAATTGATAAAATTATAGGAACATTTAAAGAAGATTATGACGCATGTGAGATAGTTTTAAATATGATGACAACTGACAGATTACAATCTGGCATGACAATTGAAAAGAAAATTTATAGCTTTTTGGATAATGTTAGTGAGATGTTTCAACATGCTACTGATTCCTTATTAGATATTGTAAAAATTAATGCGAATGGAGAAACAGGGATTGATACAGATAAGCTATTAGATATTTATAATGAGATAGTAAAAAAAGAAGAATAAATAAACAATGGGGGATGCTTTATGAGTTCTAAAACTAATATAATGATTGATACTATGCTTGCAGAAATAGAGACAAAAGTTAAAGCAGACCTAGTAGATATTAGCAAGCAAATTACACAAGATTTTAAAGCGCAAGCGCGTAATGTTGTAACAGCATATTACTTAAATTATAACCCGTTAATGTATGAAAGAACATATAATTTGAGTTCTGGAGTAATAAATGACGACATATCATTCTCTGTATTGAATGGAAGTGGCTATGGTGGTGGTGTGCAATTTAGTCCAATGAAGATGAATGATTATGTTAGTGGTGGAAACAAGAATGCGGTTGTTAATAATTTTATGTCGGGAATCCATGGTAGTGAAAAGGTTCAGGTTGATGACATTTCTCCAATGAATGCAATGGAAGAATTTCAAAACAATTATAAAGAAATATTGAACGGATATTTTATTAGCCGTGGGTATAAAGTCAATTAATAAATAAGGAGGTGAAATTATGCCAAAAGCGAAAAATTTTAATGCTTTTACATATGGCGTTGGTCTTGAACTTAATGCTTCGTCATTTAAATCTGTAAAAGATACATTAAAAAGTGATTTAGACAGTCTAAGTAAAATGGTTAAAGCATATAATAAAATGCTTGAAATTAATCCAAACATAGACTTATCTGAAGTAATAAAAGAATTTAAAGACATGCAGACTGTAATATTTCAAATTAAGGGGTCTTCCAACCCATTTAGTGAATTTGTAGATAAGGGATTGCTTAATCGCATTTCTACACTTGAAACAAGCATGGAACAAATGACTAGCATGTCTGAGAAGTTTAGTGAGCAATTATCTGCTTTGATGGAATCGGTTTCTTCTGATATTAAAGGTGTGGGAGAATTTAAATTTCCCAAAACGTTTGGGCAACTTTTTGATGATGCGGAAGTTGCAAAAAAAGAGAAGGAAATTGATACATTAAAAAATAAGATTATCCAATTAAAGCAAGAACTAGACAATTTAGGAGCATTAGATAGTGGTATTTTTGATGTTTTTTCTGCAGATACGACGGGGGAAAACAAAAAAACGTTTGATGAAATTAATCAAATGTTAAATGATTTTGATCAATTATATAAAAAAATTCAAAGTTTCGATTTTTCTAAAGGAAATATATTAGATATTAAACCATTAGTAAGGCAGGCCGCAGAGCTTGGCACAAAGATTCAAAATGCATTTTCAGATTATGATTTTTATGATGCATTTGATGAAAAATTCGGTGACAATATTATATTAAGTTTTCAAAATAATTTCAAACAGGTTCAAACTTGTGTACAACAAGAGTATCAAGCATTAGAGAATTTAATTCAGCAAGAAGAAGAGAAATTGGCGTCGTTGCGAACAGAGAAAAGTTCGTCACAAGGTAAAACTTCTGTTGCACAGACAATTGCCAATATTGGCAAATCTAATACAGAAACTTCTGGCTTAACATATACAGTTAATGTTATCCCTAAAGCTAATGCATCCGAATGGGCATCTATTATTAATAGGACTATTGCATCTGTGCAAGATAAATTAGATCCTATTTATTTAAAACCTACTTTTTCTAAAAATTCTAAGAGTATGGAAAAAGATGTGTCTGGCAACCTTGCGCAGCTAAGTAATACTGTTAAAGTTAATTTTAGTATTGTTGACAATTTAGATCAGAGTTGGGATGACGTTATTGACAATATAAAATCAAAGATTGATAATGCCAATCGCCAACTTTCACAAAAAGCAAAAATAAAAGTAGCATTCGCTAAAGACGAAAATTTTCAAGAAGATTTCAAAAATAGTGTATATAAGGTTGTTAATAGTATTAAAGACATTAAGGCTTCTATTTATATTACTAATGGAAAGAAGTTTTTGAAAGACATTGAAGGCATTCGTACAAGTGCGGAAAGCAAATTGAAAGATATCGGAGCAAATTTGGCCCCAATTGGATTAAATTTCGAAGTCAAGAATAGAGACGAGATTCTTTCCAATATGGATTCATTGAGGGCAGAAATTGAGGGAAAGGTTCAGAATATTGGTGCAACAATAGCGGACTTGCCTAAAATGATGCTGCAGGCAATGATGTATGGTGCTGCAGGTAGTGCAATGGGAAGTGCTGCCGCTCAAAATGTTGTTCCAAATACAAGTGGAAATATATCTGCAAGTTCTCAATCTGCAAATCAGCAAGCGGCTTCTGTAGGTAAAATGTCCGAAAGAGCAAAGGAAGCAGCTAAAAATATTGAAAAACTTCAAGCGCAAATTGATTTATTAAATAATAAAGGGTTTAAAGCTGATAAGTTTGTAGAGTTAGGAGATTTTGATAATAAAATTCAACCAATTAAAAAATCTCAAAAAGCTTTGAAAGAAATGCTTGACGAATATAAGCTGTTGGAGCATAGGCTATCTGGTAGTGATACAGATATTGCTGCTAGATATACAACAGAATTTGGGGCTAAAGCGTTTGATGAATATAAAAAAGATTATCAAAGGAAAATTGAACTGGAACAGCAATTAGGCAATGTTGTTCAAAATCAAATTAAATATCTTGAAAAGAAGAAACAATTAAATCAAGAAATTATAAACCAATCACAAACAAATAATAATGGTAAAAACTCTGTAGAAGAACAAACTGCATCGTTAGACAGCATGTCCAAACGGGCTAAGCAGGCAGCCGAAAATCTTACAAAGATTAATGAGCAGCTTGCTTCTTTAAAAGCAAATGGAATTGATTCTTCTTATTTTTCTAAATTAGGTAATTTTGATGAAAATTTTAAACATATTAAAGGTTCTAATCAAGAAGTTAGAGCATTATTAAAAGAATATTCAGAATTACAATCTAAACTTTCTGGAACAACCTCGGAGGCTTATAGTAGATATTTAGCAAAGTATGGTAAATCAAATGCGAATATAGCTATAAATGAAGATATTGCAAGACAAAAAGAATTAGAATCTCAGCTTTCTCAAATATTACAAAATCAAATTGGTTATTTAGAACATAAAGCAGAATTATCACAAGAAATTTTAAACAAAGCACAAAAAACTGTAGATGTGGAAGAAAATGCGCAAAACGGTCAAAGTGTTGGAAATGAGAAGGAGCCTAGGGCTTCTGCACAAGGCCATCCTACTACGCAAGGTGCCACATCTTTTATTGCAAAAATTGATAATGCGTCTTTGAGCGATCTGGCAAAAGATAGCACATTAAGAGATATTAGTGGAAAACTTGATGCAATTGTTGGACAATTAAAGACCGGAATAAAAATCAATGGGAAATATGAAGCATCAAGTAGTTCAGATTCTGATACAACTGGCAAAAAAGAATCTAGCACAGCACAAGAAAAGCAAAAAGCGGAAGCAGCTTCTGCTTCTAGTAAGAAAGAAAGTGCGCAAGCTGCAAAACAGCAACTTGAAGTAGAACAAGAAATTACTAAAGAAGTTGTAACAAGGACTGCATTAGAACAAAAAGAGAATAATAACAAACAGGAACGAAACAATGATGATTATTCGTCTTATGATGATGATTTTTATGAGCAATTTCAAAAATGGGCTCAAGAGAGAGCGGAACTTGAAGGCTATACGGTAGCAAAAGTTAAAGGGATTCTTAATAAAAATAATGATCTTGTTGGCGCGTCAATTGGATTTACTAAAAATGGTTCTCAAGAAGGCGTAGTTGAAACCTTTAAATTAATTGAAGATAAAGAAAGTGGCCTTAAAGAATTTGTTAGAACTAGCACAGAAGTTACGTCTAATGTGCAACAATATCAAAAAGCATTAGATGCAGCTTATGTAAAACAGACTGCACTTGCTACATCGTATACAAATCAAATTAGTAGTTTGAAATCTGCATTAGATCCGAATGCAAAAAATACTCTTTTTGGGACAGAATATGAAGATGAAGTAAATCAAAAAGTTGAAGAGATTTCAGGTTTGGTACAAGCACTACACCAAATTGATGAGAATGGAAACATAAAAATATTTGATGCGCAAGCGTTGAGTGATCAAAAAGCAGCGATTGAATTATTACTTTCTGATTTAAAAGCATATATTAAAGAAAGTCAAAATGCTATTGGTGCAAATAATTTCAATCAAAAAACAGATGAAACAGCTTATTCTGCCAAACTAAAAGAGCTAGAGAAAACCGTTAAAAAAATTAAATTATTACAAGCTCAAGCTGAAGGCAAAATTAATACTGGTGAGAATACACAGGCTGAAGCACAAAAAAAATTAGCAGCAGAAAAAGAAAATTATGAAATTATCAAAAATGAATTAGCAGCCTTTACGCAGGTCTATGATGCTGAAAAAGTTGCGAAGGCAGAAGCGGAAGCACGTGCAGAAGCAGAGCAAAAAGTAGCAGACATAATCGCAAAACAAAAAGATGCTGTACTTGCTGCAAAGGAAAATAGAATTAATTCCACAGTAAATAAAGCACAAAGCAATTATGATTTAATGCTTCATCAATCTGATTCTGCTCCTATGTCTGATTCTTCATTAAGTAAATTAAAAGAATATAAGACTTTGTTAGATGAACTGAAACGACAACAAGAATCATTTAACAATGATTCGTCTTTATTTGATGATGAAAAAGCAATTAATAATTTTAATAAATTATCCTTAAAATTGAAAGATGTTAAAAAAGAATATGATGCGCTTCTGTCTGCATCTATAAAATTCATGAGCAAAATAGAAAATGCTTCAGATTTGAAAACGCTTGATTCTTCTTTTAACGCGAAAGATGTGTCACAATTAAAAGATGCGATGCAAGAATTTGCAAATTCTACAAGTAATGGGGAAGCGACGTTAATAAGTTTTAATGCTGCAGAAAAAACGGCAACATATCAGATTAAGGATACAAAAGGGCAACTACAAGAATTACATATAGAATATGACAAAGGTACTAATTCTCTTGGGAGATATATTGGCGCTGTAAAAGAAGCACAGTCTGGTTTTCAAAAATTTGTTGGGGGACTTAAAGGCAAATTTAAAGGTGTGCTACAATATGCAATGAGTTTTGGTAGTTTTTATCAAACGCTTAGCGTAATTAAAAAGGGCATTATATATGTTAAAGAGATTGACACTGCTCTAACTGAATTGAAAAAAGTTACAGACGAAACTGATGAAACTTATTCAAGATTTTTAAAAACGATGTCTCAAACTGGTGCTGAAGTAGGAGCCACAGTATCAAATTTAACAAATATGGCTGCAAACTGGGCGCGTTTAGGATACACAATAGAACAAGCAGGTGATTTGGCAAGAAGTACTGCTGTTCTATTAAATGTATCTGAATTTAATGATGCGGAATCAGCATCTGAAGCTTTAATTAGTACTATTCAAGCATATGGATATGCGGCAGAAGATAGTATGCATGTTGTTGATGTATTAAATGAAATTGGCAATAACTTTGCTGTGTCTAGTGATGGTCTGGCAACGGCGTTACAAGATTCAGCTAGTGCATTGATGTCCGCAGGAAATGACCTTGAGAAGTCAGTTGCAATGGTCGCTGCAGCAAACAAAGTTCTTCAAGACCCAAACCAAGTTGGTAGTGCGTTGCGTACAATTTCACTTCGTATTCGTGGCACGAGCACTAAGGTTCTTGAAGAAATGGGCGAGGAAACTGATGGCGTTGTCGAAAGCGTTAGCAAACTCCAAGCTAAAGTAAAAGGATTAAGCGGCGTAGACATTTTAACGGACACTGGTGATTATAAAGACACCTATACAATCATTAAAGAAATTGCAGAAGTATGGGAACAGATGAGTGATATTGATCAAGCGGCATTGCTTGAATTACTTGCTGGTAAAAACCGTTCAAATGCAATGGCAGCAATGTTAACTAATCTTGATGACCTTGAAGGCGCATATGAAGATGCAATGAAGGCACAAGGCTCTGCAGAAGCAGAAAACGAGAAATATTTAAACAGCATTCAAGGTAAAGTCGATTTGTTTAATAATGCTGTTCAAACCATGTGGATGAATTTTATAAGTTCTAATGCCATAAAATTTGTTGTCGATCTTGGTACTAAATTTGCTCAACTTATAGATAAAGTTGGGGTGATTAAAAGTGCTCTTATTGCTCTTGCAGCAATAAAAATTTTACCACAGCTTACAAAAGGATTTGGCTTAACAAATCTTGTATCTGATATTTTTAATTTAACTAATGGCCTTAAAGATTTTGTTATTGGACAAAACGCGGCTAATGCGGCAACATTATCTACTGCAATAACGACTAGTCTTGCAGAATCTTCTCTAGTAAAACTTGCCATACAACTTGGAATTACAACTGCAGAAGAAGTTGCATCAGCAAGTGCGACGACATTACTTGGATTTGGGTTTAAAGCATTGGCCGCAAGCATATGGGAAGCAGTAGCTGCCGCTATTGCATTTCTTACTACAAATCCTGTCGGCTGGGCTATTTTAGCTATCACAGCAATTGCTGGGTTGACTGCGGTCATTTGTGCTTTAACCACATCTCATAAAGATTATGTAGAACAACTTAAAGATACAAGTGCGGAAATTAAAACACTTCAATCTAATATAGAATCCCTAAATTCCGAATTAAATACTACAAAAAGTCGTATAGAAGAACTTGAGTCGAAAGGGCCACTAACTCTTACCGAACAAGAAGAGCTTAATAAATTAAAAGAACAAAATGCAGAACTTGAACGACAAATTCAATTAGAAGAAGCAAGAGAAGAACGTGCCAGAAACAAGCAAGCTAAAGCAGCTAAAGGCGCATTTGAAACAGACGATGATTTTAAACCAGTAGATTATGGCATAAAGGTCGGGAATAAATTCGATGAAAAGTTGGGCTCAGTAGAAAAAGCAAAAGACAAATTAAATCAAGCAGAAGTCGCTTTACAAGATGCTATAAATTCCGGGATGAATACAGAAAGCAACAAATTTAAAAGATTAGAGAAGAATTTAGAGTCGGCACAAGAAGATTACGCAGATGCCCAATCTGATTGGGATGAATTCATGAAGGGCAAAGAAGAAGAATATGGCGACTTAGAGTGGTTCGATGGTGATAATTTAACAGAAGCACAAAAAACAGTAAATGAAATAATTAGCACCATGCAAAACTATAGCGATAGAGCGGAAATTATGTTTGGTTCTGCTGGAGCAAAAGAATCTGCACTTAATCGTCTATTCGGAGAGCGTGGATCTGAAGCTGGAAAGGCGTTTCAAGAAGCGTTCAACGCAAAAATTGAATCTGGAGAAATTAAAGTTGATGTTGATAAATTTGGAGATTATTCTACTGCTATTGATAATGCTACAGATAGTGTTAAAGGTTTGATTTCTGAAAATCCACAACTTAAGGTACAATTAGATTCTCTTGGAATTAGTGCAGAAGATGTTGCGAGATATTTCTTAAATATTAGTGCCGCCATGCAACAAACGAACGAAACAGCGTCTGTTACAATCACTGATATAGCAACTCTTACTTCTGCTTATGATTCATATGCTTCAGCTTTACAAATAGTGAATGATGCTATTTTTGATGGGCAGGCAATATCTGATGATTATTATGATTCCTTAAAAGAATATTTAGGGGATGTTACGGTTGGTGAAGAAAGCTTTAGTGATGCTATTGATACAACAAATGGAAAAGTTGTTAAAAATACACGTCTATTAAGGGCATTAATTGCGCAAAAGAAAAAGGAACAAAAAGCAACAGTAAGCGCGGCAAAAGCGCAAAGCCAATTACAATATACAAAAGTTGTTAAACAATTACAACAAGCTGTTAAGGCTATGTATTTGGATTATCAAGCATACGGATATGTTACAAAAGCGACTTACGACAATATCAGCGCTATGCGCGACCAAGTACAAGCAATTAAAAATGCAATTAAAGAATATGCCATTCTAGAACTAAAGTTGTCGGATGTTACAAACGCATATGATGAATTTGAAGATGCAAAAAATAGAGACGCAGAACTGGCATACGGAGACTCGATGATAGAAATGCTTAAAGCCATCAGCGATGGGTTTTTAAGTGGAAAAGTCGGTTCTGAGGAATTTAAAGCTGCGTGTAAAGCATTGGTGCCAGATAGCGTTATTGCTAATTGTACAACGTTTGAAGAGCGTC
>ENA-ORNY01000010-ORNY01000010.1-human-gut-metagenome-genome-assembly--contig:-NODE-10-length-167130-cov-26.633751_pt1 | contig 167130 bp, 147 predicted proteins | sample MGYA00242122_ERZ509036 | MGnify/ENA primary metagenome ERZ509036 (study PRJEB26280, sample SAMEA2338696) | human gut metagenome | biome: human gut; feature: human-associated habitat; material... | reverse complement strand
CTTTTTACGGTTTTACCTCAACTATTGACATAGAGCCTTTTCTTTTTACGGTTTTACCTCAACTATTGACATAGAGCCTTTTCTTTTTACGGTTTTACCTCAACTATTGACATAGAGCCTTTTCTTTTTACGGTTTTGCCCAAGCTCTTGATACAGAGCCTAATTATACTAAACTAATTTTCACTGTGTTTCGGTAGAATGGTTTGAAAGGTCGTTGTCGGATATTTTGTAGCACAAAATCATAAGGCTGTCACTCATATGCACATTCTGCACAACGACATCGTCATATGCAACAGACAAATCATAGTGAGAAAAGTTCCAGTAGCATTTTATGCCACAGCTGTACAGCCGCTTTGACACCTCTCCTACCGCCGCCTTTGGTATGCACAGTATAGCAACCTTTGGGGAATGCTCGCCGCAGAATTCCTCAATATCGTCAGTGCTTTGCACCTTTATTCCACGAATTTCCTCACCGATTATAGATGGGTTCTTGTCGAATATTCCTATTAAGTCAAAGCCACGCTCTTCAAAAGACATATGTGCGGCAACAGCTCTGCCTAAGTTGCCTACGCCCACCAGCACAGCCTTGTATTTGTTGTTTAAGCCAAGAATCTGCTTTATTTCGTTGTAAAGCAGCTTAACATTGTAGCCAAAGCCCTGCTGACCAAAGCCGCCAAAGCAGTTAAAGTCCTGCCTTACCTGTGAAGCTGTGGTACGCATTTTTTGTGCCAGCTCCTTAGAGGATATTCTGTCTATCCCCTGAGCCTTAAGCTCTCCTAAAAATCGGTAATAACGAGGCAGTCGCTTTATTACCGAGGAGGATATATTTTCTTTCCTTGCCATCTATAAATCACCATTTCCGAAAATACATATTATAACAATGCATACAAGCTACATATTATCCCGTAGCTTGTATTGGTATGTGAATTTTTTAACAAACATTATTCTATAAAAGGGCTGCCGGTCTACTACCGTAAACAGCAACCCTATTATACTTCAACAGTCTGAAAATCGCAATAGCTTTTAAGCCATTAGCTTTTCCAGTCTTTTATTAATTTCAACAAGGAAGGTTTCTGTGTCTACCTTCTGCTTGTTTGGCAGTGTAGAAAGCAGCTCAAGGTCGCCTGTCATAACGCCGTCTTCAATAGTTGAAATAGTAGCCTTTTCAAGGTTATCGGCAAACCTGCAAAGCTCAGGGTTATTGTCAAGCTCTCCTCTTTTTCTTAAAGCACCGCTCCAAGCAAACAATGTAGCAACACTGTTGGTAGAGGTTTTTTCGCCCTTTAGGTGCTTGTAGTAGTGGCGCTGTACTGTACCGTGTGCAGCCTCGTACTCATATACACCGTCCGGAGATACAAGAACAGATGTCATCATTGCCAAGCTGCCAAATGCAGTTGCAATCATATCTGACATAACATCGCCGTCATAGTTCTTGCAAGCCCAAATGTAGCCACCCTCACTGCGGATAACTCTTGCTACTGCATCGTCAATTAGTGTATAGAAATACTCTATACCTGCGTCAGCAAACTTTTGCTTGTACTCGTTTTCAAAAATTTCATTGAAAATATCCTTAAAGCGGTGGTCATAGGTTTTGCTAATAGTATCCTTTGTAGCAAACCAAATATCCTGATTTAGGTCAAGTGCGTAGTTAAAGCAGGAGCGGGCAAAGCTGCCAATGCTCTTGTCTAGGTTGTGCATACCCTGAATAACGCCGTCTGTATCAAAATTATGAATCAGTGATCTTTCCTCTGTGCCGTCAGGCTTTGTTACACAAAGCTCTGCCTTTGAGCCGGCACTAACAGACATTTCTGTGTTCTTGTATACATCGCCGTAAGCGTGACGGGCAATGCAAATCGGCTTTTTCCATGTAGGAATAAACGGTGTAATACCCTTTACAATAATAGGGCTTCTGAATACTGTACCGTCCAGCATAGCTCTGATAGTACCGTTTGGTGACTTCCACATTTCTTTTAGGTTATACTCTGTCATACGGGCAGCGTTAGGTGTAATAGTTGCACACTTTACAGCAACACCGTATTTCTTTGTAGCTATAGCACTGTCAATAGTTACCTGATCGTTAGTTTCGTTTCTGTGCTCAAGACCTAGGTCATAGTAGTCAGCCTTTAGATTTACATATGGATAGATAAGAATATCCTTAATCATCTTCCATATAATTCTTGTCATCTCGTCGCCGTCCATCTCAACAAGCGGAGTGGTCATTTCAATTTTAGCCATTTTAATTGCCCCTTTGCTCAAGTATATTTTTTATTACATAATATTACCCGTTTAAATAAATAAACGGGTAATTGCATTTTATCAAGAGTGTTCTCTTGTGTAGTTCAGCAAACCACCTGCAAGGATAATATCCTTTGTACGCTGCGAAAGCTCGCACTTTGCCACGATAGTTTTGCCGTTTGTTTTATTTTCAATAACTACATCCTTGCCCTCAACAATGCACTTCTTTACATCAGGAAGTACAAGCTGATCATTTAGGCTGATGCTGTCATAATCTGCCTCGTTTACAAAGGTAAGAGGAATAATACCTGCGTTAATCAGGTTTGCACGGTGAATTCTTGCAAAGCTCTTAACAAGCACTGCCTTTACGCCCAAATACAAAGGTGCAAGTGCGGCGTGCTCTCTTGAAGAGCCCTGACCGTAGTTTTCGCCGCCAACAATAATGCTCTTGCCCATCTGCTTAGCTCTTGCAGGGAATTCCTTGTCACATACTGTAAAGCAATGCTCGGAAATAGCCGGAATATTTGAACGCAGCGGCAAAATCTTTGCACCGGCAGGCATAATGTGGTCGGTAGTAATATTATCTTCAACCTTTAGTGAGCACTGTGCCTCGATAGTGTCCTCCAAAGGATATGTAGCAGGATATGGTTTAATGTTTGGTCCTCTAAGCACCTCTACGCTGTCCATTTCAGCCTCAGGAACAGGTGCTGCAACCATATTGTCATTTACCAAGAATTTCTCAGGCAGCTCAATCTTTACCTCGTCGCCCAATGTTCTAGGGTCACAGAATACGCCTGCCAAGGCAGAAGCTGCTGCGGTTTCCGGTGATACAAGGTATATCTGACCGTCAGCTGTACCGGAACGACCCTTAAAGTTTCTGTTAAAGGTTCTTAGAGAAATACCCTTAGAGTTAGGTGACTGTCCCATACCAATACAAGGGCCGCAGGCACACTCAAGAATTCTTGCACCGGCCGCAATCAGGTCGCCAAGTGCACCGTTAAGAGCAAGCATATTATAAACCTGCTTTGAGCCCGGTGCTATAGCAAGAGAAACATTCTCTGCAACGGTTTTGCCCTTTAGTATAGCCGCAACTCTCATAAGGTCAAGATATGATGAGTTTGTACATGAGCCTATACATACCTGGTCAACAACCTGTGGACCAATCTCCTCGATAGTTTTGATATTATCAGGGCTGTGCGGACATGCTGCCATAGGAACAAGTGCTGAAAGGTTAATGTCTATAACCTCGTCGTAAACAGCGTCAGCATCTGCTGAAAGCTCGCTCCAGTCTTCCTCTCTGCCCTGTGCCTTTAGGAACTCTCTTGTAACCTCGTCTGACGGGAATATTGATGTAGTGGCACCCAGCTCTGCACCCATATTTGTAATTGTAGCACGCTCAGGCACAGTAAGAGTTTTTACACCCTCACCGCCGTACTCTACTATTTTTCCTACGCCGCCCTTAACAGACATAATCTTTAGTACCTCAAGAATAACATCCTTTGCAGATACCCAAGGCTGCAGCTTGCCTGAAAGATTAATTCTAACCATTTTAGGCATTGTTATGTAGTATGCGCCGCCGCCCATAGCAACAGCAACATCAAGTCCGCCTGCACCTATAGCAAGCATACCGATACCGCCGCCTGTAGGTGTGTGGCTGTCAGAACCGATTAATGTTTTGCCCGGAATACCAAATCTCTCAAGGTGTACCTGATGGCAGATACCGTTACCCGGACGAGAGAAATAAATACCGTGCTTTCTGCATACAGTTTGAATAAAGCGGTGGTCGTCCGCATTTTCAAAGCCTGTCTGCAATGTATTGTGGTCTATATAAGCAACACTTTTTTCAGTTTTTACTCTAGGTACGCCTATAGCCTCAAACTCCAGATAAGCCATTGTACCTGTAGCGTCCTGTGTAAGTGTTTGGTCTATTTTCAGTCCAATATCGCTGCCTACGGTCATTTCACCGCTAAGCAGGTGATTTTTGATTATCTTTTGTGCTATTGTATAACCCATGACAATCGTCCTCCTTTGTTTTATTCGTAAATAACATTATTTACTGCAGCACCCAAGGGTGCCAATACATAATGCCCCAGAATGTTAGAAAATATAACATATATATTATTACCTAAATTGCATGAATTGTCAATGTGCATATGCACAAAATATGCCTTTTAGTCACAATTCAATAAATATATAAAAATAAATACCTATTTTAAAGCCCCGTAAACAGTCATTGTACAGCTGTAAGGCATTATAATGTTTTAACAAATTCCTTAAGGTAGGCTTTAAAATCCTCTCCAAGCTCTTTGTTTTGTACACCAACCTCAACCTGTGCCTTTAAAATGCCCAGCTTGTTGCCCATATCATAGCGTACGCCTGTAAAGTCAACGGCTGTCATACCTACTGTTCTTGCCAAAACCTTCATAGCATCTGTAAGCTGAATCTCTCCGCCTACACCCGGCTTGACTGTTTCCAAAATGGAAAATATTTCAGGCGGCAAAACACATCGGCCCAAAATTGAGTAGTATGACAAAACCTCTGCCTCTGTTGCCGGCTTTTCAACCATATCCGTACAGCTGAACACATTGCCCTCAAGCCTGTCCACCTTTAGTGAGCCGTACTTGTGAATTTCCGACTTTGGCACCTCTTTTACGCCAAGAACACCCTTGCCGTACTTTTCGTATACTCTTATAAGCTGAGCAACGGCAGGGTCTTCGCCTACTATAACATCATCGCCAAACAAAACGGCAAACGGCTCGTCGCCTACAAAGCTCTTTGCACAGCTAATGGCGTGTCCCAAGCCCTTTGTTTCCTTTTGACGGACATATGTAATATTTGCGAGCTTAGGAATAGCCGTTACAGTATCGTAAAATTCATTTTTACCGCCCTTTAGCAGCGCTTGCTCAAGCTCCGGCGAATAGTCAAAATGGTCTTCTATAATACCCTTACCCCTGTTGGTAATAATTAAAATTTCCTCTATACCTGAGTTTACAGCCTCTTCAACTATATACTGTATAGCCGGCTTGTCAACTATAGGGAACATTTCCTTTGGCATTGATTTGGTAGCAGGCAAAACTCTTGTGCCCATACCGGCGGCAGGAATAACCGCTTTGCGAATTTTTTTCATAAATTTACCTCACTTAATTATCAGTTTAACATTCATTTTCCTATAAATTAAATTACATTAAAGCATACCCATCATAAGGTTTGGCAGCAGCGTCAGCACAAAGGCACCGGCAAGAAGCACATAGCCGAGCACACGGTCAACTCCGCCCTTTCTGTCAAGCTCCTTGTTAACCTCAAAGCTGTTGGTACACTGAGCTTTTGTTTTACGCACTTTTTTTACAACATTTTTGTAATAGCACCTGTTGCCGATAAAGCCGCTTATAATCATTACAATGTACTGCAAAGCCCTAAAAAACAGCGGAGATACATATAGCAGCGCCTGGTCAAGGGGCAGTGAACTAATATGATTATACAGGTCTGTTTGGTCTGCAATGCTGTTTGTCTGTGTAAACTGTACAAGGGCCATATAACCAATGTCATACCCTACCATACACACAGCTAAAATCAAGGTTAATAAAATACCTATACCATATTGCTTTCTGTACAGAAACCAACCGCCCGAAAACAGAAACGCAGCAAAGTTAAAGCGGCTTCTGTTACGGTCATGAATATTTTTAAACACAAAGCTATACAGCAATGTATTGGTTTTTACATATGCCTTTGCCTCTTTCAGCTTAACATTGTCGGCAATCTCATCTTCGTCATAGGCTGTATCAAAGCCCTGGGCAAACGGAATACCGGTAAAAGGCATTTGTCCGCCTTCGTTTTCACCTTTTTTGCTGTCTGTCTTTTCATCGACCGAGTTGCTTAACGGAGCGGCACAATGCTCACAGAAAAAAGCCTCGCTGCTGTTTTTTGCACCGCAGTTGCTGCACACTATATAATCTTGTCCGTTATCGGCATTATCTGTGTTTGCCTCATCCCTTGGATTCCACTCATAAGTCTTTGAGTGCTTATCGTAATTAACGCACCTGTTTTCTTTTTCATAGCATTCCCTATGCTGCGGTGTACCACAAACAGGACATACAACAATATCATCATCCTTGTTAAAAGCCTTGTGACAGCCGGGACATTTTTGATTGTAATAATTCATAATTTCCTTTCAAGCATCCAATTGTGCTTAATTAATTTTTTATTCATTTCAGTTACTGCAATTTTAACAGAAAACGCCCAAAACTGCAACATATATTTTGGTTTTGTAAAATTATCACAGTATTGTCGGGAATATATTAAATATAAACTGCAATATATGATATTTTACCGCCTTTATTGACGGCTATTGTTAATTGAATATTAATTTTGAGCATATAAAAAGGCAGGCAAAACGCCTGCCGAATTCAGCTGCTGTATAACACCCTTACGCACACTGCGTCTTCATACCGCAGTGCAATAACCCCTCCACGAATTTCGTATGCACGCAGACTGCCAAGCGGGCTTTTTTGAACAGGCTCTACAACAGTACCCTGTGTTAAACCCAAATCCAGCAGCCGCCGTCGCTGTTTCCCAACGGACAGCAGGCAATCAACCACACATTTTTTTCCGATAGGAACCCGATTTAAAGTGCTTGCTTCTTTATTCACCTTTAATCATCACCAATCTGTGAAATAATCCATTATTCTTATTATCATTATTTACAGATTATGCAAATTTGACCGGTTAGTTACTAAACCGGTCATTTTTGAAATTTATTACATTGGTAAAATACCTTTGAATATCCTCACGGCAGGTAATTTGGAGATTGCTTTCTATTACCTTTTCCTGAACCGCAAGAGGCAGAGAGTAAAAATACTCCTTAGCCTCTCTGTCAAGACCATTAATATTTGCCATATAATCACCTCTTGAGTATTATATGCAGCTACGGCAATGCTATTCAAAGGCTAACCTTCTTTTTCTTTTAAATAATCCAAATACATCTTCTTCATCATTTTTAAGCTTCTTTGCCGTATAGACACAGTATCACCGTTAGTAAGAGTAAACTCCTTATCCGCCCTTAGTATATAGTCCATATTAACCAAAAAGCTTTGGTGACACCTTAAAAAGCATCTGTCATTAAGCTCCTGCTCTATTTCGCTAAGGCGTTTGTACACAGTATACTCCTCGTTCTTGCTTGTATGTACAATGCACTTTGAATTATTGCTTTCAACATATGTAATATTTTTGCGAGGAATACGAACAATGCCGCCACGGACGCTTATATTGTACGATTTAAAATCAACCGTAATATTTTTTACTATTCTGTCCATAACGCCGCAAAGCTTTTCGTAGCTGTGCGGCTTCAGCAAATAGCCGCTGGCCTCTACATCGTAGCTGTCTATGGCAAAGTCTGCACTTGCCGTTAAAAAGACTATACTTCCGCAGTAGTTATTCTGCCTCAGCTTTCTTGCAACCTCTATGCCCATTTCTCCGTTTTCTAAATAAATATCCAAAAATATAATATCCGGCAGAGCACCGTCCTGAATATCGTATATTAGGTTTGAGCCGTTTTCATATATGTTAATTCTGTATTCAATACCCTTTTCGCTAAAATAATTACTCAGAAAGTCAGCTATAATATCTCTGTCAAGTGAGCTATCGTCACAAATACCTATAAACATATCCCCTGCTTCTCCTTACATTACACTAACAACAAAATTACAAATAATAACCGTAGATAAATGGCAAAATTCTCTACAGGTACATTATACCATAAAATTTGCAAATCATAGCTCGATTTTTGTCGAAAAATGCAGACAAATATAATTTTATAATATTATACAAATTTCGTGTGTCATTTTCATTTAAAAAGCCGTCAATTTCAAAACATTTAACAAAATTTTGACTATTCAATTATAATAAACATATAGTAAAAAACGCATCAAGGAAATGACAGTTTGTTTTTTACGGAGGAACAGATGGTTACATACAGGGTTATTTGTGAAAAAATTATAAACAATGCTTTGGGCAAATACACAGCCTACGGGATATGTGCCTACAGCAATGAAACAGGCAAAGAGCTTGCACATATATCGGACATATTTTTAAAGCAGGACGATGCCACCGCATTTGCAGACAAATGCAACAGCTTCAATGTGGAGCTTGTTCATTTACCTGTTATTATTGAGGACTGTCTTTTAGAGCAACAGCCTACCTCTATATAAACAAAAGCTCTTTAAAAACAAATCAGTAAAAATTAATAAACTCCGTAAAAATTATTAATAAGCTAACATCTACACACTAAACCCATATAACCCCTTAATTAAAAGCAGCGGCAGCAGGAAAAAACCTTGCTGCCGCTGCTTTTTTATGGTTTAAGTGCAAATATATGCTTTAATAATAGTCAACCTCCGTTGTGTTGGAGTTTGCCTGCAGACGGTGAACCTCGTCCTTTGTAAGCTCTCTCCATGCGCCTGATTTTAGCCCGCCCAGCTTAACCTGACCTACGGCAATACGCTTAAGTCGTGGCACCTCTAAGCCAAGCTGCTCGCACATTTTTCTGATTTGTCTGTTTCTGCCCTCACGCAGAATTATTTCAAGAACACACCTGCCCTCTTCACGCTGAACAACCCTTACCTCTGCCGGTGCTGTTTTTTTGCCGTCAATAACCATACCGCTGCTCATTTCAACAAGCTGCTCCTCATTTATAGCCGGCCTTACAGTTACACGGTAAACCTTGTAAACATGCTTAGAGGGGTGCGTAACCCTGTTGGCAAATTCACCGTCGTTTGTCATTAGCAGTAAGCCCTCGGAATCTCTGTCCAGTCTGCCTACCGGATATATTCTTGCAGGTATATCCTTTACCAGCTCTGCCACGCACCTTCTGCCCATTTCGTCGCTCATAGTGGTAACATAGCCTCTGGGCTTATTCAGCATAATGTAGTATCTTTTAGCCTTCGCTCCGGCGGCAATTTTTCTGCCCCTTACAGTAACCTTATCCCTTTTAGGGTTTACCTTGTCGCCTATTGTGGCAGTTCTGCCGTTTACCTTTACCATACCGTCAGCTATCATCTGCTCTGACTTTCTTCTGGAGGCAATTCCTAAGTCTGCCATATATTTTTGCAGTCTTACCAAGCCATTGTTATTATTCATAAAATCCTCTTTCCGGCTGTACACATAGTGTTCTGCCTTTTTACTTTATAATTCCAAGCCTTAGCGTTTAAGGCTTTTTGCCAATTTTCTATATTCCAAAAAATCTATTTAAAAACTTCTGCACACCAGTCAAAGATATTTTCAAAAAAAGATTTTTCTTTTTCTTTGTAATCAACAGCTTTTTCGGTAATCAAGGGTATAGTGCAAACAGTCTTTCCCTCTGAATAATATTCCGCTCTGCCAACTACCTGCCCCTTTTCAAGGGGAGCATACAGAAAGCTGTTTATAATAACCCTTCTGCTTATGCCGTCATCGCTGTCGGTCTGCTTAACATAATCAACAGCCGCCGCAGGCCTAACCTCTACTGTGTCTGTCATACCGCCTACCACATCGGCTTTAAATGAAAAATTTTTGTCTGCATTTTTTACAGCTGTAAGCCTTGAAAAGCCATAGCTGTACATATTAATATGGTCGTTCCAATCGTCCGGTGCATTCAAGGTGACCGCTATTAGGCACACACCGTCTTTTTCGGCAGAGGTAACCAAGCATCTGCCGGATTTTTTTGTAAAGCCTGTTTTGCCGCCTGTACAATATTGATACAGCGACAAAAGCCTGTTGTGGTTTCTGTAGCTTATAGTCATATCCTTTGGCTGTATAAAGGTTACTTCTGCCGTCTTTTTTGCTGTAAGCTCTGCAAAGCTGCTGTTAGATAAGGCGTAATTCATAAGCAGTGCCATATCATACGCTGTGGAATAATGGTTATCATCATCTAAGCCGGAGGGTGTTACAAAATTGGTGGAATTCATACCGATTTGCTCTGCCTTTTCGTTCATTAGCTTTGAAAACTCGTCAACAGAGCCGGCTATAGAAACAGCGGCGGCATTTGCCGCATCATTCCCCGAAACAGTCATCATGCCTACAGCCAAGTCAGACAGTCTAAGCCTGTAGCCCTCTTTAAGATACATAGAGGAGCCCTCGGCAATCATTTCCTTTGTAAAAGCAACCTCCTTGTCGTTTGCCTGTGCGTTTTCCAAGGCTATCAGAGAGGTCATAATTTTAGTTGTACTTGCCATACTCATTTTTTTATAGGCGTTTTTTTCAAAAACAACGCTGTTATTATTTGCACAGTACAAAACCGCACAGCGAGCAGACACAGATACATCTGTTTTATCGTTACTGTCGGCAGCAGCGGAAAAGCACACCGCAAAAATTAAAACCACGCACGCAGTAACAGACAGCCACCATTTCAACAAATATCACTCCATTATCCATAACACAAATATTCTTAACTAAATGATTTTATGTTAAAGCGGAGCAATATATTACAACACGCCTTTATTAACTACAGTATGATTGTTAGTTATTATCGTCGCTTTCCTGTTGAGGTTGGTCGTCAACAGCTATGTCATCCTGCTGTTGGTCGGCCTCCTCCTTTTCGTCCTTGCCAAATAAAGCCGTAATTTTGTCTATTAAATCCGGTGCCATAGCCAGCGCCTTTTCAGCTACACCTGAATTTGGCGTATCAATGCTTACTACCTTGGCGTCACCGTTTGAAATCACAATAAATGCAATAGGGTTTATTGTAACGCCTGCACCTGTACCGCCGCCAAAAAGGTCTTTGTTTGGCGATGATTTTGCCACAAAGCTTGAGCCGCCCGAAGCAAAGCCATAAGCCACCTTTGACACAGGTATAATAATAGTGCCGTCCGGCGAATTTACAGGTGTGCCTATAACGGTGTTTACGTCTACCATTTGTCTTATTTTGTCCATTGTGGTATCCATTAGGCTTTCAAGTGGTTGTTTATTTTCCATTTTTTGCACCTTCCTAAAAGTTATATAATTTATGATGTAAATTAATTTTTAATTTGCCTGTTAAAATATAATATACACCTGCTTATTTTGCAGGCTGTTTGTTTGTATTTGTATTGTTACTGTCAACAGAGGCAGTAACTCGCATATAAAGCTTTAGAGCCTTTATGCCCTTTGTAACTACTGCGGCTATTACAAATGCCGGCCTTACTGCAATGTGAGCATACAGTGTTGCCCTTGAGCTTTTGCTGTAAAAGTCGGGCTTAACCTCTACCTCAGGCACTCTGCAAAGCGTAACCAGCCCCGACAATGCACCTATAGCAGGGTAGACTGCGTCACACACATAGCCAAAGTTCATTGCCGATGCGGCGGCGTCCTCTCCGCCGGTAACAATATTAATTGTAAGCCTTCTTACAAGAATATGCTTTGTGAAATCCTCTAAAAATTGTTTTAAAATGCTAAGGGCCTCTTTCAAAATACTTATAAGCCCCTTTACCCCCTGCGCCTTTACCAGCTTTTTAAAAAAGCTCTCCTTAGGCTTTTTTTCGCTTTCAGCCCTTTTAGCAGCAGGCTCTTTTTTTTCTTTCTTCTTTTTCTTCTGCTTTTCGGGATAAAGTTTGTATTTAATAAATAAATATCTAAGCCACACAAGAGTTTTGCTTTCGCTGTAGCTTATATACAGATTCAGCGGAATGAACAGCAGCACAGCTACAGCGGCAATTATTATTAGTATAACAATAAGTGCTGTCATATACACTGCTCCTCCCTAAAATTACGACACTGACAAAATCAGTTTATATTATCTATAATTTCATCTGTCGCCTTTTCTATAGCTTCTTCAAGCTCTGCGTCTGTATTTTCAGCCTTTCCGCTTTCGTCATTTTCAGGCTTAGGCAACGGCGGCAGGTCATCTAAGGATTCCAACTGAAAGCATCTTAAAAAATTGTCTGTTGTACCGTAAAGCAACGGTCTGCCCGGAAGCTCCAGTCTGCCCTTTTCTTCTATAAGACCTTTTGTTGTTAAACTGCCTACTACACCGGAGCAGTCAACACCTCTTACCTGCTCTACAAACGCCTTGGTTACAGGCTGATTGTAGGCTATTACCGCAAGCACCTCCAAAGCAGCTTGGGAAAGAGGTGTGTTTCGCTTTAAATCCATTATTCGGCGTATGTACTCACCATATTCCTTTTTACTGCACATTTGGTAGCTGTCCTCTAAACGGATAATGGCAATACCGTGTGTACTGCTGTTATATTCTTCTGTTAATTCATCAAGCATCAGCTTAACCTGAGGCATTTTTTCATCAAGTGCATTCGACAAACTGTCTATGCTTACCGGCCCTCCGTTTGCAAACAATATAGCCTCTATAGCACACTTTATTTCAGTATTATTCACTGGACTTATCCTTTCTCATAAGTATAACATCTGCATTGTCACCGTCACCCTCTATACGAATTCTGCTGTTTTTTACAAGCTCCAAAACCGCCAAAAATGTTGCCACAAGCTCCGATTTCGGGCTGCCGTCCTCAAACAGCTTTCTGTATTTTACGGCTGTGCCGCCCCAAAGCTTTCTAAGCACATAAACAACCCTGGAGCTTACCGAAACTATCTTACGCTCTACTATACCGCTAAAGGCCTCCCGTGGAGGCGGCAGCTTGCTTTTGCCTCTGCCGGCTGCGGCTGCAAATGCCTTGGCAATGTCCTCGCTTTGGTGTATGCGGGTGTAGGTCATATCAAACTTTATATTTGACGGACCTTTTACAAAAATATCATAGCAGGCTATACTGCCCAGCTGTTTTGCCATTTTTCTGCACTCTTGGTATTCAAGCAGCTGACCTTCAAGCTCTTTCTTCAGCTCCTCGGCCTCTTCGTGCTTTGGCAGCAGTGAAACAGATTTTATATAAACAAGCCTGGAAGCCATTTCCAAAAACTCACTGGAAATATCCATTTGGTTCTCCTGCATTTGGTTTATCTGCTCCATATACTGCTCCAAAAGTGCAGAAATTTCAATATCGTATATATCCATTTTATGCTTTGCAATAAGCTGCAAAAGCATATCAAGAGGGCCCTCAAAATCGGACACCTTGTACTTTAAAACTATAGGCTCGCCGTTCAAAAAAGAACCTCCTTAATTCTTACCAAAATGCAGCAAAAGGCAAGGACGCCAGGTGAAACACCCAGTTAGTAAGAATATTCTGCAAATATGATAGCGGCCCTGTCAACACGCCTGTAAATATTAAAACAATAAGCACTATACTTAATACTTGCTCGTTCTGATACGCTTTATACACAATACGGTCAGGCAAAAAAGCAAAAAGTATTTTTGAACCGTCAAGAGGCGGTATAGGAATAAGATTAAACACCGCAAGCGAGATATTTATAGATATAAAATAGATAAAGAATATGTTTATAAGCTCCCACGCACCTGTTGACAACGAAACATTGGTAGCCACAATAGCCGCAACATTGTACAGTAAAGCGGCCGCAAAGCCTGCCAAAAGGTTGCTTACCGGGCCTGCCAAGGCTGTAACAGCCATGCCTGCCTTTGGATTTTTAAAATTTCGTGGATTTACAGGTACAGGCTTCGCCCAGCCAAAGCCGACAAACAGTATCATTAACGCACCTATAGGGTCTACATGAGCCATAGGGTTAAAGCGCAGTCTGCCCATATTTTTAGCTGTGTTATCACCCAGCTTGTAGGCTACAAAGCCGTGTGCCATCTCGTGCAGCGGCAATACTAAAAACACTATCATTACAACGGCAAGTATCTCCATTACAGCGTCCTGCATTGTAAGTGAGCCTGACAATAAACTTCTTAACATAATATTCCTCCATAATCACCTGTAAAAAGCATATTCAAAAAGAAAAGCATAAAATTATTTATAGTAAATGATACCACATACCGCAAAAATTTTCAATGAAATAAAGTTAATATCAGAGAAAAGCTTAAGCTGCTTTTTTACCGGTTACATCATTTCATTTGTACAAAAAGAATAATTTTGCATATATGCAAAAGGGAGTTTTATTTTACTTTTCTACTACTGCAATATCATCTTTTCCGTTTGAAAAAGTTTTCTGCAAATTCATTTTGTTTTCTTCCGCCGCTGCTATTATTGAAAGGGTTTCGTCGTTAACTGCTTCGCCCGGAGTAATAATAGGTATTCCCGGCGGATACAGCCATATATATTCTGCACACACAGAGTCCTTGCTAAGCTGCTTATCAATAACTTTTTTAGGGCTTTCAAGAGCCTGTGCTATGCTCATATTTCTTTTTGGCAGTGCCTTAATAGTTGTGCACAGCGGACTTCTGTTTACAGACAGTAAGGCTTTGTCAATGCTCAGCAAAGCATCAGCCAGTATGCTTAAATCCTCTTGGCTGTCTGCCATAGAGGTCATTGCTATTGCATAATCTCCGCCGCACATTTCAAGCTCAATTTTATATTTATCCCTAAGCAATGCAAACAGCCTGCCGCCTGTAATATTAGTGTGTGCCGCAGATATTACAAGCTTGCTTTTGTCAAAGGCGAATATACTTTCACTGTTCTCTGTATAATTTAAAACCTCTAAGTACCTTAGCCGCCGGAGCTGCTTTTTAAAGCCTTCAAGATTATTGCTCCAGTTTAAAAAAAGCCGCCGGTTTTGAACAAGCTCAATACAGCTGTCAATAGACGACATAAGCAAATAAGACGGACTGCTCGTTTGGAAAACAGACAGCTGCCGCTGTACAGACTGCGGCGACACAAGCCTTGAATTAAGGTGCAAAACAGCTGTTTGCGTCAGACTCGGCAGTGTTTTGTGCAGACTCTGCACCACTATATCCGCTCCCGCCCTTACTGCTCCTCCGGTAAAGTACGGCGAAAGGTCTAAATGTGCTCCGTGGGCCTCGTCCACCAACACAGGTACGCCAAAGCTGTGTGCCACCCTTGCAATACTCTCTGTATCACTTATAATTCCCTCGTATGTAGGGCTGGTTATAATAACAGCACTTATATTACTATGCACTTTAAGAGCTTCCTCTACCTGACTCGGCTGTACGCAGGAATAGCTTGGTATTTTCTTTAGCATTTGCGGCAGTATATACACAGGGTTAAGTCCGCACAGCTCTATGGCATTGTACACACTTTTATGACAGTTTCGTGCAACAAGCACCGTATCTCCTGTTTTAGTACAGCTGCGTATGCCCGCCAAAATGCCGACGGTACTGCCGTTTACCAAAAAGAAGCTGTGCTGACTGTGCCACAGCTTTTGTGCCTTTTGCTGACACTCCTTTAATATTCCCTCCGGTTGGTGCAAATCGTCCATACCGGTTATTTCTGTCAGATCATACTCCGCACCCAAAATGTGCAAATATGGTGCCATTGCCTTTCTTTTATGCCCGGGCATATGCATTGGCAGAATGCTTTTATCTGTATAGCCTTGCAGATATTCCAAAAGCGTCATAGCCTTCCTCCGTAATTAAAATTGTGCATACTAAAATACGAACAGCATAGTCAGCTGTTCGTAACAAAAAGGCTTAGTCGCTTTCATCAATATATTCAACGGCCTGTGCCTGTGATTTTTTTATCATTTTTCCGCCTGCAAAAACATATTCACCGTCAGACGCACTATCGCCCTTAATCGGCTCTCCGTTTTCATCTGTAGGCACTGCAACAGGCATAATAGGAAAGGATTTGTCATTTTCCTTATCCTTAATGTCAAAAATATCCTCCAGCTTAGGATACAGCCTATACATTGAGCAGTAGGAAATTCCCGTAGGTAAAATCAAAAACAATGCCACGCCTAATACAATTAAGCCCACAACCAAATTACCCGTCATAACAGGTACTGACAAGCAGCCTGAAATTAACGCAGCTGTTGTTATCATTACATAAAAATTCATAGGCAGCTCGCCTATTGCCATTAAAGCGGCATTTTTAAAGTAGTAACGAAGCTTCAGCTCAAGCGTTACTGTAAGAATCGGCAGGGAAAAAGAAATAAACAAAATTGCCAAAGCAATAAGTATGGTAATAAACAAAGGAATATAGAACAGCCAGCTTTGTGCAGCCATTTTATAATATGTTACTATGCTGTAATAGGAAATAACGGCAGCCGCATATATAATTACACCATACAATGCAAAATAGAGAAAGTTATTTTTCAGCCCCTTTTTATAGGTTTGAAAAACCTTAAAATTACTGCCTTGGGTTTTCACAATCTCCTTGGTAACCTGTGTTACCCCTGAAAGAAACGGATATATAATAATTATTGCAGTACCCATAAACCACAAATTGCTTGTTTGGTGAAGCAGACCAGCTGCAAAATATACCAAAGCTGCCGCCAATATAAACGGTACAGCAAAAAAAAGATTGGTAAGCAGCATTGCCCTAAAGTTTTTAAAATAAAGCTTAAAAAAGCCAAGCTTTCTTTCGTCATTCATATTTTATAGTTCCTTATTTTTTATTTTAAGAAAAGGTAAAAACACCCGCAAACAGACTGTTTAATATAGCGTCTGTCATTGCACTTATTGACAAAGCTATAAGCATAAAGCTGTTGGAGATAATATATCTGTAAACGGTTTGGTCAGCCTTGGGTGCAGTACCCCTTACTCTTGCAAAAAGGCTGCCGGAAAAGGCCATTGACGACCTGCCCTGAAATATAAGCGCCAGCGTAGATATAACGCAGCCTGCCAGCATAACCAGCAGAAAAAAGCCCACCCCGCTAAAGGAATAGCACCTGTAAAGATAGCCGCCGGACAGTCCCGTTCCAAAGCCCTTGAAGCCTATTAAAAGCGGAACGCCTACACTGCCCCATACAGAAAGCCCCAAAAGAAAATTAGCCAAGAAAAACATAAAATTCGCCGTAAGCGAGGCTGCAAACGCCGAAAGCACACTTTGACTGCACCGTGACTGAAAGTCAGATGTAAACAGAAAATCCAGCCCCTGCATAAGCGTTTTATCAGCACTGCCCGCACATACCGCACCAAATATCATACCGGCAAGCAAGGCAATGCCAAGCAGTACATCTATACCATACCGATGCAAAAAATATACAATTTCCTTTTTATTAAGGCGGCGTCTGCCCCTTCTCGTCAAAAGTAAAATACCCTTCATATATTTTCTCCTGCATAAATTTTACTGAATATCTTTATGAGAAATTATATGATTTGGTAAATTAAATTATTCTGACTGTCGCTTTTGTGAAAAGCTGTGCAAGTGCCTGCGTTACCGTATTACTTGCCCAGCTCCTCTGCACGCCTTGTGCAAGCGTCCATAGCCGACTTAATATTTTCGTAGAAGCCGCCGTTATTCAGCACCTCCAGTGCGGCAAGAGTTGTACCGCCCGGTGATGATACCTTTTTGATAAGAGTGTCGGGCGTGTCGCCGGACTTCATAAGCATTTCTGCACTTCCCTTTAGTGTAGCACAGGTAAGCTCCATAGCGGCATTTGCATCAATTCCCTGCTCACAGGCATAGTCGCACATAGCCTTTGCAAACAGATAAATATATGCCGGACTGCTACCGTTTACCGCAATAACAGTGTTCATTTGACTTTCAGGCAAAACCTCAACAACGCCCGATGTAGCAAACATACTCTTAACCACTGCAAAGTCCTTATCTGCAATATTCTCAGACGGGCAAAGAGCTGTAGCACCACAGCCAAGCAAAAGAGGTGTGTTTGGCATTACACGCACACAGGCACATTTTGCATTAAGTGAAGAAACTACATAGCTAATTGAAATGCCCGCAGCAATAGATACCATTACAGTGCTGTCTGTTACTGCGTCCTTAATCTCGTCAAGTACCTCTGCATAGTTTTGAGGCTTAACAGCCAAAACAACAAAGTGGCTCTGCTGTGCAACCTGCTTTGCTGTTGCGCAGGCATTAATTCCTTTTTCAGCCATTACACTAAGCTTGTTTTGGTCAAGGTCAAAAACATTAATGTCCTTTGCACTTGCAACATTGTTAGTAAGCATACCGTTAATAATGGCAGTAGCCATATTTCCTGCACCAATAAAACCTATTTTATTCATATTCGTCACCTGTATTCTACAAAATTCTTATAATATTATAACACACCTGTTTATATGTGTAAATGAAATTTTATATTATGAAAAATTTCTTACATAAATGCCGAAGTCTGTTGCGGAAATACTTTGCATATTTTAAAATATTGCGTTGTGCAAATGCCGTTTTTGGGCGAAAAAACTATTGACAAATAATACTTTGTTTGTTAAAATAATTTAAGCCGCATATTGGGGGCTTATTTAAGTGAGCCTTGCTCCGCCCTACAGTAGCGAGACTTTTATAAAGGATGGTACTAAATATGTACGCAATTATCGAAACAGGCGGTAAGCAGTACAAGGTTTCTAACGGCGATATTATCTATGTTGAGAAGCTGGCTGCCGAGGCTGACGCAACAGTTGATTTCAAGGTTGTTGCACTTTCAAGCGATGCAGGTATTACAGTAGGCGCACCTTATGTTGACGGTGCTGTAGTTACAGGCAAGGTTATTAAGACAGGCAAGGGTAAGAAGATTACAGTTGCAACCTACAAGCCAAAGAAGGGCGAAAAGAGAAAGATGGGCCACAGACAGCCATATACAAAGGTTGAAATCCAGTCTATTAACGCTTAATTATGACAACGGTAAGCTTGCTCACATTGGCAGGCGGTGATTTGGTAGGCTTTAGAATATCAGGTCATTCCGGCTTTGCTGAAAGTGGCAGCGACATAGTTTGTGCTTCTATAAGCTCAGCAGCCTATTTGGTAGCTAACACTATAACAGATGTTATAAGGGCAGCGGCTGAGGTTGATGTTGACGAAAGCACAGGTGCTATGCTGCTGAGAGTTTTCCAAAAGGACGCAGCCGCCTGCAGGGATATTTTGCAGGGCTTTAAGCTGCATATGTTGGGACTTGAAGAACAGTTCCCGAAGAATATAATTGTAAATAATACGGAGGTGTAACATAATGCTTAAGATAAATATCCAGCTATTTGCTCACAAAAAAGGTATGGGTTCTACAAAGAACGGCCGTGACTCTGAATCTAAGAGATTGGGTGCTAAGCGTGCTGACGGTCAGTTTGTAAAGGCAGGTAACATTCTTTACAAACAGCGTGGTACACACATTCACCCGGGTGAGAATGTTGGCCGTGGTTCTGACGACACACTATTTGCTAAGGTTGACGGTGTAGTTCGTTACGAGCGTGTTGGTCGTGACAGAAAGCGTGTAAGCGTTTACGCACAGTAATTTATACTGTAAATTTGTTAGCTGAGGGCGGAGTTTGTATTCCGCCCTTTTTATTTTATTTGTACAAAACAGGAGCTTGTTTATGCTGCACGAGGATTATTTAGTAAGGCAGATAGATGTTATGGTAAAATACTTAGCTGAAACTGTTTTTAAAAATAAAAAGAAAACATATAACATAACTGCCGAAAAGTACTTTGAAATTAACGGTGCCGGCAAAAATGTACTGTATCTGTACGATTTGGCAGACCAAGGCGAGATTAATCTTGCAGAAAATATATTATATGATAAAATAGACGAAGAAAGGTCTTTGGAGCTTTTTGAGGTGGGTGTTGACTTCTATGTTTACCTAAACTCTAAGGATGACGATTTTTTAGAAAGCAACGACTTTTCAAGACAGGAAATTTATGATGGTCTTGAGGATTTACAGAAAATATACGGCCTATTGTGATATACTACATAATGAAAGGTAGTGAAATAATGTTTGTAGATAAGGCAAAAATTTATATTAAAGCAGGTGACGGCGGTGACGGCTCTGTTTCTTTTCACCGTGAAAAATATGTAGCCTCCGGCGGGCCTGACGGCGGTGACGGCGGAAGGGGCGGCAATGTTCTGTTTCTGGCAGATGATAACCTTTCTACCCTGGCGGATTTCAGATATAAAAGAAAATATATAGCCGAAAAAGGCGAAAACGGCAAGGCCAAACGAAGCTCAGGCAAAAAGGCAGAGGATTTAATTGTGCGTGTACCTAGGGGCACCCTTGTAAAGGATGCCGAAACAGGCAGACTGCTGGCTGATGTATCCGGCAAAGAACCTGTGCTTGTTGCCAAGGGCGGCAACGGCGGCTGGGGCAACATTCACTTTGCAACGCCAACCAGACAAACCCCAAGATTTGCAAAGCCGGGTATGCCGGGTGAAGAATACGAGGTAACACTTGAGCTAAAGCTGCTTGCAGATGTAGGACTGGTGGGCTTTCCTAATGTCGGCAAAAGCACGCTTGTGTCTGTAGTAAGTCAGGCAAAGCCTGTTATAGCCAACTACCACTTTACAACTATAACACCTGTTTTGGGCGTTGTAAGTATGGGCGAGGGAAACTCCTTTGTAATGGCCGACATTCCCGGTCTTGTAGAGGGTGCATGGGAAGGCGTTGGACTGGGACATCAATTTTTGCGTCATGTTGAACGCTGTCGTATGCTTGTGCATATTGTAGATGTATCGGGCAGTGAGGCTCGTGATCCTAAGGAGGATTTTAAAATTATCAACGAGGAGCTTAAAAAATTCAATCCTGAGCTTGCAAAAAGGCCTATGCTTGTTGCCGGAAACAAGTGCGACTTAGCAACCGATGAACAAATTGAGGACTTTAAGAGCTTTGTAGAAGCACAGGGCTACGAATTTTTCCCTATTATGGCACCAATTAACGAGGGTGTTGACGCTCTTATGAATAAGGTGCTTGAAATGCTTAGCAAGCTGCCGCCTATTACTCATTATGAGGCAGAGCCGGCACCTGTGGTACAGCCTGAAAAGATTGACAAAAGCAAGGTTACTATTACCCACCACGACGGCATTTATTTTGTGGAGGCAAAGTGGCTGTTTAATATAATGAAGTCGGTTAATTTTGACGACTACGAGTCACTGCAGTATTTTCAGCGTGTGCTTATAAACGGCGGCGTAATTGACGCTCTGCGTGAGGCGGGCATAAACGAGGGAGACACTGTTTCTATATATGACCTTGAATTTGACTTTGTAGAATAAGAGGTATATATATGGATAGCTTACTGTCTTGCGATTTTGATTTAAGGCAAATATCGCCTCTCACTCTTTCCTTTATCGGCGACGGTGTATATGACCTTATGGTGCGTGAGTATATAATTTCTTTGGCAAACCGTCCGGTGGGAAAGCTTAACAACAGGAAAATAAGCGTTGTAAACTGCGGCTTTCAGGCTAAATGTGCCACTGCACTTCTGCCCTACCTAACCGAGGACGAAAAAGTAATATACAACCGTGGAAAAAACGCCAATGTGCACTCTGTACCTAAAAATGCCAGCAGAAGTGACTACCACAGTGCCACAGGCCTTGAGGCACTTTTTGGTTATCTGTACATAAAAAAGGATATTGCCCGCTTAAGGGAATTATTCAACATAATTGTAACCGATATATATGAAAGGGTTAAGTAGGTGATATATAAATGAGCAACACCAAACAAGAAAATTTTCGTAAAAAGCTGCTGTTTTTTTTAAGAGATTACGGCTTGATGATTTCCGGCTCCTTCCTCTTTACACTCGCTGTAGATATGTTTAATGCACCAAACAATATTGTTGCCGGCGGAGTTACGGGTATATCAACCATACTCAACTCACTTTTCGCACTTCCTATAGGTACAATGAATATAATTATTAATATTCCACTGTTTATATGGGGAGCAATCGAAAACGGCAAAAGGTTTTTAGTTAAAACAATTTTCGCTACCCTGTTTTCCTCAATATTAATTGACGCACTGGCGGCATTTATCCCTACCTACACAGGCGACAAGCTTATGGCGTCCTTGTTTGGCGGAATATTCACCGGCTTAGGACTGGGCCTTATATTTCACGGCGGCGGTACAACCGGCGGAACAGATATTATTTCTAAAAATCTGAGAAACCATTTCCCGTTCCTTTCAATGGGAACAATCATAATTATTGCAGATATTTTTATCATATTGGCAACAATTTTAACCTTTCGTTCTATAGAAAGCGGCTTATATTCAACAATAGTTATTTTTGTAAGCTCCAAGGTTATTGACTTTGCCAACTATGGTCTTTCTCATAACAATGGACAGGTTATGTATATTATGTCTTCTCACTATGAAGAAATCAGTGAAGCAATTATGGTTGAGATTAAGCGTGGCGTTACCCTGCTTGATTCCGAGGGAGCCTACTTCAAAAAGAAAACAAAAACAATAATGTGTGCTGTAAGGCCACGGCAGGTTTACAAGGTAAAAAATATTGCCTCGTCTATTGATAAGTCTGCGTTTATTGTCGTAACAAAGGCAGGCATTATAGACGGCCATGGCTTTAAAAATATCGAGCAATAAGCCTGAACGACCTTTTACATCTTTAATAACAATTTTCATCGAAAAATAACCGCCTTTTGGGCGGTTATTTTTGTACATAAATTTGTATATAAAATTTTATATTGCAACGGCTGACTGTGCTTTTTTACTTTTGGCATAAATCTTTACAAAAGGAATTGCTGTAAGCTCTCGCAAAAAGAGCCGCACCATAGGATGCGGCTCTAAAAGCGTAATCGTTATTTTTTTATTTCCAAAAGCTCCTCAGCGTGCCTTACAGCCTCGTCTGACGGTGGACGAACATCGGAAAGCTGGTACGGAATCTTCAGATTTTCCCACTTAAACAAGCCAAGTGTATGATATGGCAAAACCTCTACCCTATCAACAGTTTTTAAGCTTTTAATAAAGCTGTTAAGCTCCTTTAAGCCCTCATCGTCATCAGTCAAGCCCGGTACAAGCACATGACGAATCCACATTTTAATATTATGGTCGGACAAGTACCTTGCCATTTCCAAAATATTACTGTTTGTAAAGCCTGTCAAGGACTTATGCTTTGCGTCATCAATTTCCTTTAAGTCCAAAAGGACAAGGTCGGTGTACTGAATAAGTCTGTCAAACTTTTCCAGATACTCAGGTGAGGCAGAAAAAGGCTGCCCGCTTGTATCAAGTGCGGTATGAACATTATGCTCCTTAGCAATTCGGAAAACCTCTGTAACAAAATCAATTTGCAGCAAAGGCTCGCCGCCGCTAATGGTAATGCCGCCGTTCTTACCCCAGTATCCCTTATAACGCCACATTTTGTTAAACAACTCCTGCGGCGTCATTTCATCTCCGCCTTTATGCGTCCAGGTTTCGGGGTTGTGGCAGTACTTGCAGCGCATATTACAGCCCTGCAAGAAAGCCACATATCTCACGCCGGGGCCATCCACCAAACCAAAGGTTTCAAATGAATGGACACGACCTTTAATATTACATTCTGTCATGGCAAGTACGAGAGATTACATCCAACTGCTGCTCACGAGTTAGGTCGATGAACTTAACAGCGTAACCTGATACACGGATTGTAAAGTTTGCGTACTCCTCTTTCTCAGGATGCTCCATAGCATCCTTTAGCTTCTCAACACCAAATACATTTACATTTAGGTGGTGTGCACCCTGTGCAAAGTAGCCGTCCAATACCTGTACAAGGTTGTTAGACTGCTCTTCCTCTGAGTGACCAAGAGCTGATGGGTTGATTGTCTGAGTATTTGAAATACCGTCAAGAGCCCAGTGGTATGGCAGCTTAGCAACAGAGTTTAGTGAAGCAAGCAAGCCGTTCTGCTCTGCACCGTATGCAGGGTTTGCACCAGGTGACAATGGAGCGCCGGCCTTACGACCGTTAGGCATAGCACCTGTAGCCTTACCGTAAACTACATTTGATGTAATTGTCAGGATAGATGTTGTAGGCTCTGAATTACGATATGTGTGGTGCTTCTTAATCTTATCCAAGAATGTCTTTAGCAACCATACAGCAATGTCGTCTGCACGGTCATCGTCATTACCATACTTAGGGAAGTCGCCCTCTGTCTCATAATCTACGCACATACCTGTTTCATCACGAACAGTCTTAACCTTTGCATACTTAATAGCACTTAGAGAGTCAACAACATGTGAGAAGCCTGCAATACCTGTAGCAAATGTACGGCGAACATCTGTATCGATAAGAGCCATCTCAGCAGCCTCATAATAATACTTGTCGTGCATATACTGAATTAGGTTAAGTGTATTTACATACAAGCCTGCAAGCCAATCCATCATCTTGTCAAACTTAGCAACAACCTCGTCATAGTCAAGATACTCGCTTGTAATAGGAGCGTATGCAGGACCGCACTGCTCACGAGTCTTTAGGTCAACACCGCCGTTTATAGCGTACAGCAAGCACTTAGCAAGGTTAGCTCTTGCGCCGAAGAACTGCATCTCCTTACCTGTCTGTGTAGCAGATACGCAGCAGCAGATTGAGTAATCGTCGCCCCATACAGGCTTCATAACATCATCGTTCTCATACTGAACAGAGCTTGTACGGATTGAAATTTCAGCAGCATACTTCTTGAAGTTTTCAGGAAGAGCCGGTGAGTAAAGAATTGTTAGGTTTGGCTCCGGTGCAGGACCCATATTTTCAAGTGTGTGTAGGAAACGGTAGTCTGTCTTTGTTACCATTGAACGACCGTCAACACCGGTACCTGCAACCTCTAGTGTAGCCCATACAGGGTCACCTGAGAACAACTCGTTATATGAAGGGATTCTTGCGAACTTAACCATACGGAACTTCATAACCATGTGGTCGATAATCTCCTGTGCCTGCTCCTCTGTAAGTACGCCAAGATCCATATCTCTCTTAATGTAAATATCTAGGAATGTTGAAATTCTACCAACACTCATTGCGGCACCGTTTTGTGTCTTAATAGCAGCCAAGTAACCAAAGTACAGCCACTGTGCAGCCTCGTATGCATTCTTAGCAGGCTCGGAAATATCAAAGCCATAGCTCTTAGCCATTTCCTTCATGCCCTTAAGAGCATTAATCTGCAATGTGATTTCCTCACGCAGACGGATAATGTCGTCTGTCATTGTGCCGTCGCCGCAGTTTTCAAAATCTTTCTTCTTTTCTTCAATTAGGAAATCAATACCGTAAAGAGCTACTCTACGATAGTCGCCTACGATACGACCACGACCGTATGTGTCAGGAAGACCTGTAATAATGTGGTTGTGACGAACGCTCTTCATTTCCTTTGTATAAGCATCAAATACACCCTGGTTATGTGTACGAGCATATTCTGTAAATATCTTATGCAGTTCAGGATTAGGTGTGTAACCGTTTGATGTACATGCCTGCTCAGCCATCTTAATGCCGCCGAATGGCATAAATGCACGCTTTAGAGGCTTGTCTGTCTGTAAGCCGACTACCTTTTCCAAATCCTTTAAATTTTCATCGATATAAGCCGGACCGTAAGCTGTTAAGCCTGTAACAACCTCTGTCTCCATATCAAGAATGCCGCCCTTGGCACGCTCTTCCTTTTGTAGTACCTGTAATGCACCCCATAGCTTGTCGGTAGCCTCTGTAGGGCCAACAAGGAATGAAGAATCACCGTCATATGGTGTGTAGTTCTTCTGAATAAAATCACGAACATTAACTTCTTCTTTCCAAATTCTGCCTTCAAAGCCATTCCACTGCTTAAAATCAGTCATTGTTAGTTTCCTCCTTAAACATATCTAAAAAATGGTTATATAGTAACCCTTGGGTTAGTTAATTTCTAACCGTACCTTGTGGTACAATACAAATTATACTCATTTTTTATAAAATGACAATAGAAAAAACAAAATTTTTTGAAAAAAATATTTTTTGGTTTGTTTTTCACAATTGCAGGCTGTAAAATTTTATGTATTTATACAATTATTACATGCCGTCTTGCTTTATATTTTTGTAAAGAAATTAAAAACTAACTTTTCGCCTGTATTTTAACCTTTGGCTAATAATCACTTTATATTGGGATTTATTTAAAATTCAACACAATATGTTGTGCCATTATATTTTGTTCAAATATTCTTCACTGTTACTTCACAATACGAATTGTTTATTTCTAACAAAAGTTTTCGACTGTTTCTTAATTTAACATATTCATTAAACTTTTTTTATGATAAACAATAATGATTCCTTTATTTCTTCAAATATTTATGTATTAAATAAGAGTCGGCCTGTTCTCTGTGCAAATATAAAATCGGCACAGAAAACAGGCTGATTTCAGCTATATGCTGCTTAATGCATATGCATTATTCAGCGGCGGTTTATTTCATATTCTTCTCGTAGCTTTCAATCATCTTTTTAACCATCATTCCGCCTACAGAGCCTGCCTGACGAGCAGTAATATCGCCGTTGTAGCCTTCCTTTAGGTTTACGCCAACCTCGTTGGCACACTCCATCTTGAAACGCTCCATTGCCTCTCTTGCCTCCGGTATATTTAACTGATTATTATTTGATGACATTTTAATTCTCTCCTTTTAATTTTTAGTTACGACAAGCCGTCTGTCTGCTTAACTTCAGCTTGGCACACTGCCTGCAATACAAGCCTTTATATGCCTTTGCTCTGCCTGCCGCATTATTATAAAGCTTAAATATTTCTGATTTATACAACATACCTTAATAATTTGCTTGTTTCTTAAACCCCTTAAGGATTTTTCGATTTAGCTGTTTTATTAAATCTATGTTGTAATATTATTGTGCTTTGTTTGTATCGGTTTATAATTTGTAATTTTTGTTTTTTTATTTTTCTAAAAGTTCCGGCTTAATTTAAAGTGTCCTTACACAGAATAAAGCGGGCTTCTGCCGCAGCCGCATTCAGCCGCAGTAAAAGCCCGCTTAGATGCATATTTTTATGACTACAGCCGCCTAATAAGCTTCTGCATTTTTTTACAGACAAATAAAATAGGAATTGTAAGGAAAAACCACAGTATGCTGTATAATGGACATATTTGTCCCAATATATTAAAGGGAACTGCCGAATAATCCCAAACATTCATTTTAAACCGTAAATTAACAATACAGCCTACCACAAATTCAACTGCAGTAATAAGCACCGAACCGACTACGCACTTATATATAGCTTTAACTCTGCTTATTTTTTTGAAAACTCTAAACAAAACCAGCAGACATACACCGCCTGTTACAATCATTGTCCAATGGGTACGGTGACGCCACAAAAGCTCAACTGCACCATAGGCAAGCCCGCCTACGGAAAACAGCATTGTATCCTCTTTAATTCTTTTTAACATAAAAATCACCGTTGTTATTCTTTACAACGATGATTATTTTATGCTGACTTATATATTTTAACAGCCTTATTTGGTTTTTAGCTCTGTATAAGCTGTACGCTTATTCTTTAGAATTCTTCTCCGGAATATATACAATTTTTACCTGCTCCACCCTTTGCTCTACCGTTGAAATAACAGTAAAGCTTAGTGTGTCTTTATATGTAAAGCTGTCGCCGGATTCCGGAATATCTCCCAGATTTTCCATTACAAAGCCGCCTACAGAAACGCTGTCGCTAACTATGTAATCCTCACGCAGGTCAAACAGCTCCAGCATATCGGAAATTTTCATATCGCCGCTTACGCTGTAGGTGGTTGCACTTATTTTTCTGTATTCCGGCGTTTCGTCCTCATCTTCGTCCCATATATCGCCTACAATTTCCTCAAGCAAATCCTCCATTGTTACTATACCCAAGGTTCCGCCGTAATCGTCAGTAACCACAGCCATATGGTGACGCTGCTTTTTAAACTCTGCCAACGCAACCGACAGCTTTTTGGTTTTATAAATATAAAAAGCAGACTTCATAAGCTTTTTAAGATCCGGCTCTTTATTTAGTGCCAATGCCTCTAAATAATCTCTTGTATGCAGTATTCCTATTATGTTGTCAATACTGTCCTTATAAACAGGTATTCTTGAATAGCGTTCGTCAATAACAAGCTTTGTTATTGACTGCGGACTGTCGTTTACCTCAATAGCGGTTATATCCACTCTTGGAGTAATAACCTCCTGCACCGTTTTTTCGTCAAAATCCAGTGCAGACTGCACAAGCTCTTTTTCCTGCTGTTCAAGAACGCCCTCCTGCTGACTTGTACCTATAAGAACCTTAAGCTCATCCTCGGTAACAGACGGCTGTACTGTTCCGCTTGTAAAAATTTTAAGAGCCAGTGTTTTTAACGCAACAAAAAATAACACAAGAGGCGTTAAAATCGTCATAAGCACTAGCAAAATTCTTGCCACACCCATACACATTACTTCAGCCTTTTCCTTTGCTATACATTTTGGCAGTATTTCGCCAAAGGTCAGTACAAGCAAAGTAACCACACCTGTACTTACAGCCGCACCGGCGTCGCCAAAGATATTCATACACAGCACGGTAGCTACAGAGGAACAGCCAATATTAACAATATTATTGCCTATAAGTATGGTTGTAAGTGCCTTGTCGTAATTTTCGGTTACCTTTAAGGCGTTCTTTGCCCTCTTGTCGCCTCTTTCGGTAAGATATTTAAGCCTTATGGTGCTTACCGTAGAAAACGCTGTTTCTGTAGCCGAAAAGAAGGCTGACAGACAAATGCATATAATTATAATGACAAGCATTAGTATGTCATATGTACTCAAATTAATTCCCTCCATTAACAATATGTACTACATTCTATCACATACAGCCTTTAATTTCCATATGTAAATAAAATATATTAAATACTGTTATCGGTTAATTCTTTAAGATTAGAATACATTTGTTTTAGCAGGCTCAAGTCATACCGGCTGTACATACTTTTATAAAGCAGATTTATATTTTCTTCAAAATCCTTTGGCAATATGGTACATTTTTCCTTTGCAATTTTTATTAATTTCTTTTCACCGGGGTGAGAAATTTCATTCAATGCGAAAATAACATCAAAGTAGCTTGCCATATATGCCGCTGTACGGTGGCATATGCTGACAACATCGTTTCTTTTAACCGCCTTTTCAATTTGCTTGTCATAGGACGGCAAAACACCGCTAAGCATATTCATATTTTTTCTGATTATATTTTCCTTTAGCCTTTTAGGGTAAGGAACGCTATATTGTTCTTTTATTTTTGTGAACTCGCCCGACTTATCAACATATATTTCACTAACCAATAAAGTGTGCCAAAAGGCCGTAGTATAGCCCAGCCTTGCATTGCAATCGTCAACAACATCCTTTTGGATATATTTAATCATATTTACACTTCTGAAAATTATGTCGGCCGGTACGCCACAGCTTAATATAATATTGTCTTCATATTCAAAATATCTGTTTCCTGTTTCATAAGCACTGCAATATCTTTTATAAATATCATTTCTAATGCTTTCAGGCAGATAGTCGCCCTCAGTGCAGTAAATGTAAATGTCATAATCCGACTTTTCGTCACCGTTCCCGCTTGCTCTTGAGCCTGCCAGGGCTATAGCGTCCACCTGCGGAAAATCTGCCATTTCGTCTAACAGCTTTTTAATATCACCGTCCAAGCTTGTCATTTTAAGTATACCTCCTAAATATACAGCCAGACAGCCTGTAAAACAACAGGCTGTCTGCAATTTTAATATTCGTCGTTCATAGCACTTTTAATGTCGCTCCAGCTCCAACCAAGCCTTTGCAGTGCCGCTATAGCACGCCTTTTTATTTTTTCGTCGTCCTTATATCCGCTGTATTTTTTCTCAAGCACCGCTTGTATTTCGCTGTACGGATCACACTCCAGCTCTTCTGTTATAATGTCAATAGTATTTGAATCAATACCCTTTTCCCGCAGCTTATAGGCTATACCTCGAGGGGACATATGCTTTTTGCGAAGAAGCTCCGCCGCATATTTTCGGGCGTATTCCTCATCATCAACAAGCCCCAGCTCCTCCATTTGCCGTGCGGCGTCCTCCGCCGCCTGCTGTGAGCAGGTACGGCGTATTTTATCCGTAAGCTCTTTTTTGGAATGGTCTCTGTAGGTAATTAAATACAGTGCCCTCTCCTTTGCACGGCGTGCGTCCGACTCCTCTATAAGGGCACGCAGCTGCTCATCGGTTATGTCTGTCCCCGGTCTTATGCCGTTTTTCATAAGAGTCATCGTGTCTAGCTTTAGGGCATATTCACCGTCTATGTACAATGCACTTAATGATTTTCTGCGTGGTTCAACAGCTGTAACAAGCATTATTAATCCTCTACCATTATGTCAATATCTTTGGTGTCAACAGCCGGCTGGATTTCCTCGGCTGCTCTGCTTTCCTCTATAACCTTTTCGTTTTTGCCCTTTGAGGTCTTTTTCTTTGAATTTTCTCTTTCCTCTGCAAGAGTTGCCAAAACCTTCTCCTCTATCTCGGCTGCCAGCTCCTTGTTTTCAGCAAGCAGATTTTTAATATTATCTCTGCCCTGACCAAGTCTTTCTTCGCCGTAGGAGAACCAAGCTCCGCTTTTGTGGATTATATCCTTTTCAACTGCAAGGTCTAGAAGCTCACCCGTTCTGGAAATACCCTTTCCGTACATAATATCGAAAATAGCCTCTTTAAACGGAGGTGCTATTTTATTTTTAACAACCTTTGCCCTTGTTTTTGAACCCAGAATTTCAGAACCGTTCTTTATTGTTTCAACCTTTCGTACCTCAATACGAACAGATGAATAATACTTTAGTGCTCTGCCGCCGGGTGTAACCTCAGGGTTGCCGTAAACAACCCCGACCTTTTCTCTAAGCTGGTTAATAAATATTGCAACACAGTTTGATTTTGAAATTGCGCCTGCCAGCTTTCTAAGAGCCTGTGACATAAGCCTTGCCTGCAAGCCTACATGAGAGTCGCCCATTTCGCCGTCAATTTCCGCCTTTGGCACCAGTGCCGCTACAGAGTCAACAACAATTACATCAATAGCACCTGAACGAATAAGTGCCTCTGCGATTTCAAGGGCTTGCTCGCCTGTGTCCGGCTGTGAAACCAACAGTGAATCAACATCTACACCTAAAGCTTCGGCATATACAGGGTCAAGAGCATGCTCAACATCTATAAAGGCAACATTGCCTCCCTGTTTTTGTCCCTCTGCTATACAATGCAGTGAAAGTGTAGTTTTACCTGACGATTCAGGGCCATAAATTTCTACGATTCTTCCTCTTGGCAAACCGCCTATGCCCAGTGCAAGGTCAAGTGTAAGAGAGCCTGTAGGAACAAAGCCTACATTCATGGCTTGGTTTTGACCTAAACGCATTACAGCACCCTTGCCAAACTGCTTTTCTATCTGCCCTATGGCAGTAGCCAGTGCCTTTGCCTTTTCTTCTGCAGATTGATTTGGATTTATTTTTAAATCCTTTGATTTATCCTTAGCCATTTTATACCTCCATAGCGAAAGTTTGTTTTATTAATGTGCTTATATTATACCCTACCGCCTGTTAAAATGCAACATATAATTGCTTTTATAACAACGGGTGTACCATTTATGGGACACAGCCACGGCTAGATTTTTACTCCGCAAATTCCACGCTTAACATCGCCAAGGTCGGTTGCAAAGGTTATGTCCTTATAACCCTGCCTGTACATTAAATGACTTACCGCATCATACTGATTTTCGCCCAGCTCAAATACAAGCAGTCCTCCGCTTTTCAGCTTATTGCTCCATTTGCTTATAATAGCCCTATAAAAATCGTACCCGTCGCTTCCGCCGTCCAACGCCATTGCAGGCTCATACTGAACCTCTCTTTGCAGAGTTTTAATTTCACTGCTTATAATATACGGCGGGTTGGAAATTATAACATCATATGCCGCATCGGTTATATTAAAGTCGGTAAAAACATTTCCTTTTACTGCCTCCACATTGCCGCAGCCGTTGTGCTGTATGTTTTTTTGCAGATAGTAGATAGCCTTGTCAGAAAGCTCCAGTGCCGTAACCCTGCTGTTTGGCAGAGCTTTCGCCAATGAAATGCTAATGGCACCACTGCCCGCACACAGGTCTATTACGCTTAAATTGTCTGTGCCGTACAGATTTTTAATATTGTCAAGGCACAGCTGTACAACTACGGAGGTATCCTCCCGAGGGATAAGTACACCCTCGCCTACAAAAAAGTCACTGTCCATAAACTGCCACATACCCAACAAATACTGCAGTGGGTAGCCCTCTGCTCTTTTTTCGGCAAGCTCTGTTACAGCGTCGCACCGCTCCTTTGCAGCCTCTTTGCTGCCTGTCATAATAAGGTCGTGCCTTGTAAGCCCCAGCTTACTTTCAAATATACATAAAGCGTCAAAGGCAGGAGAGTCGATTCCTGCCTTTTTCAATACGCTTATAATATGCCTGTAAAGCTCATTATAGGTCATAATATAATCCTCATTATTTGTTCAATTTATTTTTTGCCTATAGGCGTAATAATATCCTCACCATTTTCAGGGATAACCGCCTTCATAGCCTTTATAGCAACCTCTATCATACTGTCGTCAGGCTCTTTAGTGGTTATTCTCTGTGCCCAAAGTCCCGGTGCAGCCAAAATATGAGTAAAGGTATTGTCATATTTGCCGCACAGCTTAATAATTTCATAGCCTATACCGCAAGAAACCGGCAGTAAAAGAATTTTAACTATTGTTCTTAAAATGGGATCGGTAATAGGTATAAACAAGCCTACTATAATACCTACCAGAAGCATTATAACCAAAAAGCTTGTTCCGCAGCGTGGGTGAAAGCGTGTGTGCTTTCTGACATTTTCAACTGTAAGAGGCTCGTCGCTTTCATAGCAGAATATGGTTTTGTGCTCTGCACCGTGGTACTGGAATACTCTTTTCATATCTGACATTTGAGTACACAGTATTATGTAAAGCAAAAACAGTCCTATTCTTATAACTCCCTCAAACAGTGACCTGAAAAATCTGTCACCCATCCAAGACAAGCCATCTGCTCCGCCAAGTGCACCGGAAATAAGGTTGTACAGCCAGGTTGGCAGCATAAAGAACAGCACTATTGCTACTGCCACACCAACTATAGACGCCAGCGTCATTAGCACCTTAATAAACTTATCACCAAGCTTTTCGTCAATCCACTTTTCAAGCTTGGACGGCTCCTCCTGCTCATCCTCGGGAATACTGTCAATAGCCTTGTCAGCTGAAATCATAAGGGATTTATAGCTTAACCTCATTGAATCTATCAAGCCGGCTATACCTCTGATAAGCGGAATTTTAAAAATTTTACACTTTTCGGCAAGACTGTGAAATTCAACCTCCTGTGTATATATTTCATTTTCACCTGTACGCACCGCTACCATTGTTTTTTTAGGGCCACGCATCATTATTCCCTCAATAAGTGCCGAACCGCCTATTGAGGTTATTTTTTTAATATGCTCTTTTCTGGATTCACCCATCTTAAATCTCCTTACTTATTTCCTTACTTATTGTCATCTGTTTCTATGTAAATCGGTATAGTAAGTGTTACGGTAGTACCTACATTTTCCGTACTTTCAATGTCAAGGCTTCCGTTATGCAGACGCATAATTTCATCAACCACAGCCAGACCTATACCGGAGCCACGCTGGGTTTGATTAGCCTTGTAAAATTTGTCTTTAATTCTAGGCAAATGCTCGGCAGGAATGCCGCAACCGTTGTCGCTGATTGAAATTTTTATGTTTTTTTCATCGTGGGACACATCTATTCCGATAACGCCGCCCTCCGGAGTATACTTTAAAGCATTGTCTATAATATTTATAAATACCTGACGCAAACGGTTTTTGTCGCCCATAACAGGCGGAGCAATCTCGGGTTCGTCATATATCAGGTGCTTGCCTTCCTTTAATGCTCTTTCACGCAGCATATATATAGCCTCGTCAAGCTCTGCCAAAATATCAATACGCTCCATATTAATAACCATTCTGCCGCTTTGAATACGGGAGAAATCAAGCAGCTCCTCAACTATGCCGGTAAGTCGCTCTGACTCATTGGCAATAACACTCATACCCTTTTCCATAGTTCTAAAGTCCGGAGTATCGCCCATACGCATTGTTTCCGCCCACCCCTTAATAGCCGTAAGCGGTGTTCTAAGCTCATGAGAAACCGAAGAAATGAAATCATTTTTCAGCTTTTCGGAGGCTCCAAGCTCAGCAGCCATATAGTTAATAGAGTCGCAAAGCTCGCCTATTTCGTCATCATTACGCTTTTTTAGTCTTGCGTCAAAGTCACCCTGGGCTATCTTTCCGGAAACCTCGTTAATTTCACGAATAGGGTTTACAATAGAGCGTACAAAGTAGGCACCTGAAATCATAACAAAATAGAGAATGAACAGTCCAATAACAATCATAAACATAATCATTACAAAAATTTGTCTGTTTGCCGGCTCTAAAGAAACACAATAACGCACAGCACCAAGGTTATTTCCGTTGACATCGGTTATAATTCTTGTAACAGCCATAACCGTTTCGTCATTTTGCCTGCCTGTCCATGAGCCGTAGCCGTCCGGATCCTGCAAGGCTTTTTTATAGTCCTCAAGCTGAGTATTTTGGTCAGGCGGAAAGCCCGTAGAGGTTACGGTAATATTTCCATGAGTGTCAAGCACCATAAGCTCCATACTTTCCTTATCGGAAAAATTCTCAATATATGTGCGGATGTTGGTTTCAAATACACTTGAATCATCCGTTGTATAGTTGCCAAACACATTTGACAGCTCATCAACTCTGCCGTTTAAAGTTTGGCGAATGCCGTTGTCGTAATAATTTTGCAGTATAAGGGACAAAACGGTAATAAGCACCCCGACTATTGCTAAAATAACCCCAAAGGTGTTAATAAGCCACCGTCTGGTTATACCCTTTTTCATTTTTGCCCCTCCTTAAAAAATTTATGCTTCCCATTTGTAGCCCAAGCCCCATACTGTAACAATATACTTAGGGTTAGAAGGCTCATCCTCAATTTTCATACGAAGTCTTCTAATGTTAACATCAACTATTTTATCCTCACCTACATAAGACTCGCCCCATACATGGGTAAGAATGTCCAGTCTGTCAAGTGCCACTCCCGGGTTTGAAAAGAAATACTCCATAATCTGGAATTCAACCTGTGTAAGGTCTATCATCTTTCCGTTTTTCAGCAAAGCACGGTTACGCAGGTTAAGTACAAACTCACCCGATTTAAGCTCCTCTTTAAAATTGCTTTCCTTGCTTTTCTGTGCAAGCACAACCCTTCTGTGCAAAGCGTCTACCCTTGCAACCAGCTCTGACGGAGAAAAAGGCTTTGTTACATAGTCATCTGCACCCAGCAGCAGACCTGTAACCTTATCCATCTCCTGTGTTTTTGCAGTAAGCATAATAATACCGATGCTGCCGTTACGCTGTCTTAGCTCTTTGCAAACCTGAAAGCCGTCCATACCCGGCATCATAACATCAAGTATGGCAACATCTATATTCCCACCGTTTTCGTCATACTTTTTTAAGGCAGCTTCACCGCAGTCTGCCTCTATTACATCGTAGCCGCCCCTTACAAGATTAATAACAACAAAATCCCTTATCGCAGCTTCGTCTTCGCACACCAATATTTTCTTCATACTAAATCTGCTCCTATCTGTTAAATAAAATTATATCAGCTTAAAGTACTTGCTGACCTGCTGGCTCGAAAGATTATACTGACCGTTTTCACTTGCACCCAGCTTGCAGGTATATACAAGGCTGTTGGACTCCTCGAGTACAGAGTAACCGTCCGATAGCCTTGCGGCACCGTCATTTTTCCAGTCCTTCTCTGAAAAAACCTTTATAGTAAGCACCGGCTGTTTTTCTGTTTCTACAGCTGTTACTGTATTGTCAGCCTTGTCGGAATCCAGCTCCGGTACAGTTGCAGCCTCGGTAGGCGTTTCACTGTTATCCTCTTTTACCACTTCTTTTATGCAGTAGAATGTTGTGGTTCTGCTTGTATTGTCATTTACGGCTACCACATGGTTTTTCCAGTTGTACGGTAAAATGAAATAGAAGCCGTCAAAGTAGCTGGCTATAGTCTGTATTGTCTGCTTCATTTCGCCCCTGTCCGCATCTATTTTATACCACTTGGTTATAGGGCATGGTGTAAGCTTGTCGTCTGTAAGAATTGGTGTAAACTGGGACGGAACCTCTATAATGCCGTCCTCGTCTATGTCTCTGCATACCGATGAGGTTACACGCTGGGTAACATTTGTTACCGTGCCGTCATTTTGCGTAACATCAAGAGGGCTGACAAGAGATTTATTCTGTGATGAATAGTAAATAACCTCTGTAATAAGCTCTCCCAAGCTTGAGGTGTTGCCGTCAACAAAAAGCCCGTTCACACCGTCGCTTACTGTACCCTGCATAATTTGGCTGTAGCTTACAACATTCGGGTTGGTTTTTATCTCTGAAACTCTGGAAAACTTTTTGTTGGCACAGCTGCTGTAAAGTCTGGCAAGAGATGTACTTTTGCCGGTATCGTCCTCTGTAGCAGTTGTTAAAATAATTAAATCGCTTACGCCGTCGTTGGTTATATCCATAAATACCATATCGGCATAGTTCGTATCGTCATTAACAATAACCTCAGAAACACTGCCCTCTTTATACTTATACATAGTTACCTGACTTCCGCCTGTAAGGTAAGACGACCAGCCAACTATTGCTTCGTTTATACCGTCACTGTCAATATCACCGAAATATATTCTGTCAACATCTGAATTTGCATTGCTAAAGGTACCTACAGACGCCCATTTTCCGGCTACCTTATCCATAAACATAATATTAATGGCAGAGCTGTCCTTTTTGTTGCGGTAAAACGCCACAGCCTCGTCATCGCCGTCGCTGTTTAAATCCTGCATAATTATTGCAGAACGGTAGTCACCGGACTGTGGGTATTTCAGTGTATAGTCGCCGTTTGTTGTAACTTCCAGTAAACCTTGAATTTCCGCCTTTTCACCGGTTGCCTTTGGCGGCTGCAAAAGATCGTTATCCGAAAGTCCCGAAAAGGAACACCCTGTACATAAAACTGCCAGCAGCACTGAAGCAATTGTACCAATTATTCTTTTATAAAGCATACAGCTGACGCTCCCCTCTCAGTTATATTTATTTATACACGGCAATGCAGTACTTTATAGGAATACCCTCTGCAGAAAACATTTTTTCGTGTTCGGTTTCAATATTATATTCAACATCGCTGTTGTGTAAATCCCGTGTAATATAGGCTATTTCAAAACCTGCTTCCTTAAAGTATTCCAGACTCTCCTCAAAAAGACCGTCGTCGTCTGTTTTAAACCTGATTTCACTGCCCTTTTTCAAAAAGGTTTTGTAGTGGTTAAGCTGTCTTATATGTGTAAGGCGTCTTTTTTTGTGCTTTTCTCTGCCCCAAGGATTGCAAAAGTTTATGTATATTCTTTCTATTACATCCTCCGGAGAGAAAATATCCTCAATCAGCTCTATATTTTGTGCCGTAAGCAAAATATTTTCAACAGGCTGTTCGCCAAAAATTTTTACAATATTACGCCTGCCTACAGCCAAAACCTCACTCTTTATATCTACGCCTATATAGTTAATATTAGGGTGGTCATATGCAATTTTACCTATAAAGGAGCCCTTTCCGCAGCCAAGCTCTAAATGCAGCGGCTGTTTTTTCTTAAAGCAGTCTGCCCACCTGCCACGGTTTTTCTTGGGATTGTCAACAAAAAAGTCACACGCAGCCAATTCCGGGCGTGCCCATGGCTTTCTTCTCATTCTCATAATTATTTCTCCGTTTTCAAGTATTCTATAAGCTGTGCCGACACCAAAGCAGTTATGGCTTCCGGTCGGTCGGGCAGTACAACTATTTTTTTGTTGTCAAACTCAAGCAAATAGCCGGTATTGCTCCCTGCCTGAAATTTGCCTGACTTAACATTTTTTTCGCTTAATCCGCAAGACAGAACAGGCATAATGCCTGCCCTGTCACTGCGGCCTATATCTCCGACAACAAACACTGTATCGTATTTATTAAGACAGCTGTTGATGCTGTCGCCGAAATTTCGCAGTGAAACAGCTGCAAATATGCCGTCAATATCCACTCCCAGCGGCAAAGCGGCACCTCTGAGTGCTGTTTCACAATATCCTGTTTTGTGTGCTGTATAATAAATCAATGCAGTTTTCATAACAATTACCTCTTAAACTATTGGGTTTTGTATACGGTTTTTATGAGTTAGGGTTTTTAACAGTAACTGCACAGGAAACCTCCAGCGAGTCAATTTTTGCGTATATTGTACAGCTGCCGTAATTCCTTACAGTAACCAAGCCTGTGCTTGAAACGGTAGCAACATTTGTATTACTGCTGTACCATTCAACCTTATGTGAAGCGTTTTTTGGCTCATAGGTTGCGGTAAGCTTAAACTGTTCGTTAAGCACAGTAGATGTATGGCTTACAGATGAAATAGTCAGTGATGTTGCTAAAATATCATTAACTATTATCTTACAGGTGGTTTTGTGCTTGTTTGAGCTTTCGGCAGTAATTGTACATTCGCCCGGTGCAATTGCAGTTACCTTGCCTCCGGCTGCAATGGTAGCAACATTTGCGTTAGATGATATCCACTTTATCGATTTGTTTGTGGTATATTCCGGAGTCCAATATATTTCAAGGGTATCTGATTGACCGACATCAAGCACCAGCGTATTGTAGTTAAACAAAATGCTCTCGTCCTTAAACTTTGGCGGATCTGTAGCCTGCGGCTCTGTAGAGGCAGGCATGGTGTGGTTTTCAACCTTTTCCTTTGCCGGCTCGGTAGCCTCTACGGTGTCATGCTCCTTTAGGGTGAACATTCTTTCCCTGCCCTTTAGGTTTCCTTTTCCGTCATACCAGTCAATTTTTTTCTTTTTGCTTGCAATTTTAAATGTGCTTACCTGTGGCTTTGCAGACTTGTCGTAGCCGTAGTAAACATCCGGCCACAGTGCGTCGGAGTTAGCCTTTGACTTGGAGGTATCCACCTTTGAGCTTTCGCCCGATCTTGTCTTTCTTGCAACCACAACTGTTCTGAATTCGCTGTACTCATAAGAACAGGTTGAAAGCGTAAGCAGCTGATCGTCTTCATTGCAGGTTACGCCTGTATCAATAAGAGAACGCTCACGAACCAAATATACATAGTTCATAAACTCTGCTTCACTGTTAAAGTCGCCTACAAGATAGTTAAAAAATTCACCATGCTGGTCAAGTGTGTTTGTTTTAAATACAGAAATAATCTTATAGGTTTCGTCCCCGTTCGGTGTGTCGAATTCTATTGTAGGGTGCTTTCTGTAGAAGTCCATATCAGCAGAATACAAGCCGTATCCCATTAGGTTTTGGAACATACTTCCGTCATTCATATGATGGCCATGCAAAATAACATTCTTTGAGTCTGTACCCTTGCTGCTTCTGTAGTCTACAAAAATGCTGCCGTAGTCACTGTAGTTTTTGTAAATATCTCTCTTTAAATAGTATTGTGAATCATCATTGTCGCCCTTGTGTCTTAGCACAGGGTAATCTATTCTGGTATCATTAATTGTAATCCAGCCTACAACCTCGCTGTTGATGCCCTTTAGCTCGTCCCAGTTAATTCTTGACTTCTTTTTCTTTACAAGTGTATTACCATTGGCATCGGTAGTTATTTCTGTAGCAATTTCGCCATCATTTTTAACCAAATTTCTTAGATCGTCATACTTTTGGTTATTAAGCAGCGGGTCTATAACCATATATTTAATTAAAAGTGCAGCTGCTACCACAAATATCAAAATTGCCAAATCAAGAATAATTTTTCTAAGCTTCTCCTTGCCGCTGTCACCCTTCATAGGTATAAAGCGTTCCTTAAAGGTAAGCTTCTTTTTCTTCTTTTTCTTGTCCTTTGACTTGTCCTTAGGCTCCTCTTTGTCTGTGTCAACCTCTTTTGCCAGTGCTTCTATAGGCTCTGCCCCTCTGTCTTGCGGTGTCATATTGTCAAAGTCAACCCTTACCCTGTTGCTGGGAATATTCGCCTGAGTATTTCGCACGGCAGAATGTGCCCCAACAACCTTGAGTATTTCAGGAATAACCTCTTTCATTTCCACCATACTCATTACCGGCAGCAGAACCACCCTTACACCGTCTATTACAAAGCTGAAGGCGTGCTTTTGATTAGAAAGATTAATTTCGTTTACACGCTTAAACTCGCCTTTAAAATCGCCTGTCAGTGCCTTTAGCTGCAGCTTTTCGGCTGTGTCCTCATATGCCGACAGTGCAAAAAGGGTTTTAAAAACCACGGTGCTTCTGGCGTCTGTATCGTAGCCGTCCGGAATAAGAACAAGGTCAATGTCCTCGTCCGGATTTAAGGATTGCGAAAGGCTGTTAATAATTTCGTCCTTATTTTCGTCCATTTCTGTTTTATAAGCTACTCCCAGGCCGCTGTTCTTCAAAAGCACAGCCAAACCGTCTATTGATGTAGTTATCCTGCCGGACGCATTCATATCTCTAAGTATGTATATTTCAGCATTCATAAATATTTCCTCCTGTTTGATAATTAAAATTTATTATCACCGTAGCCAATTCGTGTAACCTTTAAATCAGCTAACGCATTTTCTATAAGCTCACTGCTGTTAAGCTTGTCCTGTGCCTGCTGCACATACTTTAAAATCGGTCTTGTGCGTGGGTGCTTTGGGGTAAATACAGTACAGCAGTCCTCATACGGCTCTATAGAGGTTTCAAATGTTCCTATTTTTCTTGAAATAGAAACTATCTCGTCCTTGTCCATACCTATAAGCGGTCTGAACACAGGCATACTGCACACAATATCCGTACAGGCTATGGCGTGTATGGTTTGGCTGGCAACCTGCCCCAGGCTTTCACCTGTAATAAGTGCCGTGCAGTCCTTATCCTCTGCTATTCGCTGGCTTATTTCCATCATAAATCTACGCATAATAATGGTAAAAAGCTCCTCAGGGCATTTGTCCTTTATCTGCCTTTGAATTTCGGTAAAAGGCACTGTGTACATTGTCATTCTGCCGGCATAGGCAGAAACAATCTCCAACAATTTGCAAACCTTTTCCTCTGCTCTTTGTGATGTATAAGGCGGGCTTGCAAAATGTACGGCTGTAAGCTCTACTCCTCTTTTCGCCATCATATAAGCGGCAACAGGGCTGTCTATTCCGCCTGATATAAGTATGGCCGCCTTGCCGCCGGTACCTACAGGAATACCTCCTGCACCCTTTATAACGCCGCTGCGAATATATGCCGAAAAGTCACGAATTTCTACTGTTACCGTAACCTCCGGATTTCTTAAATCCACCTTTAAATGCGGAAAATGCTCTAAAATATATCCGCCCACCTGTGCCGAAATCTGCGGTGAGGTCATAGGAAATTTTTTATCCGAGCGTCTTGCCTCTACCTTAAAGGTTTTTGCGTCCTCCAGCGTTTCCTCAAGGTATTCAACAGCCTTCTGCTGAATATCCTCTATATTCTTCTTTGCGGTACAGGCTCTTGAAAATGTAGCGATACCAAAGGTTTTGCCTACAATTTCAGCAGCAAGCTCAATATCCGCATTTTCGTCCTTTGGTGAAACAGATATGGTAGACTGTGCGATTTTAATATCAAAGCTGCCCGCTTTATGCAGTCTGTTTTTTAAATTTTTTAAAAGAACATCTTCAAACGCCCTTTTGTTCAGTCCCTTTAGGACAATTTCTCCGATTTTAATCAGAATTATTTCTTCCATACTCTATGTAAACCTTTCGTTGTAAATTACTTACTGCTTTTTCTTGCTAAGCTGTTCATTCCGTCCCTTAAGGCTTTTATCAGTGCGTCAATATCCGCTGTGGTGTTGTGCCTTGAAAAGCTGACTCGAACGGCGGAATCCGCTAAATCCTTAGAAAGCCCCATAGCCGTAAGCACATAGCTGGGCTGACCTTTGGCACAGGCCGAGCCGCTTGAAACATATATTCCCTTTTCCGCCAAATAGTGAAGCATAGTTTCGCTCCTTATACCTGTAACAGAAAAGTTCAAAATATACTCCAATGCATTTTCCGGAGAATTAATAACTATGCCGTCTATATTTTCCAGTTGCTTTCGCAAATAACAGTTCAGGCTCTTGATATTGTCAATATTTGTATAGTCTATTTCTTTTATAGCCGCACCAAAGCCCGCTATAGCCGGTGCCGGCTCTGTACCGGGGCGTATTTTGTGCTGCTGCATACCCCCATACAAACGAGGGGTAATGCGAACGCCGTTTTTTATGTATAGTGCCCCTACGCCCTTGGGCCCGTGAATTTTGTGTGCGGTAAAGGTTATCATATCCGCTCCCAGCCTGCCGTTTTTAAACATAAGCTTTCCATAGGCCTGTACAGCGTCAATATGAAACAGTGCGTTTGCACCGCTGCGTTTAATAGCCCTTGCTATTTTGTCAACAGGCTGTACCGTACCTGTTTCGTTATTTACATACATAACAGAAACAAGGATTGTATCCTGCGTTACAGCCTCCTTTAGGTCTGACATTTCTACAGCCCCGCAGCTGTTTACCGGCAGATAAACCACCTCAAAGCCAAGGCCTTCAAGGTAGCGGCACGCCTCTATAACCGAGGAGTGCTCTACGGCTGTTGTAACAATTCTTTTGCCCTGTCTTTTTTTTGAAAGTGCGGCACCTATTACAGCTGTATTGTTGGCTTCGGTGCCGCCGCTTGTAAAGAAAATTTCTCTTTCGCTTACGCCTATAGAATCGGCAGCCGCTCTTCTGGCGGCGTCAACATAGTGCTGAGCCTCAAGCCCCTTTGAGTGAAGGGACGAGGGGTTCCCGTAATTATTCACAAGTGCGTCATACACTGCGTCGGCAGCAGCCTTAGACACCTTTGTTGTAGCACTGTTGTCTAAATATATTTCCTCAGCCGTAATAATCTACTCCTTAATAAGTCTTTGTACTCAAACTACATTATACACATTTTTCGGTAATATTCCAACACAAAATGAAAATTTAACAGATTGTTTTGAAAAATTAACAAATTATACTTAAAGCTTAGCCGAGGGTGAATAAAATTAAATAATTAGCATAAAATCATTTTGAAAGGACTTGATATTTTGAAGGTTACTAAACAGGAGTATTCTCAAATGGCAAAAAAAGCCTCGCCAAACAGCAGGGTGGTAATAAACTGCGTAAAAGCCTTTTTAATAGGCGGACTTATATGCACCATAGGACAAGCACTAACCAACCTTTATATGTACTGGCAGCTTGACAAGGACACGGCACGCACTTTAACTTCTGTAACGCTTGTTTTTATAGGAGGCTTGCTTACATCAATAGGCGTATACGACAACATTGCAAAGCACGGCGGTGCAGGAACGCTTGTACCTATTACAGGCTTTGCAAATTCTATAGTTTCACCGGCTATTGAATTTAAAAGTGAGGGCTATGTGCTGGGCTTGGGTGCAAAAATGTTTGTTATAGCCGGTCCTGTGTTGGTGTACGGCATAACGGCATCGGTAATTTACGGCGGAATATACTGGCTGCTAAAGGTAATGGGGGCAATATAAATATGGACAAGGCTAATTATGAAATCCCCGTAGCATTAGCTATGGCACTGGCACAAAATCCTGAAGCCATGCAAAAATACTCCCGTATGACGAACCGTGAAAAACAGCTTGTAAGGGAAAAAGCAGGCACTATGCACAGCAGCTACGAAATGAAGCAGCTTGTAAACAGCATTGCCGAAGCTGACCTTGGCGGCACTTTTATGTAATATTTTAAGTAAATTCTCTATATTGACATAATAAATATCATGGCAGAATTTACACTGTGCAGATGCAAATACTGCCATTGATATTTAACCTTAAAATGTTATAATACTTACAACGAATTCAACCCGGAGGAATACATATGATAAGACAAATTATTAATATAGATGAAGAAAAATGCAACGGCTGCGGTGCCTGTGCCAAAGCCTGCCATGAGGGTGCCATAGGTATAGTAAACGGTAAAGCAAAACTGATTTACGAACACTACTGTGACGGACTCGGCGACTGTTTGCCAAGCTGCCCCGAAAATGCCATTACCTTTGTAAGCAGAGAAGCTCCGGCTTATGACGAAGAGGCTGTAAAAGCAGCACAACAAAAAAAGCAGCAGGAAAGGCCGAGCTTTGTCTGTCCGGGCACCAAGCTGAAAAATTTCAGCCGCAGCCTAAACAGCCAAAACGCACAATATAACAGTGCAGGCAATAACGGCATAAACTGTGAAAGTCAGCTTACACAGTGGCCTGTGCAAATAAAGCTTGTTCCTGTAAATGCACCGTTCTTTGACAATGCACAGCTTCTGATAGCCGCCGACTGTACAGCCTTTTCTTACGGCAGCTTTCACAACGAATTTATAAAAAACCACATCACGCTAATTGGCTGTCCTAAGCTTGACAATCAAGATTATTCAAAAAAATTAACTGAGATTATCACTCTAAACAACATTAAAAGCATAAGTGTGGTAAGAATGGAGGTTCCTTGCTGCGGCGGCATAGAAAATGCTTTAAAAACCGCATTAAAAAACAGCGGCAAGCTTATTCCGTGGCAAGTAACCGTAATTTCAACAAACGGCAGAATTTTGGACTGATACCCTACACGCTCTTTACATAATAAGCAAGGCTTATATCTGCTTTGCCTGTTAAAAATCGTACACCTATAAACCCGCATTTTATAAATATACAGAAAACACCTTGTAAAAAGCTCTCAAAGCAGGCTGTAAAACCTACTTTGAGAGCTTCTGTTTTTCCTATATAATTCTTATGCCTTATGCTGCCTGAACAGGAAATTTATCAATAAAGCTCAAGGCATATCTCTGTACTAATACAATATCGACTACAGTAACAACACCGTCACCGTTTACATCGGCAGCCTTTGCCTGCCGGTCGGTTAATGTAATGTAGCCCATCTCACTTCTTGCCATTAAAACTGCGTCAGCCGAGGTTATCTTTTTGTCGCCGTTTACATCGCCGTATACAACTTGGTCGCTCGGTGCATACTCACTCCAGCTTCCGCTATGTACATACGCCTTTTTAAAGCTGTCATATACCGCACCCTCTGCATATGCGGTATAAATGGTTTTATTTCCTTGGAATGTCAGATCATCTGTTTGACGCTTGTCGCCGGTGTCTTCGCCCTTTCCGTTGCTGAATATAATATTTTCTATTCCGTCTTCAATGGTATAGCTGTAAATATTGCTGCCCTCATACTTCATTTTTACACCCGGCCACTGTGCAGTAAGAGAACCTCCCCAGCCGTAAATGTAAACCTCGTTCCATTTTGTTTGTGAGTTGTCATAATAAATAACATCCTTCTTGCAGGCATTAATATCGTTTATCGCCTTTTCCAAAATAGCGTTTACCTGAGAGGTTGAGGCTGCTTTTTCAATGTCCGACTTTGCCTTTTTCGCAACGGCATTCATTTCAGCTATAACATCGCTTGAATACTCGGAAGAATATTGGTTAATTAAATTGTCTATAGCGGCAATAGCCTGCTGCTTAGCTGTTTCCGTATCGAGCAGACCGCTGTTCATAAATGTAATTCTGCCGTTTACAAAGTTTACAAGATAGTTAAACTGACTGCTGTGTGTTGTGCCTGCCTCGGGAACAAGCAAATTATCGCTGACGTCCCATCTTGTATAGTTCATTACAGAGGACGGCAGTGTAAGATTATAATTATACTGCATGCTCTTCAAGCGTCCCGTACCCTCGGTATTGCCTGTAACTATTGACAATGCCGGCACAAACTTTTCCTTCCAGACTTTTTCAACCTCTGTCATAAAGTCGTCGTGCTGACAAAGCTGTGAAAATACTGTGCGTGTGCTTGAATAGCGGTAAGAATTTTTAATAAACCACTGGTTGTTGGAGGTCACATCTACTCCGTCTTTTGTACTTTTTAGATTACCCAAAGCAACATCAAAATCCCAACAAGGGCTTGCGTGCACTTTTCCGTCGCCTGTTAAATCAGAATCCTTATAAAAATAACAGCTTGAAATACCACCGTCGATATTCACCGAAAATTCCTGCAATAAATACATAATAGCAGCCGAGTGAACATCAATATAGTCTGTATAGTATTTTCCCTTTGAGTTGTAGCCGGTTGATGAATACAAGGCGTCCTCCAAATCCTGCATAAAGTCCGCAATATAATTAATCTGCTCAACGGTACAATATTCAGGGCCTTTTAAATTTACATTCTGTCCGCCCTTTGTGGTAAAGCCGCTTGGCTCGTCCATATCCATAACAAATTCCATCAGGTATCCGCCTGTTATGTCCTTAGGATTATACGGGATTTTGTACGCTTTTCTGCCGTTGGAGTTGTACTCTTGACTGCCGTACATTTCCTCAAGGTCTACCTTGCTTAAACCTGTACCCACTGCTACCGCATCCTCTGTTTTAGCCTCAAGGTCAGTTATATTTACAAGGTCACCATCGCCTGTCTCTACCTTTTGGGTAAGCTGATATGTTCCCAGATATTCGCCGTTTGCATACAAATCAACAAACCTTGAGTCAGGAGTATAGTCTAAGCCTACTTCGTCTGCAAGGTCATACATAAGCTTATTTCTTATCATTGAATGCTCTTGGGCATTTGCAAGCAAGCACCATTTTTTGTTTTTGTCCATGCCAAGCAAGGAGGCCTTTTTGCCCAGCTTAATATTGTAAGGCTTTTTGTTTAGAAGCCATGTAGAGTTTCCTCTGCCCTTAATCGAATCCAAGGCATTGTCATAAGAAACCTTGCCGTCATAGTCTATTACAACCATACTGCCCGATTCCGCATTTCCCTTTTTACTGTTTATGTAGTCCATGCTTCCGCTTTCTGTGGTAAAGAACATAGAGCCTATGCCCTCTGCCTTTTGAACACATAGTGTGTACGATTTACCGTCCGCCTTAACATTATAGCTTTTGCCGTTTTCAAACATACTGTAGCTTTCACCGCTGACAAGCTTAGTGCCGTCAACAGTTATATTATCGAAATTGTGGTAAACAGTTAGGCTGCTGAGGTTTGCTGATGACGGTAAAAACCAGTAGTATTTTCCGCCCTTTTGGTACCACTTAACAGCCTCTATGTTATTTTTTGTAGCCGCCGTGGCCCCCTCTGCCCATAATGCCTTTTCACCCTGTGCCGCAACATAGCCCGGCACAGCAGCCTCTGCTGACGCTGCAAAGGCGCTTAAAGGCAAACAGCCTGCAAGCATAAGCAAGGAAAGTATTGCCGACAAAACGGCTGACATATTTTTCTTAAAACACTTCATACATTATTTCTCCTTTATCAAAATATTTGTTTGTACAGCCCTATTATAGCACAGTTGCTTTGCACTGTACTACAGAAATTTCAGGATATATATCACCAAATATACAGCCATAATTTTAGTTGTTTTAGATATAAATATTAATAATTATGTAAAAATAAGAGTAAAACCAAACTATATATAGACAATTTTATTAAACTTATTAACACAAAATAAACTATTGTATATATAATTGACTTTTAGTAATTTCAATGCTAATATATTTTCAGAGGAGGTACATTTATGAAACCATCGAAATCAATAATTGTGTCATTATGGTTTGTAAGAATATTACTTTTGCTTATGGTAGTGGGAGCGTTTTTTGTTCCTATGGTAAGTAAAAGCTATAGTCTGCTGGCAACCAATTCCGACGCAATTACCTTTCCTATTTCTGTAGGAATTTATGCATTAGAACTGCCAATGGCGGCAACAATGGGCATACTTAACGCATTGCTCACCAATATAAAAAACGGCAATACTTTTGTAAAAAAGAATATTACCTACTTTACACTGGTATGTGCGGGCATATTACTTACAGGAGTAATCAGCTTTTTTGTTTCTCTTGTTTCTTGGGTATTTTCATTTTTCACACTGGCGTTTCTTTTTTCGGGTGTCATTTTGCTCGTACTTAGAAATGTTTATTCTCACGCAGTGGATATTAAAGAAGAAAATGATTTTACTATATAAAACAGGGGGATGAGGGAAAATGGCAATAGTAGTAAATGTTGATGTTATGCTTGCAAAAAGGAAAATGTCATCCACTAAGCTTGCAGCAGAGGTAGGAATTACCCCCGCCAACCTGTCTATCCTAAAAACAGGCAAGGCAAGAGCAGTAAGGTTTTCTACACTAAATAAGCTTTGCAAGGCACTGGACTGTCAACCGGGTGATATTTTGGAGTATATGGCAGATCAAGAGGAAAAGGAAGAGCAACACGACATATAGGAGGTATATATGGATAATAACAGCTCTAAGGGCAACCCTGTCTATAATAAACAGCCTGCCCCGGAAAAAAGCCAACAACCACAAAACAGCTTTGGCAATAATCCGCAAAATAACGCCAACCAACAAGTACAGGACAACTTTAGCGGTAATCCGCAAAACAATGCTAATCAACAGCCTCAGGGCAACTTTGGCGGTAATCCGCAGAGCAATGCTAATCAGCAACCACAAGGTAACTTTGGCGGTAATCCGCAAAACAATGCTAATCAACAGCCGCAAAACAGCTTTGGCAATAATCCGCAGAACAGGTATAACAGAGGGCAAAATTTTCCTCCGTTTAACTCCGGATATAGCAAACAGGGCTATCCGCCATATGGTTATCAACAAAATTCATATAATTATTCCGCACAGCCTCAACAGCAGTATGGCTTTGTGGCAAAAGCTAAAAAAATATATGACAAAACCGACAAGCTCTTTGCGGTGTTGGCCTTTGTAATGGGCTTTTTGTTTGTAGATTTAATAGTGGTTGTATTGTTTGACCTTGGCATAGGTGCAAGCATATTTTTTATTGCCAATATGGTCGTTTCTTATTTGTATGTATGGAAAAAGAAGAACATTAAAATAGATATTGTACATAATATAACATTTGTACTGCTGATTCTTTTCAGCCTGTTCTTTACATTTTTCAGCAATAGTTTTGTTTTGGCAATAGACTTTGCCTTTTTAATACCGGCACAGTGCTTTTGGGTATACACTACCAACGGTAAAAACAGAGTAAAGCACGGCGGTAAGCTCACACAGCTGTTTGTAAGTGTGTTTTATTATCCGTTTGCAAACTACGGCTCTGCCTTTAGTGCACTTTTCAACAAAAAGAAAGGGCAAAAGGGAGGAAACGGCAAATGGATTATTTTAGGACTATGCATTGCACTGCCTCTTGTAGCAATAGTTTCAGCTTTGCTTCTTATGGGCGACCAAATGTTCAAGGCTATGTTCTCCTTTATATTTGACGATTTCTTCCTGCATTTGCTGAAATATGTCGCTTATGCAATATTGGGTATACCTGTAGCAATGGCAATATTCAGCTGCCTGTACACAAAATATAACGAGGAAACACCGCATACAAAGGCACAAAACGGCATTGGCTACAGCCAGATGGCAGAAAGCTTTCATATTGTTCCTGCCGCATTAATGTACTCTATAGTTATTCCGCTGTGTGCAGTATATTTTATGTATCTCATTTCACAGCTGGCATATTTTGTAAGCTTTATTGCGGACAATCTTCTGCCGCAGACATTTACAATAGTAGACTACGCACGAAACGGCTTTTTTGAGCTGTGCGTTATAACAGCAATTAATATTATAATTATATTGCTGCTTATCCTGCTTACAAAAAGGAAAAACGGTGCTATGCCTATGGGGCTGCGAATAATAACGGTAATAATGTGTGCATTTACACTGGTATTCGTTTGTACTGCATTATTTAAAATGCTTATGTATATTAACCAATATGGCTTTACAGCGCTTAGAATAAACACAAGTATATTTATGCTGTTCCTGTTTGTAATGATAATACTGGTAATTGTAAAGCAGTTTTTCAGCAAGGTTAATCTTTTCTCCTTTGCACTTGCTTTTTCTATGCTGTTTCTAATAGGCTACAATGTTTTAAATATTGATTCCTTTATAGCACAGGCTAACATTTCACTTTATCAGCAGGGCAAAATTGAGTGGATGGGAAATAATCTGGTAAGAGATCTTGATCCCTCTGCTTATAAGTATATTGCTCCTTTTGCCGCTGACGAAGACAATGGCTTAACAAACAGTCAGAAAAGAGTACTTAACTACAATTTGTATAAAGCATATAAGAGCTACAACGACAGCTTTGCGTCGTTTAATGTAGCTAAATACCAAGCACACAAAACGCTTGAAAAATATGGCTTTAACAACGAAAGCTGCTATAAACGCTATTACGACACCAATGATGACGATTATAGCGCTGATTATTATTCGGATAGTTACAGCTTCGACGATGACTACAGCACTATAAGCTGCAGCTAACAACTCTATATAATAGAAGTCGGTGAAAAGAAAACAGCCTTCTTTTCACCCCGACTATTTGGCACAGAGCCAATTAAAAACAGCAGAGCATACAGGCTTGGATTAAAGCCCTGTATGCTCTGCTTTTGTATAACCATAATTTCTGAATAAAAACCTACTCTGTTACAACTACCGTAAGAGTCGCCGCAGGAGTGGAGTCTGTTTCGTCCGGCAAATAATAGTAAACATTATAGTTGCCCGGTGTATTTATATCTACATCATTTTGAACAACAATAGCATTCTTTATGTCATTGCCGTTTTTATCAACAGCTGTAACAATATATTTTTCAGGATTTATTGCCGTACCCGCTTTTACGGATATTGATTTTGTGGAAAGCACTACTCTGGTTTCATCAAGCGTGCCTGTCACATTAACCACAATATCTCTTGACACAGAATCGGCAAAGCTGTTTTTAACGGTCAAGCGAACCTTTTGGCTGCCGGCGGTCTTTACCTGTACAGCACTGTCAACATACAGTGCTGTTGAAATATTGTTTCCGTAGCCGTCTGTTGCCACTATGCATTTTGCACTAACCATAGACTTTATGTATGAATCAATTTCGTTAATGTCGCAGGTATAGGTTTTATGCTTTACAGCTATTTTCGGCCCCTTATAATTCAACAGCTGCAGGCCTCTCTTGGTTGCTTCCAGATTATAATCAGCATCGTTAATGCTGTACATAATTGATTTTTCATCTTTTGAGCTGTTTGTAACCGAAGCCTTTACCAAATTTGTTACATCGTTTCCTTGGGAATCGGTTGCAGACACTCCGCTCATTAAATCAATATTTTTACCGTCCTTTATTATAAGCGGATCGGTATCAAAGGTTATATTTACCGACTTAGCAGCTGCAACAGCAACTGTACCCTCATTGTCAGACTTGAGCAAGCTGTCCGCAAATAATATTGTAAAAATTACAGCTATTACAGAGAGTACGGCAATTACAGTTACAATGGATTTAATAGCTTTATTCATTTGTTCCTCCCAAAATCCTTAGTCTTCATCAGCAGAATCACTGTCAGTGTAAGAAGCCTCTTCAGCTTGGCTGTTTTCTTCATTGCCATAGTAATCTCCGTACTGACCGTAGCCATAGCCATATCTGCCGTAGCTTCCGTAGCTGCCATAGCCTCCATAGGAATTATAGCCATATCTGCCGTAGCCCCTTGTGCTTAACACGCCGGACGCCATATTAAAGATACAACCAAGTATTTTTATCTTGCTGTAGCCAAAAAGACTTATTGAGTCCAAAATTTTGCTTACCTTTGCGTAATCCTGCCTTACTACAAATACCAGTCCGCCTACATAATCCTTCATCTCCAAAGCGTCAGAAACAATTCCCACCGGCGGAGCATCAATTACCACATAGTCAAATATTTTTTCCAATGCAGCTACCAGGTCTGCCAGCTGCTTACTGCCCATAAGCTCAGAGGCATTGTTTACAGGAATTGTACCCGGCAGCACATACAAACCGTTTTTCTTCGTTTTTACTATGGCGTCCTGAAGGCTACAGGTGCCTGTTATAACATCTACAATGCCCAGGCTGCAGCTCTCCGGAATGTTCAGCTGCTGCCTAACGGTAGGGTTTCTAAGGTCGCAGTCAATTATTACTGTTCTGTAGTGCTTTTTTGCAAGAGCTATGGCAAGGTTTGCCGCTACAGTGGTTTTTCCCTCGTTTGTAGTTGTGCTGGCAACCATAACAGAATTTATTTTTTGATCGGCACACAGCTTGATTATTTTATTTCTTATTGAAAATACAGATTCTTTAAATCTTGGATCTGTGTGTGCGTCATCAATAGTTAAGCTGCCTGTTGAATGACTGCTTTTTTTCTTTACAACCTTTACAATAGAGCCTAAGCGTTGATTGTTCAGCAGCTTTCTAATTTCATCAGGATGCCTTACTGTATGGTTAAGATTTTCAAGAAAAAATACAATTAAAAGCCCTAGCAAAGCTCCCACTGCCGTGCCTATAAGTGCTTTTTCTCTGTAGGATATAGGATTTATAGGGGTGGACGATGCCGACGGCGGAACAACTAAAACAAGGTCTGTTGCACCCACCACATACTCCGCAACGCTGGGATAATTATTAATAACTGATTTCAATACATTATAGGCTGTTTCATAGTTTGATGATGTTACGGTTATTGTAAAAAGGTTTGTATCCTCTACAGCTGTAGCTGTTAATGTTCCGGGTACATCTGACAGCCCCAAGTCCTCTGCAACTACTCTTGTAAGAGGAGCACTTGTTATAATGTACGGAAATGTTTTTTCAAGCTGTTGAGTAGAGGCATTAGATGATATGCTTGTATATGCGGACAGTGAATCTCCCTTAGGTGTAACTGTAAATGTTGCTGCGGCAGTATACTGCGGAGTATAGGCTGCGTATGAATACAATGTAAAGCCTACACAGCATATGCCTGCCAGCACCGCTATAATATACCAGTGCTTCTTTATGCCTGTAAGAATCTTTGAAGCATACTCCCCTACAGGCGTATATGACCTGCTGTTTTCAGGCACGAATTTTTTCTCCATTTTACTTGCCTCCTTTACTCTGCAGTGCTGCCATATTTTCCGTATTTACCATATCCGTATTTACCGTATTGATAGTCGGAATATACGGAGCCTCTTCCTACTATCGAAACATTTTCCGCATCGTTGTATACACAGCCCATCAGCTTAACACCGCTTGCAAGAATAATGTCTATAGTGTCATTAATACTAAGTGCGTTTGCAACATTTCTTCTTACAACAATCAACGAGGAATCGCTTAAGGTCAGTATATCTTCGGCGTCGGAAACAAAGCACAGCGGAGGTGTGTCTATAATTATATAGTCATACTGCTCCCTTGCAGCAGAAATCAAGTAGTCCATCTTTTCACCGGTTATAAGCTCGTTTGCCTGTTGAGTACCCTTATTGCTGCCCATAATGGTTATGTTGTTTATTTCGTCATAGCTTGCAATTTCAGAAAGCCTTGCCTTTCCCCTCAGAAAGTCAATAATTGATTTGCCGTTTGTAATTTTAGCCTCTAAAAACTTTGCAACAGCAGGTTTTCTAAGGTCACCGTCTATAAGCAAAACCTTGTAATCCATTTTTGCGAGTGACAAAGCCAGGTTTACAGCAACAGTGGTTTTTCCCTCGTTTTCAAGCGAGCTTGTTACGGCGTAAACCTTGTTATGGTGCGTCTTGCTGTCGGAAACAATTTTCTGCCTTAGCCTTTTAAAGGCCTCTCTAAACTCGAAGCTTATAACAGGATTTGTTATAGAAAGGGGCCTTTTTATGCCTTTAACCTTTTCTCTGACTGACAATCTCTTTTTCTGTGTGGGAATTGAAACCAACCTTTGAGTTATAAGCTTCTTATTTATGTCGCTTTCCTTTTTTACTGTATCCTTATAAAACGAAAGCACAGATATAATTAATACTACCGCCGCTGCCCCTGCAAAAAAGCCTATAACCGCCAGCTTTAATGCGTTAGAAGGGTTTGTAGGTTCTGTAGGCACAACAGGCTCCTCAAGGGTTTGCAGTACAATAGAGGAAACAACATTTTTAGTAAACTGGGGGTAGCACTCAAGAACCGCTTTTAACAGTCTGTAGGACTTTATCGGGCTGTCGGAGGTTACTGTAAATGAAAGAATATTTGTTTCTTCTATAACCGAACAGCTTAAGTTGCCGGGAAATGATGTATACCCAAGCTGCCGTGCGGCAGAGTTTTGCAGCTGACTGCTGTCAAGAATATTTTTAAACACCCCTGCCATCTTGTTTGTAGCAGTTAAATTATTATAGGCACTTTCTGTATTGTTTTTACTTTGTACAAGCAATGTTGTTGATGTCATATACTGCGGTGAATATAATTGCGTTGCTGTAATAAAACAGCCTATAGCCGCAATTATACCGGAGAGCAAAATTACAAACCACCTTTTTGTTAAATCCTGTAATGTACTTGCAAGGTCAAAGGAATAGTTAGCATCCTGTTCTTTTAAATCGTCCTGTGCCTTTAAATCATCCTGTGAATTATTCATAAGGTCTGCCCTCCCTTTTTATTCAACTAAAGTAACAGTTGACTCTAAATAAGCAATGTCGCCGCAGCTGTTGGTAACTGAAAGAGTTACCGGAAAAACTCCACGGTTAATACTGTCCCTACTTGTGTCTATACTGTCAATTCTTATTTTACTGCTTATGTCGCCGTCTATCACATCGGTTGCCTTAAAGCAGGCAAGTATGTCGGCATACTTTCTTTCTTTTATTACAGGAACATCACTTACAGGCTTTATAACAGGCTTTTTGTAGTCGGTGTAGGTAATTTCCTTAGCAACCTTTGTAACATTATTGTCAGAATCACACACAACATAAGTTATTTCACGGCGATTGCCCTTAATTATATTGGACATTTTTTCAATAATGATATCGGTTGAAAGGTCGCCGTCCTCTGCGTCATATGCAGAAACACCCACCAGCAGCTCCTGCTGTGTGGATTTTACGCTTATCTTTGTTTTGTAGCTTTCAGAAAAGGTAATAACCGGTACATTCTTTCTTTTGCTGATATTTGTATCGTAATAGTAAAACGCAAAAAACAAAATAAGCAGTGCCGTAACCAAAACCATCGCAATACACCTTACAGCAGCGTTTTTAAAAATTCCTTTCATTTTAGAACTCCTTACCGTATCTTAATTTTGCTTTTAAAAAAGCAGGGCTTTTGTCTAATAAAATATTTTGGGGATTTTTTTTAAACAACATATCAGCGTATTCTTTACCGTAATTCCTTTCAACCTCTGCATATGCATCATAAAGTATCGGAACACGGCTGTAGCTTTTGTGACCGTCGCTTGCCACAATATGAACCATACCGCTTTTCAGCAAATAATCCGCCACCGCCTTAGGCCGTAAGCCAAATTTTCCCAAAATACTGCCACGGTTTATCTGAATTATAATTCCTGCTCTGACTAAATCAAAGACTATATATGGCTCCTGCTGAACAAATACATACCGTTCGGGGTGAGCCAGCACAGGAACAATTCCGGCTCTTTGTATATTTTGAAGCACCTTAAACACATACATCGGGCTTTCTCCAAAATTAAACTCAACAAGCAAATATCTGGAGCGGTTAAGAGTTATAGCCATACCTCTGCGTAAAAGCTCCGGAATGTCATTACTTGCATATACCTCCATTCCAAGGTACAGGTTTATGTCAGGCACAAATTCCTTCGCCGCAGCCTTAAGCCTTTCAAACCTGTCTGCTATGGTACTGTTCATATAATTCAGGTACCCGCCGGGTATGTTGCAGTGTGGGGTTAGAATTATATTTTTTGTTCCGCCCTTACTTGCCATTGACAGCATTTTCAGCGACATTTCAAAGCCTTCCGAGCCGTCGTCAAGCCCGTAAAGCGTGTGTGTGTGTATATCTGTCATTGAAATCCTCAATCTAATTAAATAATTGAAGTTAATTATACCATAAATACAAAATATATTAAAGAATATAAAAACACCGCTTTATAGAAAGTTATACCTGTTTTATTGTAAATTTTATGATTTTTATTTAAAAAATTATAAACCGCACCGCTGAGGCAGTTTACCAAGGCTCCTATATGCAGATAATTATTATCGCAGAATGTCAAATAGTTTACTGCAACGGGTATTGTTTTGCAAGGCTTTCTGCTTTTATTCAAGCTAACGGTGCTTTACTGCCATGTCCCGCATAAAAACAGTGGTAATTCAACAGAATTAATGTTATAATCAATGTGGGCACAGCCCAAAGCAACAATAATTATTTTGGGGTGACAGGTTTGGAGCAAAATTCCGGAATACAGCTGCTTGAAAAGGCAATAAAAAGCAACAGAGTACCTCACGGTGTAGTGCTGGAAAGCAATTTTCCGCAGCTAATCAAGAAATATACCGAGCTTTTGTGTCAGTGGGCTGTATGCAACGGCGAGATTAAGCCCTGCGGTCACTGCGTACAGTGCCGCAAGGTATCTATAGGCAGTCACCCTGATGTTTATACAGCAAGGCTTTACGGCAAGAGTCAGGTTGTAAATGTTGACGAAATACGAAGCATTTGTGCTGACGCATTTGTAAAGCCAAATGAATCAAATATAAAGGTTTATATTATACCTAATGCAGACAAAATGCAGCCACAGGCACAAAATGCTTTTTTGAAAATACTGGAGGAGCCGCCGCAAAATATTTTATTTATTTTGTGCTGCACCTCCGCACAGCAGCTTTTAGGAACTATACTTTCAAGAACCGCTGTGTACAGCTTAAATCAAAGCAATGCCGATGAAAATCTTAGCAAAAGCTGCGAGGCTGCCGGCGAAATAGCCGTTTCTCTTTGTAAAACAACAAGCTATGAGCTTTTAAGGGCAACAGGCAGGCTGACTGACAGAGCCTTTGCAAAGGAAACCATAGACCGATTAATTATTATTGTAAACGAGGCAATAGTAGCAAAGCTGACAGAAGCCCGCTGCAGTGCTGAGGCTGAGGTGCTAAGGAATAATATAGCCACCGTGAACTTGATTAAAATTATAGACACGCTTAACCTTGCTAAAGCAAGGCTTAACAGCAACATTAATATGAACCTGTTTATGTCGTGGCTTTGTGCTGAATTAAGGAGGCAAAAATGACAGAGGTAATAGGAGTAAGATTTAAAGATGTGGGTAAAATATACTATTTTGACCCTAACTCGGTACCGCTAAAAATAGGCGACTATGTAATAGTAGAAACTGCCAGAGGCGTAGAATGCGGACAGGTTGCAATGGCTAATAAGCAGCTTGAGGACACGGAAATTCTTTTTCCGTTAAAAAAGATGATAAGGAAAGCAACCGAAAAAGACCTTGAGTGCTTGAAGCAAAACAAAGAAAAGGGAAAAAAGGCGTTTAAAATCTGCGAAGAGAAAATTCTTCAGCACAACCTGGATATGAAGCTGGTTGATGTAGAATACACCCTGGACAATAACAAAATACTGTTTTATTTTACAGCTGACGGCAGAGTGGATTTTCGTGCATTGGTAAAGGATTTGGCGTCTGTTTTCCGCACAAGAATAGAACTTAGACAAATCGGTGTGCGTGATGAGGCTAAAATGCTGGGCGGCATAGGCGTTTGCGGCAGACCGTTTTGCTGTTCGTCATTTTTAGGTGAATTTCAGCCTGTATCAATAAAAATGGCAAAGGAGCAAGGGCTTTCGCTAAGTCCCGTAAAAATTTCGGGAACCTGCGGCAGATTGATGTGCTGCTTAAAGTACGAACAGGACGCATATTCAGACCTGCTTAGAAAAACTCCGAAGGTTGGTGCCATTGTAAACACTCCGGACGGTAAAGGAACAGTAGTAGAGCAAAATCTTATTACAGGTGTGCTTAAGGTAAGCCTGGACAAATCTGAAAATGCCGCTCCGTCAACCTATACGGTTAAGCAGGTTAAAATTATTAAGGACGCACAAATTCGTCTTGACAAGGATGAAATTGAACAGCTGAAGGGACTGGAGGAATAACGGCTCGCTTCGGTACAATATAACCTCCTTTTTGATATTTGCAGTATATTTCATTAAAAAACAGCATACTATGGAAATTTTGCCAATATAAATATTACAAAATCTTTAATTTTTATAATATGTGTTGATTTTTTTGAAAGTAGTGTTAAAATATAACCATAAAATATTTTGAGGGAGGTGTATCTTTAATGGCATACAAGATTAGTGATGATTGCATTTCTTGCGGTGCTTGTGCCGCTGAATGTCCTGCAGGTGCTATTTCCGAGGGTGACGGTAAGTACGAGATTAACGCAGATGTATGTGTAAGCTGTGGTGCTTGTGCCGGTGTCTGTCCTGTTGGTGCTCCTAATGAGGAATAATTAATGTACATAGCTACATTACGGGTGCAGTTGGTGTAATACCCCTCTGCACCCGCTTGTTTTATATGATTTTATATAGCCGCAGTATTATTTTAATAATTCATAACTCAATATTTATTATAAATCAAAGGGCAGGAAAGCTTATGAAAAAAAAGATATTAGCAGCCTTATTAGCACTTTGCATATGCACGGTATTTTTGGCAGGCTGCTCCGAAGGAAAAAAAGATATAGCCTCGGAGGAAAAATATGTTGTAAGCGATAGTATAATTTCCGAAGAGAAGCAAAGAAGCATAGAACATCTTATAGAGATTTGGGCATTTGCATACAAGACTCACGACCTGTTAAATTATAACGACAGCGTTGCGGATGCTTTGGAATTTGGCGACAATTCAGATGGGAAAAACAGCAGAACTAATAATTATTTTGAAACTGTTACAGACTGTCAAATTATTAATATTGATTTTTCGGAGGCTAGTGCTATAGAAGAAAACAAATTTTCGGTACCTGTAAAATACACTATAAGCTTCAATGATAAATTTAAGGAGGATAGTCAGCTGAAGCAGGGTAAAAATACTGTGAACGCAGTTTTTACCATAGCTGAAAACTCCGGAAATGATTTTTATATAAGCGACATAAATTAGTCTAAGTGCTGCCCCTTGGCAGCGAAGCTACCGGTAAATATTTATATAATTTTTCAGCAGTCTACAGGGCATATATGTGCTTGTACACTGCTGATTTGTTTTTTAACACTTCAAAATTAAATGCTTACGGCGGCAGAAAAAATTGTAAAACAGCTTTGCGGTTTTTAGGACTATTGTGCAAGGATTCAGTACAATTGTGCTTGATGTTTTTTGAAAAAGTCTTAAACTAATACTAAACGCCTTTATAAAGCGGCAGAAAGTTTTCAGCGATTTATACTGAATACCTTTGCGGCTTTTAAGCGTACACAGTTATAATTTATCGGCTGCCGTTTAAACGGCATAAGTATAACTATAGTAATTCTTATATTAAGAGGGATCGGATATGAAAAAGCTAAATCTATTCAGCTTGGCTTGGCCAATATTTATTGAAACAGCACTTTTTATGCTGCTGGGCTTTATTGATGTTTTTGTCTTGAGCAAATATGACGATCTGGCGGCATCTGCCGTAAACACCGCCAATCAGGTTGTATCCATTGTCACTATTGTTTTTACCGTTATTTCAGGTGCAAGTGCCGTGCTTATTTCTCAAAATTTAGGTGCAAAAAACAACAAGCACGCCTCAAGAATTGCGGCACTGTCTATAACCTTCAGCGTGCTTTGCGGCTTGGTTGTAAGCATCCTGCTGTTATTTTTTAACAGACCTATTTTGGTATTTATAGGTGCCGAGGGCAAAATACTTGAATTTGCAAGTCAATATTTGCTTATTGTAGGCGGTTTTCTGTTTTTGCAGGCATATTTGAATGCACTGTCTGTTATAATCAGAAACCACGGTATGACGCAGGTGTCTATGTATGTCACCGTAGTTATGAATATTATGAATACGGTGCTTGATATTTTCTTTGTACTGGGGCTGTGCGGCTTTCCTAAGCTTGGCGTTTTGGGAGTAGCTATTGCAACCACCTTTAGCCGTATAGTTGGTGCTGTAATACTTACGGTTGTTGTATTTAAAAAGGTTGAAAAGCCGTCAATGTTTAAGCTGTTAAGGCCCTTTCCAAAGGGTGACATTAAAAATATGATGAAAATCGGTATTCCGTCTGCTTTGGAGTCCTTTTTATACAACCTGTCGCAGCTGGTAGTTACAGGTATAGTCTTGACCTGCCTAAGCGACAAAGATCTGGTAGCAAAAACATATGTGCAAAATATAACTATGTTTTTCTATATATTTTCAGTTTCAATAGGTCAGGCGTCGCAAATACTTATAGGCCATTTAGTAGGTGCCAACAAGCAGGACGAAGCGTACAAGCAGGGCTTTAGAGGCTACAGAAATGCTCTTATAATTACTATGGCTCTGTCTGTAGTGGGAATAATATTCAGAAGTCAGCTAATAGGACTTTTCACCGCCGACCCTACCGTAATAGAGCTTGGCTCGAATATAATAATAATGAACATTATTTTGGAGCTTGGCAGAACGACCAATTTGGTAATTATATCCTGTCTGCGTGGTTCGGGAGATGTTATATTCCCTACCGCCTGTGCAATATTCTCTATGTGGGTTATCAGTGCATTAGGCTCGTATATATTTGCGGTGGTATTTAATATGGGAATTTACGGCTTGTGGGTAGCCTTTGCGGCTGACGAATGCTTCCGTGGTCTGCTTATGCTAATCCGTTGGAAAAGCGGAAAGTGGCGTACCAAACGGTTTGCCTCCACTGATGAAACAATCTCCGCAGCTTAAAACACAACCATATATACAAAAGGCAACAGACTGTTGGTTATGCCAACTGCCTGCTGCCTTTATTTTTTCCGTTCTGTTTTTCTATGGGTGCATAAAACACACTTTTTGTATTAAAAAATTAATAGCTTAAAATTAATTGCTTTCCTTTTCCAGCTCAGCTCGGTTTATAGCGTTTAGCACGCCGAACAGTGAGCTGCGGTAAATATTGCTTGAAATACCTACACCGAATATGCTCTTTCCGTCAGGCGTCATAAGCTGAATATAAGAAACAGCCTTTGAGTCTGAGCCTGTGGAAATTGCGTGCTGCTCGTAGTTAATAAACTTGTAGTCACATACGCCTACGCTTGCCAAGGCTCTAAAGAAAGCGTCAATAGGGCCGTTGCCCTCGCCGCAAATATTAACATCAGTCTTTTCGTCGCCATCTGTGCGAAGCAAGCCTGTAACTCTTATTTTATCGTCGCCGATTTCAGTTACGGTTGGGTGTCCTACAATTTCGTACTTCCTTTTGGTGTTTATATAGTTTTCTTCAAAAATCTCCATTAGCTCGCCGGGAACAAGCTCTCTGCCCAGCTCGTCACATTTTTTCTGTACCAGCTTACTGAATTCAGGGTGCATCTGCTTAGGCAGCTTATAGCCATAGTTGTTAGCCATAACAAATGCCGCTCCGCCCTTGCCGGACTGGGAATTAATACGGATAATCGGCTCATACTGTCTGCCGACATCGGCAGGATCTATAGGCAAATACGGAATTTCCCAGTAATCCGAGCCGGACTCCTTCATATATTCCATTCCCTTGTTAATAGCGTCCTGATGAGAGCCTGAGAAGGCTGTAAATACAAGCTCGCCGATATACGGTGTACGCTCATGTATTTTCATATTTGTACAGCGTTCATAAATTTCTTTATATTTTGGAAGATTACTGAAATCAAGCTTAGGGTCAACACCCTGTGTAAACATATTTAAGCCTACTGTAACAATATCCAAATTGCCTGTACGCTCGCCGTTGCCAAACAACGTGCCCTCTACCCTTTCGGCACCTGCCAAAAGTGCAAGCTCTGCAGCCGCAACGCCGCAGCCACGGTCATTATGCGGATGCACGCTTATAATAGCTGCCTCTCTGTTTGGTAAATGCTTTATAAAGTACTCCACCTGATCTGCGTATGTATTTGGTGTACACATTTCCACAGTGTTTGGCAGATTTAGAATAACAGGATTTTCCTTTGAAGCACCCAGCTCCTGCATTACCCTTGAGCATATTTCTACAGAAAAATCAACCTCTGTTCCGCTAAAGCTTTCGGGTGAATACTCAAACCTAATATTGGTGTCGCCTGTGTAAGCGTCTGTAAGCTCCTTTATCAGCCTTGCTCCCTTTACGGCAATATCCGTAATACCGGCCTTATCCTTTTTAAACACAACCTTTCTCTGCAGCGTTGAGGTGGAATTGTAAAAATGAACAATTACATTTTTTGCCCCCTCAATAGCCTCAAAGGTTTTTCTTATAAGATGCTCTCTGGCTTGAACCAAAACCTGTATAGCAACATCGTCGGGAATATAGTTGCCCTCAATAAGCTCTCGGCAAATTTCATACTCTGTTTCCGACGCAGACGGAAAGCCTATTTCAATTTCTTTAAATCCCATATCGCACAGGGCCTTAAAGAACTCCAGCTTTTCCTGCAAATTCATAGGGTCAATAAGTGCCTGATTTCCGTCACGCAGGTCTACACTGCACCATATAGGTGCTTTGTCTATAACATTATCAGGCCATTGTCTGTTTTTTAGGTTTATCTGCTTAAAGGGTTTATATTTTTTATAAGACTGATTCATAACCTATTTCCTCCTTAATCACAAAAAGCCCCTTTTCCCCTGCACAAGCAAAGAAAAAGGGACGATATTACACAAAGCGTTACCGTGGTACCACCCAAATTTAAGCAATAAATTGCTCCTTAGTAAGCCTCTGACAAGGCTCTGACCTCTAACGCAGTCTTGCGTACTGCCCTACATTTCGGACAGTCAACTCCGGGATGAGCTATACACACAGGCATAAACATTGGCTCGCACCATACGCCAACTCTCTGCAGCTTAAAGCACTGTGTCTTATTCCCTTCACAGCTTTTCAAATATTTGTACTGTTAATAATAATTATATTCAGCTGTAGATTTTTGTCAAGTGTTTTTGCCTGCTTATATTAACAAAAACTCACTGAAGGCTGTTTTTCTTTGTTTCATAGATAAACACAACATTTTCTACTGTAGTGCTCCACATTCCCGAAACCTCGCCGATACTGTTTAACACCCTGCCAAGCTCTTTTATAGGCATAGCAACATAGGTATCTTCGCTGCATTTGTTTTTTCCCTCAATAACAACATCATCTACCAGCTTGTTTCCGTTTATGTCAACATGGCTGACAACAATTTTAGAGTCGAAATAAACTCTTTGGTTTTTTATCCAAACCTCACCGGCAACAGCGTAGCCGGGGTGATTTGCCGCCGGATCCTGACCGAATATGCCGTCGCTGAACATAACCTGTGCTTCGTCTATGTCTACCTCGTCAAAGCTCCACCAGCCGTTGTCGCTTTCGCAGTTCATAAGTGCACCCGGCCATTGCTCTGACAGCGGTCTTGCAGAGCCGCCTCTGTCGTCATAAATATAAATATGCGGTGCAAGCCAGTTGTTATGATTGAAATAATGCACCTTGAGAGGCTTAGCCGGCACAAGCTTGTCAATATAGGTTATTGTAGTGTCGCCGTTAATCGTACCAATAGATTTAGGAAGTCTGTCGGTATCAAGCTCATAGCCCTGTACCGCCTCCGGTTTAACAGCATACTTGTCGCCTTTTTTTACCTTCTTTATTACAGGAGCTGTTACAGGTGTGCCGTCGTCTGTTATTTGTCGTCTTTCCAAAATAAAGTTCTCACGGGCATCCTTTTGATAGAAGTACTTTACCTCTATATCCTTATCGCCCACTATACCGCAAGACTCACCCTCCGAGTCTACCAGCGTATAGTCAAACAATATACCCTTGCACGGGTAGGTTCTATAGGTTGTACCCTTAATATAATGAGATGCAACCGACCTTACAACCTCGCCGGTGTCCTTGTCAATATGTTTTATGGTAACAGTGCTGTAGTGCCTTTCCTTTACCTTTAATCTGTCAAAGGTTGCGTCGTCAACAAGCACCAACGCACTTCGTGGCGGAACATTAATTGTACTGCCGCTTATAGTGCCCAGCCTTTCAATACCTGCCCTGTCACTGTTTACTACCACCGCCCATCTTGAAGGTACACTGCCGCCGTTTACCTTCAAATCTAGTGCCTTTGGGCTGGCACTGTTATTAACAAGCACAGCGGCAATTCCCCATTCATTTTCAGCGTTAGCCGTAGTGTTTTGAATAGTATAACCAATAGCACTGCCATTCTCTACAAAGTAGGTAGTTTTAATTGAATCATCGTTACCCTCTCTAAACGGAGTATATGCCGAACGCAAAGCCATTAAGCCCTTATAATACTGAACAAGGTTATTATAATGCATTACCCGTGTCCAATCTATTTTATTTACAGTATCGGCAGATTTATAGCTGTTGTGGTCACCGTACTTTGTTCTGGCAAATTCCTCACCGGCCAGATAGAACGGCACTCCCTGTGATGTAAGAACGATAACAGCCGACAGCTTGTTTTGTGCCAGCAAAATAGAGTTATGGCCGTTAAAATCGTTGCTGCCGTTGGATTTCAGGATTTTGTCCCACAGTGTTAAATTATCGTGGGCAGAGTCATATGTTATACACTGTGCCGGCTCCCTTGACCATCTGCCAAAGGTGTCGCAGGCTCCGCCCATCATACCGGACTTAATCTGATTATTTACATTTGTTGCACCCTGTATATATCCTATTGATTCATCGTCGGAGCTGCCTTTCAGGGCATTTCTTATTTTGTCGCTGAACATTCCTACCCTAGGATCAAGTTTAAAAGAATTTTGTGATGTACAGGCATATTCACCGTTTATGCCGTTGCCCATCCAGTCAGCCATCCAAGGCTCGCCGTACATTAAAATTCTGGAATCAATTTGGTCAAGAGCTTCTCGGATTTTATTCATTGTAATAACATCATGACAGCCCATTAAATCAAAACGGAAGCCGTCAATATGATACTCGTTTGCCCAGTAGGTTACAGAATCGATCATATATTTTCTGAACATTGCCTTATCGGAGGCTGTTACATTGCCACAGCCGCTTCCGTTAAAATACTGATACTGCGAATACATTCTAAAATAATATCCCGGAACTGTTTTTTCAAAGCAGCTGTCGCCTGCCGAATATACATGGTTATAAACCACATCCATAATAACGCCAATGCCCCTGTCGTGCAGTGCCTGAACCATTTGCTTAAATTCGTTAATTCGCACCTCGCCCATTGCCGCATTGGTAGCGTATGAGCCCTCCGGCACATTGAAATTAACAGGATCGTAGCCCCAGTTATACTGGGTTGTGTGCATAGCCTCGTTTACAGAGCCAAAATCAAATACAGGGTTAAGGTGAACATAGTTGACGCCCTGCTCCACCAAATATTCCACACAGGTAGAAAAGTTTTTTGTTCTGTTTACTCTTGTGCCACGCTGTGTAAATGCCAAATATTTGCCTCGTCCCTCTGAATTTACTCCCGAGGTACGGCTAATAGAGAAGTCACGCACATGAATTTCCCAAATAACTGCGTTTGTAGGCTTTTCAACAAGAATATGCTTGTCGTCCTCCCAGCCGACAGGGTTGGTAGACTTTAAGTCAACCACCATAGAACGGCTTCCGTTTACACCTACCGCAAAGGAGTAAACATCCTGTGTTTCTCTTGCCTCACCGTTTACCATTACAGTGTAGGTATAGTAAACGCCCTTAAGGTCACTTGAAACAGCCACGCTCCACACACCGTTTTCTTCGTTTTTACGCATTTGTGTTGTTAAAATTTTACCGGCACCCTGCTCAACATCAGAGCCGGTTTTGTACAAATTAAGCGAAACCATATTTGCACTTGGTGCCCACACCTTAAACACAGTTTGCTTTGGCGTATAACTGGCACCCAGGTCGTTACCGTCATAAAGAGGGTAAATTTCCTTTGCGTTATAGTATGTGCCTATAGTTTCGTAGCTTTCCTGAAGTGTCTTATGTTTTTCTCCATCTATTATTTCAACTGACATATATTTGAGATTAACAGGTAATCTCTCCCCCACTTTCCTTACTTAATGTAATATTACCCTGGAAAACAGCAAAAATCCTACAGCATACAGTGAATATTGCTTGGATTAATAGCCATTGATGTGTTTTATTATCATATACGCTGTCACAATCAAAAGTGTGCATATGAAAAACATACAGATGCAAAGCACCTGAAATATCTGCCTGTGCCGTTTTATTTGCACAAATGATACGGCTGCACAGTCATAAAGACACAGCACCGCCTGCAACAGATATTATTGCCAATACCTCAATTTATACCAATACCAAAAATATCCTACTCTATGCCGTAGGGATTCATTATATACCTTATTTAGATTTAATAAACAGCTTCTCTGCCAAGCTGAAAATTTTAAGACGAATAAACTCTGCTATACTGCACCCTGCAAACACACCAACTACAGCAAGTATAGCCAGCGGAATGTACACTAAGGTATCATACAGGTGTTTATTGCTAAAGTCTATTATACCCCACAGCCAGTCACGCACATAAGGGTTTTCGTGAATTGCATATACGCCTAAGGTTGTGCCTGCTATGGCGTTTACTGCCCTTGAGCTGAAGGTTAAATCTCTGAAGAACAGTATAAGCATTGCTCCCTCTGCCAATACAAGAGGATTGTTAAACATACCAAAAACATTTTTATACTGTGGGAATATGCAGTAAAGACCAAAGTCTACAACACACAGACCGAAAAATACAGCCAAATAAGTAAACCTTACAGACCTTCTCTCTTGATTTCTTCCCACAAACAGTCTTAGATAGCCGCCAATTATATACATAAGCAAAAAACCACCCAGGCTTTTTCCGTAGTATGGATCTATAATCTTTTTTACACTGAATATTTTATTAAGACTGTCTATATTTGCAATAGTTGCCCACATGCTCATTACAACAAAAACAATACCCATAAAATACAAATATTGCTTTTTGGTAAGCGAAGCAAGCATTTTGTTTATAAAAGGACTCAGCAGCAAAATTATTAAGTAATTATCAAAAAAATACCATGTCTTTGAGAAGAACGGCGTTACTGCACCTACAACATTCCCGGGTGTAATTAACTGTGGGTTTGCAATAAAGAAAATAATGCTGATTACTACCGAATAGAAGAACATAGCCCCATAAAGATTTGCCCCTCGTTTAATAGTCCTTTTAATGTCAAATTGGGAGGTTATCATAAAGTAACCGCTTATCATCACAAATACATCAACGGGTGCTCTGCACATAGACCATACAAATGTTACAAATGTACCGTCTATAGTTCCGGCAGAAGAAGCCCCTGCATGAAGATGACCGTACTGATACAAATGCAGGAACACAATTTGCAGCATAACTATAATTCTTAGCAGCTCTATACCGGACTGTCTTTTTGCTTTGTCCATTATTACACCCCCTACACTAGTAGATTATACCATAATATTAACAAATAAACAAATTTAACGCCGTAGGAATATTGCACAAATAGTTGTTTAATTTTACTGCAATATATACAATTTTATGTGACTTTTATTGAAAATCGTTACACAAAACCCGACTGACTGTATAACAGTTGGAAAAGCTAGCCCTTAATTTTTTTAGCTAGGGTAAAGCAAAGAAACGCCGCTATATTAACAATAACTATGCTTGCACCTGTTGGTGTTCCGTACAAATATGAAACCGTAATTCCCAAAAAGAAGCACACCACCGACAAAACAGCAGAAACTACAATTACCTTTTTAAAGGTTTTACAAAGCTGCATAGCCGTAAGCGACGGAAAAATAATAAGACTGGAAATAAGCAGTGTACCCATTATTCTCATACCAAGCACTACGGTAAGTGCCGTAAGTATAGCTATAATTACATTGTAAAAGTCGGCGTTTGTGCCTGTAGCCTTTGAAAAGCTTTCATCAAAGGTCACTGCAAAAATTCTGTGGTAGAATACCACAAACAGCAATATTACCACAGCCGACAGGCATACACTTAAAACAGCGTCGAAGTCAGAGGTAGCTATAATACTGCCAAACAGGTAGCTGTTTATGTCGGTGTTCATACCGTTTTGCATTGTTGCCACAGTAACGCCGATAGCCAAGGCACTGCTGGAAATTAAGGCTATAGCCGAATCGCCTTTAATTTTGCTGCTTTCGCTAAGCCTTAACAGCAAAAATGCGGCAACAACCACTACAGGAATGGCTACCGGCAAAGGTGCCCAGTTAAAAGCAGAGGCTATAGCAAGTGCACCAAAGCCTACATGAGAAAGTCCGTCGCCTATCATTGAATATCGCTTTAATACAAGGCTTACACCTAAAAGTGCGGCACATAGGGCTACGGGTATGCCTACTACAAGTGCACGAAGCATAAAGCTGTAGCTGAACATTGAAAGTACATCCATTATTTACTTCCTCCCCAACCGCTGTTTTTGCTGACCTCATCATAAAGATGTAGGTGCTTTTGCTTGTGCTTTTCACAGGCGTCACAGTGACAGTTATGATACAAAAATCTGCTGCCAAGCTCGCTGTGCTCGTACTCCTCCTTTGTACCGAAAAACATATCCCCGTTTACGCACATATGCAAAATATGCGTTGCATACTGCACAGCGCTTATAATATCGTGTGACACCATTATAACCGTAATTTTATCCTTTTCATTAAGCTCTTTTATAATTGAGTACATATGTGCCATAGCTACAGGGTCAAGTCCCGCAACAGGCTCGTCAAGCAAAATAAGCTTGCCGGTAGCACACAACGCCCTTGCCAGCAGTACACGCTGCTGCTGACCTCCTGAAAGCTCCTTGTAGCATCTTTTCTTTAGCTGTGATATTCCCAGCTTTTCCAAAGTTTCCTGAGCTATTCTTTTATCCTCTTTATTGTAGAAGCCTGCCAGTCTTTTTTTATTTAATCGTCCCGAAAGCACTACCTCCCACACAGAAGCGGGAAAATCCTTTTGTGCCCCCGTTTGCTGCGGCAAATAGCCTATTTCCTTTTGCCTTAAGCCCTCGTCAAATATAAATCTGCCGTAGGACGGCGTGTGCAGTCCCAAAATTCCCTTCATAAGGGTGCTTTTGCCGGAGCCGTTTTCTCCAACAATACACAAATAGTCGCCGGCATTTATTTTAAAGCTAAGATCTCTGAAAACTACATTTCCGTCATAGCTCATTGAAACATTATCGCAAGTTAAAATTGCCAATATTGTCACTAATCCTTCCAAAATATATTTACACAAGCACCTGCAAGGCTTTTGCCGCACCTAAGCAGAGCCTGTAAGATTACTCTTGCTTGTATTATAGACCATTTCCCGTAAATATGCAAATCGGCTGTGCTTAACAATGTAAGCACAGCCGAAACTGTTTTTTATTCAGAAATTCTGTTTTAAAAAATTACTTTCTGCTCTTGCCCTTTTTCTTTGGACTTGCAAGCTTGTGGTTCTGCCAAATTACCCACAATGGACCGGCAATACAAACTGAAGAATAACAGCCGGAAATAACACCCATCATCATAGGCAGAGCAAATGATACAACGGACTGAATGTTAAATACCAAAGCAAATACCAATACCGACACAATAGCAGCTAATGTTGTAAGCGATGTACATATTGTTCTGCGAAGCACCTGTGTGGCACTCTTGTTAAACAGAGCAGCATATTCAATCTTTTTGCCGCCCATTAGCTTTCTGTTTTCACGAACACGGTCGTAAATAACAATAGTATCGTTTAGAGAGTAACCTAAAATCATAAGCGTTACGGCAATGAAGTTACTGTCTATAGGCATTCTTAAGATTATAAATGTAAAGTAAATCATCAGAACATCGTGGAACAATGCTACCAATGCCATTACACCGGCAGACAAACCGCCAATCTTTTTAAATCTGAATGCAACATAAATAACCATAAGCACACAAGCTATTGCTACAGCTGTAATACACTTTAGGAAGAACTTCCAGCCCATTGACGATTCAACAGACTGAGAGTCTACCATTTTAAAGTTATTATCAGGGTAGGCGCTTTGCAGCTCTGTTGTAAGGTTATTCATTATGTCAGGTGTAATTGTCTTTTTACCTGAGAACTGTACAGCAAGCAGGTAGCCGTTTTGCAGCTGGTTATCGTCGTCGCCTACAGTAATATTTTCACTAATGTTAAATGATACAGTGTCGGCAGTTTCCTTTTGAATTAGGTCTTTCATTGCGTCTGTATCAATATCACCGGTATAGTTGTACTGAATAATAGTACCGCCTGTAAACTGAATGTCAAGGGTAACGCCGAAAATACAGTTACAGATAATACCTATAATAAAAATTGCTATTGAGATGCTGAAGAATATCTTCGAGGTTCCTGTAAAGTTTAGTACCTTTTTCATTATTTACCTGCACCTCCAAACAACCATTTTTTACGGAACAGCTTAATGCCGGATGCAGATTTAATCATAAGTCTTGATGCACCTACACCCATTACAAAGTTAGCTATTACACCAACCAACAGTGTGTAACCGAATGAGTAAATTGTACCTGTTGTTGACGGTCCGAAAATACCTGAAAGAATATTTACAGGACCAAATACAAGCATCAAAATTATTGATACTATAATTACTGTAATGTTACCGTCAAAGATAGCCCAGAACGAGCCCTTTGTACCTGCAATAACAGCACCGTCAATAGTTTTGCCTGCTCTGATCTCCTCACGAATACGCTCTGCTGTAATAATGTTTGCGTCGGCACCCATACCGATAGAAAGTATCATACCGGCAATACCAGGCAGCGTCATTGTGAAGCTTGGTATTACAGTAAAGAAGCCCGATACCGCTACTACTGAAAGCGACAGCTGACCAAGCAGTGTAATTACCGCAATAAAGCCAGGCAGTCTGTACATAACAATCAGGAATATTGCCATAAATATTAGGGCAACAACAGCGGCATATGCCATAGCTACCAGTGCAGACTCACCAAGTGTAGGGCTTACACTACCAAAGCTTGTTGTTTCAAGCTTAAACGGCAAAGCACCTGCGTTAATCTTTGTAGCAAGATCCTGCGCCTCTTCTGCACTTTTCATACCGTTAATAACAGCCTCTCCGTTTGTAACTGTTGCCGATACTGTAGGTGCAGTAAGCATTTCATCGTCCAGCCAAATGGAAACAACCTGGTTAAGATATTTTGTAGTAATATCCTGGAACACAGAAGCGTCCTTCAGCTTTAGCTGTACAACATATTCTGTACCGTCAAGACCTGCCTGAGCAGATTCTACATTACTGCCGTCCATCAAAACAGTTGCTGTATTGCCCTTAGGTGTTTTGTAAACTGTTTCGCCCTCTGCATTAATATCGGTAGATGTGTACTCTTTGCCGGGTCTGAATGTTAATTCTGCAGTAGCAGAAATTTCTTCAATAGCAGACTTAGCGTCAAACTCTGTTTCATCCTCTTTCCAAGGGAATCTAACAATAATTCTGTTGCTTGAAGGGTCAGCATACAGCTCGTAATCTGTAATGTTGCTTGAAACAAGTCTTGTTTCAATAATAGCCTTAGCGGCCTCAATTTCTTCATCAGTTGCGTCTACGCCGTCGGCAGGCTTAAATGTAGCCTCAACGCCGCCCCTGATGTCTATTCCCCATCTAATGTCACCAATACCCTTGATAACTGTTGTATCTATGTCGCCGTATTGGGTATGTAAACCAAATGTGGCAAAATAGCTCAACACAAGTATTAGGATGGCAAGGATGAAAAATACCGGTTTTGCAACTCTTTTCACTCGTATTACCTCCATAAAGGAATTTTAAATTTTCACTGTACAAAATATTTAGGAATGATAAAGCTCCCTATGCTACCTTAAATACAGCCATAACACATTAATTATATATTTTTCGCCTTAAAAAGTCAATTAAAAGTAACTTTTTTGTTAATATTACAAAACGCTGCTGTTTAATTTGTGCAATATACCACTACAGCCTGTAAAGTTCTTGCCAAGAAATTAATTTTTGCAGAAAATCCCCTTGCCGAATTGATATGCACTCTCCTTTCTGTTTTATACGGTAAAGAGGTTATATCATATGCGGTAAGGGGGCATTAGTTTTACAAAGTAACTTTCATCTGCTGCAAGGCAAAAATCACTTTAGCTTATCCTTATTAACCTGCTTTTGGTATTCAAAAATCTCCTTGTAAATTCTTTCGCAGTTATTGTGGTCATCAAACTCGTAGAAATCCTCAACTCTTGCTATATACTTCGGCTTCATTTTACAGCCGTTTTCCATATATTCACACAGCAAATCCACAAGCTGATCACTTTCGGTACAAATTTCACCAAAGCCCATAGTGTCATAGAAGAAGCCGCCGTCTTCGTAGTGTGCAGGCAGCTGCGACGGGTGGAAGTAAACCAAAGGCTTTTTCATATAAGCAAAGTCAAACTGCACGCCGGAATAGTCCGTAACCATCAGGCTGGACTCCTGAAAAGCTGTTTCGTAGTTAAAGTCGCCTACCGACGATACTACCTCAACATACGGGTCAGGTGTAAAGTCGTTTACCTGTGAGCTTAATATAGGGTGCAGCACATACTTGATTTTGTAGCCTGTTCGCTTGGCCGTTTCTATAAGCTTCTGATTATTAATAAGGTCATTGTAAATCTTATAATAGGTTGTGTGCTTAAATTCAGGATTGTAGGCACGCTGCTCGCCCTCGCTTGTGGTTACAGGCATAGCATTGTACATACGCCAGGTAGGTGAAAGCAGTATCTGCTTTTTATCGTGATTAATTAAGCCGTCATATCTGCCTATACCTGTCATTTTTAAAATATTAAAGTTCTGGTAGTTGTAGGCATGGTTGCTAAGATTTTTGTACTCATATTTAGACGCCAAAAAATACATCTGGGTATTATCCACAATTCGCTGCTGCGCCATGGCACACTTTTGCACCGACAGGCCATGCTGTAAGCACATTGACGGGAAGTTGCACAGTCCCCTTATAAATCTGGAGCGATCCATACTGTAGCCGTTAAACGGGAATACATTTGAGTTTGTAATAAGTGCAATATCGGTATTCAAGAAAAGCATTTTATGCTTAAAGGAATGGTTTTTAACCGGCTTTAAGCCGTCCGCCTTTAGCCGCTTATAGTCAGAAGTATTTTTATCTATAATATAATACCTTGAAATGCCGTCGTTTTTATTAGCACAATATCTGTATAAATACTCACAGCTGTCGCCGCCCTTGTACAGCTTATCGTACATCAGCCAAATTTTCTTATTTTTAAAGAACGGTCTTGTAAGCCAATATTGTATTCTTGTAATAAAGCTTCGCTTACTCTCTGCAAAAACACCCGGCAAAAACCTTAATTCCCTTTTAATCGTATCAAAAGCCGAGGCATGCTGTATGGTTATAGTTCTTACATTATCAACATACGCCACATATTTATTAAACCTCCAGTAGGAGTTTGCAGGCTTAATGGTAAATTTAGACCAGTGGTGCAGGAATGACAGCTTTAACGGAATAACTGTGTATCTGTATCTTGCAAAGAATGAAACTGTTTGGCGTTTATTGTTCGGGTCCAGAGGAAGCTCCAGGTGGAATGTAAACTTCTTGTAAGCACTTATGCCAAAGTATTTTGTAAGTGAGTAACGGTCGGTGTCTGTAAGGGAATACTGCTGGTCGTTAAACTGAACATACAGGTCTATATCATCCAGGCTGAACACACGCCTGAACGAACCGTCTATAACCAGCTTGCCGTCACGGTAGTCCATTACATGAATGCCTACCCTTTGGTCGGTAAGTCTTGAAACAAACACCCTGTCACAGGTAAGGTAAACCTCCCTTTTGCCCTCCACATTAACAAGGGGCATTTCGTTAAAAACGCAGTTATACTTAAGCATATAGAACATTTCCGCAGCCTCTTCACTGTAGCCCAGGGACTTGTACTTGTTTCTGTTAAGAACATAGCTGTTGTCAACATACTGCAGGCACCTGCGGGCTGCTTCAAAAAACTCAGCCAGCTCCTCGTTGCTCATATTGCGTTTGTTGCGATTGTTCATATTTGCAAGAAACTTTGTTGATATATTAAATATTGTATAAAACTGAATAAACTCCGGAACAATTCCCTGCTTTTCTCTGCTGTCTAAAATTAACGGCATCAAAAAGCTTTCGAGGGATTCTTTATACCAATCTTTATAATTTGACGGTATATAATACAAGAAGTCATCGCTGACCGGCATAAAGTAATCATATTCAATGTCGCTTGCATATACATATTCAGGGTAATCCAACTGAATTCTAAGTGAAAAATCATCTGCACTTTCATATTTAAGCTTTCCGTTAAACTTATAGGACTTAAATATTTCTGCCTTGTACAAGGTACCCGTAACCTCAAGATTAATCATATTAGGATCGTCCGCAAGACTTATAACCCTTGTATTGTCAGCCGCTTTATTTAATCTAAATGCCTTTTTCTCCTTAAATATCGGGTTAATACAAAATCTTTTACCGGTAACATATGGCACATTTTCAAACCTGTTAAATGCATCAACAGCCTTTTGAAAAAAATTATCGCTAAACCTGTCACCGCAATGACACACGGTTATATACTGACCGACCGCATTTTCCATAGCTAGGTTACAGGCGTCGGCAAAGCTGTCTATCGCCTTTGTACTAATAACCTTGCATATTGACAGGTTGCCGATAGACGCCCTGCTGTTTGTGCTTTCGGTGGTGTCTATTATCAGCACTTCGACTTTAGTGGAGTCAAAATTTCTTTGCTTACATATTGAAGACAGAGTATCTATTAACTTGTTATTGCTCTCAAGATATGGAACAATAACAGAAACTATTGTACCGCTCATAGTACCTCCAAAAAAATAAATATATCCTTATAAATTATAACACACATAAATGAAATTGCAAATAATTATTTTATTTTGTCCTTTAAACAGTAATTTTTCTATGAATAATCGAAAAAATTTTATGCTTGGCTATGTATATTTTAGCTATATGCAATATTACAAAGCCGTTTATGTGCTATAAACAGTTATTTGCCGCACTTGTGTCAAAACAATGAAAATCAAATATTATGTTAATGTCCCAAAGTATAAACATACAAATTCAAGGCAAAAATACTATTGTAATTAATTACAATAAATTTACGGAGTGTGAAAATTGTGAACATTAAACGAGGTGACATTTTTTATGCCGATTTAAGCCCTGTAGTCGGCTCGGAGCAGGGCGGAATAAGACCTGTGCTTATAGTACAGAATGATGTAGGAAATAAATTCAGCCCAACAGTAATAGCCGCAGCTATTACAAGTCAACAGTCAAAGGCAAAGCTGCCTACTCACATACAGCTGGGAGCTCAGCAATGCGGACTAATGAAGGATTCTGTTGTACTGCTTGAGCAAATAAGAACGCTCGACAAAAAACGGCTAAAGGAAAAAATGGGATGTCTTGACACCGGAGCTATGAACGAGGTAAACAAGGCAATAAACATTAGCTTTGGTCTGGCAACACAGCAACACCTTGCACAGGCTACATAACAGCAGCCTGCTGCTATGTAGTACCCTGTACTGCTTTGGCAAGTTCCAAAACCGTTAACTTACACAAAGCAGTAAATTTTGTGAGCAGTATGTGCATAAGCTGCAGTAAAAGCACATCTGTAGGCCTCATATGCCAACCATACAGAGCATAAGCAACAAAAAGTGTAAGACACAAACAGCCAAAAAAGACCGGACAGCCAAAACGGTATGTCCGGTCTTTGTTATATTTCCGAATAGTCTGCCTTAATATATACATCTGTATAAAATCACAGCCGACATCCTTTTGTCTGAGTCATTTTGCAAAGGATACAATATTTCTTGCGGCATTGTACCGAAGCCTTCCGGAGGGAAAGCCACATTCTGCAAGCAGGCCGGCATCGCACTTAAACTCAAGCTTTACAGAGAAAAACTCCCTTTGCCTGTTGTTTGCAATAATGCTGCACAGTTCACTCTTATTGTAAGCCACCAATTTATTCAGCTTGAAATAATTTATATTGTTTTCCTCACACCTTGGGTAAAGGCTTCTGTCATAGATATGGTCTGCGGCTATTTCATCATCACTTAAATTAAAATAGTCATATGAGCCTACACCGTATATTGTATCCCAAGTAACATCAATATGCGCCGTAACTCCGTCTATACGGGTGATGTTCCATGCGTGGGCTTCCCTTGTGCCGTCCTCTTTTATTGCGGTGCCTGTAACTATTATTGAGGCAATATGCATACGGTCACAAATAAGCTTATATCCGTGTGCGAAGCCTTCGCACACACAGCACCCATTAACCAAAGCTCCTACAAGAGAAAAACATTCTCTGCCGTAGGGGGCTTTCGCAATTTTAATATTTTGCTGCATCCAACGGTGTGCTTCAATTTGCTTTGCAAGGCTATTCATATTTGGTTTAATGCACCTTTCCATAAATCGGTCAAGCCTTATTTGTGCCGTTTGCCACATAGCCTCTGCATCCGGTCTTGAATAATCATATTGAAACACAAGTGTAAGTCCAAAGGGATTTTGCAAAACTGCCACCCTTTTTCTGTTAAGATAAAAAAACACCGGATTATCAAATAAAACAGATTTCAATATTTTCTGCATATTGCCAATTGGGGCATGACGAAGAGTCAACGCAGGCTCAAAGCTAAGAAGTGCTTTGCAAATACTTTCGTAAATTTCCCTTTCATTATCTGTAAGGCGGGAATAATAATACCTTGCACCACTGTCGTTCATACTTCACCACTCTTTCAGGAATTTTATGTAAATTCGGCAAACACCCTTCATTTTTAGAAATATTTCAATATCAGCTCTGCGTTGGCTTTGCTTTCATTTCATCCGGTAGCAGCCGAACATAATCTTCAAGCAGGCGGTAAGAGCCGGTTACTAAAATAATAAAAATACCGCAGTTAATAATTGCTATAACAATATTTATAAAGCCCGGCACCGGTGCGTCTTCACCAAAGGACATAAATGCAGTTATAATTGCACCGACGGTAAAAACAGCCATAAAGCACATAGCTATAATCAAATAGTCCTGCTTTAATGTAAAAAGCAGAACAAAATTTGCTGTTGTAGTCAAAATTAATATAACAGACAGGCTCTGATATATTTCCGCCCCTATTTCCTCAAGTATCCACGACACAATTACCGCAAAAGCACTTAATGCAAGACTGCCGCCAATGCCGATAATCCACTGCCACACCGTCCATGAGAAGTCACCCGGCCACAAAAAGAACAAAAAGCCGCTGCACAGTGCCACCACAGCATTGGGCCATATCCATTTTTCTTCCCATTCAACACGGGTAAGCACAATATTTGCAGCTGCCCCTGCCACAATCCAAGCTGAAATTATATGGAATATCAGTCCATAGGCTTCATTGCCAAGCACGGCACGCAGTACAATATTTGCGGCAAGCAAAATCGGCAGTGAAATTGTTATGGTTTGGCATTTTTCGTTGTAAATTTTATTTTCAATTAAAAATGCCAAGCCCACCACGCCTGCCGTAAGGGCAACACCGCTGACTATGCCTATAAACCACTGTTTGCCAATTGTATCCAAATTCACAAATAAAACAGCCAGCGACAAAACCGCAGCAACACCGCACAGTGAAAGTATTCCAATTGCCGCATATTTACCGGCTTTGGTAATTTCTTTCCACTTGTTCTGCCTTTCTGTCCTTTGCCTTTTCTCTTTTGATTTTAAACCTTTTTGGCATTTGTTTGAAGCTTCGGCGGGGTTTACGGAAAGTGCCTCTGCAATTAAGGCTATTGTTTCTTTTGCAATATCCTCCGCCATATCGGTATTATTAATAAGGCGTTTTATTGATTCATTTATATAAAGCTCTGCTCCGTTTTCATCTCTTTTGGCTTTCAGCAGTATTTCAACGGAGCCTGCTTCAAGGGCCATTTTTATTCTGCGTCTTTGTTTTGCATAGAAATCTCCCGGTGCAAGGTCAGAAAGAATTGCATACACACGCCTTTGCTCCAGAAAAATATCCTCACCGTAGGCCTCGGCAATCTGTCCGAGTACATCTGCAATGCTCTTTTTATCTTTCATTGTTAGATTAGCTCCGTTCTTCCCTATAAATAATATCGCCTAAGTCATCGGATTCTTCGCCAAACAGCAGGTACACATAGCCGTCAACGCTGTCTTGAAAGCCCATATCAGCCTCAAGGGGATCATACTGCATAAAAACATCAGGTGCCGGCTCGGCATAATTCCAGTCTGTAGGTACTCCCAGAAGTCTTATGCCGCCGCTGTCTTCAGCTGCCGGTTTAAAGCTCATAAGCCATTCATTTGTAAGATGCTCCGCAAACGGAACATTTTTGTTAAAGTCATCAACTGCAACAGTTGGCTGACCGCTATAATACAGCACCCGTGGTTTAAACGGATAGCCCTTAACATCTAAAAAAACATATAAATACCCTTTATGCGGCAGACGATTTTCTTCATCAAGCATGGCAATATCATCACATTTAATTTGGCAAAGGAACATTTCCGTATCTAAAAAAATACCCTGCCACTCTTTCGGGATTACCGGAGCACCAAAAAATTTGCTTGCACCTATGTCGTAATCACCGTCTGCCTTTGTAACCTTGATTCCTATTGCTTTACTCATTATACTTCATCTCCTTATTTTTGTAATATTTGTCTATTTCTTCCCTAGCTTTTATTCCCTGCAGCTCACGGTCTTCAAACGGCTTCCAGTATGCAAGATATTCCCGTTCATATTCCCGCAGCCGCAAAAGTGCCTGCTCTGTCCGTTGGGTTATCTCCTGCGGTTCGTTCTCAAAATCCGTCTCAAAGCCGTCAGCATACTCATCAAACCTTTCTAGCCAATAGCTTGCCAGGATTTCATCGTAAATGCAACTAAAATTAACAAGGTGGAGTGCATCGGGGTCAAACACCAGGTCACCGCTGTCGCTGTACCTGAGAACGCTATCATCCCTCATACGATTGTTGGCAATAGCTTCAAGCTGAAATTGAATTTGGTCATCCTCTGCATAAATATCATTATAAAATATGCAGCCCAAGGAAACCATAGCCTTGCCAACACCTGCCTTTGCCGCCGCTGTCATATATTTAAGCCCCTCCAAAGGACTTCTGCCGTGGTAGTCCTCTACCCCTTCGCTTCCAAAAATACAGAGAGTAGCCAAACCGTAAAGGGCGTTTTTTTCTCCCGCCTCAACAGCTGTTTTATAGTATTCTTCCGCCTTTTTGTACTTTCTAAGGCGATTGCCTTCACTATCAAAGTAAGGATCATCGGTAACAAAAATCGGTGGCTGATATTGATATAACCAGCCCAGCATATACCATGCCGGTGTATAACCCATTTCGGCCGCCTTTGTGAGGTCGCTCACTATGCTTTTCACAGATATTCTTCTGTCGGCGGTTGCATTGCAAATTGCCCTTAGGGCAAGCTTCTCCGCTTCGTCCTTAGGCTCTTTTTTCGGGTCGAAGTCAAGAGGCAGCTTTTCATAAAACCAATCGCTGTAAAAAAGTCTCATAGGGCTGTAAAAAAGGCTCATACAAACACCCCCTTCGTTACAAACAGCTTAACAGCTCGGCATACACCTTTTCGGCGTCCTTTAAAACCCGCACCAGTCTTTTATATTTTTGCTCCGACCACATATATGTATCAATATAGGGGTCGGATGTATTCTGAATATGCCCTGTTTTGCTGATTTCATCGAGTGCCTGACGAATACGCATAAGTCCGTCCTTAATGTCATCGGTATAAAACAAAAAGCCGATTTCATCATCTATCTGCTCTTTTTCAAGCATTAATTCTTCTTTTCTGCTCATTTTAATTTCTCCTTACAGTCAGTATTAAAAAATGTCTCCAAATCTACCCGAAAGCTCTCTTTGCAATCGTTGCACAGCCACATTTCGGGTGCAATGTCTATCATAACATCGTAGCCGTATTTTAAAACCGCACCTGCACCGTCCATACAGGTAACATTACCGCTGCCGCATTTAGGGCATTTAATAGCTTTATTTTCACACACTGTTTTCACCTCCGGCTGCCAATATGAAAATAATGTGTTTACTTCTACACAAGAATTGCACTTATACAAGTACATTCATATGTATCATAGGCTATGCCCTTTCCCATTAATTTAAAGGTCTGGTCATAATTGTGCGGAAAAACCTTTCCGTTATCATTTCTAAAATACATAACATCATTAACAACCGCACATAATTTTACTCCCTTTATTTGCAATGGTTTTGTACCGGCAAGATTTTCAAGCGCAAAATTATTAGATGTATCCGCAGAAAAGCCGGAGGTGTTGCATCCTCCCACACCCGTTGTACCATATTCAACTAAAATACCTACTATTTTTTCGTTGTCTTCAACTAAAATGCTTTCAAGTGCCAAAACCTCATTATCTGACAATGTCCTCATAATATATCCTCCTTAAATAAATGCCGATTTAACGGTATATTAATCCCTGCCTACACCTGACATAAACAGGTAGCGGTTTGCCTTTTCTTTATTTGCAGGTATACCTGGCCTGCCGTTTGTGTAAATATCAACCAGTCGGTTCATTGCGTCGGATACTCCTGCCTCTGCTGCCTGAATATAAAACATAAGTGCGGCTGTCATATCCTTATCACAGCCAAGGGCGTTTTCATAAAAATATCCTACTTGATACATAGCATAGCTGTCGCCGCTGTCCGCCCCACGGCAAGCCCACAAAAATGCCTGCTCTTGGTCTTTTTCGACCGGATAGCCATAGTAATAGGCAGTTACAATATGCGGCATAGCCCCAATGCAGCCACCCTCTGCCGCCAGAAGATACCATGCAAACTGTGCTATGTGCTGCTCACGCAGCTTTTCTGTTATACCTTCTAAATTCGTTGCCTGCTTCCAGAAAGGAACAGAGGTGTCCTTAAGCGATCTGTCACCCAAAGCCAGAATAGCTTTTTCACTGCCTTTTTCTGCCGCCCTGCGGTAATATTCATCTGCCTTTTCTTCATTGTAAAAATCATTATTTGACGGATTCCCATAAAGCTCTGCATAAAACAGCAGTGCGTCAAGCTGCTCCTTTTCTGCCGCCATTTCAATATATTCAACTGCTTTTTCTTCGTTTTCGGCTGAGGAAAGCTCCATTGCCATATACCAAAGTGCGTCAATACTGCCTTTATCAATCTGCTCCTGTAAAATTTCGGTAACGGGGCGTAGGTCAAAGCCTTCCTCCATACGAGCCTCGGCTTTTTTATCGCCTTGCTTGGCTGCTGCTTCGCACCATTTTTTCGCTTCTGCCGCCTTTACATCATAAAAGCCGTTGTCGTGCATTTCCCAAATAATACGGCAGGCATAATTGCTTCCTTTTTCTGCGGCACGGCGAAGGTAAGCAAGCCCCTCATTTACACTTCTGCCACACCCTAAGCCGTACGCAGTCATATAGCCGATTTCCGCCATAGCCTCGGTATGCTCAAGCTCTGCCGCTTTATAAAGAGGGTACCAGGCTTCGCCCCAGTTTAACTCCTTAATAAGCTCCATTCCCTTTTTATACAGTCTCTCGCCCGCCTCTTCAGCCTTGTGGCAGCAATAGTCCTCTCTGTTCTGAACAGAGCTGCTTGTTGGTACTCCGCGATAACAATGCTGAGCATCTCGCCAACGACCGTCAAGCTCACATAAAAAGCCTTTTCGTACCAGCACATCGTATGCGTATTCACAGTATATGCCCGGATTTACCTGATTTGCTAATCCAAGCTGAATTTTTGCTAAATCTATAATCTGAAAATACGGCAGGGCAAATTCTGCGTCAAACTCATTGCCCAAAGGAAAATCGCCGTCCAGCTCTGCTTCTGCTTTTGCTTCCTCTTCAACCACAGTATCCATAAAAGCCGTATCGCCGCAGAAAGAATCGGACAGTCTAAGCATTTCCCTGCTTTTTATTATTTTAAACGCCTTGTTTATGCGGTCAATAAGCAGCAAGGACATATCCTCTGTTTCGGGGTATTCCTTGGCAATTTTTTTATAGGCAGTAATCCATTCATCACGATTTTTTTCAGCTTTTTCAATGTTGTCAAGCATTGAAATTTTCAACACAAGCTCCGCTTTCATTTACAGCCACTCCTTTCGGCAATTAGTTTTATCACACTATGGCAATGCGAGCCTTAGTAAATTTATGTGTATTCTTTATAACACTTCCTATTTAATATAAAACAAAGCTCTATCGCCTATATTTGTTATTTACTACTGAATTTCCAGACTGATTGTCAAAGTAATTGTTTCCTCTGTGGGGCAGTTGTCGTATCCGTAAGCAGTCAGCCTTTTCACCACCGTTTTCGGCAGCTCTGCAGCCCTTAAGGCTTCTCCGGCAATGGTTATTTTGTCATCGTTAATCGTAACGCTGTCCAGAAAACAGGTGTTTTTTGCAGCGTCTGATAAACGGCAGAACGGGTAATCCTTTCCGAGAGAATAAGTACCGTCTTTAAACGGAACAGTGGTTTCGGCGGTTTTTGTTAATCCGCCTCCCTCCGCTTTTGCCACAACCTTTATAACAGGCTGAACATATAGGTTGACATCTATCAACTGCTGTGGTATTGTCCGCCCATAATCCATACAAATTTTCTTTTCTTTGCGACGGTCAAAAGGGTTGACATCTACCGACTGCTGTGGTATTGTCCGCCCACATTCCATACAAATTTCCTTTTCTTCACGACGGTCAAAAGGGTTGCCGTAATCTCCCCCGATTGTTTCTATGCGGTGCGACCCGCAAAACGGACATGTAAGCATAACTACTCACTCCTTTAACACAATATCGTTATATTTTAGCTTATAAATTTTACTGTTTATGACCTTTCCACCACATAGCTGAATGCGTCATAGCCGGACTTATGTTCATCATAGAACACATATGCATATCCGTCTAAATTATTAAGAAACGGCACGCCGTCAAAATCCAACGGATCGTACTGCAAAAGCAGTGTTGAGTTACCTCCGTTTTCATTTATTACACCGGACGGAACGCCAAGCAGCTTAGTGCCGTCTGCAGAAGGCTCTGCGTAGTGGAAGGTTATAAGCCAGTCATCATTAAGCCCGTCTGAAACAGGCGATTCGACATTAAAATTATCAATAACAGTATCCGGCTCATCGGGGTAATATTCAACCCATACATACAGTTGGTCAGATGGATACATTTCAGCATCAAGAAAGAAATACAGGTAGCCTGTATGGGGCAGGCGATTGTCATAATCAAGCTCCGCTATGTCTGCAAGTCTTATTTGTGCAAGGAATATAATGTCATCGTGAAATCTATCCTTCCACGCACTTGGAACCGTAGGAGCTCCGAAAAACTTACTCTGTGCAAGGTCGTGCTTTCCATCGGATTTTTCGACGGTCATTGAAACAGCATAATGACACAACACCGTTTCATCCTCATAAATTAACCTATAGCAATAGCCGCCATCCATTGAGCGTGGAATATAAAGCTTGTTTTTGCCTTTTTGAATCACCCATGTTTTATTAAAAGCAGTATTTTTACAATGTAATGTTACCGTAATACTGTTTTCATCGGCAGCGTCAATAGTAAAGTGCCTTCCGCCTTTAGGGAAATCAAGAACAGCACCGACTGACGGAGCAAAAGCTCTGTTGTCGGTAACACGGGCACTTCTTTCACCCGTCATTCGGTTAATACCCCATGCTTTTTCTATAATTCTAAGCTTCATTATTATACCTCCGTCCAAAAGCCCTTTATTTCAGCTGTCGGTTACACTTGCAAAACCAACCGGCAATTTGCAAACCGCTGTTATTTATAGGGCATTATTTTTTATACTGCAGCACAAGGCAAAATATGCATAACAGCCTTGTCAATTCGTCTGCACCTGCTGTGCGTTTTATATTAACGCCTGCCGATAAAGCTAAGCTCCTGCTTTCTGTATATATACTACATTATAAAAATGCAATTTTGGTCGCTGTGGCAGCGACATTTCAAGCAATCGTTTTGCAATATGTTTGTATTGTATCATACATATTGCACTTTTTCAACATATTTTCGCAAATATGTACAAAACTTTCTTAACATTTTACTAAACACGCCCTTTGCAACAAAGAAAACCTGCATAGTATATATACTTTTAAGCTAAAAATAAAAGCAAGCGGCAATAACTTATCAGCCGCTTGCTTAAATCAATTTTCTTTTTTCGGTTTTACCCCAACTATTAACACAAAGCCTACATAAAAAGGGCTCGGCACAATACCAAACCCTTTTGTTTATAAGATTATCCAAGCTCTATCATTTTATCAATACATTTTCTTGCCTTAACCATAGTGTCTTCGTCAAGTACAATTTCTTCTCCACCTGTACCCGCAACGGTGTTGTATACATCTACAAGCGTGGTAGACTTCATATTTGGGCAGATAAGATTTTTTGACAAAGCGTAAAAACGCTTGTCAGGACATTCATATGACAAATGCTCTGCTATGCTTATTTCTGTTCCGATAACAAATTCCTTTTTATCTGACTGCTTTGCATAATTCATAATTGCAGATGTAGAGCCCACAAAATCAGCAAGTGCAACAACATCCGGCGTACACTCAGGGTGAACTAAAATTTCTGCATTTGGGTACATTTCTCTTGCCTTTTTTGCATCTCGTGCAGATACTCTGGCGTGAATAGGACAGCCGCCGCTAAGCAGCTTAAAATTCTTTTCCGGAACCTGCTTTGAAACATAATCTCCCAAATTGCAGTCAGGTATAAACAGTATATTCTTCTGCGGCAGCTTCTTAACAATTTTAACAGCCGATGATGAGGTTACGCAAACATCACAGACTGTTTTTAGGTCTGTTGTAGTGTTTATATAAGCTACAACTGTATAATCAGGGTATTTCTCCTTTACACCCTCTATAAGCTCCTTATCCATTTGCTCTGCCATAGGACAGCCTGCTATAGGATTTGCAAGATATACAGTCTTCTCGGGTGAAAGCAGCTTTACTGTTTCAGCCATAAAGCGAACTCCGCACATAATAACGTTTTTGTTTGGTGCTTTTTCTGCCATAACGCTTAGCTGAAAGGAATCGCCTGTAAAATCGGCAACCTCTACAATCTCTCTTGCCTGATAGCTATGTGCCAAAATGCAAATATCTTTTTCTTTTTTTAAGCGAATAATCTCCTGCTGTAGCTCATACATATTCATAGTTCTAACCAATCTCCTTTTGTGTCTTAAACCATTTGCAGCAAAGAACAACGTCGCACAAATAAACTGTGCCTACACTAAAGCCTTAAAAATTTTCTTGCAGAAAAGCATAGAAAATAACATAAGCAGCCACCATAGCTAAGCCGTAGACTGCGTTAATTCCTATGCATTTAATATATTTTATAATACACAATCAGTCCCCCTTTGTCAAGGTGAATACAGCTATAACTAAAAACCGGAAGGAAATATTGACGAAAGCTAAAGATAGTTTATAATATTAAGTACGGTGGTTATTTTAACAATGCTTTTATGTGTTAAATACTATAAAGCAGGCCAATATTTAATATATCATACCTGTTATGAAAGGATGGTCAATATGAGCAGCAACACTGAAAATACAGTTAATACCATTTTAGAAAGCTACAAAAAGCACGAGCTGATTTGCAGAATTGATGAGGACAACATTGTAAATAAGGACACACTTATTAAAATTGTCGAGGAGCTTCGCCGACTGCTGTTTCCGGGCTTTTTTGATAAAAACAAGGTCCGTTCGGAATATATTAGATACCTTTTGGGCGAGCGACTGGAGATTATACAGTATAACCTAAAAAAACAGGTTGCCAAGGCCCTTGGCAACAATGAAAGCTGTGCGGAATGTGAGCGTTCGGAAATTCTGGCGACGGCAGACAGGGTTGTAAATAATTTTATCCAAAAAATACCTACTATTCGTGACTATTTGGCAACTGACATTCAAGCCGCATACAACGGGGATCCTGCCGCATACAGTACTGACGAAATAATTTTTTGTTACCCGGGTATGTTTGCAATTACAGTCTACAGAATTGCACATGAGCTTTTTATTATGAATGTACCTATGATACCGAGAATTATTTCCGAATATGCCCACAGCGTCACAGGCATTGACATACACCCCGGTGCTACTATAGGCAAGCATTTCTTTATTGACCATGGCACAGGAGTGGTAATAGGCGAAACCACCATAATAGGCGACAATGTTAAAATATATCAGGGTGTTACCCTGGGAGGCCTGTCTACAAGGAAAGGGCAGCAGCTAAAGGGCGTAAAGCGACACCCGACTATAGGCAACAATGTTACCATATACTCAGGCACCTCCGTACTGGGAGGAGAAACAGTTATTGGCGACGGTGCAACCATAGGAGGCAACGCATTTATTGTAAGCTCGGTATCAGCCGGAATGAAGGTAAGCGTTAAGAATCCTCAGTTGGAGTACAGCCCAAGCCCAAGCCAGCTTAAAAACAGCGAGTACTGGGACTGGGTTATTTAACATTACACTATTATTTTAAATATTTATCCGTTTGGCGGGTTTTTTGAAAAAGGTCAAAGGTCAGGGCAGCCTGAATACAAAAGAAGGCATACAGCTAAAATTCAGCTGTATGCCTTCTTTCTTAATATGTTCCGAAACAAATTATCTTGCTGTAAAGCCGCCAATTCCGTCTAAAAATTATGAAACCGAAATGGCATTTGGTACGCCTGCACCGCTTGGATCACCGTCTGATACTATAGTAACTGTTTGTCCCTCGGCAATGTCATTGTAGGTTAAGCCTGTACCGGAATAGTTAAACTCATACTCACTGCCATCACCAACCATAATTACAACTGTGGAGCCGCCGTGACCTGTAACTGTACCCGTAACTGTGTAATTACCGTTAGAGTCCGGCTGACCTAATGCAGGAGAAGCGTTTGGTGAAGCTGTAGGTGCCTCCGAAGCTGCAACAGGGTTGCCGTTAGCGTCTGTAGCTTTCTGTGTAGGTGAAGTAGCTGACGGGTTTGTAGCGATATTCACCTGGAATGTAGCTGCCTGTGTAGGCTTTGTTGCCTGCTGTGTAGGCTTTGTTGCACTTGTTGGTGCTGCTGTTGGCGCAACTGTAGCTATCGGGGTTGCAGAAGGCTCCGTAGCATCGGACTTTTGGTCATTACCGCAGCCTGCAAAGGTAACAGAAATTACCACAAGCATAATAGCAACTAATATTGCTGTTTTCTTCATTTTTGTCAATCCTCCAAATTAAACAATTTAACACAAAATATTAACTTTACAAAGTAAATAATACATTAAATCCTAAAAAATATCAAGTGTATTTTTTGATTTTGCGGGTGAAAATATGACAGTTACAATAAATTTATAAATAGTACAAATTTTAATAATATTTATGCAATAATTGTGCATATGTCCTACATCTACAGCCATTTGACGGTGTATGCAATATATAGTATTATATACATTAGGGTGAACAAAATGAATTACTTTGCTGAAGATAATATATGGAAATACTTAAAAAATACAGACAAGCCTATTATAATTTATGGAATGGGCAACGGTGCAGACAAGGTTTTAAAGCTGTTTAACCACTATGGCATAAAATGCAGCGGCGTAATGGCAAGCGACAGCTTTGTACGGGGACAAAGCTACAACGGCTTTACTGTGCAAAAGCTAAGCTGTTTCAAAGAAGCCCTTAACGATTTTATTATTGCCATTGCCTTTGGTACGCAGGTACCCGATGTTATCGGTCATATAAGGGAGTTAGAACGCTTGTATGAGGTTGTGGTGCCTAATGTGCCTGTATTTGGCAGCAATATTTTTGACGATGCTTTTCTGCACTCCAACACTGAAAAAATTGAAGCAGCGTATGCTCTTTTAAGCGACAGCCGTTCAAGAGCAGTATTTGAAAATGCTGTAAAATTCTACTACACAGGCAGATTAAAATACTTATGGAATTGCACCGACACTAAGGACGAAATTTTTGACAATGTGCTGAAGCTGTCGCCGACGGAAAATTACATTGACTTGGGTGCATACAGAGGCGACACCCTGCAGGAGCTTATTGAAAGGGCAGGAGGATTTAACCGAGCGGTTGCTCTTGAGCCTGACCCTAAAACATATAAAAAGCTATGTCTGTACATTAATGACAAGCCTAATGTTACAGCCTACCAAAAAACCATTTGGAAAAACGATACTACCCTTTGTTTTAATAACAGGGGCGGCAGAAACTCCACAATAGGCAGCAGCGGCACGCCTGTAGAAGCCACCTGTATTGACACACTGTGTAATGAAATTACCCCTACATATATTAAAATAGATGTAGAGGGGGCAGAAAAGCAGGCCTTGGCAGGCGGCAGAAAGACTATATCTAAATACAAGCCAAAAATGAATATTGCAGCCTACCACACCTTTGAGGATTTATTTGAATTGATGCTTATTGTAAATGCAATTAATCCGGAATACCACCTTTACCTTAGGCACCACCCGTATATTCCGCTGTGGGATACTAACCTCTATTGTGTATAAAGAAAGCAGGAAAACAATATGACAGTTTTTATAGATGCGGACGGTTGCCCGGTAGTAAAGGAAACTGTAAGCCTGTGCAAACGCTACAAGCTAGAGCTTATAATTATGTGCGACACAAACCATATAATCACCTCTGACTACGGACAGGTTATAACTATTGGTGCCGGGGCTGACGCCGTGGATTTTGCACTTGTAAATAAATGCAAGCCCTATGATATTGTTATTACTCAGGACTATGGTGTGGCGGCAATGGCACTAAGTAAAAAATGCTATTGTTTAAACCAAAACGGTTTAATATTTACAAATGACAATATTGAAGGACTTTTATACTCAAGATATGTTACAAAAAAGGTACGAAACAGCTCTGCCAAGCACCACCTAAAAGGGCCGTCAAAACGCAGTAAACAGGATACCTCAAATTTTATACAAGCCTTTGAGAAAATAATAAATCAACACTTAAAAGAGCCTGCAAATGACTAAATGAAGCACCGCAATACATTGGGTGCTCCATTTAGCCTTACTTATTAAAATACACATTTAAAAATTTTTAATATCCCCTACTGCAATAGGGTGTCCTTAAAAGTAAGTATTGAAACCCAACTTTTAAGGCACACCAATATGGAAAAATTGTAGTTGGGGATTATTTTATATCCATACCATAAAAAAGCTTGCTGTATACTCCGGTAAGTTTACAGCAAGCAAACAGGCGGCTTTTACACCGCCTTACTTTTAAACTCCTTCAACAGCCTTACGGTAAATATTAAAGACAAAACACATACTATAAGCTCTGTAGCCACAAAGGACATCCACACGCCGTTTATGCCAAAGGCTACGCTTAGCAGTATTACAGCCGGTATTAATACCACACTGCTGCGAAGTATAGATATAGCCATACCTTGACCGTACTTTGATGTTGCACTTAAAAACGACGCTAAAAACACATTAATACCGTTAAAAAATGTACCTATAAAGTATATTTTTACGCCGATAACGGATATTTCTTTTAGGTATTGGTCTTGTCCGCTAAAAACCTGTACTATTGGTTCTGCAAATACAAAAAGCACTGCATATATTGCCCCTGATATTACCAGAGCTGACACTAAGCCATAACGCAGAAGCTTTTCAAGATGAGTATAACCGCCCTTGCCGTAGTAACCGCTTGCCAATGGCTGTGTTCCTTGGGCAAGACCGTTATATATAGAAATAACCACCAGCACTATATTTGCAATAATACCATATGCAGCTACAGCTGTACTGCCTCCAATGTTCATAAGCACAAGGTTAAAAACCAAAAGTGCTATAGACGACGCAAGCTCTCCTACAAAGGTTGAAAAGCCGTAAATAAGAACATTTTTTAATTCCGAAAATTTAAGCTTAACCTTTTCTATAAAAAATGTGTTTTTCTTTTTTATAAAATGCCTTGAAAGAACAGCAATGCTTATTACAGGCGACATACATGTGGCGAACACAGCACCGAACATACCCATATTAAACGGAAACATAAAAACATAATCAAGCACTATATTTGAAAAGCTGCTTATAAGCATCGCCGTCATAGAAAGCCTTGGACTGTTGTCGTTTCGTACAAAAGCGGTAAGGATACTGTTAAGTATAAAAAACGGCGAAAACAGCATAAGCACCTTTAAGTAAATACTGCACATAGGCAAAGCGTTACCCTCTGCTCCCATTAAAACAGACAAAGGCGTTGAAAAAAACAAACCGGCTATTACAAACACAAAAGCTGCAGCCGCACCACCGTAAAGACTGTGCATAAACGGAATATTGCCGTTTTTGCCGGTTTCTTTTTTTATGGTAAAAACCGTTGCACCACCTATGCCAAGCATAAGCCCTGTACCGTTCATAAGCGTATAAATTGCTATGGCAAAGTTAAGCGCCGCAAGCCCGTCTGTACCCAGCGCCTGTGCTACAAAAAATGTATCAGCCAAAATATAGCAGGATAAGCCTATCATTCCCGCTATGTTCAATCCTGTATACTTAAAAAAATCCTTTAGCAAGCTGTTCAATTTGCAAACCTCCAACAATAATTTCACATAATAAAAAAGCACCTGTACGCTCCTTCAAAGACCTAACGGAACGCCTTAGGTGCATAGATTTTACCCGGTGGCAAAAATACTCCTGCTATCGCAGGGAGTATTATAACATATAACCGAATCTATTACAACCTTAGTTATATGTCAAATTTAACAATATACAGCTTTATGCTTAAATACCCTGTGTATACAAAGCAGGACGAAAAACCCCCTATGCAAAGCACTGCACAGGGAGTTTGTTTTTGATAGCTATTCAGCCATTGCTTCTATTCTTTTTTTACGCTTTTCCTTGTTCTGCTTTTGTGTCTTTATAACCTTCATTCTCGAGAATTCTTCTCTTTCCATTTCGTCCAGAGCGTCGGTTATAAACTTAACATTCTCTTCAAACCGAGGAATCATAATATTTTTAAGTGCGTTTGCACGCCTTTGTGTAGTTTTAATAGCAACAGCCAGTCTATAAACACTATTCTCAATTTCGGCCAGGTCGGCAGTCAGCTTTTTAACCTGAACAAACTTAAACCTTGCATTATCAAGTACATTGTTTGTTGTATACATACCGTAGTCAAGAGGCAGCCTTGTGTCGTCACAATTAATTGTAACAATGGGAATTTCTACACCCATTACGCTTCTGTATGAAAGCTGCAGCGAATTTTCCACAGGTATTGAGTTTGCTCTGGCACTGTTAAAGCCAATGGTAATATTGGCTGTTTGCAAGCTAAGGTAAGCCTCGCTGTATGCGTCATCAATTTTATTTTGAATTTCGTTAGCCTTGTCAATAAGAGTCATCATTTCACGAATTAAAATGTTTCTCTTTTTGTCCATAAGGTCATAACCAACCTTAGCAAGAGCCAATGACTTTTTAGTGTTTATTAAGTTACCCTTTGTAGCAACAGCATTGTTTGCCATTTTCTCTCACCTACCCTTTCAAAGACAATATTCAAAATTATTCCTTAGGGGCTGTTTCGCCTTCAGCCTTTGCAGCCTCTTTTTCTTCGATATTTTCAATATAGTGAGCATTTAGTGTTTCATCGTCTACACGGTCAAGCTCATTCTTTGGCAGGTGGGAAAGCAGCTCCCAGCCAAGGTCTAGGCTTTGTTCAATAGTTCTGTTGGCCTTTGGTCCCTGGTTTACAAACTTATCCTCAAACAGCTTGCCAAACTTAATGTACTTCTTGTCAATAGCAGACAGCTCCTCCTCACCGATTACCGATGACAGCGAACGAGCGTCCATAACCTTTGCATACGAAGCAAACAGCTGGTTAGCAAGAGCCTGGTGGTCTTCTCTTGTAAAGCCCTTACCTATGCCGTCCTTCATCAAACGGGAAAGTGACGGCAGTACAGATACAGGCGGATATATGCCCTGTCCCTGAAGACCTCTGTCAAGAACTATCTGACCCTCTGTAATATAACCTGTAAGGTCAGGAATTGGGTGAGTAATATCATCATTAGGCATTGTCAAAATAGGAATCTGTGTAACAGAGCCTGTTTTGCCCTTTACCATACCGGCACGCTCATATAGTGAAGCAAAGTCGGAATACAGGTAACCAGGGAAGCCCTTTCTGCCCGGAATTTCACCCTTTGATGTACTAAACTCACGAAGTGCCTCGGCATATGAGGTCATATCTGTCATAATAACAAGTACATGCTTGTTTTGCTCAAAGGCAAGGTACTCGGCAGTAGCCAACGCACACTTTGGTGTAAGAATACGCTCTATGATAGGGTCGTTTGCAAGGTTAAGAAACATTACAACCCTCTGCAGTACGCCCGACTCCTCAAAGCTCTTTTTAAAGTAGTCGGCTACATCGTTTTTAACACCCATTGCGGCAAATACAATTACGAAATCCTTGCCGTCGCCGTCGGCAATTTTTGCCTGACGAACAATCTGAACAGCAAGCTCATTATGGCTCATACCTGAGCCGGAGAATATAGGCAGCTTCTGTCCACGAATAAGCGTCATTAGTGTGTCTATTGTAGAGATACCTGTGTTAATATAGTTTTGAGGATATATACGAGATACCGGATTAATAGGAGAACCGTTAATGTCGCACATTTTCTCAGGGAAAACATCACCCAAGCCGTCTATCGGCTCACCTGAGCCGTTGAAAACACGACCAACAATTTCAGGTGACATAGGCATTTCCATAGGGTGACCTGTCAGTCTTGTTCTTGTATTTGTTAAAGAGATTGAGCGAGTACCCTCAAAAACCTGTACTACAATACGCTCACCCTCCATAGTAACGATTCTGCCCTTACGAACAGTGCCGTCATCTAAACGAATGTCCACAACCTCATCGAAGAAAGCGTCCTTTACTCCGTCTATAACTATAAGGGAACCGTTTATTTCTTTAACGCCCACATAATCTATAATCATTGGTGTTTACCTTCTTTCAATGAATTTATGACTGGACTGCAGTAATCTCTGCAATCTTTTCATCAATTTCCTTTATGTACTCGTCAAACATTTCAAGCTTATTGTTTGGAATGTCGTACTTCATTTTCAACAGCTTGTCAAACAGACCTGCCTCAAGCACACGGCTAATAGGAATATTAGCACTTACAAGGTGCTTTGCACGATCATACAGATGAAGAATTGTCTTCATCATAAGCAGCTGCTTCTCTATGGTTACATATGTATCGTCCGGGTGGAAAGCATTCTGCTGCAAATAGCCTACTCTGATAACCTTTGCAATTTCTATTGTCAGCTTTTGGTCGTCAGGCAAAACATCTGCACCAATAAGCTTAACAATTTCCATAAGCGAGCTTTCTTCCTGCAGGATTGTACTTATACTGTTACGGCACTTAATAAATTCCTCGCCGTAATTTTTAACGAACCAATCGTCAAGGTCTGTAAAATACTCACTGTAGCTTCCTATCCAGTTAATAGCCGGATAGTGTCTTGAGTAAGCCAAGGACTTATCAAGTGCCCAGAAGCAGCGGATAAATCTCTTTGTGTTCTGTGTAACAGGCTCGGAGAAGTCACCGCCCTGTGGAGAAACCGCACCGATAATTGTTACAGAGCCTTCGCCGTCACACAAAGGAGTTACACGGCCGGCACGCTCGTAGAACTCAGCAAGTCTTGAAGGCAAATAAGCCGGGTAACCTTCCTCGGCAGGCATTTCCTCCAAACGACCTGAAATTTCTCTTAGAGCCTCTGCCCAACGGGAGGTTGAGTCAGCCATAATAGCTACATCGTAGCCCATATCTCTGTAATATTCTGCAAGTGTAATACCGGTATAAATAGACGCCTCACGAGCTGCAACAGGCATATTTGATGTATTTGCAATAAGCACTGTTCTGTCAGTCATAGGACGATTATTTTTAGGGTCTATCAAGGCTGAAAATTCGTCAAGAACCTGGCTCATTTCGTTGCCACGCTCACCACAGCCTACATACACGATAATGTCAGCGTCACACCACTTAGCTATCTGGTGCTGAGTCATAGTTTTACCTGTACCAAAGCCGCCCGGTACAGCAGCTGTACCGCCCTTAGAAACAGGGAACAGTGTGTCTATAACTCTTTGTCCTGTAATTAGCGGAATACTTGGTGCAAGTCTTTCCTTTACAGGTCTTGCTGTTCTGATAGGCCACTTTTGGCACAGTGTAAGCTCATAGTCCTCGCCGCTTTCAAGCTTTAGGGTAACTATACAGTCCATAAGCTTGTACCTGCCGTTTGGCTTTACGCTTGTAACTGTACCGCTTACCCTCGGCGGAACAAGAAGTCTGTGCTCTATAACAGGCGTTTCCGGCAAGGTAGCATATATCTGACCGGAGGTCAGCTTGTCGCCAACCTTAACCTTTAGGGTTACATCCCACTCCTTGTCCATATCAAGTGATGGTACTGCAACGCCTTTTGAAATAAAGGCACCGCTTTTTTCTGCAATAGCACCCAGCGGACGCTCGATGCCGTCAAAAATATTTGTAATAATTCCGGGACCCAAAAGAACATTCATTGGTGCACCTGTACCTACTACAGGATCGCCCGGCTTTAGGCCTGATGTTTCTTCATAAACCTGAATTGTAGTCATTTCGTCTGTAATAGTGATAACCTCACCAACCAGCTTTTCTTCGCCTACATAAACCATCTCCATCATGGAGAAGGCTTTTGTTTTAAGTACGGTAACAACAGGACCGTTTATACCGTACACAACATTCTGATTTTCCATTAAAATCATTTCCTCTCTTATGGAGTCTGCTTTACCTTACCTGCAAATCGGAGTTGGTGTAGAACCAATCTCTTTGCTCCTGCAGCTTTGTGTCCAGTGTTTTATCAACCGCTATCTTCTTTTGCGGGCAATATACTCTAAATCCGCCTACAGTAATATCTGCAGCCTCTTTTATTGTACATTTTCCCTTAAAGGCTTTTGCAAGCTTATTTGCAATAGCGGCATCCTTTTTAGCTATACAAAGCTCTATATCGTCCTTGTCAAAATACTGTGCACACTCCTGTGCATAGCCGACAAGCTTTTTTTCGTATTCCGGCGTACCGGTATATTCCTGCAATTTAGCAGTAGCCTTGGCGAAAATCTCCTCGGTAATCTGCTGGCGTTTCTTAAACACCTCTAAATTACCCTGAGCCTCCTTTTTAGCCAGCTCTGCGGCTATTGAAGCTCTCATTGCGTCCTGCTCTTTATGAATAAGGTTATATGCGTCACGCAGACCTTCTTCTTCTGCCTGCCGCATAACTCTTTGTTCAAAGTCCTTTGTTTCGCTTTGCAGAGCGTCACGCTGCTGCTGTGCAAACTTTTCAATGGCAGCAAGGAACTTGCTTTCGTTGTCGCCTACACTTTTGTTAGCAGGTTTGTCGTTAGCCATAACGGTAACTCCTCTCCCTAATTATAGTTTAATACCGATAGCATCCTGTACATATTTTGTAATTGAATCCTTAGTACGACCGTTGCCGTGTCTGTCGGGAATTTCAACTATTAAAGGATGTGAACGGTTCAGCTTTAAATCATAGATAAGCTCCGGGCAAAGGGATACCAAACGCTCGGTCATAAGCACCACCGCAATATCCTCGGTATCCATTGCCTGCTTGAGTGCCTTGCGGACCTCAGGCTCTTCGTGAACAACTACGCCCTCTATTCCGGCAAGTCTCATTCCAAGCTGAGTATCCACATTGTCACTTATTAAATAAAAACGCATAATCCCACCGTCTTTTTATGTATGTGTTTATTAGCACTTTGTGTAGATAAGAATTGAGATAAGCAAACCATAGATAGCAACACCTTCACCAAGTACAACGAAGATAAGTGCTCTACCAAATGCCTTAGGATCCTCTGATGTTGCACCGATAGCTGCAGGAGCTGCACCTGCAACGGCAATACCGGCACCTACACAGGCAATACCTGTTGAAGCTGCACAAGCAAGCAGGCCTAAGCCGTTTGATGCTGCGTCGGCAGCTGCTGCTGTATCAGCGGCGCCTGCCATAATTGGGAATGCTGCACAGCAAATTAGTACAGCTGCAAATGAAAGCATTTGAATTAATACTGATTTCTTTCTCTTAGCTCCACGGCTAACAGCCTTTTTAACAACCAATGCTGATGCAAGAATAAAGATGATAGGTAATAATAGTACTAGAAATTCCATAATAATAATCCTCCGAATTTTTTAATTTTTATTCTAAGCCCTTCGGCTATAATAAATTAATTAATGTCCGTTATTTTGTGTTTAATCTTTTTAGTACAACCGGATTATACGGTCTGCCTGCACCGCTGTAGAAGCGGCTGAACATCTCATAAAACTCCAAACGCAATGTCTGAATTGATACAAGCAGTCCCTCAAGACCTATAACAAACAGGTTGCCGATAACAAGAACCAAAATACCGCCAATGCCAGGCAAGCCGCCTACCAAATCTATAAGCGTAAATACAACAATCATCATTCCGGCGTGTACCATTACAAAAGCACCCACTCTTAGGAATGACATTGTATTTGAAAGGTAAGAAAGAACAACCTCAAACATTTCAAATGCATTTTGTACGCAGTAGTCGCCCCATTTTTCAGGCTTCCAGTCCTTTTTGCCCTCTGCCATTTTTCCCAGCGGCTCTGCAAGGAATATAAGCACAAGAGGTAAAATAATAAGCAGCGGAATGGTTAGGAAGTTAAACAGATTTACGCCAAGGGCAACCATACAAACAATGCCCGCACAGATAAATCCGTAAAGCACTAAGCCCGCCACACCGTTAGAGCCAAACAAAGCACTTGCCAGGTTGCCCTGCTTCAGCGATGAGTAAATGTTCAGGCACATTGCAAGCATTACCAGGAAAATGCCTATTGCTACAGACGCTAAAATAACATCTATGATATTGTCGCCCATAACATCTATAGGCTTTTCTTCTAAGCCAAACAATGCTTGGTACATTCCGTCAAAGGCGTGTTCAAAGCCGAAACACGAACCAAACAGTATGCCAAACAGCGACGAACATATACCGCAAGGTATAAGCACCTTGCCAACCTTTAGGCCCTTTAGCTTATACATAAGCGCACCTGCTATTGCAAGCACTATACCGTGACCAAAGTCGCCAAACATTGCACCAAACAATATGGTATATGTTATGGCAACAAAGGTTGTAGGATCCATTTCGTTATATTTTGGAACACCGTACATATCCACATAGAATTTATACGGCTTTGCAAACCAATTATATTTCAGCTTAATAGGCGGTGATTTTTCCAGCTGGTGTATAGCCTCATCTGTTGTATACTCCAAACTTTTTACCTTATCAAGCTTTTTAGTAACCTCATCAATTATATCGCTTGGCAGCCAGCCGCAAATAATGAAGCTGTCTTTGTTGCCTTTGTAAAGCATTACATTTGACTTTACATTTTGATAAATTGCCTTTTCGGTTAATTTCGTATAATATTTCATACTTTCGCTGAAATTCGCCTCAAGAAACTCGCTTCGCTGCTTTTCTGCTTCCCGCAGCTCTGCTTCAAGCTTTTGCTTGTTGCGCTTCAGCATTATAATGTACTGCTCAGGTGTACCGTCAATATCGGAGGCATCGTATTTTTCAAAGAACAGGCTTGAAAAAATTCTGTCTACTTCCTCTGCCTCGTCTACAGGTGCCATATAAACACCCCAACAGTATTCCTTGTCAACAGCCGACTCAAAAAACATTACATAGGGATTGTCCTTATAATCCTCTTTAAGTCTTCGCATACTGTCTAAAGGAATTCGTCCGAAGTTAGGCTTGATATACTCACACGCTCTTACACGCTTCATATCAATCTTAACTCCTAAAAAATGTGATGTCTGTTCAATACTTTTCACACATTGCTCAATTGCCTGCTTTTTGTCTGAAACCTTTACCGAATGTTGGTCAAGCTGTTGAATAAAGCTGCTGCAATACTCAAGCAGCTTCTCGTCGGTAGGTTCAAATTTTTTTATATCTGCAAGCTCAGGCTCAATATGTGCAGCTGAAAGTGAATTATCAAATTCTGACAGCAGCTCAGAATACTTATTTTGCTCTGACATTGCTGCAAAATTTTCGGTATTGGAATAAAAGCTTGTTACGGGCTCAGGCTCAAAGGCTTGAGAATCACCCAGAATTTTTATCGCCCTGTCCAGGTCGTCTTTCAGTCCAATAATGCTAATCACTTTCATAGGAGAAACGGACATTTCACTTCCTCCCTTCTTAATTTACAGTATCGTAAAATAATTAACATTAATATATAAGCAGGCTCTTAACCTTTTCGGCGTCTACGCCGTAACGCACGCCCTCTATTATATGAATAATGTTATCAACCTCGGTTTCTGCCAGTGCATGGTACGCTACCAAAACAACCGAAGGATTTACCGAAAAATACATTTGCTTGTGGCTTTCCTCGTACAAAGCCCTGCGTGGTATTTCACTGGTATAGCTGTACTCAAGCCTGGAAATACACCTGCCTGCCATAGTTTGCTGCATAATGGCAAAAAGCTCTTTAGAATCCTGTGCATTGCACATGGCCTCAAGCTGCCTTGCCTTCAGAGAACCAAAAGGAATTAACAGCTTTTTAATTTGGTCAGGCTCCAGCTTATAATACTTCTTTACGCGCAGCACTCTTGTGAAATTACGCAAATCAATATTTGTATCAAATATTTTTTTTAGTGCGTCGTGCTCTGTGCCCTTTGTTTTATCAACTATTTCATAAACGGTTTTAAACAAATGGAACAAAAGTACATTTTCGACTGTCATTATGTCTATACGCTCTCCGCTTTTAGGCTTGTATGGTGCCAGCAGCTTGGCGTATGCCGATTTGCCCAAAACATTTAGAAATTCATCGTAATTGTTTGTGTTAGACAGTGCCGCAAAATTAATTGAAGACACCCTTAAGAAATATTTCGGCAGTGTACTGTAAAACTCATGAGGATTACCGCTGTTGAGCATCGTAAGGAAATTCATTATCTGGTTAATTTCCGCCCTCATAATGGTGTATTTGGAAAAATCCTCTCCTACTGTTACCTCGTACCTGCAAAGAGATTCATAGTCCTGAAACAGCTGCTGCTTAAGTGCAGACTCCAGCTGTGTTCTATGTACATCTCGTTCACTCAGCTTATTAAGCATTGGTGCATACTTTTCGTAGCCCTTTAGGCACGACAATATTTCCGGTACAGAATTACAGCCAAGCAGTTTAGCGTAGTCATTTTCCTTCAAACGCTTGCCATACATAGCTCTTGCCTTTGAAAAAATGGCATTTGACGCATATGATAATGCCACACCTATCCCTCCTTGTTTGAGATGAATAAAAATCAAGAATTAATAACGTTGTCAACAATAGCGTCAATCCATTGACTTCCCTTTTGAGCGTAAGCCTTTTCAAGCCGTTCCAGGCATTCCTTTTGCTTAGCTTCAAGCTCCTGCCACTTCTTTTCGGCGGCAGCACGCTCAACAACCTCGTTCTTTTTTATTCTAACTCTTGCACGGCTGATGTAATCATTATAGATGTCGTCTTTTTTCTTGGCTATCTTTTTATAAGAATCAGCCTTTCGCTGCTCCGCCTGTTTATTCTCAATACGAACCTTTTCGTCCATATTGACAATCTTAGACAACATATCCTGCATTTAATTACCTCCATCCATAATAATATTAATAAGCACAATTAAAGCAATTTCAGCGGCTATAACCGCAGTAAATACTTATCCTCTTATTGGTTATGATTTTACCACTAGTTGCCGTTAATTTCAAGCATAATCGGCAACCTTTAGCGGCCGTTGGTTATAATTATAACCATTGTGCAATTAATTATGACCAATTTAAAAAATTTGCTACATAATTACCCTGTGTAATGAATTATACACAGCAACAAATGAAATTTCAACCAACAAAAGTTGCATTTTATGTAATAAACACACCTATTTCGGCGTGTTTGCCTTATTATAGCACAACTTGCATAACAAAAAAATGCAAAAAAAAAGAAGCCCGCACACGGCGGGCATTCTTCTTTTTTTATATATTAAAAGGGAGATAAAAATGAAATTTTCTAAATTGCTTTACTTATCCTATGCCTATATATTACTATGTATATTTGTACAAAATATTAACATCTGATAAACATAAAATTAATAATTCCCGAACTGTTTTTTAACAGAGGCGGGCTTATAAAATTGCACATATAAATATTTTTAAAAATATAGCAAGGCATTTTTCGTTTAAACCTTGTTAAAAAGAATTAAATAAAAATTCGGTTGACATTTGCCTCGGTTTTGGGTATTATAATAGTAACGAACAGGTGTATAAATTAATTGGCAGGGAGGTAATTCTAATGCTAAAAAGAAACGATAACTGTCACAGCAAAATTGCTATAATAATTGCAGCTATAGCTGCTGTTACGGCCATAGCCACAACTATAACAGCTTTTTTGGTAATTAGAGAAAAGAAAAGAAAAAAGCAGGACAAGGAGCTTGACGAGTATTTAGACTGCTCTATACAGTAAATATACTTAATAAGGCTTAACATCCTTTCTTAATTACAACAGTATTTTTAGGGGCGCTTATGTAAGCGTCCCTTCTTGCTGTCTGTATTTCTATTCATTATTTGCCAAGGCTCTCTATGCCATATTTCAAACGAACTATAATCAAAACAAATATACACGTCTCACTGAAATAGCTTCAATAAAATACCCTCCTTACCGGTTTTCCGGCAAAGAGGGTATTTGTTTAAATAAAAAATACTACAGGAATTTTAAAAAGCATTTATGTCTTTTCAAGAGCTATTGGTTTTAATACTTTATACTACCTTGCAAAAAAACTGAGTCCACTCGCCTGTATTGCAGACGCCACAGCCAAAATCAGTAAATACAGGGTTTAAAATATTACTCCTGTGTCCACTTGACTGCATCCATACCTCCATAACAGACTTAGGGGAGCTGAAGCCAACAGCTATATTCTCACCGGCGTAGTTTTGTTTTACCCCCGCCTCACTAAGTGCTGTAAAGCAGTCCTTTCCGTTAGGTCTGATATGAGAAAAGTACTTATGGCATTCCTTGGCTCTTATCATAGCAGCCTTATACACCTTATCATTGAATCTCAGCGGTTTCACACCTGCTTTTATTCTCTCTTGGTTAACTATCTCGTAAACCTTATGGCTTAATGAATAATAATCTTTATCTGTTTTTGCAGAGTAAACATCGCTGCAGTCAACAACAGATACCTTACAGATAGCTGTTTTGCCGTTATACAGGGTTAACTTTACATTTGCTGTACCCTCGCTCACTGCCTTTAGCACAGCCCTGTTGCCACTGCCCTTTTTTACAGTTACAACCCTTGTGTTTGTGCTTGTCCACTTTAGGTTTGCAGCATGTGCATAGCTGCCGCTGTTGGTATTTTCTTTTATTGTATAGCTTTCGCCAACATTCAGAGTAAGCGAACTCGGACTAATTTTTACGCTTGCGGGAGCCTTCTTTATCGTTACCCTACAAGTGGCTGTTCTGCCGTTATACAGGGTTACTCTTACACTTGCGGTGCCGGTGCCTACTGCCTTTAGCGCAGCCTTGTTGCCACTGCCCTTTTTTACAGTTACCACCCTTGTGTTTGTGCTTGTCCACTTTAGGTTTGCAGCATTTGCATAGCTGCCGCTGTTGGTATTTTCTTTTATTGTATAGCTTTCGCCCTTGCCCAGAGTCAAAGCCGTCGGACTGATTTTTACACTTGTTGGCATCATCTTAACCGTTACCTTACAGGTGGCTTTTTTTCCGTTCACTGTTTTTGCTGTTATTACAGCCGTACCTACAGCCTTTGCCGTTACCTTGCCTGTGCTGCTTACTGCGGCTACGCTGCTTCTGCTTGTATACCATTTACAGGTTTTATTTTTTGCGTCATTTGGTAAAACGGTGCTTTTAAGAGTATAGGCTTCACCTACGCTCAGTGCAAGACTGCTTCGGCTGAGCCTTACCTCTGCAGGGGCAGCTGCACGCTCAACAAAATTAAGACCGTTGCTGTATGCATACCTTTCCGCCGCAGTTCCTTTTGTGCCATATATGGTAAAGCCATCGATTTTTACATAATGACCGCTTCCGTAAGTGTATCCAAACGCACAATTGCCTATTTTTTCAACGGTGTTCGGTATAGACACACTTGCCAGGCCTGTGCAGCCTCTAAATGCAAATTCACCAATACTTGTAATACTGCTTGGTATAGTAACGGCATTAAAGCTGCTACGGTTTTCAAAAGCCCGCTGTCCTATCTCGGTAGACACATAACCGCCAATAGTGCTTGGTATGGTAACTGTTTTGCTTCCATTGTCAATATATCTTGTTATTTTAGCAGTGCTGTCACTTTTTACACTGTATTCATAGCTGCCGCTTACTGCCGCACTTGCGGCAAACGGTACAACGCCGAATATACCTATAATCATAATTGCCGACAATAAAATCGAGGTTAATTTGTTCAACTTGCCCATATTCTCCCTCCTAAACTCTCCCATAGTATTTAATTGCACTATTTTCTAATATAAGTATACATAATTACAAATAATTTGTCAAGATAACTCCACGGTATAGTATCTATAAACATTGTTATTTGATAAAAATTATTATCATAATTGCCAAGCTAAATAGCAGAGGTTTTACTACTAATGCCAATACAGCAATTAATCACAAACATATACAATACCTAAACTGCCTCCGACAAATGCAGTCCTGCAAATTTAATCCTCAGCCATTACCGCAGACTTTGTCTTTCTTTTTAACGCAATTCAGCCGTCGGTTCTCATAATCACTTGATTTTAGACATACAAAAAGCCTCTCACGGAATTGTCCGTGAAAGGCTTTAATCTTCTTTTCAAGCTTGTGTAAATAAAACTGTATACAAGCAGAACTATGAAAAAAATTATCTCTTTGAGAACTGAGGTGCTCTACGTGCAGCCTTAAGACCGTACTTCTTACGCTCCTTCATTCTTGGGTCACGAGTTAGGAAGCCGGCTTTCTTTAGTGTAGCTCTTAGTGCTTCGCTGTCGTACTGAAGCAGTGCTCTTGAAATACCGTGACGGATAGCACCTGCCTGACCTGTTACGCCGCCGCCTGCAACTCTGCAAACAACATCAAACTTCTCAGTTGTTTCTGTAAGCTCAAGAGGCTGACGAACGATTAGCTTTAGTGTATCAAGACCGAAATACTCGTCAATATCTCTGTCGTTAATTGTAATTTTACCTGTTCCCTGGTATAGTCTGACTCTTGCTACAGAGCTCTTCCTTCTACCTGTGCCGTAAAAATGTGGTTTCTGTTCGTACATTTATGTTGCCCCCTTTCTTACTTGTCCCAAACCTCAGGCTTTTGTGCCTGGTGCTTGTGCTCATCGCCTACAACCAGCTTTAGTCTTAGTAAAGCTGCTCTGCCGATTGTGTTTGATGGAACCATACCCTTAACAGCAAGCTCCATTGCCTTTTCAGGTCTTGAAGCCATAAGTGTATCGTATCTTGTATCCTTTAGATGACCAACATAACCTGTGTGACGGTACCAGTGCTTCTGTGTAAGCTTATTGCCTGTCAGCACAGCCTTGTCACAGTTAATAATGATAACATAATCGCCGCAGTCAACATGTGGTGTATAGGTTGGCTTGTGCTTGCCTCTTAACAGAGTAGCAGCCTGAGCAGCTGTGCGGCCCAGTGGCTTGCCTGCAGCATCAAGAATATACCACTTGCGTTCTACTTCGCCTTTTTTTGCCATAAAAGTAGACATATATCTTTCCTCCGTAAAAAATAAAACTTTATTTGCAGGGCATAAAGCCCTAAACTTGTCGCAGGTATGATAATACCATAGGCAAGTGGCAAAGTCAACAGATTTTTTAAAAATTTTAATTTACATATATATAATCTCTCGTTTCCTTTAAATTGCTTATGTTTTCTTCTGTTTGCTCACTTGCTATTTCAAAATAATTGATATTAGCTCTTAAATTAATTATTCAACATATATATACTTAAATTTGTAATTTGGTTATTATAGATAAAATAAATTATTTTTTTGAAAACTCTTTATTATAAATATATTTTATGTTATAATAACAGCACAGGAGTGTATTTCCTTGCTGTATTATAGCAGCGTTTTGGCGGGCAGTGTTTTACCCGACGATTTGTTCTTCGGCATTGAGGAGCTGTAATTACGCATACATCTTTTTCATTTCATTTTTATTTCCTTACTCAATGAGGCAGGCACGCTTTTTATGTGTCTGCCTCTACAGTTGCACAGCAGAGGCTTGCTTCTAAAAACCGTACAGCTGAAGTTAATATTCAACATATACATTCAATGCAGGTAAAATAAATTTTGATATTAACTCTTTTTTATTGTTAAAACTGTTGCAATTTTCAAAATTTTTGTGTAAAATGGATATGATAGAAAATAAACTCACAATGTGCAAGATTATTTTTAGTGATATTTTTACAAGAGTGTCGTAACGAAATAAATGATAATTAAATTTTTAGAAATTGCGAGGGATTTTATATGTCTAACAGACTGTTTCAAGGCGTTATTCACCAAATGAAAGATGCCGTTGACCGTGCTATTGGCGTTATTGATGATACTTCAGTAGTAATTGCCTGCAGTGAGCTTGGCAGAATCGGCGAAGTAATTGATAGTGTCACAACCGAAACACTTAGTGCATCAACACCATTTGTAATAAATGGACAAACATTTAAGTCATTCGGCACAGGCAGCAGCAGCGAATACGCAGTATTCATTGAGGGCAGTGACGATATTGCCCAGAGATATGCACAGCTTTTGGCTGTATCTTTAAGCAGCATAAAGCAATACTACGACGAAAAATATGACAGAGCAAACTTTATAAAGAATGTTATTCTTGACAACATTTTGCCGGGTGATATTTACCTAAAGGCAAGAGAGCTTAGGTTTAATTCTGAAGTTACCAGAGTTTGTATGCTTATTAAGGTAACATCAAAAACAGACATTTCCGCTTATGATGTTGTACAAAATTTCTTCCCTGACAAATCAAAGGACTTTGTTATAAGCATAAACGAAACCGATATTGCTTTGGTAAAGGAAATACGCACAGGAATAGATTCTAAAGACCTTGAAAAGCTTGCAAGCTCTATTGTAGACACGCTTTCAAGCGAATTCTATACACACTGTACGGTAGGTATAGGCACCGTTGTAACAGGCATTAAGGATCTTGCCCGTTCGTTCAAGGAGGCACAGGTTGCACTTGAGGTCGGCAAAGTGTTTGACACCGAAAGGTCTATTATCAGCTATGACAATCTTGGTATTGCAAGACTTATTTACCAGCTGCCTACAACATTGTGCGAAATGTTCCTAAAAGAGGTATTCAAAAAAAGCTCTATAGAGTCACTTGATCAGGAAACCCTGTTTACCATTCAAAAGTTCTTTGAGAACAGCCTAAATGTATCGGAAACCTCCCGAAAGCTTTTCGTACACAGAAACACATTGGTGTACAGACTTGAAAAGATAAAGAAGCTTACTGGTCTTGACCTGCGTGAGTTTGAGGACGCTATTGTGTTTAAGGTAGCACTGATGGTTAAAAAGTACCTCTCAGCTAACCCTGCTAAATACTAATTACATAAAACTTAGCTTCAGACTTGGCTTAATACCGTCTTTCGGCGGTGTTAAGCCTTTTTTATTCATATTTAATTGCAGCATACAAAAGGGCATAGAGGATAATTTCCTCAATGCCCTTTGTTATGCTTTATATTGCGGTCTTTATTCGTTGTCTGACCTTTATGCATAGCCTTACAATATGCTGCCTTGCCTTACATTAATAATAAGGTCTGAAATAGCCGTTAATAACGCCGCTGTTTTTGTCATAGCGTTTTAACACTACCCTTGAGTTATTTGCAGTGCCATACTTTTCACCCTTTGCCACGGTGTTGCCTTCTACTGTGTAAATGTATGTATTATCAACAGCGTATACATATGCTACATGGTTGCTGTAGTAAATATCCTGAGTATATACCCTTCCCATACCATTCCAAGTAAAGGTTACTACATCGCCGGCCTTCGGGGTAGTGGACGGACAGGAATAGTTGCTTTCGTACCACTTGCCAAGGCCCTTCGCCACGCCCTCACGAGCAAAACATCCGGCACCGTCTGTTTTTACAACATACTTGTTTATACCGTCTACCCTGCCATACAGCCAGCTTACATATATTGCACACCAGTCAACACTGCTCCACTCTGCTCCATAGAACCATGTGCGGTATTTTGTGCCGTGGAAGCTTTCTTGACTTTTAGCAATTAATGTAAGGTCGGTAATTATATTTTTTTCAACAGTTACCTTACAGCTTGTTTTTTTACCGTTATATGACAAAGCGGTAATAACTGCCTTGCCATAGCTTTTGGCTGTTATTTTACCTTTTTTGTCAACGCTTACAACCTTTGGATTACTTGATGTAAAGGTTAGGCTGCTGCAGCTGCTGCCATTAGGATAATCCACATACAGGGTAAAGCTGTCCTTTAAGCCCAGCGTAATTTTGCCTGTATTCATTGTTATTTTGTTAGGTGCCTTTTTTACAGTTACAGTACAAACCGCCGTTTTTCCGTTGTAGGTTTTTACTGTTATTTTTGCTGTGCCTACCGCCTTTGCCGTAACAAGTCCGCCTGCTTTTCTTACAACGGCTACCTTGGAATTGTTTGTAGAATATGTTACATTGTATGCCCCGCAGCCCGATGGCAAACGACTGTTAAGGTCAAATTCCTCTCCCACGCCCAAAGTGATTTCTTTTTTATTCAATGAAACGCTTTTGGGCGGTTTTTTTACAATTACAGTGCAAACCGCCGTTTTTCCGTTGTAGGTTTTTACTGTTATTTTTGCTGTGCCGACCGCCTTTGCCGTAACAAGTCCGCCTGCTTTTCTTACAGAAGCTGCCTTGGAATTGTTTGTAGAATATGTTACATTGCATGCTCCACAGCCCGATGGCAGATGGCTGTCCAGATCAAACTTTTCGCCTACGCCAAGTACAAGCCGTGTTTTATTTAAGCCAACAGACGATGGGGCTTTTTTTACAGTTACGGTGCAAACCGCTGCCTTGCCGTTGTAGGTTTTTACGATTATTTTTGCTGTGCCGACCGCCTTTGCCGTAACAAGTCCTCCGCCTGCTCTTACAGCGGCTATCTCGGAATTGTTGGTAGAATATTTCACACTGTATGCTCCGCAGCCTGACGGCAAGCTACTGTCTAGGTCAAACTCCTCTCCTATTCCGAGAGTAATCTGTCTTTTATTCAGTGAAATACTTTTAGGTGCTTCTTTTACAGTTACGGTGCAAACCGCTGTTTTGCCGTTGTAGGTTCTTACGGTAAGCTTTGCCGTGCCTACACCCCTTGCAGTAAACTCGCCTGTTTTTTTGTCCACCCTTACAACAGAGCTGTTGCTTGAGCTATAAATAAAGCCGTTTGCGGCAGTACCGTATGGCAGTGTACAGCTTAGCCTGTATTTTTCGCCAACTCCAAGCGTCACCTTCGATTTGCTGACAGAAACACTGCCTGGTGCTCGTCTTACCGTAACATTGCAGTATGCCGCTTTGCCGTTGTCGGTCATAACCGTAATGCGGGCCTCGCCTATGCCTACCGCCCTAACAGTACCGTCCGGCAATACCTTAACAGCATTAACATTGCTTGATTGATATGTAACCTCGGCAACAGCGTTTTGCGGCGTTACTGTGGCTGTTATTTTAAAGCTTTCACCTACGCCCAATACGGCAGTGCATCGGTTTAAGGTGATTTGGGAAGCCTCAATTACATCCTCGTCCTTATAAGAAAAGCCGCATTCATTTGCATATTTTTTAACAGTCTCATTTTCATGTCCTATTATAACTATGCCGTCCACAGGGGACATAATGTTATTCTTTTCAAAATAACCCACTGCATTCTGTCCGATTTCCTTTACTGTTTGAGGTATATCAAGCTTTTTCAGCTTAATGCATCCAAAAAAGGCAAAATCTCCAATAGACTCGAGCTTATTCGGTAAAATTACCTCTGTTAAGCTCTGCTTCTCCTCAAAGGCATATTCCCCTATTTTTGTTACGCTGCGTCCGTTAATGCTGTCCGGAATTTTTACACTGCTTTCATTGCCTGTATATTTAACAATTTTTACAGTGCTGTCTACTACTTCGTATTCATAGCTGCCAAAGTGCAGTGTCTTTGTGTCTGCCTCACTGTCGCCTAAGGCTGCTGCCTTTGGTACGGAGGCGTATTCATCTGCACCCTTCTGCTGCTCTGCTGCGGTGCTGACAGACTCTGTGGCCTGCACTGCTTCCGTTTGACCGTCGGTATAGCCATAGGCAGTAATACTTGCCGCTGCCGCTACACTCTGCAATATAACGGCAGAAGCAATTACAGCAATAACCTTTTTACTTTTTTTCATTAACAATTCTCCTTTTGTATACAACTACCTTTCAAAAAATGTAATGCTTAGGCATTTGCAAATATATAATTTAAATAATATTATGCACTTATGCTAAAGGCAGTACCGCCTAATACATACAGCTATATAAAAGCACCCGCAAGCAACTACAGTCTTTAACTTATTGTCGTAATAATTACAATAGTATAAATTTATATCAGCTGTAAAGGACAGAGCATATTTTAGAACATTTTTATAAATTTTAATTTTAATTCTAAAGCTGCTTTTTGAAATTTCGTGCCCTTATTAGCCCATAATATTACAAAATTTTAATCTATATGTCACATATTGTAGGCTTTTATTGCAAAATTGTCAATAATATATTCGGAATTTCTATGATATAAACAAAGTTGATATAATATAAAAATAAAAAAACAACGCAATTCACATAAATTTTGCCATTATGGAAATTCTATATATTTAATCCGATTTTACTTAAATCAAAGAAAAGCTGCAAAATCATAGACCGCTTACTGTCTGTTTCGGGCAAACAGCAAAACCGCCTGTAGCTGTTACGCTACAGGCGGTTTTGCTTTGAATTTCAGAAAAATATTTAATAACTTATAATCAAATTAAAGCGTCTATGGCAGCCTTTATCATGGCAATTTTTTCTCTTTCCTTTGCTGCCTGTCCCTTAACCTTTTCGATTACGGCGGCAGGTGCCTTGGAAACAAAGCCCTGATTATTCAGCTTACCTTCAGACTGAGCAAGCATTTTTTCGGTTTTGGCAAGTTCTTTGTTTAGTCTTGCCAGCTCCTCTTCCTTGTCTACAAGCTCGCTCATTGGGATATATATTTTAGCCTCGGCAGTTACAACCGTAACAGCACCCTCAATTTCAAAGCTGTCTGCCACTTCAACCTCACTTGCAGAGGCAAGCTTGCAGATAAACGGTGCGCCGTTTTCAAAAATTGTCTTTTTGTCGGTTGCAATGTAAACCTTGGCTTTTCTTGACGGAGGTACATTCATTTCTGAACGGCGTGTTCTGATGGCACGAATACCGTTCATTACTACTTCCATTTCCTCTCTTGCCTCAGGGAAATCAAGCTCCTGTGTAAACTTAGGGAACTCAGCCAGCATAATTGTGTCGCCGGTATGAGGCAGAGTTTGCCATATTTCCTCTGTGATAAACGGCATAAACGGATGCAACAGTCTTAGTGCTCTGTCAAGCACCCATACAAGCACCTGTCTTGCGTTTTGTGCAGAAGCGTCTGTACCCTGCAGGCGTGACTTTGCCAGCTCTATGTACCAGTCGCAATAGCAGTCCCAAATAAAGTCAAACACCTTTTGTACAGCTATGCCCAGCTCAAACTTATCAAGGTTTTCTGTTACCTCTTTCGCTACATTGTTAAGTGTGCTTATAATCCACTTATCCTCTGTAGCCAATGTGCTTGGCAGCTTGTTTTCAACATTATGGTCGTCTATATTCATATGCACAAAGCGAGCCGCATTCCACAGCTTGTTTGCAAAGTTACTGCTAAACTCAACTCTTTCGTCATAAAAACGCATATCGTTGCCGGGAGCGTTGCCTGTAGCAAGTGTAAGCCTTAAAGCGTCGGCACCGTATTTGTCAATAACCTCAAGAGGGTCAATACCGTTGCCAAGTGACTTACTCATTTTTCTGCCCTGACTGTCACGAACCAAGCCGTGAATAAGAACAGTATCAAACGGCACCTTGCCTGTATGCTCAATGCCGGAGAACATCATTCTCATTACCCAGAAAGGAATAATGTCGTAGCCTGTAACAAGTGTGTTAGTCGGGTAGAAATACTTCAGCTCTTCTGTTTGGTCAGGCCAGCCCAGTGTAGAGAAAGGCCACAGTGCAGAGCTAAACCAAGTGTCCAGTGTGTCAGGGTCCTGACGCATCTCCTTGCCGCACTTAGGGCAGACAGCCGTATTCTCTTTTGTTACCACTGTTTCGCCGCAGCAGTCGCAGTAGAAAGCCGGTATTTGGTGGCCCCACCACAGCTGACGGGAAATACACCAGTCACGAATATTTTCAAGCCAGTGGAAATATGTTTTCTCAAAGTGGCTTGGTACAAACTTAGTTTCGCCGTTTTTAACAGCGTCAATAGCCGGCTGTGCCAGCGGCTTCATCTTTACGAACCACTGCTTAGAAACTCTAGGCTCTACAGTTGTACCGCAGCGGTAGCAGGTGCCAACATTGTGGTTGTAATCTTCTATTTTTATTAAAGCTCCCTCAGCCTCAAGGTCAGCTACAATGGCTTTTCTTGCCTCGTAGCGGTCCATACCGGCATATTTAGGGTAGTCGTCTGTTATTTTAGCGTCGTCTGTCATTACATTAATAACAGGCAGGTTGTGTCTTAAACCAACCTCAAAGTCGTTAGGGTCGTGAGCAGGAGTAATTTTAACAACGCCTGTTCCGAAATCCATCTCAACATAATCATCGGCAACTATAGGAATTTCACGGTGTACAATAGGCAGAATAAGCATTTTGCCCACCATATCCTTATAGCGCTCGTCATTAGGGTTTACTGCTACGGCAGTATCGCCAAGCAGTGTTTCAGGACGGGTTGTAGCCAAGTCTATATGGCCGCTGCCGTCTGCAAGCCGGTATCTTAAATGCCAAAAATGTCCGGCCTGATCCTCGTAATTTACCTCAGCGTCAGAAATAGATGTCATACAATGCGGACACCAGTTTATTATTCTTTCGCCACGGTAAATAAGACCTTTGTTATAAAGGTTTACAAAAACCTCTTTAACAGCCTTGTTGCAGCCCTCGTCCATTGTAAAGTGCTCTCTCTGCCAGTCGCAGCTGCTGCCCATTTTTTTAAGCTGGTCGCAAATTCTTCCGCCGTACTCCTTTTTCCATTCCCAAGCACGCTCCAAGAATTTCTCTCTGCCAAGGTCCTCTTTTGTAAGGCCTTCTTTACGCATAGCCTCTACAATTTTCGCCTCGGTTGCAATAGAGGCGTGGTCGGTACCCGGCAGCCACAATGCACAGTAGCCCTGCATTCTGCGGTAACGAATAAGAACATCCTGCAGAGTGTTGTCAAGTGCGTGGCCCATATGCAGCTGACCTGTAATATTTGGCGGCGGCATAACTATTGTATAAGGCTTTTTATCCTTGTCTATTTCAGAATGAAAGTAGTTGTTGCTTACCCAAAAGTCATAAATTTTATCCTCAACCTCACCGGGATTGTAAGACTTAGCAAGCTCCTTTGCCATTGGATTTCTCCCCTTTTGTTTCTCTTGAACTTCTTAATTTAAGAAAGCAATTACAGACCTTGCCTTTAAACCAAACACCCTGCAACTGCATTTTATATACAAAATATTGTGTCATATAAAAAATTACTTTACAAAATCTGTGTTAATTATCACATAATTATAATTATTTGTCAATAGGCTGCAAGCTATTATTAAAACAGGCTGTGAATATAAATCAAAACAGCCCGACTGAAAAAGTCGGGCTGTTTGCTTGCCTAATTATAAATTCAGACCTTAAATCGCCTTATAAAAACCTTAAAGCACCGAATTACAGCTGTGCCACGCCGGACCTTCTGGCTGCCTTTGTTACAGCGGCGGCTACAGCCTTGCCTATACGCTTGTCAAGTGCGTCAGGCAAAATGTAGTCCTCGCTTAACCTATCTTCTGTAACCAAGCCTGCAATAGCATATGACGCCGCAACATTCATATCGTCGTTAATTTCCTTTGCACGGCAGTCCAAGGCACCACGGAATATACCGGGGAAAGCAAGCACATTGTTAATTTGGTTAGGAAAGTCGGAGCGACCTGTTCCTACAACCCTTGCGCCTGCTTTTTTTGCAGCATCAGGCATAATTTCCGGTGTAGGGTTTGCCATAGCAAATACTACGGCGTCTTTGTTCATAGACCTAACCATTTCTTCCTTTAGCACATTAGGAGCAGAAACGCCTACAAACAGGTCTGCACCCTTTATAGCCTCTGCTAGGCCGCCCTTAATATTTTCTTTGTTGGTAAGCCTTGCCATTTCTATTTGAGCCGGGTTAAAGGACGAATCATTTTCGTCCAAAATTCCCTTTGCATCTACCATAATAAGGTCGCCTACACCCAGTCTTAGCATATGCTTAGCTATAGCAATGCCGGCAGAGCCTGCACCGTTAATAACTGCCTTTATGTCCTTTAGCTGTTTGTTTACTACCTTCATGGCATTAATTGTAGCGGCGGCTACCACTACTGCTGTGCCGTGCTGGTCGTCGTGGAATACAGGTATGTCGCAAATTTCCTTCAGCTTGCGCTCTATTTCAAAGCACCTTGGTGCCGCAATATCCTCAAGGTTAATGCCGCCAAAGCTGCCGGAAATTAAGTAAACTGTTCTTACAATTTCGTCTACATCCTTTGAGCGAACGCATATAGGGAAAGCGTCAACATCGGCAAAGGCCTTGAACAAGGCACATTTGCCCTCCATAACAGGCATACCGGCCTCAGGGCCAATGTCGCCCAAGCCCAGTACAGCTGTACCGTCTGTAACAACTGCTACAAGGTTGCTTCTTCTTGTTAATTCAAAGGACTTTTCATAGTCGTTGTGAATAACCATACACGGCTCGGCAACACCCGGTGTATATGCCAGTGAAAGGTCGTGGGCTGTGTTTAGCTCCGGCACAGCTGTAACCTCTATTTTACCTTTCCATTGGTAGTGCTTTTGTAGGGATTCTTCTCTTATATCCATTATTCAACTTCCTTTCAGAAAATTTGCGGCGGCAAGACACCACGCCATTGTATACTTATATCTTATTACTGCGTTAAAATTTTGTCAATATAATTATACCGCAAAGCACTGCTGTAAACCACCGCTTTGCAGGGTTAGCTTATGCCTGTACCGTTACACTGCTGCCTGTAGGTGAAGCTGTAACAATAATCTTGTTGTCTATGGCAGACTTTAGCTCGCTTACATGGGATATTATACCTACAAGTCTGTTGCCGTCCGTTAAGCCGTTTAAAATATTAATTGCGGAGTTTAAAGACTCATCGTCAAGTGAGCCAAAGCCCTCGTCAACAAACATTGCGTCAATCTGCACACCGCCGGACTGCTGTTGTATAACATCAGAAAGTCCCAGAGCCATTGACAGCGAAGCCTTAAAGGATTCTCCCCCCGACAGAGATTTTACACTTCTGATACGGTTGGTGTAATTATCCAGTACATCAAGCTCCAGTCCGGACTTTCCCTGCTTACTGCCGCCCTGCCTGTGCACAAGTATATAACGCTGATTTGTCATTTTTGAAAGCCTTAGGTTAGCCTGCGAAATAATTTGCTGAAAATATGCCCCCTGTATGTACTGCTCAAAAGGAATTTTTTCTTTTCCGGTAAGCCTGCCGTTGGCGGTGTCGCTTAGGTTTTTAAGCATTACAAGGTTTTCAAGCTGACTGTTTAGAATGCTAATACTCTTCTTAATTTTTTCCAAAACACCTTGGTTATGTGTAAAGTAAGAGTACAAGGCAAGCCTTTGCTTTTCTGTAGCTTCTATTCTTGCTTTCAGCTTTTCAAGCCTTTGGTTCAGTGCGGTAGTGTCAACATACTGTACCGAGGCGGTTTCCTTGGTTAAAAGCTCTACCGTAGCCTTTTCGGAGGAAAGCCGGGTTTTGTATATGTCGATTTCTTGCTGATTCGCCTTTATTTCTTCTTCACTTAATATTTTACTGCGGTATTCTTGGTAGCCCTCAAAGCCGTATTCTTTAAAAAGCTGCTGCAATTTCTCGGCAATGTCAAGTGCCTTTTTGTGCCACTTTTTCTTTTCTGCCGCCGCAGCTTCGATACCGCTATTTATGCCGGCAGCTTTGTTCTGTATAGCCGTATGCTCCTGCTGTGCTCGCTGTAATGCCCTTTGTGAGGAATTAATAAATTCACGGCACTGCTTAATTTTCTCTGTCAACTGTGATTTGCTGCTGTACTCAAGCTCCTTACTTAGCTGCTGTATCTGCTTATTTTTTTCTGTAAAAGATGAGGAATATGCAGCCTTTTTCTGTGTAAGGTCATTTAGGCTTGTCTGTATGGAGTCAAGCATTTTTGTAACATCAGCCAGCTGTTTTTTGCTTTGCTCAAGGGCTTTAATGTTTTTCTCAATTACAATTTTACCTTTAGCAAGAATTTTACTGCGTTCTTCTGTATTGGCTATAAACGCCTGTATGTCTTTAATATCCAGCTGTTTATCTTTAAAGCCCAGTGCATTTTTACAGTGCAGTGCGTTTTCCTTTAAGTCCTTTATTTTGGTATTGAAAACATTTGCGTCCTGACTGGACTTGCTTAGCCTTTCCTTTAGTTGGTCGTTTTCAGCTTTTAGACTGTCAAGCTGTTCCTTTGTAGGCACATTGTCCTCGCACTGTGCCGGAAAAGGGTGAACTATAGAGCCGCACACAGGGCATCTGCTGCCCTCGGTAAGCTTTTGTGCCAATATTCCGGCCTGACCACGGTAGTACAAATCCTCCATTTGGTTTAGGTTACTGCGGCTTTGTTGGTATATGTGCTCTGTTTCTATATATTCCTTTTTCGCATTTGCGTACAGCTTTGTATTTTTATTAATCTCCTGCATATGGCTCAAAAGCTGATTCAGCGTATTTAACCTTTGCTCAAGAGCTGCCTGTTCTGCCTTTGTGCTTTCAAGCTGTGCAGGGCTGTCGACCAACGAATTTATATTTTGTTCAAGGGTGGTTTTATCCCTTTGGGTTTGCTGAATGCGGCTTTCTGCCTCTTTTATGTCAGCCAAAAGACTATCCGTTTTCTTTTTAATACCATTTATTTCGCTGTTAAGCCTTTCAAGGCGGTCATAACTGCCCTCCTGCTGTTGAAGCTTTGCCAAAAGAGTGCGTGTTTCTTCAGCCTTGGGCTGCTGCTGTTGGGCGTTTTGAAGCTGTTGGGCGGCAATTTCAAGCTGCTGCTGTGAAATTTTCAACTGCTCATTAAGCCCGTCAATTTTCTTCTTCTGCTCGTTGTGTTCTTTCTTTGCGGCAGAGTAGTTATTGTCAACAGGGACAATGTTTTTTAAAAGCATATTGGCTGTGTCTGTAGCTGATTTCAGGTCAGCCATGCTTTGCTGCCGCTTTGTTAAATCTGCCAGTCTTTTCTGCGATTTTTCTAAATCCTGCAGCTGTTTATTAGACCTTTCGGCATTGGTTATAACAGCTGTAAGGCTTTGCCTTTCCTCCTTTTGTTCTGCAAGCTCCTTTTCCGTCTGCCCAAGGCTTTCTCCCTGTTGGTTTATAACTGTGCTTATAAGCTCCGCTATTTTCTTAGAGTTGTGCTGTGGGTCAAGCTCCTGCAGTTTTGAAACCACCTGCGGCTCTGCCTTTACAGAGGCTATATTTTCTTTTAGTGTAGTCTTTGTCTGTAGTGCTTTGTCCTCTGCCTCTTTTGTCATAGCCTGTAATTTTGCCTGAAAGCTTTGGTACAGAGAGGTGTTAAAAATATTTCTGAATATTTCTCCCCTGTCTTTGCTGTCGGCAAGTAAAAGCTTTAGAAAATCTCCCTGTGCTATCATAGCAAGCTGTGTAAATCTGTCGTAGTCAACCCTAAGAATATTTTCTATATACCTTGTAACGGCGGTAGTTTTGGTTATGACCTGACCTGTAGGCATAGTAAGCACCGCCTCTGCCGCCTGCTTGGTTTCGCCTGTGCCCCTTTTGGAGGGACGAATATATTCCGGACTGCGTTCAACTGTATATAAGCTGCCGTTGTGCTGAAAAACAAGCTTAACAAAGGTTTTAGTCTGCGGCTTGGCAAAGTCACTTCTGAACATATCGCCTGTTCTGTTTGTGCCGCTTGCCCTGCCATACAGTGCAAAGCATATTGCGTCAAATATAGTGGTTTTGCCCGCGCCGGTATTTCCTGTTATTAAAAACAACCCCCTGCCGCCAAATTTTTCAAAATCCACATTAACTTTGTCGGCATAAGGGCCAAAGGCACTTATAGTTAAATTTACCGGCTTCATTGCTCCTCCTCCATACAGGCAAATATGCTTTTTACAAGGTCTGCCTGCTCCTTTGTCAGCTCAATGTTGTTTTGCATTTCGTAAAATTCCGCAAAAAGCTGAACGGGTGTTTTGTTTGTTATTTTAGCAAGCTGTATGTCTGCATTGCTTTTAGAACGCCTGTTGTCAAAACGAAGCGACATAATATTCGGGTACACACTACGCAAACTGCCCATAGGGTCTATAGGCTCTGCCTCATCGGTAAGCACTGCAAATATATAATCGTCTGTGTTGCCTTGGGGTGTGTCTGTAAGCTCCCTCAGGGTTCCCTTTATTATCCGCATATCACGCATAGGCACAAGAGGAATTTCCCTTGTGGATATGTCCTTACCGTCTATTTCCACCATAACCGCACACTTCTTGCCGTTGCATTCAGAGGACGAATATTTCAGCGGAGTACCGCAGTAAGCAACATTACGGGCAGCACTCTGCCTTGTATGTAAATGTCCCAACGCTACATAGTCAAAGTCGGCAAAGACAGCGGCATCTACATTGTCTACACCTCCTACCGAAACATTTTCCGAATCGGCTCTTACAGCTGTGCCTGTGCCTGTTACAAACTGGTGTGCAGCAAGTATGTTTACGGCATTTTTGTCAATTTCAGTATTTTCAAGCACAGTTTTTACCGCCTGTGTATAGTCGTTTATTTCACCGCCGTAAAAGGCTTTTACATTGGCAGGCTTTATAAAGGGCAGTGTATAAATATTTACATTTTTGCTATTCACACAAAGGGTATGCTTGTTTGCCTTGCCGTTAAATACAGCGTCAACGAAAATATTACCGGAGCGTATAAGCCTGCTGCAAAAGCCCAGCCTTTCGGGGGAGTCGTGGTTGCCGCTTATTATATAAACGGCAGTGTCAAGCTCTGCCAACCGTGTTATAAAATTGTCATAAAGCTCTACAGCTTCGGCAGAGGGTACGCTTTTGTCGTAAACATCGCCGGCTATCAGCACACCGTTCGGCTTTTCCTTTTTAATAATATCCAGTATTTCGTTAAGTATATATTTTTGGTCAGACAGCATATTTATTTCGTTTACGATTTTACCTATATGCAAATCTGACAAATGCAAAAGCTTTATCATTGCAATTCCTCTTTTAATCAGCTTTATTGTTTATATCCTTTATAATATCTATTACCTGTGACAAATCGTCTGCCTTTTTGTAGATTATCTTGGCAGTTTCTTCGTCGGGCTGTGTCAGGTCGGGCACCATAACGGTTACACAACCGGCTCTTACTGCGGCAAGCACACCGTTTGGAGAATCCTCAAGTGCAACACACTGTTCAGGCTCAAGAGAAAGCCTGTGTGCCGCCTCAATATAAATATCCGGCTGCGGCTTGCCGTGCTTAACCATAGAGGCACAAACTATTTGGTCAAAATACTCCAAAATATTCAGCTTAGACAAATATTCTCTTGTTCTGTCCGGAGCTGTGGCGGTAGCTACAGAGCATTTCAGTCCGCATTCCTTTATGTATTTTAACAGCTGGTCAAGACCTTTTTTCTTTTCTAAGCCATACCTTTCGATATGCTCCTTCATATATATTTTTCGCAAATTTTTAACCGCATAATAGTCAAAGTCGGGGCACACAAGCTTTTGCAGCTTTGGTACGGCGTACTCCGCCGGCAGACTGCGTATTTCAAGCACATGCTCCGGCTTCATAGGAAAGCCCAGCCTTTCTGCCGCCTGTACATAGTATTTTTGAAGCCATTTTTCGGTATCTATCATCAGTCCGTCCATATCAAACAGAACGCCTTTTATTTTTTGCATAATAATTCTCCTTAGTATGTTCAAGTAGTTTACCTGCTTTTGAATATATAAAAAATCGGCTGTAAATATTATAGCATATTTACAGCCTGATTTATATATTATTTTTTACTTTATCAAAGTCCAGTCGCCCAACTTGCGGTATCTGTTAAGCATATCGTTAAAGCTTGACTCCTCTACCTTTTCACCGCCGACCTTAAACTCCTTTTTGCCCGAGGCGGTATCGTTTATAAAGGTATATTCACTGCTGTTTTCCACAAATTCGCCGTTTTGGTAGCTTTCGTAGCTAAAGCTTGTTTCAAACCTAGTGCCGCTTTTTGACACATTTGCTACATACAGCACGGTTTCGTTGTTGCTCATACTGTCTGTATACAGCTCCAGCATACAATTTACGCCGTTTTCGGTGGTGGCACTTTTTATGGTTTGCACGCTTGGGTTTGTACCTACAAAATGCATCATATCAAGCTGACAGCCGTTGCCGCCTGTGTAGTACAACAGCAAATCCGTTACACCGTCGTTGTCAATGTCCCCTACATAGTAGCCGTACAGCTTCATTTTATTGCCTGCCTCGCCGATAATATAATCGTCCTTAATGCTTTCAATGTAGCTTGCAAACTCGTCTGAAACATCTGAAACCTCTATACTCATTCGGCAGAAGGTACCCTCAAGGCCCGAAATAACGCCTGTAATGTTGCAGCTTCCTGCCTTGCCTTCACCTGTTATTATACCGCTGCTGCTTACGGTAGCCACGGCAGAGTCACTGCTTGTCCACTTTATGCGGTTATAATACGCCGCACCTAAATCGGACGGAAGCACTGCCTTAGTGTAGTTGCCCTCCGAAAGCCTTTCTATAACGGAAACATAATCGTTAAACAGTGTTCGTGAGGTTTTCAGTGAGGTATACATGGCGGTGTAGCTGTCACGGGTTTTCTTGCTTCCGTCTATTTTGTAAACGGCCTTTTTTGCCATATCCCCCAGCTTTGCCGGCTCTTTGGAGTAGTACTCTGCCTTTTTGCTTGCAGTGGTGCCGTCTGTATTATAAAGCAGCGTTGTTTTCTCTGTATAGTTCGCAGTTGCCTTGCTGTATTCTGCAATAATGTCAAAGTTGCCCTGTGAATCTGTATAAATTTCCTCAACATATGAGCTGTAGCCGGAATTTACAATTTCGCTGTAGCTTTTTTCTGTTTCACTTACATAGGCGGTACCGTTGTAATAGGTAACAACCCTCGCCTTTTGAAAATTTTCTGACAGCTTATAGGTTATAAAAAGCTCATAGCTACCGTCTTCATTAAAGTCACCGATTTTACAGCCGGAAATTTTCGCCTTGCCCTTTTTTGTTTTTGCGTAGGTATATTCTTCTGTAGGCTTCAGACTGTAAAGGTAGCTGTTAAGAGCGGTAATGTCGTCTACTCTGTCGTCGCTTACCTTTACGGTAAAGTTCTTTATGGTAGTGTCGTAGCCCTCTACATACGCTCCCACCTGACACTCGCCCTTGCTCATAGGGGTAACTACTCCCTGTGAATTTACAGCGGCAATATTTTCGTCAGAGGTGGTGTAGCGTATATTGCCTGTTTTTTTGCTGTTTGTTATTTCAGCGGAAATTTGGGCTGTTTTGCCCTCTGTAACGCTAAGCTCCTGCTGTGAAATTTTAGCGGTAAGCTCCGGAATACCCTCCGTAGGCGGCTCTGTAGGCGCCTTGGTAGCCTCCTGCGTAGGAGCCTCGGTAGCCTTTGTAAGAATATTTGCCAGTACGGCAGCATCAAAGGTACCGCCGCTTAGTGCATAAAAAGCACCTGTACCGCCTAAACCTAAAACCAAAACAATAACCAACGCTATAATTACGCCTGTAGGCACCCTGCCCTTTTTCAAATCAAATCAACACCTTTCTGTGGTTATTATTGGATAATACTCTATCTTTAATCAACTAAGAGATTACTTTAATAAATTAATAAATTACTTCAAAATTAAATCTTTAATTTTCTTAACATCGCCGTCCATAACCGCAAACCTGCTTTTAAGCTCTATGCTTACCTCGGGCGATATATTGGAATGAATATACAGCGAATCAAGCCCTGCATTGTACGAGCCTAAAACATCTGTTTCACAGTCGTTGCCTATCATTATGGTTTCCTTGGGATTAAGATTGTATCTGTCAAGAATAATATTGTAAAACGCCTTGTCAGGCTTGCAGGTGTATTCGTCTGAGGATATTACAATGCCGTCAAACTTATCCTCAATGCCCAGCATTTTCAGCTCCGGTGCTGTAAACCACCTTTGGGCATTTGTAAGCAAATATACATTTTTGCCTGCCCTTTTAAGCGAATCAAGCAGGTCGATCACGCCGTCGTACAGCTTTATATACTTTGTGGATATTGCTCTGAATGCCTTCGCCGTATATTTGCCAAAATCAGCAGGCGGCTCTACACCCTTGTTTTTCAGCAAATCCTCAAACACCTTTTCCATGCGTATGTCAATATCCGTAAAATTCGGGTGGCTTTTTGCAACAGCCTGCTTTTCCTTTTTTACCTGAATACCATATGCTTTTTTTAACTGCATCGGCGTGTACTCTGCACCCTCAAAGGCATACAGCTCTGCCATTTTATTCCACAGGTAGGCTTTTCGCTCGTTTGTGTTAATGTCAACAAGTGTTCCGTACAGGTCAAACAGATAATTTTTATACATGAGCTTACTCTCCTAATTATAAATCTAAAATACAAGTCTAATTATAACATAAAAAATCTGTAAAACAACTACAGTTTTTTAATAAGCTTTACACTTTATGGGGAATTTTGTAGCTTTTTATGTAATCATATGGTAAATCGTACTGTACCCACAGGCAAATTTATAAATAATTTGGTGCTGACAAAAATTATTATTTATGGTAATATAGTTTAGAGTATACATTGCCGCTGTTTAAGCTGCAAAGCAAAGCGGCATTTATAACGGAGGTAGTGCCCCAATGACAGACAAAGAGCGTGCCTTGGCGGCGGTAGACGCCCTGAAAAAAGAATATCCCGACGCTGTATGTTCACTTGTTTATACCCAGCCATTACAGCTGCTTATAGCTACCAGACTGGCGGCACAGTGTACAGACGCAAGGGTAAATATGGTTACGCCAAAGCTTTTTGACACCTACAAAACGGTTGACGACTTTGCACAGGCAAATGTAGAAGATGTACAGCAGCTTATAAAAAGCTGCGGACTTTACAAAACCAAAGCAAAAGACATTGTGGCTATGTGCGCCGCCCTGCGTGACAAGTTCGGCGGTAATGTACCGGACACTGTAGAACAGCTTGTAACATTGCCGGGGGTAGGCCGAAAAACTGCCAACCTTGTAGTAGGCGATATTTTTAACAAGCCTGCTGTTGTAGTGGACACCCACTGTATAAGAATAACCTCACGGCTGGGCTTCCACAGCATAAAGGATGCAACAAAAATAGAAAAAATTTTAAGGGAGCTTTTACCCCCTGAGGAATCAAACGATTTTTGCCACAGAATTGTTCTGCACGGCAGAGCGGTTTGTACGGCAAGAAGCCCCAAGTGCAGCATTTGCTGTATGCAAGGCTTTTGCCCGTCGGCATTTAAGGTTGAAAATAAAACAAATACAAAAAATAAAAATAAAACGAAAGGTGAGATATAAATAATGTCTTATCCAAAGGAATTAATAAGAAATTTTAGTATTATTGCACATATTGACCACGGCAAAAGCACCCTGGCAGACAGAATACTTGAGCAGACAGAGTCGGTTGCCCTAAGAGAAATGGAAGACCAGCTGCTTGACAATATGGAGCTGGAGCGTGAGCGTGGCATAACCATTAAGGCACACGCTGTAACATTGGTGTACAAGGCAGACGACGGCAAAAGCTATGTGTTTAACCTTATAGATACACCGGGACATGTTGACTTTAACTACGAGGTTTCCCGTTCATTGGCGGCCTGCGAGGGTGCTGTGCTTGTTGTTGACGCTTCACAGGGTATAGAGGCACAAACACTTGCCAATACATATTTGGCAGTTGACAGCGGACTTGAGATTGTACCTGTTGTAAATAAAATTGACCTGCCCAGTGCCGACCCAAAGCGTGTAAAGGCGGAAATTGAAGATGTTATAGGCATACCTGCCGAGGACGCTCCGGAGGTTTCCGCAAAGGCCGGCATTAACATTCACCAGGTTATGGAAAAAATAGTGTCTGACATTCCTGCACCACAGGGTGACGACAGCAAGCCTTTGCAGGCACTTATTTTTGACTCCTATTATGACGCTTACAAGGGCGTAATTATTTATATAAGGATAAAAGACGGTACGGTAAAGGTTGGCGACGAAATAAAGCTTATGGCTACAGGTGCGGTGTTTACAGTAGTAGAGCTGGGTTATATGCGTGCTACCTCACTGGAGCCCGCAAAGGAGCTTTGTGCCGGCGAGGTCGGCTACATTGCCGCCGCAATTAAAAGCGTACAGGACGCAAAGGTTGGCGACACCGTTACACTGGCAAACAACCCTGCATCAGAGCCACTGCCGGGCTACCGTGAGGTACAATCAATGGTATTCTGCGGTGTTTACCCTGCCGACGGTGCCAAGTACACAGACCTGCGTGACGCTCTTGAAAAGCTAAAGCTTAACGACGCTTCACTTTCCTTTGAGCCTGAAACCTCGGTTGCACTGGGCTTTGGCTTTAGGTGCGGCTTTTTGGGCCTGTTGCATATGGAAATTATACAGGAAAGGCTTGAGCGTGAGTACAACCTTGACCTTGTTACTACAGCACCAAGCGTTATTTTCAGAATAACCAAAACAGACGGTACTGTAGAAATGATAGACAACCCTACAAACTACCCTGACCCTGCACTTATTGCAAAGGCAGAGGAGCCTATGACAAACGCTCACATTTATGCCCCTGCCGAATATGTAGGAAACATTATGGAGCTGTGCCAGGACAGGCGTGGCATATTTAAGGATATGACCTATATTGACAATGACAGGGTAGATATTCACTACCTTTTGCCGTTGGCAGAAATTGTGTATGACTTTTTCGACACCTTAAAGTCACGCACCCGTGGCTATGCCTCCTTTGACTATGAGCTGGCAGGCTATGCCGAGAGCAAGCTTGTTAAGCTGGACATTATGCTGAACGGCGAGATTGTAGACGCACTATCCTTTATTATTCATGCTGATAAGGCCTACACCCGTGCAAGAAAAATGACCGAAAAGCTAAAGGAGAAAATTCCGAGACAGCTTTTCGAGGTACCTATTCAGGCGTGTATAGGCGGAAAAATCATAGCTCGTGAAACTGTAAAGGCTATGCGTAAGGATGTACTCGCAAAGTGCTACGGCGGCGACATTACCCGTAAGAAAAAGCTGCTTGAAAAGCAGAAGGAGGGTAAAAAGAGAATGCGGCAGCTGGGCAGCGTAGAGGTGCCGCAGGATGCATTTATGGCTGTGCTTAAGCTTGATTCCGAATAAACCCGATGCACACCGGTTTTATAAAGAGTTTTTAATTAAAATAAACGGCGGATACTCTATGCCTATGGTGAGTATCCGCCGTTAAATCAGCTCTGATAACGGTAAGGAAAATAAACCTTACCCAATGCATAAATCCCATAATATAACTTTGGCGTAATAGTGACAAAAGTTATATTATGTGTTAGAATTAGCATATATATGTTAAAACAAATAACTTTACAAAGAGGAATAGGCTATGAATGAAAGAATAGGCATTGTAAGCCTGGGATGTGCAAAAAACCAGGTAGATGCGGAAATGATGCTGTTTACACTTAGACAGTGCGGATATAAAATTGTGGCAGACCCTGCAATGGCAGATGTGGTTATTGTAAACACCTGCGGCTTTATAGAGTCTGCCAAGCAGGAAAGCATAAACGAAATTATTGAGCTGGGCAAACTAAAGCAAGATGGCCGCATAAAGGGCATTATTGTTACAGGCTGTTTGGCTGAAAGATACCGTCACGCCGTAAAGGAACAGCTTTACGAGGTAGACGCAGTAGTGGGCATAGGCGGCAACGAGGACATTGCCGAGGTTGTGGCTAAGTGTCTGCAAGGTGAAGAAACAGAGCTTTACCCAAGCAAAATGTGTGCACAGCTTGAGGGCGGCAGAATACAAAGCACACCGTCACACTATGCTTACCTAAAATTAGGTGACGGCTGTGACAACAGGTGCACCTTCTGTGCAATTCCTCTTATAAGAGGAAAATTCCGCAGCCGCCCGCAGGAGTCTGTTGTGGCAGAGGCAAAGGAGCTTGCTGCAAAGGGCGTAAAGGAGCTTATATTAATAGCTCAGGACACAACCCGCTATGGTATTGATTTGTATGGCGAATTCAGACTGGCTGCACTGCTGGACGAATTGTGCAAAATAGAGGGCTTAAAGTGGATAAGACTGCTTTACTGCTACCCTGACGAAATTACAGACCAGCTTATAGACTGCATGGCACGGCAGGATAAGGTGCTTAATTATATGGATATTCCGCTTCAGCACTGCAGCGACAGAGTGCTAAAGTCAATGAACAGGCGTGGCAACAAGGAAAACATAGTAAATGTTATTAACAAGCTAAGGGCAAAAATTCCGGATATTGTGCTGCGTACCACACTTATTTGCGGATTCCCGGGTGAAACCGAGGAGGAGTTTACAGAGCTTTCTGAGTTTGTAAATGAAATGAAGTTCCAAAGACTGGGCTGCTTTGCGTATTCCCAAGAGGAGGACACACCGGCGGCAAGCTTTGAAAACCAGATAGACGAGGAAATTAAGCAAAAGCGTGCCGAAATAATTATGGAGCAGCAAATGCCTATAATGGAGGAATACTGCAAAAGCCTTATAGGTAAAGAAATAGAGGTTGTCTGCGAGGGCTACGACAAGTACGCAAACTGCTACTTTGGCAGGTCTATGGCAGACTCTCCGGATGTTGACGGAAAGGTGTTCTTTAATACAGAGGACGGCAAAAAGCCGGCAATAGGCGACTTTGTAACAGTAGCTATTGATGATTACCTTGACTGTGACCCTATAGGCACAATGGTATAATATACATAGGAGAGTGATTATTTTTGAATCTTCCTAACAAACTTACGCTGTTAAGAATAATACTTGTGCCGTTTTTTGTGCTGTTTTTATTGGTAGACGCTATTCCCCTAAGCCCTGTTTTTGCTTTGGTGGTGTTTATAGCCGCTTCAATTACCGATTTTTTCGACGGTCACTATGCACGCAAGCACAATATGGTTACTGATTTTGGAAAATTCGCAGACCCACTGGCAGACAAAATACTTATAATCTCCGCCTTTTGCTGCTTTATACAAACAGGACTTATTGGTGCTGTACCGGTTATAATTGTACTGTTCAGAGAATTCGCCGTAACATCTGTACGGCTTGTGGCTGCGTCAAAGGGAAAGGTAGTAGCCGCCAATATGTGGGGCAAAGCCAAAACAGTAAGCCAAATTGTAGCGGTAATTGTTGCTTTGGTACTGCAAATTGTACTTAAGCTTGGGGGCTTTTCGGCAGAGGTATCAGGCAGTTTTGGTATTATAACCAATGTAGTTGTGTGGGTATCGGTTATTTTTACTATTATATCCGGCATAGTGTATCTAAAGGATAATGCTGATTTATACAAAAATGCCAAGTAAATATTTTGAATATTTTACTTTAAAATTTATATAATATGAGATATAATTAACCCAGTAAATATTGCAAATGCTATTGTAGGAAGTAGTAGCAGTTGTGGCAGTTTTTCAGAGAGAGCCGTGTATGCTGAAAGCGGCTTATTACTGCAGGCTGTGAATGCACCCTTACAGCACACGGCAGGAAATGGCTGTGCGGTTGTCACCGTTATATGACAGCAAGTGCGGCGAAAGCCGAATTTGGGTGGAACCACGGAGAAAGCTTACAGTCTTCGTCCCTTTGTCGGGACGGAGGCTTTTTAATTTTATAAATAAAAATTTAAACAGTACCGTAATATACAGTGCGTGGGCTGTGTAAAATGTTTACATTTGTGGCATTTAATATACGGGCCTGTTTAAAGGTTGGAGGAATATTATGGAGATTTACAACACTTTAGGACAGAAAAAGCAGGAGTTTGTACCCTATGAGCCGGGCAAGGTGCGTATGTACACCTGCGGCCCTACCGTTTACCACTATGCGCATATAGGTAATTTGCGTACCTATATAATGGAGGATGTGCTTGAAAAGTATTTAAGATTTTCGGGCTACGATGTTAAAAGGGTAATGAACATTACAGATGTAGGCCACCTTTCAAGCGACGCCGACACAGGCGAGGACAAAATGCTTGCCGGTGCTAAAAGAGAGCATAAAACCGTGCTGGAAATAGCTAAGTTTTATACAGACGCCTTCTTTGCCGACTGCGCAAAGCTGAATATTAAAACTCCCGATGTAGTAGAGCCTGCTACAAACTGCATTGACGACTTTATAAATATGGTTTCTGTTTTGCTTGAAAAAGGCTATGCATACCAAGCCGGCGGAAATGTTTACTTTGACACCTCAAAGCTTGACAGCTACTATGTGTTTGGCAACCAAACGGAAGAGGATTTAGCCATAGGCGTTCGTGACAGTGTAGAAGAAGATGAAAACAAGCGCAACAAGGCGGACTTTGTGCTGTGGTTTACAAAGTCTAAATTTGAAGATCAAGAGCTAAAGTGGCACAGCCCATGGGGTTACGGTTATCCGGGCTGGCATATAGAGTGCTCTGCCATAAGCATAAAGCATTTGGGCGAGCATTTGGACATTCACTGCGGCGGCATTGACAATGCATTTCCGCACCACACAAATGAAATTGCACAAAGTGAAGCGTTTTTAGGTCATAAGTGGTGTAACTACTGGTTCCATGTATTGCACCTGAATGACGCAAGAGGCAAAATGAGCAAGTCAAAGGGTGACTTCCTGACAGTTTCTTTACTTGAACAAAAGGGCTACAATCCACTGGTTTACCGTATGTTCTGCCTGCAGTCGCACTACCGCAAGCCTCTTACCTTCTCTTATGACAGCCTTGACAATACCGCAAAGGCATATGACAAGCTGATAAAGAAAATTGCCACACTTGACAACGACACAGAGGTTGACAAAAAACAGGCACAGCCTTATATTGACAAATTTAAAGAGGCTATGGACAACGACCTTAACACATCTTTGGGCTTAACAGCTGTGTACGATGTGCTAAAAGCAGACATAAACGGTGCAACAAAACGCTATGTACTTTCAGAGTACGACAAGGTGCTTTCTCTTGACCTGCTTTCCGGTGAGAAACGGCAAAACACAGAAAGCAGTACGGCAGACGCAGAAATTGACGCCCTTATCGAAAAGAGAACACAGGCAAGAAAAAATAAGGACTGGGCTACAGCCGATGAAATTCGTGACCGTCTAAAGGCCCTCCATATTGTAGTAGAGGACACTCCCAACGGCATAAAATGGAGATACGAAAACTAACCGGAGGAGCTTTTTAAATGGATATTTCGGCTATAATTGAATATTTAAAGGCGGCCCTGTTTGGTGTGGTAGAGGGTATAACCGAGTGGCTGCCTATAAGCAGTACCGGACATATGATTTTGCTGAACGAATTTATTCCCCTAAAGGTTTCTGCAGAATTTTGGAATATGTTCGAGGTTGTTATACAGCTGGGTGCCATTTTGGCGGTTGTGGTTATTTTCTGGAAGCAGATATGGCCCTTTACACTAAACAACGGCTCGGGAAGTACGGGAATAAAAAAGCTTGTTAAAACCGACATTCTCTCACTGTGGGGAAAAATACTTGTTGCCTGCATACCTGCGGCTATAGTAGGGCTTTTGCTTAATGATTTCTTAGAAACCTACCTTTACAACTATGTGGTAGTTGCCATTGCCCTTATAGTATTTGGTGTTGCCTTTATTGTAGTTGAAAACTGGAATAAAAGCCGTACGCCAAAGGTAACCGGCTTAAACGACTTAACCTATAAGTTGGTTATCATAATAGGTCTGTTTCAGCTGTTGGCGGCTGTCTTCCCGGGAGTATCACGCTCAGGAGCTACAATAGTAGGCGCATTGCTTATTGGCGTATCACGAACAGTTGCGGCAGAGTTTACATTCTTCCTTGCTATACCTGTTATGGCAGGTGCAAGCCTGCTGAAGCTGGTTAAGTTTGGCTTTAATTTTACAGCTCAAGAGCTTATTATACTGGTTATAGGGTTTGTTGTGGCATTTTTAGTATCTATAGTAGTTATTAAATTCCTGCTTAAATACATTAAGCGCCACGACTTCAAGGTATTTGGCTGGTACAGAATTGTACTGGGCGTTGCGGTACTTTTGTACTTTGCCCTGGCTGTACACTAATAATCTTGACATATTAACAAACACATTGGCTGTTAAATTAACAGCCTACATTCGGTGAACCGTAGGCTTTCTCATAAAATATAAGGTGCTGTGGACTTTTCCACCGCACCTTTTTTGTTGTCGTAATACTGCAATAGCTTATATACCCCTGCGATAGACATTTGGGCACAGCCGTAAAAATAAATATTTTTTACCCTGTAATTTTTACAAAACAATCCCCCTAGTACAGTCTTGATTTTTCAAGTATCTGTCCTAAGGGGATTATAAGTTTACACTTTAAATTAGTTTTGTTTATTAACTGCTAAGCAAACAGCTTAACCGGTTGCTCACGGTAAAACATACTTACTGCGGTACTCCTTGTACTCATTTTTAAACGAACCTTCATCATCATGCTTTACCTCATACAAATATTCGTGGGTTTCAAAGCTTTCCTCTTCAAGCTGTATCATACATACTGCAATGTTTGAGCAGTGGTCACTTATACGCTCAATAGATGTAAGCAAATCAGAGAATATAAAGCCCAGCTCTATTGTACACTTGCCGTCACGCAAACGCTTAACATGGCGCAGTTTAAGCTCATTTACAAGCTTGTCTATAACCTGCTCAAGTGGTTCTATTCTTTTTGCAAGTTCAATGTCGTTTTTAGTATATGCCTTGGTTGTATTGTCAACAATTTCTATAAGGGCACATATTAAAACATCTATCTCACTTATAGCGTTCTCAGAGAAGAATATTTTTTTCTCGTGCATTTCCTTAACCGATTCCTGTATGTTTACTGCGTGGTCGCTTATTCTCTCAAAGTCGCCTATAGAATGCAGCATTTTTGAGGTTTCTGCACTGTCATCGGTTGTTAAGCTTTTACTGCTTAGCTTAACCAGATATGTTCCCAAAACATCCTCGTAGGTATCTATAAGCTTTTCGTTGTCTATTATACTTGCTTCAAGCTCAGGCCTGTATTTTGCAAGCAGTGAACAGGCGTCTGTAATGGTTTGCTCTGAAAGCACAGCCATTTTGTTGCACATTGTAACACACTGTGCAGTTGCAACAGCCGGTGTATTTAAGAAACGCTCATCAATAAACGGTGTGTCGTTGTCCTCGTCTTTATCTCTGATTGTAAGACACGCAAGCTTTTCAAGAACCTTGTTAAACGGCAGCAGCAGTGCAGTAGCCGCAATGTTAAATATTGAATGTACTATAGCAATGCTTGCAGGATTTACGGCATCGTCTAAGAATGTAAAATGTAAAAATGCGTTTAATGTATAGAACAATACAAGCAAAACAACGGAGCCTATTATGTTAAAATATAAGTGAACAAAGGCGGCACGCTTAGCATTCTTTTTAGCACCTATACATGACAAAAGTGCGGTTACGCAGGTACCTATATTTTGTCCCATAATTATAGGTATAGCACTTGCGTAGGTTATGCTTCCTGTTACAGATAAAGCCTGCAAAATACCCACAGATGCCGACGAGCTTTGAATAATTGCTGTAAGCACCATACCCGCAAGTATACCAAACAGCGGGTTTGAGAACATTAGAAGAAGCTCTCTGAATTCAGGAATTTCTGCCAAAGGTTCTACGGCACTGCTCATACTGTCCATACCGAACATCAGTATTGCAAAGCCAACCAGTATTGTACCAATGTCCTTTTTCTTTTGGCTCTTGCAGAACATAATAAATATAATACCTATAACAGCCAATATTGGTGAAAAGCTGGTAGGCTTAAGCATTTTCAGCAGGAAGCTGTCACCGCTTATACCTGTTAAGCTTAATATCCACGCTGTAATGGTTGTACCTACATTGGCACCCATAATTACGCCGATTGCCCTTGAAAGCTTCATTATACCGGAATTTACAAAGCCAACTACCATTACCGTAGTAGCCGAAGACGACTGTATTACGGCTGTAACAAGCATACCAACCATAAAGCCCTTAAAGGTGCTGTTAGTAAGCTTTTCAAGCATTTGCTCCAGCCTGCCGCCGGAGAGCTTTTCAAGACCGTCCCCCATTGTGTTCATACCAAACAGGAACAGTGCAAGTCCGCCAAAAAGAGTCAGAACGGCAAAAATGTCCATAATTTTCCCTCGCATTATAAATATAATTTAATGTGGGGTACGCTAATTAACCTAAAAATTAATATAATACCCATTGCAGTATTACAGAAAATTCTACAAAATTCCGCAATAACTACATTGTAATCTAGAATACCTAAACCGTATGAAGATTATGTTCTTTGTATGTGAAATTTAAGTGAAATAATTCACATAGATTTAACAAAAAAATTACAGGCTCGGTTGTCGATTTTCCAAGCCTGTAAGAACTAAAATTATCTACTGTAATATTAAAAAAAAGGGGTTAATACATATCAAAAAATCTGCTGTTGCCTCTTTGCAAAACAAAATACTGGCTTTCGTGCCAATCGCTTTTACAAAGGTTCGGTGCATAAAAGAATAAAAGCCGGTGGGCTACAGCACTTCTGTTTTGGTCAAATATGTACTCTACAGCCTGCCTTGCAGTTTCGCTGTAGTTTTTCTGCCAACCGTCATAGCGGCAGTACTTCCGCACATCTGCAATAGAGTTGTACCCTAAAAACACCATAGAGTCCTTTAGGCACTGTGCTACCAGGCAGCAGCCCTCAAAACCCTCGCCGCCTGCTTCGCCGTATACTATTTGGCAAGCCAGCTCCTTGTCCTCCTTGCTTAAAATAACTTGACCTGTTTGGTATGTGTAGTCAGGGTTATCTATCGCAACAAGATATCCAGCGTTGTACTGTGCGTCATAGTTGTTCTGCAACTCCTGTGACCATTCTGTAGGCAGCTCTGTAGGAATGGTGTAGACCTCTGTAGCAGATACCGTAGGTGCCTCTGTCACAAGCTGTGTAGGTGCTTCTGTAGGAGCCGCCGTAGGCTTTTCTGTCGCCTTTTCCGTAGCCGTCGTTTTTGCCTTTGCTTTTGCCTGCGTCTTTGCTTTTTTAGCAGTCTTTTCTGTAGGCTTTTCTGTTGCTTTTTCCGTTGCCTTTACCTTAGCCTTTGCTTTAGTCTTTGCAGCAGCCTTCTTGGTTGCTTTTTCTGTTGCTTTTTCTGTTGCCTTGGCAGTCTTTTTAAGATTTTTTGAAGACGCCTCCTCAACACTGCTGTACGACCTTGGTCGTACCATATCTGTATTGGAATTCAGCTTGCCTACGCCTGCACTCTGTACAATCGTCGCAAGCGTCAAGGAGATTACCGTAACCAGTGCGATTTTTGCATATTTTGAATATTTCTGCATTTTCTCACCCTTTATTTTTTCTGTTGACTATGAATATATACATATCACATACTTTGTTATTATAGCTGATAAAATTAAAAATTTCAAATTAATTACAAAATTTCGTAATTAATTACAAAATAGTTATAGCTCTTTATTTACTTTGTACAGCAGATTTATCCAATTCTATTGTATTATCATTATATTTAAGCTTTATTTTATCACCGTACAAATTGTATTTAAATGAAAAAGTACTTTTCAAGCTGTCGTCAAATATCTGTATGCTGTTATTATCTATAATGGCATTACCCTGGATTTTGTAGGATTTATCAGCCGATTTTATGGTTAACGCTGCACAGCCTTCTTCAAATGACAGCCTTATTTCCTTGCCGAATTTGTCGCTTTTTTCCCAACTGTACGCCGTAAGCTCATCGGGAACTGATACTATCTGCCTTTGAGTACAACCGCAAAGCAACAAAAAAAGCGATATTATAAAAATAAAATATACTGTTTTCTTCACCGCACTCACCTCCGTAAATTTATACGCAGGCAAGAGTAAGAATTATGTTAATAAAAATATAACATTTGCATATGACAAATTATAACTAAATTTACTTTACTAAATGTAGAAATAATGCTATAATTATTTCTACTGATTTAATGGGCAAATCTTGCTGCAGTGCAGACTGTTGCTTTACCTTTGAATGAATAAACTATAACACAGATGAATGGAGGATATTTATATGGCAAAAAATCAATTTTTTATGTATAAAAATAAACCGCTTGTTAGAAGCGGAGATGTTCTTTACTATGGTAGTATGAGCGACCCTTATGTTGTTCGCATTAAAATCAAAACAAAAAAAACAGTTAAAGACCTTGAGGTGGCCGATAAAGTAAGCATTCAGCTTATGAGTACTTCGCAGGAAATCAGCCCAAGGAAGCAGGTAGTAAGAGCTACCGAAAAGAACGGGCTGTATATGGCAATGGACTTTGCGGATGTATGGCTGAAAAGAGCACTAAAGCCGCAATAATATTTCTGCAAAAAAATAGAAATGAGCAGCTGCAAACACTGCAGCTGCTCATTTTTTATATTCAGAGTCCTGCTATTCAATAGCAGCTACGCCCTTAGGCTTACGCAAAGGGACTGCTTAGCTTGAAAAGGGACAAAAAATCAAGGTCGGTGCTTTTAAATGCACCGACCTTGTTGTTACGGTTAGGATTAGCCTTTGACTGCTCCGGCTACAATTCCCTTGATAATGTACTTTTGACATATCAAGTAGAATACTACTATAGGAATAATAGAAAGCACAATCATGGCCATCATATTTGCCATATCTATTGAGCCGTATCCGCCTCTCAGATACTGAATTGCCATTGGCAATGTCTTTGTGTCTGTTGCGTTTAAAAGCAAATACGGAAGCAGGTAGTCGTTCCATATCCACATTGCGTCAAGAATTGCTACTGTAATGGCTGTAGGCTTTAGTATAGGGAATACTACCAAGAAATATGTTCTCAGTGCACCGCAGCCGTCTATCATAGCCGCTTCTTCTATTTCAAGAGGCACGCTTTTAACAAAGCCAACAAACATAAATACTGCTAAGCCGGCACCAAAGCCCAAGTAAACAAATATAATGCCAACCATATTGTTTAAGTGAAGCTGTGCGGCAATTTGTGACATTGGGTACATTACCATTTGGAAAGGCACAATCATTGAAAACGCACAAAGCAGATACAAAAGCTTTGAGTACCACTTTTTAACACGAACAATAAACCATGCACACATAGATGTGCACAAAACTATGAGAAGCACTGCAAACACTGTTATAAATACCGAGGTTAAAAACGCCGGAAAAAATCCAATCTTTTGTGCACCCTCAATATAGTTGTCAAAGCCTACAAAGGACTGGGCATTAGGAAAGGCAAACGGCTCTGTTCCCAAATAATTCTTTGCCTTAAAGGAGTTCATTATTACCAAAAGTATAGGTGCAATAAACATTGCCGCCATCACAGTAAGAATAATAATGAAAGGTACATCCTTTGCCTTCATTTTTCTTTTTGGCTCTTTCTTCTTCTCTTTGGTCTGATTACCGGCGGACACCTTTTTTATACCACCGCCCGGCTGATGATTGCCTGCCGGCTTTTCACCGACTACCGGCTTTTGAACAGGGATATTAATATTTTGAGTATTGTCTGCCATTAGCTTTCAACCTCCTTACGCTTGGTCAGGTACAGCTGTGTTAATGCTATAGCCGCAACTATTATAAAGAAAACAACCGCTTTTGCCTGACCTACACCCTGGTAGCCTACTCTGCCGTAGAAGGTGTTGTAAATATCCAACGCAAGCATCTGTGTTTGTCTGCCCGGAGCACCTGCAGTAAGTGCAAGGTTCTGGTCAAACAGCTTAAAGGAATTTGTTAATGTCAGGAATGTGCATATTGTTACTGACGGCATTACCTGAGGAATTGTTATTTTAATAAGCTTTTGGAAGCTTGTTGCACCGTCTATGTCGGCTGCCTCCAGCAAGTCCGGCGATACATTTTGTATACCGGCAATATAGATAATCATCATATAGCCTATTAGCTGCCAGTTCATTAGTATTACTAAGCCCCAGAAGCCATATGAGGCGTCATATGTTATTGACAAACCTGCAAACGACAGTACGCCGTTTATAATCATAAGCCAGATATAGCCTAAAACAATACCGCCGATTAGGTTTGGCATAAAGAATATTGTTCTAAAACCGTTAGTTCCCTTTAGGCCTTTGGTTAAAAGCATAGCAAGCAAAAATGCTATTACATTTATAGTTATAACGGAAACTATTGTAAACTTCACCGTAAACCACAGTGCATCAACAAAGCCCGAATCGCTAAATGCTTTTATATAGTTACTAAAGCCTACGAACTTAGCATCTGTTATTGTTGTAAATTTTGTAAATGATAAGTAAATGCCCATAGCAAAAGGGGCCAAAAAAGATATTATAAACGCTATTACGGTTGGAAGTATAAATACCGGAAACCAGCGTTTTATGGATTTTTGCATAAATAGTCCTCCTTAATTCCGACTGCTTGGCAAAGCTGTAGGGGTTGTTTAATTAACAGCCAAAGGGGTTTACTTTAAAACAGCTTAAAACAGTCTGTAGAAACATTTCTCCCGCACCCTTGGGGGTACGGGAGAACCATACAATTATCCTTTAATCATTCTACCTTCAGCAAATTACTCAGCCTTTAAGCTAACCTCGGTCTTCCAAGATGACTTAGCGTCATCAACAACCTTGTTCCACTCTTTCTGTCCCTGAACATACTCAAGCAGGCTTGCACCGAAATCTTCCTTCCAATGCTCACTTGGTATACCCTGGAATGTCCACTCAACTGATGATACGCCGTCCTTTTCCATCCAAGCAAGAACTTCCTTTGCCAATGGGTTTTCCGGACGCTCGTTCTCTGAGAATGTAGTGAACGGAGCAATAAATCCAAGATCTTTTACTACAGCCTTCTTGCCGTATTCTGATGAGAACAGCCACTCTAGGAAGTCTACTGAAGCCTGCTGCTTTGCAGGATCAACCTTGTTGTTAACAGCAAAATAGTTCTCTGTACCTACGCACAAGCCCTGGCTCTCTTCACCGTCAACACCTGTGTAGATAGGCAAATATTTAATGTCGTCTTCCTTAACAACATTACCCTTTGTCTTTGAAATAGGATCCCAGCCCCAGTTACCGTTCTGAATCATAGCTACATTGCCAAGTGCAAATTCACTCATTGATTCGTCAACAGTCTTAGAACCCAGCTGATTCTTTTCTGTGCAGGAATTGTTTGTATATAGGTCGAATATGCCCTTGAAGTTGTCGGCATATTTAAACTCGATCTCCTTAGCGTCCAGACACTTTGTTATGGTACTGGTCTTGCCGTCCTTCAGCTCATAATACAATGGCAAATCCATTAGGTGAGTCTGCCATCTCCAGTCGTCGCCCTTTTTAAGTGATGTAGAACCAAACACACCCTTAATTCCAAGCTCGTCCTTAATCTTAGTCATATCCTCAACAACTTCCTTTAGCTTCTTGAAGTTGTTGATTTCGCTCATATCCTTATAGTCGGTTGACTTCTTGCTTGACTTAAAGTACTTATCCATAATAGCGTTATTATAAATAATACCATAGCCCTCAACAGCATACGGCACACCGTAAACACCGTCGCCATTCTTAATAGCAAGGCTCTTATCCGAAAGATTAGCATAAAAATCTGTACCGCTTAGGTCTGCACAATAGTCCTTCCAGCTTTCATAGCCTACAGGACCGTTTATCTGGAAAATAGTAGGTGCTGTGTCGGCGTTGGCCATCTGAGTTGAAAGTGTTTTTTCATACTCACCGGAAGCAGCTGTAGAAACCTTAACCTTAATGCCTGTTTCTTTCTCGTACTGCTTTGCAATTGCCTCATACTTATCGGAAATTTCCGGCTTGAAGTTTAAGTAATAGATTTCCTTTACACCTGATGTATCAATCTTTGACGAGCTGCTAAGCTTAGAGGTATTATCTGTACCGCCGCCTGCTTCCTGCTCGCATCCTGCCAAAGCCATAGCTGATGCACTAACACATAAAGCCATAAACACTGCAGCAAATTTTGTTATTTTGTTCATCGAACCTTTCTCCTTTTCTTCTCAAAAAATTTTTTCTCAATTCTTATTTTGAAGTGCTTTGTTAAAAATATACATTTATTTTAACCATTGCCACCTCTTGATTGTCATTTTACCACTTCACATTTTTGTTTTCAATACAAATTCGCAACTTTTTTTATAATGCTATTAAATTTTATATTTTACACAAATCCACTAACAACTTTATAAGCAAAAGCAATAAAAACCTGTATTTATGCAATAAATTTAATTATTTTTATTTCGTATAAACAATTTTATATACATTTTATACCAAATTATCTTGAAATTATTTCATATGCATTTAAACATCCTGATTTTTCCAAGTGGCAGGGCTTCTTACGCTGATAGGTTCATTTTAAAAATTCTTTTATTATTATATAGTTTTATTATTAAATTATACAAAAGCAGCAGTATGCACCGTTCACTGCATACTGCTGCTTTTTAGCTCGCTCTCTCTTTTGGAATATATACAGCCGCAATAATTCTGACGGTAAAGGCTATACTCCTTTGACAGTATTATCGAGCGTTTATATCCGTTTTTCTTTTTAAAGTCGCTGAATAAGAATTTTACACCGTTTTCAAGGGAAATATCCTCACCAATTTTATTTATAAGCTGTGCATTTTTCAAGGGACTGATTGTAAGCGTGGTAGAAAAATAATCAAAGCCCCGTGCCTTCGCCTGACAGGCAGTTTCCTCCAGCCTTAGCCTAAAGCATTTTTCGCACCGTTCGCCGCCCTCGGGACAAGCCTCCATTCCCTTACAGACTGCAAAAAAGTCGGCAGGCCTGTACTCCCCCTCCAGAAAGCTGACCTTATTTTTAACAGGCATACTTTCAATAAGTCTTTTTTGCTCGGACGCCCTGTAGCGATATTCCCTTTCCAAAGAGATATTTGGGTTATAATAAAACACGGTTATATTAAAATAATCCGACAGATATTCTATTACATAGCTGCTGCAGGGAGCACAGCAGCTATGCAGCAGAAGCGTTGGCACAGCACCGGCCTTTTTAATTTTTTCAATTTCTTCGTCAAGTATTTTTTGATAATTAATTTTATTCAACTCGATTACTCCTGCCGTAAAAATGTTGCAAGCCATAAATTTATTAAGGAATATACCATGCTTTTATTTACTTGCTTTTTAAGTATTATGCCAAAATCATATCCGCCAGCTGTCCGCAGGTGCGGGCTACATTTACAGCTCCTGCCTCCAAAAGCTCCTGTTCGCCCCTAAAGCCCCACGCACAGCCTATAAATCCAACCTGTCCGTTTTGTGCAGTAAACACATCAACATTACTGTCACCTACATAAACAACCTGTGATTTGTCAGCGTTCAGCTCTTTAAGCATAGCATTCAGCGATGCAGGGTTTGGCTTTATGTCAAAGCCCTCTTTTTTTCCCCACGCCTTTGCAAAGAAAATGTCCGGAAACAGCTTGCCCAGTATACTTTCAACAAATGCGTCGGGCTTGTTTGAAAGCACTGCAAGCGTTACCCCATGCTTTTGCAGCTTTTTCAGCATTTCACTACCGCCGCTGTAGCGGCAGGTTTTATCTACCGTATGCCTGCTGTAATAGCAGTCAAAATCCGTCTTTAGCGTTTTTATTACATTCTCATCTTCACTGCCGGAGGCCTTTTTCACTAAATTTACAATTCCGGAGCCTACCATTTGTTTATATGCCTCAACAGGATATGCTTTGTAACCGTTTTTCTCAAGTGCATAATTAACTGCGTTGGCTAAATCCTCCAATGTATTTGCCAATGTTCCGTCTAAATCAAACACTGCATATTTGTACATTTTTTCATTTCTCCTGTTCTTATTTATAAATTAAAAAAATCATCATTTATACTGTCATTATTATCAACAGCTTCACTGCTGTCTGTATCCTCCTGATTTCTTTGACCTTTGTTTTTAACCGCCGCCAGCTGTTTCATTGCCTCTTTGTATTTCAGCCTTTGGTTATGCCTGAACAGCAGGGTGATTATCAGCAGAGCCGGTATGACTATTGCACCGCAAATTACGCAATACACCGCAACCCCCGGAGGGTTAGCCTCGGTGGCACTGTAGCTGAAAATAAAATTACCGCCGTTTACGGTTGAGGTGTAGCTTTGGTCGCTGTTTAAATTTGTTTCAGCTCCCTTGTCGCCGCTTTTATTGTCTACTGTTACCTTTCTTATGCTTTCTCCGCATTCGCTTTTTACGGTGTAGTGCATATCTATATTACTGTTGGCACCTGTAAGCATATGACTTATATTTATAGTATCACGAACATTCAGGTCGGTTACAACCGACATATCGTTTGTATGGCGTGTGCTTTCAAAGGTATTGCCGCTTCCAAACAAATCACCTACGGCATTACTTATATCAGGTGCTGTGCCCTGCTGGGTTACTCTGCAAACAATTCCCTCTGATATCGACTCCTTTGACACAGTAAAGCCCTTATCCGTCAAAAAGCCATAAGCATAATCAAGTCCCTTTTCACCTGTGTTTCTGTCATATACAAAGTCGACCACTCTTTTAAAGGCATTGTTGCCTATAGATGTAAGGGCTACATTTATGCATTTAACACTGTACTGCATACCGTCAGGTATTCGTATATCAAAATTACCGTTGGTGTTATTTATTTTATAGGTACTGTTAGCCCATTCACCGCAGGTCTGCCATTCGCCGTTTTTCAACTCTACTCCCTCACCATGGGTAGTTTCCTCCGGCAGGGTGTAGTTATAGCTCATAATTACATTTTCCTTTGTGTCGGAAACAAAGCCCAATAAATTTATTCTTTCCTCAAATACAAGCTGCTCTGCTAAAGGCGTACTGCTCTGATTTTGGTCGCCATAATATATATTTTCGTTGCGGCAGTCCAAAAACAGCTGTGTATATTGCTGCAGCCTTTCAATATCTATGTTTTTATAATCTACAGTATAATCCATATAGCCGTTATTTTCTGACCAACTGCCTTTTCCGTCGGAATTTGTGCGTGAGGTCATTAGGGTTTTTAAGGACTCACCCAGCTTATCATAGGTTGACTTTGGAACAGATAAAACCATACTTCTGTCATAAACGCTGTTTTTGTGATTCACTGTGCTTACCGTAACGCTGTGTACAGGCTCGCCCTTTATTGTAGAGGTATTCATTACAGAGGTTTTACTGCTTAAAACCTCATTATTATACTTAACTACATTTGAGGTTGACTGCACATCAAGGTTAATATCCTTATAGCCCTTTTGATAAAGGTCATCGGTAAGCCATTTTACAAGCTCCATACCGTCATAATCCTCTTGGTAATATGTACCCTTTGCCAGTACTGTGTCGGTATATCCGTATGCAACAGAAATCTGTCTGCCTATAATTCCGGCAACCTTTGTTTTGTATTCCTCCAGCGAAGTAAAGGAAAGCACAAACACACAGTTATATCTTCCGTCAGCAACCTCTGTACGATAGCTTAAATTATCCGGACAGCCCTCTTTAATAACTGTTTTTAGTTGATCTGACTTATCTTTATTTACAGCCATATCTCCGTCCAGCTTCAAGGTTACTACACGCTCGCCTACAAAGTCGTTTGTAATTTTCATCAGATTTTCTACCTGAGTATTTATTTCTCCGCAGCCGCTTAACACTACTGCCGCCGCTATGATAAGCAGTGCTGTAAGCGTCAGCTTTGCTGTAGCTTTAATTATCTTCAAATTCAACATCTCCATTGCAACCGGTATCTTAAAGTGCTATAGCCTATTTGCGTAAGACTACAGCCCTAATTCCTGCTCAAGCAAAATCGCCCTGGTCGGTGCGGCCTCGGCACCCTCTATTTTAAGCGGCAATGCCGCCAATATGTAGCTGCCTGTAGCTATTTGCGACAGGTCAAGATTTTCAATTATTAAAATATCTTTTAAGGCCAACTCACGGTGCACAGCATATTCTTCACTCTCATAGGCAATTGAAGCATTTTCAGTGCCAACCATTTCAACATCATACTCACCCATAACAAACACTGCACTTAATGTAAGAATACCTTCCCCTACGCCTTTAAAAAGAATTTTTTTGCAGCAAAAGGGAAGTATTTTTTCCATATCCTCACCCGTTAAAGGGTGCTTTGCCTCTACCACAGTGCAGTTACCGTAAAATCGATTCATTTGGTAATCGGTTATAGTATTTCCGTCATCAAAAAAATGCTTTGGCGTATCAATATGAGTTCCGGCATGGTTACAAAATTTTATTTTGGACAAATTATAGTCCTCACCGCAGTCAATTCTTGTAACCCATTGAAAATCCGTAATAGGATCTCCCTCATAAACCGGCGTTGAGGTTAGCTCCTTGGTTATATCATGAACAATCATACTATACCCCCATTTAGATATATTCGACTAGATTATACCACATTAGCTAAAAGAATAAAAGCATTTTGCAATATTTTAGCACATTTTAATTGACATATTTAACTGATTAACTTAAATTTTTTACTTAAAGCACCGTTTTATTTTGTAACAGCAACAAAAATTTCATTTATACACACATCAAGGCTTCTTTTATTTAACCTTTCTTCACAAACATTTTCTTTCTATACAGGTGCTGTATTTAAAATCCAATAAAGCCCCTGTCACTGCCCACTCTTAATGAATATGTCGGCTGTTTGTTTATAGCCGCAGCAGCATATAATCAATGTAATAAGGCACTGAAAGCACCGTATAATTAATTGCAATAAATAAAGCCAAAAGGCTTTTAAAAATCAAAATAAAAGCACAGGAAAAGCCTACGAAAATCAATTAATAAAAAATTTAAAAAAACAGTTGACACATTAAATAAAATAGGCTATAATAATAAAGCTGTATGAAGCGGCGGCAAATTAAATATCGCGGGATGGAGCAGATGGTAGCTCGTCGGGCTCATAACCCGAAGGTCGTAGGTTCAAGTCCTGCTCCCGCAACCACTTTTTTAAACAAGCACACTTGGGTGGGCTTGTTTAAGTGTATTTATTTATAATCCGGTAACATAATAATTTAACCTATCCAACGCCACAGTCAGCTCACGCAATACAGCGATTTATGAGTTTTGCACTTCTGAAGTCTCCTCGACTTTCATTGTTTAACTGTGCCGATTAACAAACGTATTAATCAGAGTATTAGCAGCTCTTATCCAACTCGTCTAAGTAGCAGCTTTAAATTTGTTGTGATGGAGCAAATTTAAACTGGCACGCTTTCGGTTCACATCAATTTCGCAACTGTTGTGTTAGGAAGCTCTCACTCAAGAGAACAGCTTGACTGCTAATGCGTCGAGGTCTTGGCGGTACTGTTAAGACTGAGCCTTTGTATAGTTACTATGTTCCGGGGATTTAGTTTTAAAAATTGAAACAAAAAGAAAGCTCGTACAACCCAATGTGCTAAAAGAGTGTACGAACTTCCTTGACAAATCTATTTCAACCCTATATAATATACAGGATATTAATAGCGTTCACAAGTTATTACGAGTTCTGCTTTAACTCTAATAGCGTATGCCTGCTGATTGTCGGCGAAACATTCAGTGGGCTGTGGATGCTTTTATTTTTTTGTTTACGGTTATATTATACTACACTTTTTGCCGTTTGTCAATTATAAAAGGGGAAAATTTGTATTTTTTTGTATTTTATATTATCTAGTTATGTGTCTTTTGGGGGTTATTATGAACAGCAACTTTAACAATAATACAGATAGAGAAGAAACTGCTAAGAAGATTTTAAGTTATTGGAATGTGCTTTCTTTTTTGGAATTTATTAATCCGGAAAGCAACAACAAAAGTGAACTTATTTTACTAGAAAGCCAAGAAGATATTCCTTGGAACAAAAAAAGAAATACGTGTCTTTATCAAAAGGAATCTAAGAAGGCGTTTTATCAAGTATATTATGGTAAAATGAAAACAGATGAAGTTATAGAAAATCTCCTAAAAAAATGCAATGTAGACTATACAGATAATACCATTGAGAAAGATAACTCCGAAGTGTTTTTACTCTGCCTTACATTTAATACAGACGGAACTCTAATCTTCGATTCAAAAAAGAAATGTACTTGTACCTCATTTGCTATGTCAAAATTTATGTGGGCTGTATATAAGGCAATTAATAAAAAAACACTAGATATAGATTTAGACAGTAGAGATTTTAATAAATTTCAACGTGACATAAATAGCTCTATAGTTGATGAATATCAAAAAGGCTATAAGACGGTAGAAGAATTTAAGAAACATCAATACACATTAAATGAAATTAAGGGGCTTCTTGATTTTGTTTTCTCTAAAATTGGTACTACATTAAATGTGAAAGAAAAGATGTGTTATGGTAAGCCTATATTAGCTTATTATATTAAATCAAACTCCAAATACAGCCCAATTAGTACAGATTGTTATGGGTGGGACTTACACAAGATAAGAAATGATACTAATATACCGAATATACTTTTAGATTTTATTTGTGCGTGTGACGAATCCAACATTCAAAAAAATAATAGGGTTGAAATCAATAACAATCCTGAAAATATGGTAAAATGGCTCTCTCCTGAAAAATTTCCTATGGGATTGTGGCCATCAAAATACCACCCTGGACTAATGCAACAAATAGCAATAAATATCGCTACATCTTACGAAGAAGACATTTTTTCTGTAAATGGTCCTCCGGGGACTGGAAAGACTACCCTACTGAAAGAGATAATCGCTTCTAATGTCGTACAACGAGCTAAGCTCCTGTCCGAATATGGGTCCCCTGATGATGCTTTTGATTCAAAAGCCTGCAAATTATGCTGTCCTATCGATACCAAACATTCAATTTGGTATGAGTTAGAAAACAAGAGTAAAGATATATGCAAATATAGTATAATTGTTGCTTCAAACAACAATGCTGCTGTTGAAAATCTTTCTAAAGAGTTACCAAAATCGATAACGGATGACAAAACCGGCTTGTTTTCAAAAAATCAAGACAATACATATTTTGGCGATATTGCAAGTAAACTAATCAGCAAAGATAATCAAGATAGCGAACCTGCTTTCGGTCTAATATCGGTTGCATTGGGTAAACAAGAAAATATAAAAGAATTCGTGGCAAAATTTTGGTGTGATAGCTCAGGCTTTTCAACTTTAAAAAATTACTATGAAAATAACCATAATTCCTATAGTGATTGGAAAGAAGCGTGCGGAAATTTTAACGAAATATATAATAAAGTTGTTAATTATCGTGAAATTATTAAACAAGATTTCAATCAATTATCCACTAGTATACAGAAGCTTTCAACGAGAAAAATCGAACTGGAAAATTTAACATCAGAAGAAAAAAATATAGAAGTTAAACTTCAAATGCTTAATAATTGCAAATTTAACCTTGAACAACAGTACTCCCATTGTCAAGCAACATTAAATGCATTGGGTTCTCGTGTTCCCCCTTCAAAGTTAAAGCTTTATAAATGGCTAACATATAAACCTCCAAAAGGCAATATTATTTCAATTAAGCGTGTTCTTTGGAAATTATTAATCGATAATGAGGTACAGCAATATTTTATTACTTACAACATCTCTGAGAATATAAGCCTGCAAATCAATAATAATAAATTGTATCTTGAATCTTTAATAAGCAGTAAAAATGATATACAGCGTAAAATAAAAGAACTAAAAAAAGACATACTAAATGAGAAACAAACTGTATGTCAAATCAAGGATAAATATGAAGCAGTTACTGATAGTACTTTTTGGGATAACATAGAGACTAATGGCATCTCACAATCTTCGTGTCCTTGGACGAACGATGAGTACGATAAGTTAAGAGAGGAATTATTTTATAAAGCACTTATGTTAAATAAAGCTTTTGTACTATCCAGTAAATGTGTGAGAACCAACATAGACCTACTCTGCAACTATTGGAATACCCCCTTTAATTTTGCAGGTTCGGATGTAAACGAGTTTTATTCAACCTTGCTAAACACACTGCTTTTGGTTGTACCTGTTGTGTCAACAACATTTGCAGCAGCAAGCAACTTTTTAGGAAGAGTTGGCAAGGGAGAATTAGGTACTCTAATTATAGATGAAGCAGGGCAAGCTACTCCACACAGTGCGGTTGGTTCTATATGGCGTGCTCAAGAAGCAATAGTTGTTGGTGACCCACTTCAAGTTGAACCAATATTTTCTATTCCTAAAGAATTTATAAAACAAATTGCAAAACTAAAAATAAAGGATAACAACCTAACAATTTACCGTGCTCCAGATTTATCTGTCCAAATGTTAGCTGACAATGCTAATATTTATGGAGGGTATAGCAACAACAGTATTTGGCTAGGTTGCCCTTTAATAATACATCGAAGGTGTCAAAGCCCAATGTTTGATATATCAAACAAAATTGCCTATAACAACAGAATGATTAACAAAACCCCTGGTGGAAATAACCTTAGCGAGCTTGTTTTCCCTTGTTCTGCTTGGATTGATATTAAAGGAAAAGAAAAAGGCAATAAGGACCACTCAGTAGAAAAACAAACTGAGGTGATAAAGGATATAGTTACGCATATTAAACAAAATAAAGCTAATGCAAATGTATTTATAATCACTCCGTTCACCACAGTTAACGCTAAAATAAAACCTATTGTTAAAAGCTCTGATATTGCCAGTGGAACAATACATACCTTTCAAGGAAAAGAGGCAGAAGAAGTTATTTTAGTGCTTGGGTGCGATGGAAGCGATTCCGGCAAGGCTGCTGCCAATTGGGTTGGGCAAAAGCCTAATATAATCAATGTTGCGGTTTCTCGTGCTAAAAAAAGACTTATTGTAATTGGCAACTATGACCTTTGGAAAAACGTAGGATATGTTGATGAAATATGCAAACAGCTTTGCGATTATAAATTTAATTCCTTTGAGGAGTTATTAAATCAAAATTTTAATGAACAGTAAGTTTTTGGGTTTTCATATAGTATATATAGAATGTATTTTTCTTTTGTTCTAATTTTTAAAGCATTTAATTACCTATTATAGTGAGGTGTTCACGTGAAATTAGATACTAATTCTTTTTTTATGAAAATATCGTTGCCAAAACGGTATTATGACAATTACATAATATCCCAAAAATATAATTATGAGAGCAAAAAGTTCTTTGAATATTTTGATGAATTCTGTCCAACAGAATTAGACAAAGACAAACAAAATAAAGTGGTTACAAAACTTAAAAATATCCGTGATGACATACAAAATAATTTTAATTCCATAAACAAAGTTTTTAAATTCTATGAAGATATTGATATAGCAAAAGCGCAAATTGAGTTTGAAAATTTTATGGACAGTATTAAAAATGATTTATTTTTAACTACCATAGACGATTGGAACGAAATTGAATGTAACCTTACTAAAATTAGACAAACTACAACTTCAAACTTTTTTAGAATTAGACCAGTTGAACATCCTTCGGATGAAATAAAAAACAATCCCTATGAATTATTCCATATACCCATAACTAAACGTCAATATAGTAATAATGAAAGGTTTAGTCTAGCTGGATTTCCATGCCTTTATTTGTCTACTATGCTCCCTTTGGCTTGGCAGGAATGTCATTGCCCGAAAATCTACTATTACTCTAAGTTTAGATATAGAGCACAAGTGAACGAGCCTTTTGTAAAACGAAATTTTGATACCGAACCAAAGTTTTTATCTTTGTATGCTCCTTATGAAATAAATGAATATGGGAATTTTAATAAATATCATAATTTTGAACTTTGGCTAGCAACAATAACAAAGTATTTAAAAATATATCCTTTAGTATTAGCTTGCTCATTCATAAATATCAATGGTAAAACACCTTATAAGCAGGAATATATAATACCGCAAATGCTAATGCAATGGCTTTACCACCATATTGATGAAATACAGGGAATCACTTATTTTTCGTGTACAAATATGACATCCGTTACGGATAAATGGTGTGCATATAATCTAGTTATGCCAGCAAGTCCGCCGTATGATAAAGATGGAAAATACAGCAAAAAACTTTTGGAGACCTTCTACATTAGCCGCCCCATGTTATACTCTCTTCCAATTATGGATAAAGCTAAAACATATAGTAACAAGTTATTTATTGAAGATAAACTCAAAAAAATAAATGAATTTCAAACAAAATATAAACCTATAGATGATATAGGAAATTGTGTTGAAACAATTGCGGAGTTTTTATCTTGCGTTATTGCAATCTTTGAGCATTGCGAAAATTCTGATACTAACTTATTGCTACATTATTTATATTCTCTAAAAATCAACTGGGTTCTTCTTCACAATAAGGGCAACGATAAGTTGATAAGCGCAAAGAAGAATAAATTGTGTAAAAATGACGAAAAAATGCTTGAGGTATTTGAACAATTATATCATGAAATATTTTCAGACCATACAAGACAGTGTAATATCTACAATATTTTGTATAAATATATCGACTTTATGTGGAATGATTTAACAACAGATACAGACATTATTATATATGGATTTAATCTGGATGAAATTAAAGAAATCGAGGAATGGCTAAATCAAAGGCATTTGCTTTTTTACTGCAAAAATTTAGCCAAGCATTCCGAAATTGTAACTGATTTAAATGAATTTACTAAGACAAGCGGTGGTAAAATCGGCAAACTTTTAAAATACAAAACAAAAACCATCAATGGGGCAAAGAAAAAATTTGTTCTAATTGAACATCCATTTATCATTATACAAACTAGCAATACTATGTATTCTAATACGAATAAGATTATTTTTAAAAATATTCTGCACGAACTAGAAGAATGCCTAGAAAATGGACTGTATAATTTATAGAAGAAAGCGGAACCGGTTCCGCTTTCTATAAAATAAAAACCACTGTAAGCATTGTATTAATACTTACAGTGTTTTTTATAATTTTGCCTAATTTCTGCTAACGCTCGGTTTAGTTCTTCCCTATGGGCGTTTGCTATTCTAACAATAACCTTAGAGTTACACACCCTGTAACACAAATCCTTTTTTATGTCCGCATCAAGCATACTAAAGCTTGACTGTTCAAGCTCCACATACTTAAAATCCAATTGCTCGATAAGTGAGTTGTAACCATTGAAAACAAAATCAACAACAAGGCTCTTGTTTACATCTATTGGAATACTATCAGCCACTTCCTCAACATCCAAACGGTTCAATACAGGAACATATTTGTCTAAGCCAAAGTTATCATTTATAAGCTCCACTAAGAGCCTAACCAATATGTCATTTTTTCTCTTTACATTTCTCGGATAGGACAGAGAAATCAAAGATAAGTTATTATCAAAGTTTGGGGCTAAACCTATATATTCACCTGTATCAGCATTTCGCAAAAAGCCATAGTTAAATGTATGTCTGTCAAGATTAGCAACCAGTGTATCCATAAATAATATCCTGATATAATCACCAACTGCACAGGGGCAATATTTCTGTATAACAGATAAACTTACAGCGTAATCATCATCATCATTTACATAATCAAACATTGGCTCAAAATTTACACCGGCATTGTTAGTAAAATCCCTTGTTTTTATATACCCCTCACCCATTTGATAATCAGCCATATTAAACCCTAACTTTTTGCCAAGCTTATAGGTAAACAATTCTGAAAACATTTGCATATCATTAGCTGTTTTATACATAAACCAAGCACCGTTAATGAGCTTCCAACATTTTTCAAAGCTGCCGGTATTTGTAAGCTCAGGAGTTCTTTTATTTTTGCTGTTGCTTGCATTGTTAAAATTATCATAGCCACCCGAAAGTGCCAGTTCGGCAAAAAAATCATCTTTAAATCTAACATCTTCGTATGTTAAGCTGCTGCCTATTTCCTTTACCCAATAAGTATCTGTAATCGTAACAGCATTTACACTGATGACTGTGTTGAAATCGTCTTTTTCTTTAAGACGCAGAGCCTTTTTCAAAAGTCTGGAATTAACTCTGTGAGAATCAATTGCCCTATGCTCTAGCCAGCTTTCAAGGTGCTTTGTTTTTACTAGGTAATAAGGAGCAAGCTGTGCATTTAAAATTTCAAGTTCACCGTTTTTATAGACAGCAACCCTAATGTCCTTATTCATCACATACAGTTCCATAAAATCACCTCACCGTTATTATACATTACTTTAGCTCAACATATCAATAAAAAAACAGAACCGGTTCCGCTTTTATTTTAAGATTTAAAACGAATCTGGCGGCGAGGCTGCAACATTTCACTTTTATCCGATGTACTTAGGATTTTAGCTTCCGGAGAGCCTTTACCGGTAAAGTATAAAGACCATAATCTAACAGGAAATTACAAAGGTTGTCGAGAATGTCACATAACCCCTGATTGGTTATTAATTTATGAAATTTCAGCAAATGAAGAATTAATTTTATATCTTACTCAAGCAGGGACGCATAGCGACCCATTTTAAAAAGCAGAAGTCTGATTTTCGACTTCTGCTTTTTCATCATCGGTATTAACTTGTTCCTCGCTGTTTACAGTGTGTAAACTTCCCCGTTGTAAACTATCTCGCCATAAGCTATCTCTCCGTAAATTATCTCGTCGTAAATTATCTCCTTTACGCATTGGTTGATGTTGTTCATCAACCCTACCCACTTCAACTGGTCGGTTCGTTTCAGCTCCTCTGTTACTCCCCAGCTTTTCACCATTTGCTCCGTCAGCACTTCCTCTCTTTGCTCCGCCTGCACTTGAATATTGTGCAGATACTCCGTTAGGTTGCCGAAAAATAATATCTTGGTGAATTCCGCTTCGTGATATTTCTAGAGATAATCCATATGATCCGATGCGTACATTCCAAGTCTCATTGGTTTTTCGCCGGTTACTGACGGCGGCGACGTGAATTCTATTACCGGCTCTCCCTTGCTCAAATCTGCGTTCGGATGATAAATCATAGCCATTGTTTTCTTCCTCCTTTTGATTTTTTCTAACTATTTTGCCTATATTCTTTAGAAAATCCTCTGATATAGAAACAGCCGTCTGTGCAGCCTCAACAAATTCAGAAACATTATTGAATTTTGTTGCCGCTTAAAGTAATAATTAGGTTTATAACCATTTTTCTCCATAGCTTTTCCATTACTGCCGCAGCTGTTGGAAGCTGTGGAGCAATCAAAGCTTGTTCTTAAAAAGCTCTGCTGTAATGGTTAGCAAACTGCTGCAAAAGGCTTGCCTCGGTTATTGGGATTTTTACGCAAACACCCAAGCATAAAAATGCCGGCATTTTTCAGATTAGACTTAATATCCTGCTCATTCAATGAAAGCACCTTACCTCTTCTGATATTTTCAAGAATCAGCTTGTTTATATTATATAATAAACTCTGTCCATTTTTCGGTACAGTACCCTGATATTTTCCCTGTCAAGCTAATATTTTTTCTGAATACCTGTTTTTTCTGCCTTAGCTTTAGGCTCACATTAATTCATCCGCTGTGCTGATAAGATATTATTTTTTCTTACTTACTGTCTATGTCGGCTCAGCTAATGACTTGGCGAATGTTTACAGTCTGCCCCTATAATTAATGTCTGCGTAAAAAGCTGTCTTTCTGCCGTCATTAAGTTCAAAAGCCGAGGAAGAAAAAATACTTTGGGCAAAAGAAAAAGATCGACAGCTGAATAATCTCAACTGTCGATCCGATATATCCGAAATATAATTTTCAGTTTTAGTAGCACCAGCTATGTGTTGCATTGGGCTGCGAATTTATACCACCGCAAACCATCGGTCAACGAGCAGTGTCGTCCTGTCCCTTAATGCTTTTACTCTCTGCCTAACCTTTTGCTAAGCCATAACCACACCTGCGGTTAAGGAGCCAATAGCTAAACTGCTGAAGCTTTTGAAATATGTAAAGCTAATTACACCTTTCAACACCAATATTTAATTGTAGCTATAGCACAGCCACGGCATATGTATTCCTCTCATATACTATGTACTTTTTGAACTTTAGATAAAGATGAACATAATTAGTGCGCTGCTATTACTTTCTATATCTATGACCGTTCATGCTATTTACAATACACTTTGCTTTAGCTGTACTTTTTTGGCTTTTACTATGTGACAAAAGCCGTTTGAAAATGCAGGTTCCATTTCGCCCATAGGACTAAGCCCCTTTCACTAAAGATATTGCTAAAAAAGTTTACCGAGTATTACATTGGACCATACCTCGTAATTAATATTTGGGTCAGTCTAAAATAAACTTCTCATTGGAGTAAACCTCACTTAAAAAATATTTAAGCTTTGCTTAAGCTTCGCTTAATTAACTGCTTTGTTACTTAAACTATCTCATCGGTCTGTACCTCTTTCTTAATATGTCTATATTATAACAGGTATTTTAGAAATGTCAATACTTTTTTTAAAGATTTTTGAAAATTTTTATTCATTTGTTGAAAACAACCAAATTTAGACCGTTTTTATAAATTTCATAATTTTTCACTTGACTTATAGAATTAAAATGGTAAAATAGCTTTAAAGAGATGAAAGGAATGATATAAATGAGAAATGAAAACGAAAATGAAGATATAGAGCTAATAACCCTGGTTGACGACGACCATGTTGAGCATACCTTTGAGATTATAGACGCCTTAGAGTATGAAGGAGACTCCTACTACGCTTTGCTTCCTGTATATGATGATGAAGAAGATCAGCAGGAGGACGAGGGTGAGTATTATATTTTCCAGACTGTTGAAGAGGACGGCGATGAGTTCTTGCTTGAGGTTGAGGACGATGCTCTGCTTGACAAGCTTGCAACAGAATTTGAAAAACGCTTTGATGAGCTATTCGACGGTACCGAAGAGGAATAACAGCTCTTTTCGTTGCATATAATATAATTGCAGATTTGTTAAGTTAATTTCCTGCTTAACGCGTGATTGGTGCTAATATAACCCTACACTTTTCTTATAGGGAGCTTAATCTTTGGCAGTGGTTTGCAGACCTCCCGTGTACACCTTGATGTATGCGGAAGCTGGGAGCAATAAAGCTGACAAGAAGCGCCCACCTGGCTATTTAGTAGGCAGGTTATAACAAAGCATCTAACGGTTAAGCGGGTTATTTTTTTACATTTTAATTTACTATCGAATAAGATAATTGAGAATTTTTCTCCGCTTTGCGGGGTGTGCAATGCAGCCCTGTCAAGGCGGAGCTTTTTATAGCCAAAACGCCCGCAGCAGCAAAACTCGCCTTGTGACTTTAACTCCAAAGCCTGCAATGCAACTTTATAAGGCTTATCTGTAAGCCCTGCTTTCAAAGCAAAAAAATGCACCCAAGGGCATTCAGCCCTTTTGGGTGCGTTTTATAAAATCGTATTTATTCAGCTTAAATTACTTTGAACCGGAGGAAGCAGCACTTGTAGCCGCCTCTGTAGCAGGCTCTGTAATATAATTTGTGCAAGGATACTTCTCGATAGCGGCTGTGTTTACCTCGCATTTAACCTTTTTAGCCTGCTCCTTCACATCCTTTTGGAATTCCTCGCTCTTCATATTTACAAGTACGGAATAGCGTGTATTTTCATCAGACGCCAGCTTCTTTGCCTCGTCCTTAATGCTTCCTCTGTATAACAGGTAGCAGGTAGCACTGTCGCCGCCCTCGCCTACAGTAATATACTTAGCCTGTCCGTCCTTTAAGCCTTCTAATGTCTTTTCAATATCTTCACCAAGTCCGGCTTTCTTTAAGATATTTGTTGCTGTAATTGTTGGATCGGTCTTAATATTATAGTCCTTCATATAAACCTTAACCTCGTCCTCGTATGAAGTACCCTTGTTAATATCGGCCGCATATTTTTCAAGGTCGGATTTTATTTTCTTAATATCAGCATCACTCTTTTTTGTGTTTTTAGACTGATTGTTGCTGTCCGTAGATGTGTCATACAGCGGTACAGACAGGTAGCTGTAATTTACATAATTGTCCTCATAATACTTTTGCATATCGGCTGTGCTTACTTCCTTTTCGCCGCCCTCGCCATATATACTTTTAAATATGGCCTCCAGCTTTGCGGAATTTTCATAGCCGGCAGATACAAAGGAATCCTTGTTTACGCCAAGCTTCTCAAAAACAGTTTTGTAGTATGTCCAGTAGGAATCGGCGTTTTTCTTGTATGAAGAAATTTCTTCAGCTGTAAGCGAGAGCTTTTTATCCTCAAAGGTCTTGTTTACATATATGTAGTTCTTGCAGGCATCCTCTGTAACCTGGGCAATATACTCTTTAGCCGTTACCTCCTTACCGTCGTCATTCTTCAGCTTTTGGCTAAGAAAATCGCCGGTACCGTTTTTAACCTTTTGTGAAGCAGCTGTAAATGCACTGTAGTTATAGTAAATGTAACCGCCTATAGAAAGTGTAGACGAGTTGTCCTTATATGACCAGGACAAGTCCTGTGGATAGCTGCCGAAAATTGTAGCTTGTGTACAGCCTGCCAGTGCAGAGCCTGCTATAAGTGCAGCTGCAGCTACTGCAACTGACCTTTGTAATATTTTCATTGGAATACAGTCCTTTCTAACAGATACATATTCACACCCTGCTGTACAGTGCGCCTGTGCGCCCGCATATTTGCCTATTGCCGCAGGGTATTAGTATTAACCTAATTATTATACACTCTTTGTTGGTTTTTGTCTATGGAATTTTTCAAGATTATTCACATTTTCACATAATAATTTGCACATAAAAAACCGCCGGTAAAAACCGACGGTTAAAAATACAAAATATCAGTCGCTTGTGTATGGCAGCAAAGCAATGTGTCTTGCTCTCTTAATAGCAACTGTAAGCTCACGCTGGTGACGAGCACATGTACCTGTTACTCTTCTTGGAAGAATCTTAGCTCTTTCAGAAACATAACGGCGAAGTCTAGCTACATCCTTATAGTCGATATTCTCAACCTTATCCACGCAAAAAGCACAAACCTTTCTGCGACCCTTGCGGCCGCCACGGCGGTTTTCTCTCTCCGGTCTATCAGCCATTTTTATCGCTCCTTTATATAGTCTACAGCATACGCTGTGTTAGTTAAAATCAGAATGGAAGGTCGTCGTCACTTGGCAGCTCCTCAAAATCCTCAGGCATACCGCTTGTATATGCACCGGCTGTATTCTGCTGTGCAGGCGGCTCCTGTGGTGTAGGAACACCATAATTACCGTAGCTTCCGTTTGATGACCTTTCTCTTCTGTCCCCTGTAAAGTAAACATTGTCCGCAATAACCTCGGTAACAGAACGGTTGTTGCCGTCTCTGTCCTGATAGGTTCTGCTTTGCAATGAACCGTCGAGGGCAATCAGTTGACCTTTTGCGAAATATCTGCACAAAAATTCTGCAGTTTGTCGCCAGGCAACTACATTTATAAAGTCTGTTTGACGCTCTGCACCCTGCTTAACATAGTTGCGGTCAACCGCTACAGTAAAGCTGCATACAGATATGCCCGAGCCTGTTGTTTTAAGCTCCGGCTCTGCAACCAAACGACCCATCAATACTACTTTATTCAACATTAAATATCATCTCATTTCGCCAAAGTTACAACCATTCGTTCGTGTTTTCATTTTAAAAATTACTCAGCGTCTTTCTTAACGATTAGAGATCTTAGAACGCCGTCTGTAATCTTGTATCTTCTGTCAAGCTCTGCCGGGAATTCAGCCTCGCTTGTGAAGTTAAACAGAACATAATAGCCCTCAGCCTCTTTGTTGATTAAATAAGCAAGTCTGCGCTTACCCCATTCATCAACGCTGTCTAATGTTGCATTTTCAGAGATTAGAGCCTTAAACCTCTCGATTAGGGACTGAATACCCTCTTCGCCAAGCTTCAAAGAAATAACCAATACTGACTCGTATGCACCCATTGTTTCTGACATCTTCGTTGCACCTCCTTTTGGACATTTGGTCCCTTTTTCGGGGACAAGGATTTTTACTATTACGCATATTTCTACACGCATAACATAGTTATTTTACCAAACCGCTGCTGCTTTGTCAACACATAAAACAGCTTATTTTTTATAATATGCTGCAAATTTTTTTAATGCCGTTTCACCGTCGGACAATATTGCCGCCTTTAGCTCTACCAAGCTGCCAAACTTCGCCTCGCTTCTTACAAAATCGAGCAGCTGTATTTCTATGGTTTTTCCGTACAGACTGCCGCACTCTATTTTAGGCATCCAGGTTTCTGCAAGAGGAGCCTCGCCGGTGCATATGGTAGGCTTAATGCCGATGTTGGTTACGCCGCACACAGGCTCGCTGTCTTTACTAAGCCTTACGGCACTTACATACACGCCAAAGCGTGGCATAATAAGCTCCTGCGGTATAGGCTGGTTAAATGTAGGTGTTCCAAGGCGTCTGCCTATTTGCTTGCCCTTGCATACCGGCAGCGTATATGAATACTCCCTGCCAAGCATTTTGGTAACATCTGCAATTCTGCCCTGCTTTAGGTAGTGACGGATACGGGTGGAGCTTATAGGCTCGTCGTTATACATTGCCGGCGGAAGTGAAACCACCTCAATGTCATATTCACTGCACAGGTCACGCAGTGTTTCGCTGTTGGCTGTGCCGCCGCTGCCAAAATGGTAATTAAAGCCGCAGTAAACACGCTTTGCATTTAACTGCTTATGAAGAACCTGACTAACAAAGTCCTGTGCAGACATATTCATTATCTTTGTAAAGTCTAAGCTGAACATATGCTCCACGCCCAGCTCCTCCATATATCTCTGTTTAGAGCTGCTGTCTGTCAGATATGGTATTTTTTTGCCGGTAATAACCGATACAGGGTTTTGACTAAAGGTGACAACTGCAGGAGAAAGTCCCTTTTGCCGGCATTTCACCGCATTTCCTATAACCAGTCGGTGTCCCTTGTGTATGCCGTCAAAATGGCCCAGAGCAACAGCGGTGCTGCACTCAAGGGGCCGAATATTATTGTATACAATCATTTTAATTTCCTTTTTCTGCCTTAGTTTGTTTAAACAGTATCTTCATTTCGAGTACAGATATTATTACAGAGGTCACTATAAGCACTATGTCAATAGTACAGAAAAGCGAAAAGCTGTCTTGCAGCAGCTGCTTTTTGGGGTTAATCTCCATTGTAATAAATGTAACAACACTTTTTATGAAGTTATTTTCCAGACTAAGAGAATTATTGGCAGACGACAGCTCAACATTAAGTGCAAAGGTGAAAAATACGCTTATCAACAGCAAAAAGAGAAACAAGCCCGTAAACACAGGGATTTTCGGTTTGTTGATAAGATAATATACCAGTGTAGCTACGAGTGTGGCTGATATAATAATAATTAATATAGGGCTTATTACCATATTTATCTAACCTGCCTTCGTTTTTATTTATTAACAAGCTCAGCAAAAAGCTCTATAAATTATAACATAAATAAATACATTATAAAATACCTTTTTTCAGCAGCATAGCTGTTTTTAAAACTGCCGTTTGGGTTTTGCTGTCCTTTATTTCGTTATTAAGCACCATTTCAACCGCCGTGTCAATATTAATAGGAATAATATCAAGAAATTCGTCCTCGTCGGGGCAGTCCTGACCAAGCGATTCTATGCGGCAGAAAAACAGGTGAATTACCTCGGCTGTATAGCCCGGCGATGGGTAAAGCTCGCCTAGCGACCTGTAGTCCCTGCCAACTGCACCTACCTCCTCCTTTAGCTCTCTTATGCCGTTTTCAAGGGGAGAAGAGCCTTTTTCCAGCTTTCCGGCAGGTAGCTCAAGCACAACCTCGTGGTAAGGGTAACGGTACTGCTTTACAAAATAAAGCTGATTTTTTTCATTAAGGGCCGCAACGCACACGCCGCCCGGGTGGTTTACTACCTCTCGTGACGACTTGTGACCGTTTGGAAGCTCAATTTGGTCCAATGTTACATGAATAACTCTGCCGTCAAAGATTTTTTCACTGCTAAGTGTTTTTTCGTAAAGTTCCATTATATATCTCCGTTCTTATTATATATTTTACTTTTTCAGCATAGCTTATAAGGGAGTGATTAATTTGAATATAACAGAAGCCCTTAATTCTATGCCCTGTGACCAATACCTAAGACATCGCCTTTGCGAATATATTATTGACAAATATTTTTTCATCAGCTGTGCTCCTATCGGCAAAAGCGTGCTTGGCCGCACTATAGAATGCTATACTATAGGAAACAAGCCTAAAAAAGCACTGCTGTGCGGGGCGTTTCACGGTATGGAATGGATAACAGCCTCATTGCTGTATACCTTTATTATAAATATCAGCGAGGCAATAATCAACCATAAACCGCTGGCAAATAAAAAAATATGGGAGCTTTTAAGCGAACGGTCGCTTTGCGTAATACCCTGTGTAAACCCTGACGGCGTTGAAATAAGCATAAACGGCAGCGGCTCTGCCGGCGAACTACGGGATTATATAGAGCTTGTAAGCGGCGGCGACACACTGCACTGGCAAAGCAACGCACTGGGCGTAGACCTAAACCACAACTTTAACGCCGACTGGGAGAGTGTAAAGAAAAAAGAAATCGCACTGGGAATAACCTCTCCGTCAAAAACAAGATACGGCGGAGAACGCCCCGAAAGCGAGGCGGAAACCATAGTGCTGACAAAATTTTGCCGAAGCGGCAAAATTTGCAGTGCCATCGCCTTTCACAGTCAAGGTGAGGAAATATACTGGGATTTTGGCTGCAGAACACCGAAATGCAGTCTTGAGCTTGCACAGGATATGGCAGAGCTTAGCGGCTACACCGTGGCACAGCCCGAGAGCATAGCAACAGGCGGCGGTTTTAAGGACTGGGTAATAGAGGAACTGGGAGTGCCTGCCTTTACAGTAGAGGTGGGAAAAGGTGAGAATCCTCTTGACATAAGCCAGCTTTCAGACATATACAGCAAGACCGAGGGTATTATGGTAAAATCCCTTATAATGTAGCCGCTCGACTTCCTAACTACAATATATGACAATAATGCAACCTATTTGTTATTGTTTTGTTGTTGCCTCCCTTTGCACTATATGGTAAAATTTGTCTGTGAGAGATAGTGTAGGTTAGGGATAGTTTCACAAAATTTTGAATATTACTTTGTTAACTTTATATTTGGACTCCTCCGGTAAAAAACTACAGCTGTCACTGTAGTTTTTTATCATTTACGGGATTCTTTTTTTATTTATGCTTTTCTATAGGACTGTTCTGCCTTGCTACAGCATAAACGGCATATTTTGCTGTGCAAGGCTGTAAAAAAGCTAAGGCATACAAAAGCCGACAAAGTTAAAAGCTAAAGGAAATTTTACAATTTAAGGGGGATTTTATTTGAAAAAAATAATATGTCTTAGCTTTTCTTTTTTAATGGTTATTGTTACGGTAATAAATTTTTTAAACTATTCCGGTAACAGTACAATGTTGGTGTTTGATAACACAGATGATTTGACTGTCATAACCAACGATAAAATTTCAAACACCCAGCTTATAAAGCTGTTGGTAAAAACAGCAAAGGAGCTTAACACAGATGTAGCTTTCCAAACTTGGAGTGACGACCTAAGCGTGCGAAAGATTTACAAAACAAACAACACAGATGACTTTTTGAACCTTGATATTTATGGTGAAAGTCAAAAGCTTTCTGACAAGCAGTGTATTTCAACATTGTCACAGGTTAAAGGCTATACGGTTATACCGCTGAATATATCTAACTTTCAGTACGACACTACAGTGTACCCTTTAACCGAAAGCAACTATTCCTCTGTAGACAGTACAACCTTTAAGGTAAGCAGTGAATTTGTAGGCGATTTCCAAAGCGTTCTTGAGAAAAACGGCATTGAACTGGTAAGCTTTTCACTGCCTTTACAGGCGTTTTTGAATGTGTATAATCCGTTTACAAACAGCGTTTGCCCTTTTTTAGTGGTTCTGTTTTCAATATTTATTTACTTTTTAAATAACGCTAAAAGGCATACGCTAAAAAGGCTTGAGGGCTATTCGTCATACAGAATTATGCTGGAGGAAATTGGAACGATTTTGTTAAGGCTGGCAATTATATTTGCAGTAGTAGAGGTGCTTAATGCTGTGCTGTTTGCAATTCATAGCATTAACCTATTGCCACAATACCTACAATACACAGCAAGCTCTATACTGACTGTTTATATTCCGGCTATAATTTTTGTCACACTGCTTTCCTCTGTAGCAGTTATTTTTCACAACAACAATCTTTATATTAAAGGCAAAGAGAATAAAACCTTTGTTCTGATTTTATCAGCAGTAATTAAAACTATACCAACTGTGCTTATGTGCGTAATGCTGATAGATTCAATAAACGCCCTAGGCTATTCCGTAAACAAATATATTACGGCTAAAGAGGCTCACACTCGCCTTTCGGGATATACTTCTGTGCGTATGACACCTGTCACAAACAGTGCCAATGATAAAAATATGCAAAATTTTTATCTGCGTTCCGTAAAGGAATACAACGCCATAACAACAGCGTCAAGCTATTACGAAAAAATAGACAGCCAATTGACCAAAGATATATTATACGAATTCAACGGTGAAAACGATTTATCATACCAATACAACGACGAAAATGATTTATTATACGAATACGACAAATATGTAAGCAATAAAATCCTTGATGTAAATGCAAATTATTTTAAGATTAACCCTATTTATAAGACTAACGGCGAATTAGTTAGCGAGAAAGACTTTGCTAAGGATAAATACAACCTACTGGTAGCCGAAAACGCAGAACATACTGACGCTTTAATTAAATATGTAAAAGGTTATCTTCAAATTGGGGACAGCGACTTTAATGTTATTTACTATAAAGAAAACCAAAGGTTTTTACTGATTGATGCGGGTAACACCAGTGCTTATGCTGTTGACCCTTATGTTAATATTGCAGAGGGAATACGCTTTAAGCGAATTAAAAATTATTATCCTAGCGAAGTAACCGGAAATCAAAACCAATTTTTGCTAAAGCTAGACTCTACTGATTCGTACAGCAAGGTGCTAAAGCTGGCAAAAGAAACAGGCGTAGAGCAATCTATACTGGATGTTCAAAGCACAAGCGCCATTATCGCAACTGAATTTGAAGCTGCAACCGACAATCTGCTTGGAAACGCAATCCAAACAGTTCTTTACGCATTTTTGTATGTGTTCTTAACGGTGTTCTTTATTAAAACCTATCAAGAAACCTACCAGTCCCAAATAGCCGTTAAAAAGCTTAGCGGCGGCGGAGTATTTATGCTGCACAAAAAGTACATATTGGCGTCTGTAATAATGCTTATGCTGACTGTTTTGGGTGTGGTAACACAAATGATTGTACAAGAGATGCTGTACACCACGCCGATAATATACGGTATAGCTACGCCTATTATTTTGTGGGTAATAGAAATGATATTCTTTGCACTTTATGCAAGCAGACTAACCAGAAAAAACATATTGGAAACCTTAAAGGGGGTAAAGTAATGAGCATAGTGTCACTAAAAAATATTAACAAAAAATTTGACAACAAGGTTATTTTTAAGGATTTTAATTTAGATGTAGATGAAGGCGAGTTCCTTTGTATAAAAGGAGTAAGCGGAGCCGGAAAAAGTACCCTGCTTAACATTATAGGTATGCTTGAAAAGCCGGACTCCGGCACACTTGAAATAGACGGTATAAAGAATCCACGCTTTAATTCCGCAAAGGGTATAGGTCTGCTTAGAAATACAATTTCGTATTTGTTTCAAAATTACGGCTTAATCGAGGAAGAAACGGTTATTTACAATTTAAAGGTTGCCACCCACTACCTGCACTACAGCAAAGAAGAACGCAATAAAAAAATAGCCGAGGCTCTTGAAAAGGTCGGACTAATGGGTTATGAAAAAAAGAAGGTGTACCAGCTAAGCGGCGGCGAGCAACAAAGAGTAGCAATGGCAAAAATACTGCTAAAGCCCTCTAAGCTTGTTTTGGCAGACGAGCCTACCGGCAGCCTGGACGGTGCAAACCGTGACGAGATACTGGGGCTTTTGCAGGAAATGAACAAAAACGGCAGAACAATAATAGTTGTTACCCACGACCCACAGGTAGATGCCTACGCTACCAAACACCTGGTTATAGGCAGCGACAACAAGTAATTTTTAAATGCATTTGTAAATTTTTGCGGCTACAAATTACATAAGAATAGCTCTTACAGGCTGTTATTTACAAATTAAATTACATTTTTAAAGAGCAATAGGCTCAATAAAATCTGCAAAATTTTAATTGAACCTCATAATAAATATCCAACAATATAAAGCTCTCACAATTAAAATATGAAACTAAAATTCCCACAACAAAGCACCTTGTAAACCGCCAAAAGAATTAGACCTTCGGGCTTAACCTTTCGGACTGTCTATTTGTAATATACAGTGCTTGTTGTGGGGATTTTTTATTTTCGTACAATATTTTGGTGTATCATTTTCAGTTCATTTTTAGTAAAGCGTTTCAATACAGTGCCTTAGTGTAGTATTCAATGCAGTATTTTATTTATAGGCAATTCAGCATCTAACTACCGGCTTAAATTTCCAAATGAATTAAATGTGCAATTCCCGGGGTGCTTTCTCCCTGCTGATTTGCCGTAGGCGACATTAACGCACCTGTGGCGGCAACAAGTATATTTTTAAGTTTGCCTTTGCACATATTTTCTAGTATATAGCCACACAAAACACTTCCGCAGCAGCCGCAGCCACTGCCTCCGGCGTGTACATCCTGCTTTTCAATGTCATATATCATCATTCCGCAGTCGTTGTGTAGACGGGAGATGTCTATGTTTTCTTTTTGCAGAAGCTCTAAAAGCAACTGCGAACCGGTTCTTCCAAGGTCGCCTGTTAGAATAAGGTCATAGTCGGAGGGCTTTGTTTTTGTGTCTATTAGAAAGGACTTTATTGTGTCGCAGGCGGCAGGAGCCATTGCCGCACCCATATTGTTAATATCGGTTACACCCATATCTACCACCTTGCCAATGGTACAGTGCTTTAGTCTTGGACCGTTTCCATACCGAGAAACCACTATTGCACCACTGCCCGTAACCGTCCACTGTGCCGTAGGTGTCCTTTGACCACCGTATTCCAGAGGAAAGCGAAACTGCCTTTCAGCCGAGCAAAAATGTGACGAGGTAACAGCCAAGGAATTTTTGCAGTAGCCGCCGTCCACCATAAGCCCCGCCAGAATAAGGCTCTGTACCATTGTAGAGCAAGCACCGTACTGTCCCAAAAACGGTATGTTAAAGCCACGAATACTGTAGCCGGTGCTTATGCATTGGTTTAAAAGGTCGCCTCCAAATGCCAGCTGAATAAGCTCGCCGCTTATTTGTGCTTTTTCCAGTGCAATTTGTATGGCCTCCTTTTGGAGCATACTTTCCGCCTGCTCCCAGGTGTCACAGCCCAGCTTTGTATCGTACTCTATTTTGTGGAAATACTCCTTTAGCGGCCCCTCGCTTTCCTTTTTGCCCGCCACAGAGCCAAAGCCCGCAACGACTGGCTGATTGCTGTATGCTATAGTATATCTTCCTATTCTGCTCATACATAACTCCTTTACAAAATCCATTATACCTAAAGCCCTTAAAAGCTTAAAAATATTTAAACCTTTTGGCAATAGTACAGCTTTATAATTTATTTTGTCCACAAGAGCGAAAAATAAATACATTGTTTATATAAATTTTAAAGAAATATTCCAATAACCAATACACAAACGGTCTGCGGTAAAAATCCGCAAGCCGTTTGTGCATTTTAAAAACAGTTTTCGTTTTATTGTTTTTCTCCAACCATTAACACAGAGCCCAAGATTAAAGTACTCAAGCGTAATGCTTATGGTTTCACCAACTTCAAGCGCTTCCGTTATCGTATTCTTCATATTTTTTCACACCAAAATCAAAAACAAGTGGCAACTTAATTATCGCCACTTGTTTTAATCAATTTCCTTTTTACGGTTTTCCCCCAACTATTGACATAGAGCCTCAAAAACAAGTGGCAACTTGATTATCGCCACTTGTTTTAATTAATTTTCCTTTTTACGGTTTTACCCAAACTATTGACACAGAGCCTTTCTTTTTACGGTTTTACCCCAACTATTGACACAGAGCCTGATTTATTATTTTGTTAATGAAACAAACTTCTTGATTTACTTATTGATTTTTAACATTTGTTTTTTGCTGCCTTAATGACGGCTTGATTTGTTGCACCCTTTTTACAGTGCTCGTAATTTACAGGCTTTCAAACTTAGATTTTGAGAAATCAATAATTCTGCTGCCACTGCCTGTTACTGTTGTTTGTGCATAATAGGTTGTGCCTTTATAAATTTGAATGATATTAATTAGAAACCATTGGTTTAGCATCTACACTCGGAGATTATATTTGTTGATCATCAGAGGTAGCCAATAAAGATTCTATTTCACTGCTGTTATTTAATGAATATTTTCTTCCTACTAATGCCCAATCCGAATTATCTTCAATTTGATATTTTTTATTTGATTCTGCATATTTTTCAGCGGTTACTTTTTCGTCATTTACCCAATAAACCGGAGTATCAACCATATCGTTATCTATTAAATGTGAAGAATAGACTTCTTTCATCTCATCGTCAATTAGCTGTGCAGCCCAACAAGACTCTGTGCCTTGATGCATATTCCAATTTACAATTGTTTTTTCTTTTTCGTTATAGAATAAACGACCGTAAACTGAAACAACATCTAACTGCTTTATAGAGCCATTGCTAACTGTATACACTTCACAGCTTGAGATTGCAAAAGATGCGGGAGAAATAAGCAATTCTGGGATACCATTTTGATCAATATCCAGTAATTCAAAAGCAGAGTCATTATTTATTCCGCTTTTTTAAAATTCAGTCATACATTCTTTAAGTTTAGATTTATAGAGTTTTTTCCATTCTGCATTATCTGTTTTCTGATTTTTATATCCAAGCCTTTCTAGTGTTTTTTTTGTATCTTCTAATATATTCTGATCTTCAAAATCAAACAAAAACAATTTATTGTCAGTACCAGAACTCATAAAAGATTCAATACAAGACTTATACTCCGACTTAGACATATTTTTACCATTGACAGTGTAGGATAGATTATCATTCGAATGGGAATGTATACTATCATTTGAATAGTATGAAAAGCATTTATTTAATGAATCTTTCTGTAATTTACTCCATACACCTTGTTCATATTCGGTATTTAAACTATACTCTGTCAGCAAATATGTATTTTCTTTATTAACCAGATATTCAACAAATGGATCAACACTTGTTCCATAGTTACAAACATTGCCCTTAAAAATTGAAACAGCTTTACCATTGTTATAAACATATATTTCCTGCGTATTTGCGTACATATCATTATTTTCTGGATAAACACAGTATAATTCTTCTTTTCCATCACCGTCAAAATCTATTAATCTAACAATAGACAAACCAATATAATAATTTTCTTGACTTAGCCTTGCTTCTCCATGCTTTGAGATTAAATCTTCAACTATTTTTAAATATGTTGCATAAATATCATCATCAGATACATTGTCATTATTACTTTGCAGAAAATCAATCAAATGACTGTTATCAAACTCATCAAGATATTTCTGATTATCTGATGGTAAAAATCCATAAACATTATCATCATTTGTAGTATTAGCATTTTTCATGACATTCATTGTTTTTGCAATACTTTTGTTTATATCATTTTGATATTCAATCAATGGTTTAATATTATTTTTTGTCGAATCACTTTTACCACAAAGCGAACCCAATGCCGCATTTCTCGTAGTATAGCAAGACTTTAAATAAATATAGCAATATTGAGAAACAAAATATAGTTTTTCAGGTGTAATATTATCTATATCATTAAAAGTATTATCTCTGACTGATAGATAATTTAAAAACGCATCTGACTGAAATATCTGTGAATACATAGCTAATTCAAATTTATCTGCTGAATCTAAACCGTTTGAAATAAAAGGGACTACATTTGACGCTATGTTCCAAACAAATAAAGCAACATTTGCTTGTGTTCCTAACCCTTCACCAACTGACGCTACATCTTTAATTAAATCATCTTTATTTTCATCCCAAAATCTTTTAATTGAATATGTAGCAATATTTTCAGATAATTTTTCCGAATAGTTTTTCATAGAGCCAGACATAGCTTTAGGAATATCAGCGTTTGAATTTGAAGAATTCAAATATTTTTTTAATGCCGAGAGAGCAAATTTATCTTGTTTTGTAAATTCTTCTCCATATCCTACAAGTTCAGTTAGTTTTGATATTACATTTAAAACCCTTGTTGCATCAGAAATACCATTTTGTATATCTATTATTTTTCCGCCGGTTTCTGAAAACCATGTCTGCTTATCAAGTGCTTTCTCAAATTCTCTATAAGTACGATTGTACATTGCTGTGGATGAATTCCCTGTTTTCAAATCTTTTAATGCATTGTTACACATTTCATAATACATTTCCACTGAATTATCAAGGTTTGTTGAACGAGTTGTCAGCAGTTCCCCTAATTCCCCATCGGCATCAAACATATCAATCATAAGATTCATACTGTCAACAGTAGCATTCAATTCTTCATCTGATTCTGTACAAATTAAAAGAGCTAAGTCTTCACCATATCTAGCATCATATGATGAAGAATCCATTATAAATGATTGAAACAACTCCGCCCATGAATATCCCTCAAAATCAAGGATTCCATTAAACATATTGATTAAATGACTATCTGCGGTTAAAATACCTACATCTATATTTTCGTACCCAAAATCTTTATTCCATTCAAAATTATAATCATTCCGTTTTTTTAAAATGTCATTAAAACAGTCAATTATATTTTTATTTGGCATATCAATTAGTATGCAGTCATCAATAATTAACATACCACTATTTAATAACAATAAAGAGTATTCAAATGGTATCCAGTATCCATTAGCATTTTTTATGCTTTTAAAAGGTGCCTCATATTTTTTAGACATTTTTGTAAAAATCATTTTTTTGACAGTGGTATTTTCATAACTGAATATAACAAGCATTTTTGGTATGCTATCATTATCCGTATTTTTAATAACAATGTCATTCTCAACACTAGAAAAAGTGTAACCCAAACGAGTTGCCAAACTTTCAGCATTAGCATAAACATTACCGTCTTTCACCATCAGTTTTAATTCTTCAGGATTACCTCTATTATCTGAATATTCTACCTTTACTGTTTTATAATCTTCAGAATTTGTTGCTGAAACAACAATCGGAATAGAGTTTAATAGAATTATACATATCAATAATATACTAAGAATCTTTTTCATTTGACTTCACTCCTTCAGAATATTTTTCAGTAACCGAAGAATACATTTTGCTATATTCATCTAATAACCCACCTGTAATAGCGTTAATAAACTCCTTATTTCGATAATTTATTACTATATTATCAGATTCTATCTTATACGATAAGGAAATTTGTGATTTTTTATTTTCGGCTGTCTTTGCGTATTCAATGATATACTTTGATAGTTCTGCTTGATTCATTTTCAAAAGATTCTCTTTATCATTAAAGACATTTTCCATATTTGGTGCATCAACCTCATAGTTGATTGTATTGCTGGTAACATCAACACATTTAACTGAAACTTCAGAAAAAATATCCTTTAAAATACCGTTTGAAGATGCATTACTAGTTTCAAAACTTTTGTCTAAATCAGAACTAAAACTAAATTCACTACCAAAAATTAGTTTGCTGATTTGTTTTGTATCATTTTGTTCAAATGCTGTTGCTATGTTATTAGCTTCTTTTTCTATATCGTCTTGACTAATAGATACAGATGAAACAATTTCTTCATTATTATTGTTTGAGCATCCGTACAATGTAAAACAAAAAACACTCATAATCACACAACAGATACACAATAATTTTTTTGACATTCATCTCACCCTTACAATTAATTTATAAATATTTAAGTATATTTTATCGAAAATATTCGTTATTGTCAATACAATATTTGTTATCCTATGTTAAAGTTTTGTAGGTTTACAATAGATGTGAGACTGAAATCAAAAAAAATAGAAAAAAGTGATTGAGTTCGTTAGAATATAGTCACCACAACAAAATCCCTAACGAAAGGACTCAATCACCATGGATAGTATAACACAAAACAAACGCTATTTGCCACATGAATTTCAACAAAAATAAACTCTGTCAAATTATACAGACAAACAAAGGACATTGGGTTTGTGTGTCGGCGATATCACATATCAAAGGCATCATTAATGCGGTGGAATAAACAATATGACGGAACAAAAGAATCGCTTGAGCCAAAGTCTCACAAACCACTGACACCACACCCAAATTCACATACCGAAGAGGAAATAAAGTGGATTAAGGATTACCATCGAAGAAATCCGAACATCTCGATTTGTGAGTTATACGGAAAGCTTCGTGAAGATAAAGCGTATTCCCGGCACCCCGGATCTTTGTACCGAGTATTTGTACGTCTCGGGTTCAGGAAAAAGGTTGAATCTACAAAGAAGAAATCTAAACATCTCGGTAAATACGACACACCGGAAACTATTGGTGAAAAGTGGCAAATGGATGTGAAATATGTTCCGAAAGCTTGTGATTCGAGGAATGAAAAAGAACAGTGCTATCAGTATACCGTTATTGAAGAAGCGTCCAGAAAACGATTTATTTACGCATATCAAGAGCAAAGCAGTTATTCCACGGTTGACTTTTTCAAGCGTGCCATAGTTTATTTTGGATACGCACCGAACATATTGCAAACCAATAATGGCAGTGAATTTACACATACGCAAAAGACGAAACGAATACATCCGTTAGATGTGTTTTGCAGCACTTACGGCATTGTACACAAGACGATCCGCCCCAGAACACCGTGGCACAACGGCAAGGTAGAAAGAAGTCACCGCAATGATCAAGAACGGTTTTACAACCACTTGAATTTCTATTCATTCAATGATTTGCAAGAACAGATGAAACGCTATCTCTATCGGTCAAACAACATCCCGATGGCTGTTCTTGGATGGAAATCGCCGAACCAGAAGCAGCACGAACTCAGTGGTCGGTAAATTGCCGTTTTTTCGGGGCATCTTTCGCTCACTCCTCCGCTTACGCTCCGTCGTTCACTCTCTCTGCCCCGAAAAACATATTCTAATCAGCTCTTTTTATTTTTTTATTTTTGGGTCTCACATCATTGACTAATGTACACAAGATTAAAGTACTCACGCGTAACGCCTATGGCTACACCAATTTTAAACGCTTCCGTAATCGTATTCTTCATATTTTCTCTCACCAAAATCAAAAACAAGTGGCAACTTAATTATCGCCACTTGTTTTAATCAATT